>OIZR01000002.1_pt1 | contig 307367 bp, 334 predicted proteins | sample 1588591 | NCBI WGS metagenome assembly OIZR01 (sample SAMN03283249) | human gut metagenome | biome: human-associated habitat; material: feces | host: Homo sapiens | place: USA | collected 2013 | reverse complement strand
ATGGGCACATTCCGGGCACAGCCCCATCATCTGTGAGGAGCCTTTGAAAAACAGGCTGCCGCACTCATCACAAAGGGCCAGTTCTTTTTCTGCCATAGGGATCACCAGTCCCGTTCCCGGATGGCCTCCTCGGTGTCAATGGGGATGCCAAACCACTCCAGAATGTAGGCCACAGTGACTCCAATACAATCCCGGGCCACCGTTTCGATCTCGCTGTCGTTCTCGTCAAACTCCTCCTGGAGATCATTGATGCCGCAGACCGCCTCATCCAGCGTTTCCTGTATTACTTCAGTGTCGGTTTCGCCGCTCTCCAGCAGGTCGATGACCTTCTGGAGTTCGTCCTTTACCTTGTCCACCAGAAAAGCAGGATAGTAATCGTCTTGATACATCTCGTCCAGCAGTTTGTAATTGGGGTCAAATGCTTTCATAGGGATTGCTCCTTTCTCATTCAAACATCAAACCGTATGATTCGGTCAGGCTTCCGTCGTCCTCGTGAAATATACACTGATACAGAGGCTCACGCTGGGTTGCTTTGCGGAACCGCTCCAGAACCGGAGCCAGCGGCTCATCGGTAGGGATACCGAGGGCATCAGATACCCGTTGCAAGCTGTCCATATCCATATCTTCCAAGTTTGTGTTGCGCTGTCTCTGCCCATATTCCTCCAATGTCTTGGAATCCACATACTGCTTTGCGTCACAGCAGTCGTGCCAGCAGATACAGCTCACAATCAGTGAAAAAAGGTCATCCATGCTCTCAGCCAGACGGCCTGCCTCACCTTCGCTGCTGTAATAGCCGATGGAGCCATCTTCCAACAGGTGGTATTCTCCGCCGGAGCCATCTCTGGCAAAAGCCATACCGGGCAGGGAAAAGGTGCATCGGCCTTCTGCGTCATCCTGTGGGGACAACTCATCCAGCAGGAAGAAGTCAAATAGGGAATCAAACTCCTCTGCCAGATCAGGGTTTTCGTGCAATATCTTCAAATAGTCCATAGCCGTTTTCCTCCGTTTACGGTTCTTGGGTCATTTCGTGCAACCGTTCCCGCCACAGCGTTTCTTCGATCATCTCATCGTTCTGGTAAAAATGGTCTTTATCGCGGGCCAAATGGTCAACGAGCAGAGGTGCGTCCAGCGGGGTGCATACGGTGAAGCTATCCCGGTCCGCCCCCTTGATCTCCCGGTTGAGGTAGTACACCCGCCTGGCATCGCGGGAATACCAGTGACTGAGCAATTCCCATGAGGGCAGATCCGCCTTGGGAAGCTGCTTACCGTAAGCATAGATCCGTTTCTCGTCCCTGGCAAAATAGGTGTCGCCCAACGAGAGGAAAGAGGAAACTTCCGCGCCTTTGATGATCTTCACCTTGCCGTCTCCGTTGTGGAAGTAGACCTGTCGGCTGTCCTTTGCATATCCCTGGGGCGCACCTGAATCGTTCTGGCCATTGTCTAATACCTGGAAGTCTGCCAGATCCGCGTCTGGGATTCTCCCGCTGGTGGTGTAGACGGCTGTTTTATCCATGGCATAGGCATAGTTTAACACCCGAAACGATGCCGGGTCTGCTCCACGCAGGCGAATCCCGCCAAGAAAGCAGGCCGTAGAGGATTTGCCCCAGTAATGCCAGCAGCAGAAGTCTTTGGGCGCAACACCCTTGAGCAGGCTGTTTTCATATAGGCCGGAGAAATAAACGGCTCCATCCCGAAGGAAAAACTCATTGTCCACCGGCTCTGTGCTGGTGATTGGATGTAGCGGTTCTTCGTGATGATCTGTTATGCTCAGTTCGATCTCGTCGTCGCTGTAAACTAAGTAGAGCCCATGGGGGGCCTTTCTATCGAAATGCAGTTCAATGTCATGATATTTGAGGATCAAAGGGTTCGCGTTGCTTCTCATGGTGGAAACGGCATCGGGATTCCCGAAGATCTCTATGACCTCATCCTGCGATATTCCGAATTTCAGCGGTGAAATGTCCCGTGGATTCTGCAATATTTGATTGCGCCAAATAGTAAAATCCTGTTTCATATTTTTAATAGCACTGGAGGATCAGCCAGATCCGGTCAAATCGGCGGGCTGCCAGGTCCTCTTTGGTAATGTAGAAATAGATGTGCCCGCAGTCTCCGAACATCAGCTCAAAGTTACCCTGCTCCACGGTATCCAGCTGGAACAGCAGCATCCAGCGGTCACGGGCCGTTTCTTCCGCCTGCTGGCGGATCGTCTTCGGGATTTTATTCCAGCCGTTTCCGTCCCCCAGATAATACCCCTGGGAAGCCAGGTCACACTCGTCGAACATGCTGTTCTGGATCACATCGGGCCAGCCCAGCAGCTGGGAGCGGTTCTCCGGGGTTTCGTCGGTCAGCTCGTTCCATACAAGATCAAAGGCATCGTAGTCTTTCTCATCGGGGAACACCTCGCTGAAATCTGTCCACGAGGGATACGAGGTCTTTTGTGCAATCTGGATCTTGACCATAGGAAATTTGAAATCCTCTCCCATATCCGCTGGGAAGTCAGCGGCGGACAGCGCCGAAAGATCCTCAAACCAATAGACGCGGGCGCAACCCTTATCCTTGGGGTCATAGCCCCAGCACTGGGTATCCGTTTCATAGAAGAAGGACAGCAGACCGTGATCGGGCAGAAGATGCTCTTTGTCAAACTGGGCCAGCTCCTCACAGTTGAACTGCGCCAGGAAAGTGAGGGGACGATCCTTCACCACATCGTCATAGCTCTCGCCCTCATAGGTGGGCCAAACGAAGTCCGGCGGCACATCCGGCTTTCCGCCGAAGCGGGTGGCGCCCAGCTTGTATGTTTCTTTTCTGGCAATTTTCAGCTGAATGCTGTTTCTGCCCAACGACTCCAGTTTTTCTTTCATGTTCATAATCAGTTCCTCCTTGTTGCTTCGTCATATCTTTCCGTCCAGTGCCTCAACCGTTTTCATGGCAGCGGAATCAAATTTGCACTGCCGCAACTCCCGTTCAATCAGGGCAAACACATCTGGAAAGCACTCGATCTCGTCCTGATACTCATATTTCGCATATAGTTTCCCGTACTCGGAGATCCAAACCTCCGCCGGGTAGTAGTAGCCGATATGACCGATGGGCTGGCACTTCTGACCGGCAGCCTGTTCGATCTCTGCCAGTTCACAGCCGGACATATCCCGAAAATAGGCTTCTTCCAAATGGTTTTTGATCCCGTTGACCAGGTAAGGGAACAACGCAAACTCAAAATCCGCCGCCCATTTCAGCTTTTTCTGCGCCAGGTACCACTCACAGCACAGGCCGAAATATTTGCGGTAAAACCGCTGGGTGGTCTTCATCATTGGGACGCCATGAGCGGCGTAATACTTCTCCGCAATGGAGATGTCCACTTTTCGCCCTTCCTGCCATCCGGCGTACTCCATCAGCTGCTTGACCTTGCTTTTGAGATCGCCGGAAATGGGGATGCGTTCTTTCGTCACGGTGGTCACCTCCATTATTTTTCAAGTGGGTAATACCAATCCTCCGGGCCATTGTAACTGACCTCAAATGCTTCTGTATCAACATTCAGTTCTGATTTGGCTGTTCGATAAGCTACAGCGGCGACCTGTTTCAGAATGGGGGTAGCCTCCTCCCAATAGACGCATGATGCTTCATCTTCCAACTCAGAATCTTCGTTTTCCTGTTCCTCCTCAAAATTCAAAGAAAAGGATTCATTTTGAATCTCTGCGTAGAATGGAAGTTCAAAGTCCGCAGGATTGGTAATCCGGATTTCTCCGGTAGGGGCATACATCTCGGCCATACTCAGATTGCCAGCCTGTAGATATTTCTGATACTGTTCTGCTTCCTTTTTGAGATACCGTTCCGAGGAGGCCCGGCTGTCAAAGTGGACGGCGCTTACCCCGGAGGCGAAGTCCGTTGTCAGGCTCATGGTGAACACCTCGTAATCCGGATGCTCCGCTTTCAGCTTTTTGATGGCGGTATTCACAAGGGACAACATTTCAAGCTGGTAAATGACCGTATTGAAATTTGTATCCATAGTCGCGTTCTCCCATCCTTCTGTCAAAGTTCATGATAATTCCTCTTCATTCAAAATGCTCTCCAAATAAGTAAAGAGGTTCTGTGATAGATATTCCATGTTTTGGGCGATCTCCTCTTTCTGGGCAGTATCTTCATCCATGGAGAAGAGAACCTCATGGTCGATCTGGCAGATCCCGCACCGCTCTTCATCCGGCATATTCGCCAGATCCATGCACCGGATATAGTAGCCGTCGTCATCCCAGGTGAAGGGCAGGTAGCCGTGTTTCACCAGGAGGGGGTTCCAGGCATTCCGGACGGCCTCGAATGGGGCGGAGATGGGGTTCACCCCCACCGGGCCGTCAAAATAGTGGTGGTAAACGGTGAGAAACGCCCGCAAACACCGGGGGAGCTTCGCCCCAATGTCCGTTTCCAGCTTCTCAATGTCCTGATCCGTGACCGTGGAGGGGATCAGCTTCCACACCTTCCATTCCTCATCCGGGTCGGCGTCCTCCCGCCACATGGCCCGGTCGGATTCCTCCAGGGGGCGCAGAAGGGCGATCCCATCTCCATCCTGGCCCAACCTTTGATAATACTGTTCAAAAAAGTCCTGCATGAATGAACGCATCTGCGTGTCTGTCATAGGAAAACCTCCGATTCCTTAGCTCTCATGGGTGATACAGAAAATCTCTTTGTTCAAGTCAAAGTAGACCACCATCAGCTCGTCAGTGATCTCCGGGTTGAAGGACAAATCCAGGATGAAGGCCTGCTGATTCGTCTCTCCATCCACCCAACTGCCGAACCGCTTGAGCCGCAGAAAGTCCACCATCTCGGCAAAAGACAGCTTGGCCGGGTCGTTCCCCGGAAAGAGCTCCGCCGCAATCTCAGGGGGCACCTCGTCCCGGTGGAACTGCATGAAGTAAGTCACGATGCCGTGATAGGGGTTACCCTCATCTGCCAGCGCCGCTTGGATGGCGGCTTTGGCCTTTTCCGCCAGTTTCTCCGCCTCATCCAGCATTTTCCCTACCGCATCCATGGCGGCAGGATCAGCAGTCAGTTCTTCCTCTACATCGAAGATAAAGGATAGTCCCGATTCCTCGGGAAAGGTGAAGATCTCCTCGCCAGGCGTGTATGTAAAATCAATGCGTTTACAGTTCAGTTTCATCTCTGCGCCTCCTTATCCCTCTGCTTTACTGTGGTATTCCTTCTCCAGCGCGGTGTACCACCGGTTCAGCATGGTTTCCAGACTGGTTTTCCCGCCGCGATCCGTAAAAACAAGGAACTTTTGCAGTAGTCTGGGGAACAGATATTTGCCCGCTGTTGTCAGATCCTGATTGAGATAGAGCATCCGCAGGATACGGCCATGCCGGTCCAGAGGGTTCTTTTTCAGCAGTTCCTTTTCAAAGCAGAAGCGCAGGAATACCACATTCTCGTCGTAGAAGTCCTCCACCACAGCCGCACCAATGCTGGTGTATGTGATGTCGTACACCAAACGGCTCCAATCAAATTTCTCGGCATAGAGAAGTTTCAGCGCCTTCGCCCAGTGTTCCTCCGGGATCACCAGCATCCTGTGCTGGGCAGTGCTGGAGTAGCCGCGGTAGACGGGTTCCGGCTGCCCCAGCAGTTCACTCACACTGTCGGCGTAGACGAAGCACAGCTCCTCGTCGAACAGGCCGCCGATGAAGTTACCATTACAGTACAGCATATAATTCTTGGACTTGGCCGGAGAATAAGAGAGGTTATATTCCTGCGAGTCCAGGCTTTTATGTACCTTGTTCAGAAAGTCTATTGATGTCATGGCTTTACTCCTCAAACTCGCCCTCGATCATCCCGTTCAGATACCGGCCGGGATCTGCGATGAAGTCATCCCATTTGGCCAGAGGGTGGAATTCCTCATGCTCTATGTCCAGATACCACAGCTTTTTGTCCCTGGGGCTCCACAGCAGCAGATAGTCGCTGTAGTTGTCCATCTGCACCATGAGGGAGAGCAGCTTTTTCCGTTTCCATGTCATCTCCTGCACATCCATGTAGGAGTAGAGCTCCGCCCACTTCACCCATTCCTGATCCGGGAACTCCAGCCGCAGGGGGCCGGTCTTCAAGTATTCCACCAGCTTGGCAGGTAACTTGTATGGCATGAGCTGACGCACCTTTTCTTGTTCGTTGTGCCATTCCTCTGGCTCCAGGGCTTTCAGGTAGTCGGCCAGCTCCTGATTCTTGTTCTGCACCGCCACGGTGTAGGGCCGGTCACCGTATTTATCCGGGATGGTGATGTCTGCACCCTGTTCCACAAGCCAGCGCACCATAGAAAAATCGTTGTGCCGTGCAGCTTCAGTGACAGGAGTCGAAGCGTAGGGAAACACCATATCTGGCTTGTGATAGTTGATGTCCGCCCCGTTTTGAATCAGATACTCCACCAGCAGCTGATTTCCATGGCTCGCCATACTGCGCAGGGCTTCACCGCCGTATTGTTTCAAATCCATGCCCATCCTTTTCAAAATGGGGAGTACATTAGGCTCATCCCGATCCACCAAGTGGAGAAACAGCCTGCATATATCCCTTTGCGTTGCGGGGATTCTGACTCCCACATCTACCAAGAAGGAAAACAGGGTCAGGTCTTGACTGCGCAGGGAACCACAAAGCAATTCTTCCGGGTTATGGGTCAAATCTGCTCCGCATTCGATCAGGAGCTGTACCATGTCTATCCGATTTTCCAGTACAGCCAATTCCAGCGGAGAGGCTTCGTCATCCTGCGGCCAATCTCCAATCATTACATGATAGCATTGTGGCTCATTGGGAGAATGCCCTGCGTGAAGCAGGGAACGAATCGCCTCTATGTCACCACTTTTGATGGCAGCCATCATGGGAGGTACATTTGAATAGCTTACTTCACTCATCCGAGTCCTCCTTATAGTCTATTGAAAAATTTCCTGATACCTTTCTCTCAGTTCTTCCGGCGCAGCTTCCACCACTTTCTGACCACCCTTGGCGCTGGCTTTGCCCCAGATTACATAGCAGACCGTTTCCCATGCGTATTGCAGCACTTCCTCCGGGCTGGCTTCTGTTTCCTCAGCGGGTTCCTCGTCCTCGTCATCATCCTCGTCGGAGGAAAAACCGCTTGGAACGATCTCAGACAGGTGGATTTTTGCCTCCAGCAGAGCGTCCAGGCTTTCTGCATTTGCCATCCACGCGGCATAGTCCTTGGAATACTTCATGTTCTGCATGGACAGCACCCCACGGACAAATACAGGGACGGTATCGGCGGTAAATCCAAACTGTTTCACATACTCCCGGAGGAATTTTTCCTGTAAGTGGGAGTGCTCATCATCACAGAGATCGAGATAATCCCATACCAGCTGCCGCCACGCTTGCCCCAGCATTCCCAGGGCGAACACGGCAAAACTTCCGGGGAGAGCGCACTGCTCATCGCTGAGATTGGTGTACTGCTCATATTGCCGCATGGCAAGCCGGGCGTACCGTTCCATCAGGGGGTGGAGGCCGGGGTACTGCACGGCACAGGCAAAGAGCTGGTTTACTCCCTTTTTGGGCAGTCCTGTGATGGGAAGATACCTCTTTTCCGGCCCTTTGAACTCCAGGGCATAGCTGCGGGGAAAATCCTCCTGCTCCAGAAGCTCGCACAGGTAGTTCAGTACTTCATGGCAGCATTCCTCTGTGTTGTCCCTGGCAGTAATACGGATCACAGCAAAGGCATCGTTGGCCGATGCGGTGAAGTGCTCTGTTTTCCGTTTTTGCAGGTTGAGCGGCAGCCTGCCGGTTCCATTTTCCCGGAGCTTTTTCACCATATCCGGACGGACTTTCTCCACCAATCCAAAGAGGTAATTGGCGTCCAGATACTGAAAGTCCAAACCATACACTTTATAGCTCACAGCCACATAGCAGGCGAAACGCAGCAGCGGCTCTGGGACCTCCTCTGCACGGATACCTGGTTTTAGGGAATACTCCCGATCCCAGAAGCGATCATCTTCATCGCCTGTTGCAACAAAATACTTCTCTTGTAGCTCCCGTTTCAGCATATCAAGTAGATGGTGGTCAATTTCACCCCATCGGCTCTGGCGGCGCAGATTTTCGCTGAAAGCAATGGCCTTTTCCGCATCCAGGGTCTCGGCCCGCTGCGCTTCGGTCCATGCCCTAAGCAGTTGCCACACCTCAAAGGGCGCACCTTGACTGCTGACCACTACCGGCGGCCAGTGGGAATCATCAAGCCGCGTGATTCTCCCGTCAATGGCATCCTGGATACACTGGTCAAAGAGCGGTTGCAGTTCTTCCTGCACCTCGGGCTTCATCCAGTAACAGCGCCCGTCCGCACTATTTCGTTTTGGTAAATTCATATGATATTCTCCTATCAGGTCTGCTGGTGCTGCATGGACACGATATGGCAGTCCGGGCAGAACTCCACATAGAGCGTGCCCTCCGCACAGTCAAACACCGTATCCCACTGGATCTGGGCCAGATATTTCATAGGTTTCCCGCAGTGGGGACAGGTCGTATATTCCGCATCCTGCACCCAGTTGGCAAAACCGCCGATGGTGTTCACATCCTGGCAGGCCGCACCGTAAAACAGGGGCACAGGCGCTTCGCCCAGCACAAAGGGATTTTCCGTGAGGGCCTTGTAGTCCTCGGGACTGACATAGCAATCCGTCTTCTCCGCACCATCAAAGAGTTCGGAGGGAAAGACCTCCACGCCGCCATCCAGGGTAAACCGGTTGAAGGCGGGGCCTTTGAGGAATCCCACGCAGCTGGGGCAGCAGGTGGCAGTCAAGACACCATCCAGCCCCAGGAATTTCAGCCACTCATCCCGGCCGTCCAGCACCAGCATGTCCGCCATCCGCCCGCCGCAGTGGGGACAGGTATCCTCCCGTGCCCGGCCAATGCGGACGGGGGAGAGGTCGCCGGGGGTGCCTTTAACAAGAGGAAAACAGGTCTCAAAGTTGAGCTGGATTCTCTGACCCTCTCTGTCGAAGGTCCAGCCTCCGATCTGCGCATAGCTGGACGGGTCTACATAGAGGCCCTTGCGCCAGGGCCGGGGATTTCGCTCCAGCTCCAGCAGAGTCTCCATTGCCTTGTCATCTCCCTGCATAGAAAGGCAACTCATCAGGTTGGAGGCCGCGCCGGAATCCTCTGTGGAGAGCAGCTCCTGGATCAGACCATCTCGCACATCGGCGGGAGCGTGATAATAGATCTCACAGGGCCAGAACACCTCTGCGGCCAGCGCCGCCCGCTGGATCTCCGGGGTGATGGCATCATGGTAGCCAAGCAGCTGCCAGAAGTCGGCGAACTCCGGGTCCTCCATATCAGCCAGCCGCTGAATATTCTGGATCAGGTTTCTCTGCTTCTCTGTGATTTGTTCCGGCGTCCAGGCCAGAGCAGCTTGCCGTTCCTGCTCGCACTTACATTTCCAGCACAATCCCTCGTAGCCCAAGGGGGTTCCACAGCCGGGGCAGGTATAGTTCAGACGCATATTTTTGTGCTCCTTTCAGGCAATAAAAAAGCCCCACGCCGCACTGTCCTAAAGACAGGCTGACGCAGGGCATGAAAAGGCCGCAAGAGAGAAGCCGCATCCGTTGGAGGATGAGGTCTCTTTTGGGGATAGCATCGATTTTTCGTGTTTTGGAAACAGAGCAGCCAGGGGCTGCCCCAATTTTTCTTTCATGGCAGGACCTCGTAGAGCAGACGATAGAAATGGGAGGCTGTTACTTCTTTATTATATCATAGCGCCTGCCTTTTTTGAAAGAGGGATTTAAGCTGGTTAGGCCGAATAGAGTGAGAACACTGTGGTTTTTGTTTGACTATTTTTAGCACGATGCAGCTTGTAAACAAAGAAAAATAAAAGCGCTGGTTCTGAAACGAACCAGCGCTTTTATAAAGGATGGAGCGGGTAATGGGAATCGAACCCACCTCCTCAGCTTGGAAGGCTGATATACTAGCCGATGTACTATACCCGCACTTGCAGGGGATATTCTACCACACTTTTTCCTAAATGTCCAGCCCTAATTTTCAAGATGGGCAGATCAGCCGGCGGGACCCGTTCCTTGCGGCGCAGATGGTATACTCTGCACTTGACGCCGCTTGCGCTTGTGCCGCTGGTCTGGTACAATGGATACAGTATATGGATAGGGGGGATAGCATGGAGAGGGCACCGCAGCAGATCCTTGCACAGCTGTACGCTTTACAGGACCTGGATTACAGGGCCTTTCACCTGAGGCTGATCCCCACCGTCTCACCGCAGCGTGTGCTGGGGGTCCGAATACCTGCTTTGCGGGCGATGGCTCGTCAGCTGGCAGGCAGCCGGGAAGCGGATGTGTTTTTGTCTTGTCTGCCGCATCGCTATTATGAGGAGGACAACCTTCATGTGCTGCTGCTGGAACGAGAGCGGGACTTTTCTGCTGCGTTGATGGGGGTGGAAGCGTTTCTGCCCTGTATTGACAACTGGGCTACCTGCGATTTGCCCTCGCCGCGGATCTTTGCACGGCACAAAGAAGAACTTTTGCCGTATGTGCGCCGATGGATGGCTTCTGATCAGACATACACGGTACGGTATGGCCTTGGGCAGCTGCAGCGATACTATCTGGAGGAGGCTTTTTCCCCGGAAATGCTGGCCTGGGCAGCAGATATCTCCTCGCAGGAGTACTATGTGCGGATGATGCAGGCGTGGTACTTTGCCACTGCGCTGGCAAAACAGCCCCAGGCGACCCTGCCCTGGCTGGAACAGCCTGGCCGCATGGAGGAATGGACACGGCAGAAAGCGATCCAAAAATCACGGGAGAGCCGCCGCATCTCCCCGGAGCTGAAAGCACGGCTGCAGGGCTGTTCATAAAAGCTTTAGAAAAGCTTTTTTAGCCCAGAGTGCTTTGACTGTTTACTTTGCGGCCGTTTTATTGTAAAATAAGCAGAAGTAAAGCTTAACATAGGTGGTGTTTGATACAATGGCATTGAAATATCAAAGGATCCTTTTGAAAATCAGCGGCGAGGCCCTGGGTGGCGAAAAGGGCTCTGGCTTCGATGAGCAGGCCATGGATGCCATCTGCACCGGTGTGCAGAAAGCGCACGCTCTGGGGGTGCAGATCGGCATTGTGGTAGGCGGCGGCAACTTCTGGCGCGGCCGTTCCAGCGGTAAAATGGAGCGCACTCTGGCCGATAAGATCGGGATGCTGGCTACCGTGATGAACGCTCTGGCCGTTTCGGACAAGCTGGAGCAGCTGGGCGTGCCTACGGAGGTGTTCACCTCCATTTCCATGCCCCAGGTGGCGCCTCCCTTTACCCGCAAGGACGCCCTGCGTGCGATGGAGCAGGGCAAGATCGCTGTGTTTGGCGGCGGTACCGGCAACCCCTTCTTCTCCACGGATACGGCCTGCGCTCTGCGGGCTGTGGAGGTGTCGGCTGAGGTCATGTTCAAGGCTACGATGGTGGATGGCGTCTACGACAAGGATCCCCACAAGTACCCGGACGCAAAGCGTTACGAGAGCCTGACCTTCACCAAGGTGCTGGAGGATCAGCTGGCGGTCATGGATGGCACGGCAGCGACCCTCTGCCGGGACAACAAGCTCCCCATCCTGGTATTCGATCTGGCCGATCCGGACAACATCGCCCGGGCAGTACAGGGCGAGCCGGTGGGCACGCTGGTCTACGAGGGCTGAGCATACCCCGCCCCCTGCTGGAATAGAATGAAACAGGCCGCCGCACGGCCTGCGCAGCAACGATAAAAAGAACAGGAGACATGGAAAATGAGCAGCAACACCAAGGTATTTGAGGATAAGATGAAAAACGCAGTGGATTACCTGGGCCGCGAGCTGGCCGCTGTGCGGGCAGGCCGCGCAAACCCCGCAGTGCTGGATAAGGTGACGGTGGACTACTACGGTTCTCCCGCTCCCATCCAGCAGGTGGCTTCTGTGGCTGTCAGCGAGGCACGTACCCTGACCATCACCCCCTGGGACCGCACCCTGCTGCGGCCCATCAGCAAGGCGATCATGGCCAGCGATGTGGGCATTACCCCCATTGATGACGGCCAGACCATCCGGCTGAACTTCCCCGCACCCAATGAGGAGCGCCGTAAGCAGCTGGCAAAGGAGGTCTCCAAGCTGGGCGAGGAGGCCAAGGTGGCAGTGCGCAACATTCGCCGCGATGCAATGGATAAGGCCAAAGCAATGAAAAAGGCTGGTGAGCTGACGGAGGACACCCAGAAGACCATGGAGGAAGATGTCCAGAAGCTGACCGATAAGTATATCAAGAACATCGATGCAGCTGTGGAGGAAAAGCAGAAGGAGATCATGTCTGTCTGAGCCTGCGGCCAAAGCAGCAACAAAGGAGGGGTGCCGCGCGCTGGAGCCAGCTGCGCGGCTCCCTTTTTTGAGGTGATAGGAGGAAATTATGAGCCATCCAAAGGAGTTTGCCCAGGGGTTGTCCATCGGCATCATTATGGACGGAAATGGCCGTTGGGCGAAGCAGCGGGGACTGCCCCGCACTGCCGGACATAAAAAAGGGGCGGAAGTGTTTGATGACATTGCCAACTATTGCGATGAGCTGGGCGTGGAGTCGGTATATTTCTACGCCTTTTCGACTGAAAACTGGAAACGCCCTCTGGAAGAGGTGAACGGTATCATGCGCCTGCTGGGCGAATATCTGATTCGTGGCTTTCAGTACGGAGATCGCAATATCCGTATTCGCTTTCTGGGAGACCGCACTGCGTTGGACCCCTGGCTTCAGGAGCGCATGAACAAGCTGGAACAGGATTCTGCGCACAAAACGGGCATGACGCTGAATGTGGCGGTCAATTACGGCGGCCGCCAGGAGCTGGTCCGGGCAGCCCGCAGTTTGGCGGAGCAGGCGGCAGCCGGCACACTGGACCCGGGATCGATCACGGAGCAGACCCTGTCTGACCATCTGTATACTGCCGGGCAAAAAGACCCGGATTTCATCCTGCGTCCCAGCGGAGAAAAGCGCCTGTCCAACTTTATGCTCTGGCAGGCGGCCTATTCGGAGCTGGTGGAGATGGATGTCCTCTGGCCGGACTTTACCCGGGCGGACCTGGATCTGGCTATTGAGGAGTTCAATCGGCGCTCCCGCCGCTTTGGCGGGGTCTGATCCCGCAGGAACGGCCGCTGCCGCTGGCAGAGGCTGCGCCATTATAAAGGAGAAACTGTACGCTTATGAAAACAAGAATCATTACCGCGCTTGTGGGCATCGCTGTGCTGACAGCTGTGCTGCTCACCTTTGACACGCTGGTGTTCAATCTGGTGGTCACGGCCATCACGCTGATCGCTGTCCACGAGATCTACAATGCCCTTGGCTTTGAAAAACGGGATTGGCCGCTGTATGTGGCGGTCGTGCCATTTACGCTGCTGGTCATGATGACCAACTATCGCAACGTGCGCTGGCTGGTAATGCCGGCTGCGTTTTTGCTGGTGCTGTTCTACGCCATTTACTTGGTCGCACGCAATGGCGTTATCAGCTACCAGAAGGTCGGGGGACTGGTGATGTTTTCCGGCATTGTAATCTTCTGCTTCTACTCGTTCATCTACCTCAAGGATCTTCTCCCGGTAGCGCAGTACGGCCACGATGCGATCTTCTTCATCCTTCTGATCCTCTGTTTTGCCTGGGGCGGGGATACCTGCGCCTATTTTGCAGGCCGGGCCTTTGGCAAACATAAGCTCTGCCCGGTGGTAAGCCCCAAAAAAACGGTAGAAGGGGCTGTAGGCGGTGTGCTGGGCACCATGGCGTTCGGCGTTGTCGTCACGTTGGCCTATTCTATCGCCGCAGACCGTATGGAGACCTTTACCCGCTCCAACATTGGGGTGTCCATGTACCTGATCATTGCATTGCTGGCCTGTGTGGCGGCTGTGCTGGGCATCTTTGGCGACCTGTTTGCCAGCGTGGTCAAGCGCCAGTGCGGCATCAAGGATTATGGCACCATCTTCCCCGGTCACGGCGGCGTGCTGGATCGGTTTGACAGTGTGATGTTCATTGCACCGTTTGTCACAATGGTCATTACAGCAGTATTTTATCGCTAAAGGAGTAAAAAGGGGGCTATTCAGATGTCCAAGATCATCACTCTGCTGGGTTCCACTGGGTCCATCGGCACCCAGAGCCTGGATGTGATCCGGGCCCAGGGATACCAGGTGTTTGGTTTGTCTGCGCATCGTCAGGTGGAGACACTGCTGCGTCAGATTGAAGAGTTCCACCCGAAAGTTGTCTGCATGACCGACCCGGAGGCAGCGGCCCAGCTGGACTGCGCCCTGGCGGGCCGTGCCAATGCGCCCCGGCTGCTGACGGGTGCAGAGGGTCTGCGGCAGCTGGCTGCACTGGACGGACCGGATGTGGTTTTGAACAGTGTGGTGGGCATTGCTGGTCTGGGCGCCAGCATGAGCGCTGTGGAAAGCGGCCATGATCTGGCGTTGGCTAATAAAGAAAGCCTGGTCACCGGTGGTCATCTGGTGACCAAAGCGGTGCAGAAGGCTGGCGTACAGCTGCTGCCGGTGGATAGTGAGCACTCGGCTATTTTTCAGTGCCTGCAGGACCAGCACAGCGCTAAAAGCCTGACAAAGATCCTGCTTACCGCATCCGGCGGGCCGTTCTTTGGCCTCAAGGCAGACCAGCTGCGCAGCAAGACCAAAGCCGACGCACTGCGTCACCCCAACTGGAGCATGGGAGCAAAGATCACGATCGACAGTGCGAGCCTGATGAACAAGGGCCTGGAACTGATCGAGGCCGTATGGCTGTTTGGCCTGCCGCCGGAGAAGATCCAGATCGTGGTCCAGCGGGAGAGCATCCTTCACTCCGCGGTGCAGTTCAGCGACAACTCGGTGATCGGGCAGATGGGCGTGCCGGATATGCGGATCCCCATCCAGTACGCACTGACCTATCCGGAGCGTCTGCCTGGCCCGGCCCCGGAGCTTGACTTTACTGCGTTGAAGCATTTGAGCTTTGATGTGGCGGATGAGGAGACCTTCCGCTGCCTGGCGGCCTGCAAAAAGGCCATCCATAAGGGAGGGCTTGGCCCCTGCGCTGCGAACGGCGCAAACGAAGAGGCTGTGGCCCTGTTCTTGCAGGATAAGATCGGATTTTTGGATATTGGCCGCCTGGTGGAGGCGGTGGTGGACTCGGATAACTTTGGCGGAGAGTATACTCTGTCGGATGTTTACGAGTGCGACCGTATGGCGCGGGAGTTCGTTCGCGCACATCTGTAATTTTTGGGAGAGTCTATGTCCTTTTTGATCACATTTTTGGCGGCGATGCTGGCGTTCAGCGCAGTGATCGCCATCCATGAGCTGGGACACTTTTTGGCTGCAAAGCTGTGCGGCATCCAGGTCAACGAATTTTCTGTGGGTATGGGCCCGGCCCTGTGGCACAAGGTGTACCATGGCACTCAGTACAGCCTGCGGGCGCTGCCGGTAGGCGGCTTTGTGGCCCTGGAAGGGGAGGAAAGCCCCGAGAGCCAGCAGGCAGGGCAGGAAACAGACCTGGAGCCGCAGATCCCGCCGGAGCAGCGCACCGGTCTGCCCCTGAACCAGGCACCCATCTGGCAGCGGATGATCGTGATGTCCGCAGGCGCTGTTATGAACTTTGTGCTGGGGTTTGTGGTGCTGGCGGTGCTGATCGCGGCCCAGAACGAACCCATTACCAGCCGGGTCGTCTACGAAATAGAGCCGGGGGCGCTGTGCGGCCAGACTGGTCTGGCTCCCCGGGACGAGATCCTGGAGGTGAACGGCCGGCGCTGTTTTGTGGCCAACGATATCCTCTATGAGCTGGTGCGTACAGAGTCCAATCAGGCAGATTTCACGGTCCGCCGGGATGGCGAGCTGGTGGAGCTGCCGGGTGTGCAGTTTGATACCTGGCAGGATGAACAGGGCCAGACCCATATGGATATCGGCTTTACTGTGTATGGCATCGAACGCACCCCGCTCAATGTCCTGAAAGAGGCCGGGCGCAGTGTACTGTATTATGGCCGTGTGATATTTACCTCTCTTACCGACCTGCTGCGGGGACGGGAGAGCATCAACGACCTGTCCGGTCCGGTGGGCATCGTGTCTGCCTTTGGTCAGGCAGCCCGCTATGGATGGCGGGACCTGCTGGAGCTGGTGGCGCTGATCACGATCAACCTGGGTATCTTCAACCTGCTGCCCTTCCCGGCACTGGATGGGGGAAAGGTGGTCTTTTTGCTGATCGAGGCGGTCATTGGCCGCCCTGTGCCGGAAAAGATCCAGGGGGCGCTGACCATTGCAGCCTTTGCACTGCTGTTTGGTCTGATGCTCTTTGCAACCTATAATGATATCATCCGTCTGTTGTCCGGTGCATTGTAAAAAAATAAAAAAGGAGCAGTTATCATGCGCAAAATCAAGCGGGAAGTCAAGATCGGTTCTGTGACCATTGGCGGCCATAACCCCATTGCCGTTCAAACGATGTTGAGTGTGCCGGTAGAGGATATTGCGGGCAACGTGGCGCAGGCGCAGCGGTGTGAAGCTGCGGGCTGTCAGATCCTGCGGGTGACCTGCCCGACCCCTGAGGATGCCAAGTGCATCGAGGCGGTGAAAAAGGCAGTGAATATCCCCATTGTGGCAGATATCCACTTTGATTATCGCGCTGCGCTGGCCTGCGCTGCGGTGGGTGTGGATAAGATCCGCATCAATCCTGGCAATATCGGCGACGATGACCGGGTCAAGGCGGTGGTGGATGCCTGCCGTCTGCACAGCATCCCCATCCGCATCGGTGTCAACGGCGGCAGCCTGGAAAAGCATATCCTTGCCAAATACGGCGCACCTACGGCGGAAGCAATGGTGGAAAGTGCGCTGTATCATGTGCGCCTTCTGGAAAAGTTCGACTTTGAAGATATCGTCATCTCTATCAAAAACTCCAATGTGCCCCGCATGATGGAAGCCTACCGTCAGCTGTCGGAGGTGACCGATTACCCCCTGCATGTGGGTGTTACCGAGGCTGGGACCTATCAGATGGGCCTTTTGAAGAGCGGTATGGGCATTGGCGGTATGCTGCTGGAGGGCATCGGAGACACCATCCGGGTCTCTTTGGCAGCGGAGCCGGAAAAAGAGGTGGAAGCAGGCTTCAATATCCTGCGGGCAGTGGGCTTCCCCGTAGCAGGACCGGAAGTGATCACCTGCCCCACCTGCGGTCGCACCCAGTACCCCTGCACCCAGATCGCCAACGAGGTGGAAAAGCGGCTTCAGGGCTGCAAAAAATCCATCAAGGTGGCGGTGATGGGCTGTGTGGTCAATGGCCCTGGTGAAGCGCGGGAAGCGGATATCGGCATTGCCGGCGGAAAGGATGAGGCAGTGCTGTTTATCCATGGCCAGCCCGTCAAAAAGCTGACCGGTAACAACATTCTGGATCAGTTTATGGAGGAGATCTATAAGCTGTGACCTTGCTTGCTGGTTCAGCAAGCTTTGATCAAGAACCATATCCTGGCCAGCGTGTATGCGCTGGCCGTTTATAAAGTTTGCCCTGTTTTTCAAAACAAGGCAGTCCGTCTATTTATCTATGGACCTAGAACAGGAGAACCCTTTGTGAAACCTCTCGTATCCCAGCTTTGGCCGCAGTTTATGGCCGACCCTGACTTTGCCTCCTGCTTTGGCCGTGTGATCGTGGAGCACGCCCGAATGATCCGGCAGGAACAGCAGGTCATTTTTACCCTGCGCAGTGCGGCCCCGCTGGATCAGGGTCTGTGCGAACGGCTGCTGGCTTCGCTGGCGCCGGATTATGAAGGCTTTGATCTGCGGATCGAAAACCTGTTTGGCTATCCCAGTATGGACGAGGCAGCGCTGCGCTGCCTGATGGAGCAGATGAAGCGGGATGGTGTGCCCATCAATGGCTTTTTGGATGGCTGCAGGCTTTCCATCCAGGGGCAGCAGATCCGGGTAGGGGTGTTCCACGGCACAAAATTCCTGACGGAGATCGACTTTGCCTCCTTGCTGGCGGACAAGATCGCTGCCTGCACCGGGGTACGTCCTGCCGTTACGGTGGAGAGCGCTGTGGGCGAGGCAGAGCAGCGTCAGATGGAGGAAAAACTGGAGCGCAAAGCGGCCCCGCCGGTGGTCCGGTTTGAGAAAAAGAATACCACGCCCCCCATCAAGGTGGAGGGACTCTCTCTGGAGGACAAGCCCGCGACCCTGTTCCATGGCAAACAGTTCACGCCCAAGAATCTTACCCCCCTCAAGGATCTGGGCGGCGAGGGCGGCAAGTGCATGATCTGGGGCGACGTGTTCTTTACCGAGGTCAAGGGCAACTACCGCAAGATCTACACCGTCTCCATTACCGATTATACCGGTTCGATCAACCTCAAGATCCGCGCCCAGGAAGGGGAGGACTGCTCTAAGTGGGAGAACATCCCCAAAGGCTCTACTTTGCTGGTGCGGGGTGACTGCTCCTATGATAAATATGAGCATGACTACATTGTTTACCCCTACGATGTGCTGGTGGTAGAGCGGAAAAAGCGGGAGGACCATGCCCCCGCTAAGCGGGTAGAGCTGCACCTGCATACCAAATTGTCCAGTATGGACGGTTTCTGCGACCCTGGCGGCATCGTCAAACTGGCCCACCGGATGGGGCACCCGGCAGTAGCCATCACGGATCACGGTGTCTGCCAGGGATATCCAGAAGCGATGCTGGCGGCCGATGATATCCACAAAAAGGACCCGAACTTCAAGCTCATCTACGGCTGCGAGGCTTATTTTGTGGATGATATGGTCCCCTGTGTCTACGGTGTCCAGGATGAGCCGCTGACCGGAGAGTTCTGCGTGTTCGACACCGAGACCACCGGCTTGGACCCTGGAGTGGAGTATCTTACCGAGATCGGTGCCGTGCTGGTGCGCAATGGGGAAGTGGTGGCAGAATTTGATACCTTTGTCAAACCCGGCAAACCCATTACACCCAAGATCACAGAGCTGACCGGTATCACCAACGAGATGGTCGAGGATGCGCCTTCCGAAGCAGAAGCTCTGCAAAAATTTTTGGACTTTGCGGGCGGCCGCATCCTGGTGGCCCACAATGGCCATTCTTTTGATATGCGGTTCATGCGGGCGGCTGCCAAGCGCAGCGGCATCGAGTTTGAACCCACCTATCTGGACACCTTGACCATGGCCCAGGCTATGTATCCGGGTCTGCACAACTATAAGCAGGGCACCATCAATAAGCATTTGGAGCTGCCCTCCTACCAGGCGCATCGTGCCTGTGAGGATGCTGCTGCCCTGGGGCGGATCTTCAGCGTGATGCTGCGGGATCTGGAAGAAAAACAGATCGCCCACATCAGTGAGGTAAACACCGGCCTGGGCGGGAACCGGGAGGTCCTGAAAAAGAAATATTATCACCTCATCATCCTGGTGCGCAACCAGATGGGCCTGAAAAACCTGTATAAGATCGTCAGCGAGGCGCACGTCAACTACTTCTTCAAAAAACCGCGTGTTCCCCGCAGTCTGCTGAATAAATACCGGGATGGGCTGCTGCTGACCTCTGCCTGTGAGGCAGGGGAGCTGTACCGTGCCATCGTAGAGGGGCGTTCCTATGAGGAACTGAAAAAGATCGCAGCCTACTACGATATTCTGGAAGTGCAGCCCCTGGGCAACAATGCCTATATGGTGCGGGATGGAAAGGTAGAGAGCGAGGAGGTCATCAAGCAGTTCAACCGCACGGTGATCCGCCTGGGAGAGGATCTGCATAAACCGGTGATCGCCACCGGTGACGTGCATTTTACCGACCCGGAGGACTCGATCTACCGCTCGGTCCTGCAGGCGGGCAATGGCTTTAAGGATGCCGACAATCAGCCGCCGCTGTATTTCCGCACCACGGAGGATATGCTGCAGCAGTTCCGTTACCTCCCCAAGGAAAAAGCCTATGAGATCGTAGTGACCAACCCCCGCAAAGTAGCGGCTGCTATTGACAATACTGTGCGTGCGATCCCCCGGGGGACCTATCCCCCCAGCATCGAAGGGGCAGAGCAGCAGCTGCGGGATGCTACCTGGAAGCGTGCAAAAGAGGACTATGGCGACCCGCTGCCTGAGCTGGTGGAAAAACGTCTGCAAAAGGAGCTGGATTCCATCTGCGGACACGGCTATGCGGTGTTGTATGTCATTGCGGTCAAACTGGTGGCGTATTCCAACGCAGGTGGTTACCAGGTGGGCAGCCGAGGCTCGGTCGGTTCCTCGGCTGTGGCGCACTTTTCCGGCATTTCGGAGGTGAACAGCCTGCCGCCCCACTATCGCTGTCCAAAGTGCAAGCACAGTGAATTCATTACCGACGGCAGTGTGGAGGACGGCTTTGACCTGCCGGATAAGGACTGCCCCTGCTGTGGCACCCGGATGCTGGTGGATGGCCATGATATCCCCTTTGAGACCTTCCTGGGCTTCTACGGCGACAAGGAACCGGATATCGACCTGAACTTCTCCGGCGAGTACCAGAGCAGTGTCCACCGCTATACCGAGGAGCTGTTTGGCAAGGCGAATGTGTTCAAGGCTGGCACGGTTTCTGGTATCCAGGATAAAACAGCGTATGGCTATGTGCGCAAATATCTGGAGGAACGGGGCCGTACCGTCAACCGTGCGGAGGAAAACCGCATGACCCTGGGATGTACCGGGGTCAAACGCACCACCGGCCAGCATCCCGGCGGCATGGTGGTCGTGCCGGATACCTACGAGATCTACGATTTCTGTCCGATCCAGCACCCGGCGGACGATGTGGCGGGCGGTTTGCTGACCACCCACTTTGAGTTCAAATATCTCCATGATACGCTGCTGAAGCTGGACGAACTGGGCCACGATATGCCCACCTTCTATAAGTATTTTGAGGAGTATACCGGCATCCCGGTGGACTCCATCCCCATGAATGACCCCAAGGTGTACAGCCTGCTCACCAGTCCGGAGGCACTGGGGGTCACCCCGGAGCAGATCGACAGCCAGACCGGTACCTTTGGCATCCCGGAGATGGGCACGAACTTTGTCCGCGGGATGCTGGTGGAGGCCCGGCCCAAGAATTTTTCCGAGCTGATCCAGATCTCTGGTCTGTCCCATGGCACCGACGTGTGGACAGGAAACGCCGATGAGCTGATCCGCAGCGGTACCTGTACCATTGCAGAGGTCATTGGCTGCCGTGACAGCATCATGCTTTACCTGATCCGAAAGGGTCTGGAACCCAAAATGGCGTTTGATATCATGGAGGCTGTGCGTAAAGGCAAGGTGGCCAAGGGCGGCTTTAAGGACGGCTGGGAGGAAGCGATGCGGGAACACGATGTGCCGGACTGGTATATTGAGTCCTGCCGCAAGATCAAATATATGTTCCCCAAGGCGCATGCCGTGGCCTACCTGATGAGCGCCATCCGGCTGATGTGGTTCAAGCTGTATCATCCGCAGGCGTTTTATGCGGTGTACTTCACGGTGCGCGGGGACGATATCGACTACGAGGCAGCGGTGGGCGGCCCAGCTGTGGCCCGTGCCCACATGAACGAGGTCACACGCCGCCTGCGGGAGGAAAAGAACGCCAAGGACGAGGACTTGCTGGTCTCCCTGCAGCTGGTCAATGAAATGCTGGTGCGGGGGTATGAATTCCTGCCCATCCAGCTGGGCAAAAGCCGCGGGACCCGCTATGTGGTGGAGGATGACAAAGTCCGGCTGCCGTTCAGTGCCTTGAAGGGACTGGGCGATGCGGCGGCGGATGCGCTGGAGCGTGCGACCATCGACGGACAGGAGTACCTTTCGGTGGAAGAGCTGCAGCAGGCATCCGGCGTGGGCGCCAGTATCCTGGACCGACTGCGCCAGGTGGGTGCTTTGGGTGACCTGCCGGAAAGCAGCCAGGTGAGCTTCTTTTAAAAAAGCCCGCACAGCAAAGCGGATCGTTGCTTTGCCGTGCGGGCACTTTTGTTTGTATGGAATGTTTACCGAAGCGTTTTTTTCATCCAGATATGAGGGCAGCCCTCATCGTCATCCTCTGCACCATAGGGGGTGTAACCCGCCTGTGTGTAGAAGCGGCTGGCCCGGCACTGGGCGTGCAGCCGAAGTTCTGCCGCGCCTTTGCGGGCTGCGATGGCTTCGGCTTCCCGCAGCATCCGCTGTCCGAGCTTTTGTCCGCGGTATGTTTTTACCACCGCCAACCGTCCTAAAAGATAGACGCCCTGCTCGGCTGCGGGGAAGAGCCGGCAGGTGGCTGCCGGTTGGGAGCCGTCGTACAGGATCAAATGGAGAGCCAAGAGATCGATATCATCAAATTCGTTTTTGAAGCCTTGTTCTTTCATAAAGACTGCTTCCCGGATGCGTTTTGCATCCTCCGGCAGAAAATCGTATGCTTCCAGCTGCATTTTTTGCTCTCCTTTTGTGTCCCTTGCAGGCGTACTTCATAAAACAGGCCCCATCTCCGGCACCGCTGCGGTGCGGACATGGGGCCTGCTGCTTTTTGTTTTAGACAGGGGGGCTATGCCGCCCTGGATGTTCTGGCAGGGGAGGGGATCACTCCACGCTGATCATATAATAGTAGACCGGCTGACCGCCCCGGATGTGGCTGACTTCCACATGGTTCGGGCACTTTGCCTTCACGATCTCGGTTACGCGCTCTGCTTCCTCGTCCGAAACATCGCAGCCGGAGATGATGGTCACAAAGCTGGAGTCCTTGCGGCACATAGCCCGGGCCAGACGGTAGGTGGCCTTGGTCAGGTCGCTGGAGGTGGACACGATGCGGCCGTTCTCCAGAGCCATGATCTCGCCCTTGCGGATGCGCTTGCCGTCGTACTCGCTGTCACGGGCAGCGTAGGTGATCAGACCGGTGGAGACACGGTCGGCAGCCTGCATCATCGAAATGGTATTGGCTTCTACCGAGGCGGTGGGGTCAAAGCTCAGCAGAGCGGTGATGCCCTGGGGCACAGTGCGGGTGGGCAGCACTACGACCTTACGGTCAGCCAGCTTAGAAGCCTGCTCTGCGGCCATGATGATGTTCTTGTTGTTGGGCAGAACGAACACGGTCTTGGCCGGAACGCTCTGAACAGCAGCCAGGATATCCTCGGTGGCGGGGTTCATGGTCTGGCCGCCGGATACCACAGCATCTGCAGCCAGGTCGGTGAACACGGCTTTCAGTCCCTCGCCGGCAGCCACGGCAACAAAGCCATAGTCACGGCTGGGGTCCACAGCAGCATAAATGAACTCGCTGGCCGGGTCCGGCTTCTGCTCAGCCAGGGCCTGCTTTTCCAGGCTCTTGCCCTGCTTTTGCCGTGCCAGGAACTGCTCGTGCATATTCTCGATCTTGAAGTTGGTCAGGTAGCCGTATTTGATGGCCTCGCTGAGGATCTTGCCGGGGTCTGCGGTATGGACGTGCAGGTTGATCACGTCGTCGTCCTCAATGCAGACCACGCTGTCGCCGTTGGATTCAGCAAAAGCACGCATCTTGGCAGCGCTGGCACCGTCGTTCTTGTTGATGAGGAACTGGGTGCAGTAGCCGTTGGTGATGTCCTCCACCTTCATCAGGTCGTCGGTGAACACACCCTTGCCAGCATTGGCAGTGGACAGCTTAGCCTTGTTCTGGGGCTGGTCGCTGCTCTCCACGATGGCTTCACCGTGGAACACCTTGCCCATGCCCTCAAAGATCACCATGATGCCCTGACCGCCGGCATCCACAACACCGGCTTTCTTCAGCACCGGCAGCAGGTTGGGGGTATCCTCCAAAGCCTGCTGGCCAGCTTCCAACACCACGTCCCACAGCGCGGCCACGTCCTCGGCAGAAGCCTCGGCGGCCTTCTCGGAGGCAACGCGGGCAACGGTCAGGATGGTGCCCTCGGTGGGCTTCATCACAGCCTTGTAGGCACCTTCCACGCCCTTTTTCAGCGCAGCAACGATATCCTCGACCCCGGCAGTCTTTTTGCCGTCCAGCGCCTTGGAGAAGCCGCGGAACAAAAGGCTGGTGATAACGCCGGAGTTGCCGCGGGCGCCCCGCAGCATAGCGGAGGCGGCAGTCTTGGCAGCCTCCGACACGGTGCAGTCGTCGGGCAGAGCTTCCAGCTCGCGCACGGCGGCGCCAACGGTCATGCCCATGTTGGTGCCGGTATCACCGTCCGGGACAGGGAAGACGTTCAGCTCGTCCACGCGGGAACGCTGATTGTTGATGTTGTTTGCGCCGGAGATCATGGCGTCGCGCAGGATTTTACCAGAAATCATGTTTTCCACTCCTTGAATTTTCCCGGAACGGGCCCCGGGGCTAGTTTACGCGCAATGGCAGGCAAAACGCGGCCTTGCAGTCAAGCAACTACATCGTCCACCGATACGATCACGCGGGCGACCTTCAGGCCGGTGGCCTGCTCCAGCTCATCCTTGACCCGGTGCGAGATCGCACGGGCGGCGGTGGAGATGTTTAACCCATAGCTGACAGCGATGTGCAGCTCGATCACAAGGCGGCCGTCTTCCTGGGTGACGCGCACACCCTTTTCCGGGCGGTCAGCGCGGTGCACCATGCTCTTGACGGCGTCGGTCATGTCACGAGGGACCATGGCGGCCACACCGTAACATTGTTTGGCAGCCTCACCGACCAGGGTAGAAAAATACTCGGCGGAAAAACTGACATCCCCCAGAGGGAAACGGGAAGTGATCATAGTCGCTCTGCTCCTTTATCTTTTGATTTTGGCGCATCCGATGCCCCGGCAAGGGGATCTGTGCGCGGGAGACCAGACCCATTATACAACGGAAGCTCCCGGTTGTACAGCATAATTTGCCCCGGCAGCACGGAAACGCACCGCATACTTTGCGCAATTTTTACAAAGCACAGGGGGTATACTGGTGCTGCCTGACACGTCGGAAGGACCGGTAGGCCTGGGTTACAAAACAGGTGTATACACCCGCTGCTTATAGTATAGCACAAAAAAGTGGCCTGTGCAGTGTTTTTGCGCATTTTTTGCGAAGAAGCCGCGAAGGGACTGTGAATAAACTATAAAAATTGCGGGGACTGTATTCCTTTCTCTGTGGGAAAGTGCTAAAATTGGGGTAGAGACCAGCTGCCTTATGCGGGCAGCGTCAGATAGAAGGTCCCGGTGCAGGGCAGAGAAACAGGCTGCTCTTGCTCTGCTGCGGCCCAGAACGATCGAGTAGGAGAGCTGTATTTCATGAATATTCTGTTTTTTTTGTCTCCCAAGCAGGATCTGATGTATGTCTATGATGACTTCACCCTGCGTCAGACGCTGGAAAAGTGGGAGAAAAACCGCTATGCGTCCATCCCCATGCTGAATCGCCGTGGGGAGTATGTAGGCACCCTGACCGAAGGGGATATCCTCTGGGGTCTGAAAAAGTTCCATGGACTGGACCTGGAAGCAGCAGAGGATGTGCCGATCTCCTCGTTCCCCCATAAGCGGGATTATAAAGCGGTAACAGTCACGACCAGCATGGATGAGCTGATCGAAGCCGCCATGAACCAGAACTTTGTCCCGGTGGTGGATGACCGCGGGATGTTTATCGGGATCGTCCGCCGCCAAGCGATCATCCGTTACTGCTACGATAAGTCCCGGGGGCAGAAATGCGCCGACCTTTCCAAAAAGGAGCCTGTACTGGCAGGCAGCCCCAACTGACCCCTTTGCTACGATGTCCATATAACGATTATAAAGATACCGCTCTGCACGGATAGGCAGGGCGGTATCTTTTTTTTGCGGAATTTTATGGGAGAACAGTCCTGTTTATAGTACAGAATATGTGCGATAATGGTATTGTCAGCTACTACAGGATGATTTGAAGCGGGGAGGTACGATCATGAAAGAGATCGAGCTGCGTTCCATTAGGGGACATGTGGAAGTGTATAGTGAGGCGGGGGTGTTCCTTTTCTCGGCGGACACGGTGCAGGAAGCGCTGCAAGAGCTGGAACAGCCGTAAGCTGCGCCGTTTTTGCGGGATCGGGCATAAAGTGTGGGGGAAAGACGGATTCTTTGTCGAAAAATGCTTGTTGGAAGCGGTACAAAGGTGATATAATAAAAAAAGTCTGCGTGCTGCGCACACAGAGTAAAAACAAGCAGCTTTCTTCCATGCTTCCGTACTCCTTTGCGGTAAAGGCTTGCATGGCGGCTGCAAAAATTAGGAGTTCGTTAGGTTATGGAGATCTCACATATCACATCGCTTCTGGGCGGCATAGCGCTGTTCCTGTATGGTATGTCCATCATGGGTGCCGGGCTGGAGAAGCTGGCGGGCGGCCCGATGCAGAGCATCCTGCAGCGGCTCACATCTTCCACGATCAAGGGCGTGATCTTTGGCACCCTGATCACGGCGGTCATCCAGTCCTCGGCTGGTACGGTGGTCATCTGTGTAGGGCTGGTCAACTCCGGCATTATGACCCTGAGCCAGTCGGTGGGCGTCATCATGGGCGCAAACATCGGCACCACGGTTACCGGTCAACTGATCCGCATGGCGGACATCTCCGGCGACAGTCTGCTGCTGACTCTGATGCAGCCCAAGACCTTTGCGCCGGTGGTGGCTTTTGTAGGCTGCATTTTTTATGTGTTCCTGCGGGGGGCCAAACGCAAGAATCTGGGTCAGATCATGCTGGGTTTCGGCATCCTGTTCACCGGTATGAGCCTGATGGATGCAGGTGTGGCTCCTCTCAAGGAGTCTCCGGCGTTCCAAAGCCTGTTTGTCAGCATGAAAAACCCGCTGCTGGGTGTGCTGGTGGGTCTGGTGGCTACGGTGCTGATCCAGTCCTCCTCGGCCTCGGTGGGTATTTTGCAGGCGCTGTCCAGCACAGGACTGGTCACCTTCGGCTCTGCGATCCCCATTATCCTGGGCGCACACATCGGTACCGCATTTACGCCGCTGCTTACCATTGGCGGCTCCTCCAAGGATGGCAAGCGGGCTGCCTTTATCCATCTGTATTTCAATGTGGTGGGCAGTGTGACGATGCTGGCGCTGATCTATGCAGTGCAGGCGCTGTTTGGGGTGCTGCCCTGGGACGATGTGATGACCAAAAGCTCGATCGCCAATATCCACACCCTGTCCAGTGTGGCGGCTATGCTTTTGCTGCTGCCGTTCAGCGGTCTGCTGCTGCGGCTGAGCCAGCTCACCGTTCCCTCTACTAAGGAGGAGGTGCAGGAGCTGAGCATGCCGGTGCTGGACGATCGTCTGTTCAAAAGCCCGGCAGTGGCTTTGAAGCAGGCCAAGAGCGCAGTGGTGCGCATGGGCGGCCGCGCAGCCCGGAACGTGGGGCTGGCAACCCCGCTGCTGGTGCAGATGGACGAGGATACCGTCAGCGCCATCGACCTGCGGGAGAACCTGATCGACCGTATGGAGGTGGAGATCTCCAACTATCTGGTGCGCCTGGCAGACCGGGAGCTGGGCGATGAAGAAAACCATGCGGTGACAGAGCTGCTGAACTTTGTGACAGAGTATGAGCGCATTGGAGATTACGCTGTCAATATCAAAGAAAAGGCGCAGGAACTGAACGAAAAAGAGCTGAGCTTCAGCCCCAGTGCGCAGAACGAAATGGCTCTGCTGGATGCTGCACTGGAACAGATCCTGGCTTTGACCAATGAGGCGTTTGAGCAGGGGGAGGCCGCGCTGGCACAGCGGGTGGAACCGCTGGAAGAGGTCATCGATATTATGGTCGAGCGTCTGCGGAGCCAGCATATCAAGCGTCTGCGGGATGGTGTGTGTGCCATCGATACAGGCGTGATCTTCCTGGATGTGCTGAACAATGCCGAGCGCATCTCGGATCACTGCTCCAATATCGCTGCACGGCTCATTGGTGCAGAGGGCGGGGTGGACTACGACTCCCACACGCTGAAAAATATGATGCACCATAATCCAAGCGGTCAATATCTGGTGGAATACGAGCGCTGCCGCAAGGCGTACTTGGTACCGCTGGAGACGATGGAAGCCTGAGCGCCCTTGCCCGGCGGCGATTTGCAAAACGGACGGATTCAGGCGCCCAGATCCTCCAGCAGCCGATCCACCGCCGCAGCGGTGGGCAGGTGCAGCCCTTGTTTGATGCGCAGCGCATCGGTCTCAGGCAGAAGATTGGTGTATATGCCGGTCAGCGCCAGACGGCGGGTGGGTCTGCCCTGGGCATCGCAGGCATAGACAGCCACCTGCCCGCCATCGTCCCTTAAATAATAGCCCCCCTCAGCAGATCCCGGCTGTGCCTGCGTCTGCTGGCTGGGCAGGTCAGGCAGCGCTTCTTGCGGGGCAGGGGAGCGCAGCTGGGGCAGGCTGATCCAATAAAGACTGAATACGATGGTAAACACGCATAACCCGTAAAATAGGCACAGGCCGACCTTCCGCATAGAAAAAAGCTCCTTTCTTTGCCGGTAAAACTAACGGCAGTATGTGCCAAAGCGGGGCACTTCAAACGGAAAAACAGAATTTTCACACCCGGGCGCTGTACTTTGCTGGGGAAGTTGTGCTATACTACTGTCATCTGGTGTGTATCTGAAGGCTCAAAACTGCCAGGCTGGGGCGGGCTGCGTCCCAGCCTTGTGGGCTGTCAGGCCCATGTTTTCTGGCATCATCAAGGCCAAAACCATCTGGTTAGGAGGCGGTACCCATTTCGGACAAGGAAATCAGAAAGATCCATCGGGACGCGGCGGTGCAGCCGGGGCGTCCCGCATCGCAGCGCAAGCTGAAAACGGGCGCACAGCGCAAAAAAAATACAGACGAGCCCCAAAAGTCTCCGCGCCCGCCCAAGAAGGGACATCCGGTGCTGCGGTTTATCGGCCGCGCCATCGTTACGATGTTCTGTGTGGGCATCATGCTGGGCAGTGCGCTGGCGGTGGGTGCTGTGTACTATGTGGTGCAGGCTACCGCCAATGACGGCGACCTGCTCAACCTGGACAATATCGAGCTGAGCCAGTCCAGCGTCGTTATGGCAACCGACCGGCAGACCGGTGCGCAGGTGGAGTATGCAGTGCTGCGCTCCTCCAACAGCCACCGTGTCTGGGCAGACCTGGAGCAGATCCCCCGCAACCTGCAGTATGCTTTTATCTGCACGGAGGATAAGGATTTTTATACCGAGCCGGGCGTCAACTTCAAGCGCACCATCGGTGCAATGATCAACGAGTACATCCTGCCGATCTACAGCTCAAAGCAGGGCGCATCCACCATCGAGCAGCAGCTGATCAAAAACCTGACGGACGATGACAGCTCCAGCGGCATCCAGGGCGCACTGCGCAAACTGCGAGAGATCTACCGTGCGCTGTGCCTCAGCCGGGCTTATTCCAAGGAGACCATCCTGGAAGCCTATCTGAACACCATCAGCTTTACCGGTACGATCCAGGGTGTGCAGACGGCGGCTAACGAGTATTTTAATAAGGATGTCAGTCAGCTGACCCTGTGGGAGTGTGCTACGATCGCTTCCATCACCAAAAACCCCACCAACTATAACCCGTACACTAACCCCGAAAACCTGATCAACCGCCGTAATTTCCTGATGTACAATATGTGGCAGCAGGGGATCATTACGGAGCAGGAGTATCGGGACGCCGCAGCACAGCCTTTGGTGCTGGCGGAAGAGGACGCTTCCCGCAATAAAGCTGCCTCTACGACCTCCTATTTTACCGATGCCTTGTTCAATGAAGTGGTCAAGGACATCATGGTCAAGGAAAATGTCGAGGAGTCGGTGGCGCAGAAGATGCTGTACAGCGGCGGCCTCACCATCGAAGCCACCGTGGACCCCAAACTCCAGCGGACGATGGAGCAGCTGATGCGCAATGAGGGGGATGCCTACTTCCCGGCTGGTTGGCATGAGGAAGAGGTCACCTCCATCTCGGAGGATGACCAGCAGGTTTTCAATGAAGATGGCACCCCCAAGACCCGCACGGCGGAGGACGGAACGGTCTATTATTACCGTAATGTCCGCACCCAGGCAGCTATGGTCACTTTGGACTATGACGGCAACGTGCTGGCTATGGTGGGCGGCTTGGGCGAAAAGACCAAGAGCCTCTCGCTGAACCGCGCCTATGATGTAACCCGGCAGACCGGCTCGGTCATCAAGCCCATCGGTGCCTATGCACTGGGCATCGAGTATGGTCTGGTGAACTGGTCTACCATGCTGAACAACTCCCCCTTGTACCTCAAACAGGATATGATCATCCGGGATGAGGATTACTGCCGCCGCAATGGCCTGATGGGGATGTCGGATAAGCAGCTCAAGGCTTACCCCAATGCATGGCGCAGCTGGCCCAAAAACTATGGCAACAACTATGGCGATAACACGGATGTGCCTTTGTGGAACGGCTTGGCTCGCTCTCTGAACACCATCGCCATCCGTGTGGGCGACCTGGTGGGCGCAAACAACATCTTCCAATTTGCGTATAATACCTTGCAGCTGGATACGCTGGACCCCACCAATGACGTGGGTCTGGCCCAGATGGTCATGGGCAGCCAGACCCGTGGTGTGACGCCTATGGCACTGGCAGCTGCATTCCAGATCTTCTACGACGGACAGTATACCACACCGCATCTGTACACGCGCGTGCTGGATCGGGACGGCAACATCTATCTGGAGGATAACTCTACCAGCTACCAGGCGCTGACTCCGCAGACGGCTTATGTGATGAACCGCCTGCTGAAGAACGTCCTGTACTCCAACGTGGGTACCGCCGGCGGCCGCTACCCCAATTCTAACGGAATGGAATCCTTTGGTAAGACGGGTACCGCCAGCGATGAAAGGGATCTCTGGTTTGTGGGCGGCACCCCCTACTATGTCACTGCAGTCTGGTGGGGATACGATGCACCCTATGATATGACCAAGACCCTGTCCAAGTCCCAGGCAAAGACCCGCACCTGTGTCGCTGCCTGGAAAGCCTTCATGGAGCAGGCGCAGGCAGACCTGCCCTACAAAGCCTTCCCCAAGTCGGATGGCGTAGTGGAGCGCAGCTACTGTACCCAGAGCGGTCTGCTGGCCAGCGGGTCCTGCCCCAGTACAGCGGTGGGCTTCTATCGGGCGGATGATCTGCCGGCTGTGTGCAATTATGCGCATAGCGCACCGGTCCTGACCATCCCGGAGGATACCAGCGCTTTGGATACGGATTGACCGTGAGGCGCGGACAGCTGCCTTTCCCCAAAAATCATACTCTTGAAGGGGATAGAGGGACCAAACCGGCCAACAGAGTGCAGTACTTTACAAGTCAAAACTGGATAAATTGACAAAATCGCATCCGGCCTCTTGCAATGCAGGGGGCCGGATGTTATTCTATGTCTTGTAAGAACATTTGTAGTTGCGAGGTGAACAAGTTGGAGCGTCAATTTTATCTTGTCGATGCACAGGTGCTGCCGGAGGTGTTCCTTAAGGTAGTGGAAGCAAAAAAGCTGCTGGCTGGCGGCCGCGCACGCAACATCACCGAGGCAGTGCGCTGTGCGGGGCTGTCCCGCAGTGCGTTCTACAAGTACAAAGACTGCATTTTTGATTCGGAAAACGGCCGTGAAATGGCCACCGTAATGGCTACCTTGCGGGACGAGACCGGTGCGCTGCAGTCCCTGCTGGCAGGCATCAGCGAGGCAGGGGCCAGTATCGTTACCATCAACCAGTCCACCCCGGAAAACGGCGCCGCTCTGGTGGCGGTGACCATCCGCACGGATACGATGCAGATGTCCCCGGAGGCACTTACAGACAAGTTGTCCCGTCAGCACACAGTGGTCAATGTGCGCTGCGGCTATCAGCTTTAAGCGGCAGCTTGCATCTTGGCTGGGGCGCAGCTGGCAATGCTGCCCCGGCTGCATGATTTTATAGAGTTGAGAGGGAGAACGTATGGCTAAAATCGCAATTTTGGGCTTTGGCACGGTGGGCAGCGGCGTGTATGAGGTACTGCGGCGCAATGCGGCAGGCGTCTCCCGCCGGGCAGGGGAGCCGGTAGAAGTCAAGTATATCCTGGATGTAAAGGACTACTCGGACCGTCCGGATGCCCACCTCTTTGTCAAAAATATCGATGTGATCCTGGCAGACCCGGAAGTCCGGGCGGTGGTGGAGACCATTGGCGGCACCCGGTTTGCCTATCCCTATGTAAAAGCCTGCCTGGAAAGCGGCCGCAGTGTGGCGACCTCCAACAAAGAGATGGTGGCCACCTATGGTGCAGAGCTGCTGGGTCTGGCCCGCACACATGGATGTGCTTTTTTGTTTGAGGCATCTGTGGGCGGCGGCACCCCCATCATCACCCCCATGCACCAGTGTCTGGCCGCCAATGTTATCACGCAAGTACAGGGTATCGTGAATGGTACCACGAACTTTATGCTCACCAAGATGGCCCGGGAAGGCATGGATTTTGACGCCGCCCTCAAGATTGCCCAGCAGCTGGGATATGCAGAGACCCGGGACCCCGGCGACGATGTGGACGGCCGGGATGCCTGCCGCAAGATCGCGATCCTTTCTTCCATGGTCTGCGGACACCATATTTATCCCCAGAACATTCCGACCCGGGGCATCCGGGATATCACCAGATCGGATGTGGAGTCCGCTGCCAAACTGGGCTGCGTCATCAAGCTGATTGCATGGATGAAACGTCTGCCGGAGGGGGGCGTAGCTGCGGGTGTGGAACCGTGTCTGGTCCCCAATGCCAATCAGCTGGCGGGCGTGGATGATGTGTTCAATGCAGTGCTGGTCAAGGGGGATATGCTGGGCGACGTGATCTTCTACGGCAAGGGGGCAGGTAAGCTGCCCACTGCCAGCGCTGTGGTAGCCGATGTGGTGGATGCGCTGAAGGATGGCGCCAAGGTCCACGATAGTCTGTTCTGGCAGCCCGCGGAACCGGTGGAGGGTATGCTCACCGATCCGGCTCCCGCCGCATACTATATGCGTGTGGAAGGGGCAGCTCCGGCCGTGGTGCAGGCTATTTATGGCCCGGGATGTTTGGTGGATGAGCACTACGATGGCTGTGCATATTTTGTGGAGCAGATAGACGATGCTGCGATGGAAAACGCCCGCCGCAAGATCGAAGCCATAGGGGGCAGCGTCCGGCTTGTGCTGCGCCGTCTGCCGGAACAGGCATAAAAGGAGGCGGGGAAAATGAAGATCAAGGTCTCAGTCCCTGCTACCAGCGCCAATGTAGGGTCTGGTTTCGATGCGCTGGGTCTGGCGGTCACGTTGTACAACACCGCAACTTTTGAACCGGCTGACCAGCTGGAGATATCCTCTGCGGACGGCACCCGCATCCCGCGCAATGAGTCCAACTTAGTCTATCGCTCGGCAAAACGTCTGTTTGACCAGGTGGGCAAACGGATGCCACCGCTGCGGATCGTGCAGACCAATCCCATCCCGATGGCACGGGGCCTGGGGTCCTCTTCGGCGTGTATCATCGCCGGGCTTCTGGGCGCCAATCGTCTGCTGGGCGATGTGCTGGATACCCAGGAACTGCTGACCCTGGCGACCGCCATCGAGGGACACCCGGATAATGTAGCTCCGGCTTTGCTGGGGGGACTGACCAGCAGTGTCTTTGAGGCGGGGACGGTCTACACCGTCAAGCGGGAGGTGGATCAAAGCCTCTGCTTTGCGGCCATCGTGCCCGATTATAAGCTGCTGACAGAGGCAGCCCGGGCCGCTCTGCCGGCCCAGATCCCGCATAAGGATGCGGTGTATAACCTTTCCCGCGCAGCGCTGCTGCCGGCGGCGTTCTGTGAGGGACGGCACGATCTTTTGGCCATTGCCACAGAGGATAAGCTGCACCAGCCCTACCGGCTGCCGCTGATGCCGGGCGCAAGCCAGGTGTTTGCGCTGGCAAAGCAGTGCGGTGCAAAGGCTGTGTATGTGTCTGGTGCAGGCAGCACGGTCATGGCAGTGGCCGAAAAGTCCCAGGCGGACCGCTTCTATCAGGAGCTGCGCCAGGGCCTGGAAAGCCTGGAAGGGCTGGACGGATGTGAAGCATTTACACTTTTGCAGCTGGATGCGGACAATACCGGTGCAACAGTGGAATGATAAAAAGGGCAGCGGAAGTCGAAAGGCCAGTGCCTGCCGGCTGAATTTGCCCCGGCATACCCTCCGTACCGGAGGGATCAAAAGAGGAGAGTGACAAGATATGGCGTTGATCGTACAGAAGTTCGGCGGTTCTTCGGTGAGGGACCGGGACCGTATCTTCAACGTGGCCCGCATCGTGGCAAACACCCACAAGGCAGGCAATGACGTAGTAGTGGTGGTGTCCGCTCAGGGCGATACCACCGATGATCTGATCAGCAAGGCGGCGGAGATCACCCACAACCCCTCCGCCCGTGAGATGGATATGCTGCTGGCTTCCGGCGAGCAGATCAGCATCGCTCTGCTGGCCATGGCGCTGAACGAGATCGGCTGCCACGCCACCAGCCTGACCGGCTGGCAGGCGGGTTTCCGCACGGATCGTGCCTACACCAAGGCCCGTATCACTCGTCTGGAGACCGAGCGGATCTCCTCCGAGCTGGAGCGCAACCGTGTGGTGGTGGTAGCTGGCTTCCAGGGTCTGAACAAGCTGGATGATATCACTACCCTGGGCCGCGGCGGTTCGGACACCAGCGCAGTGGCTATTGCAGCTGCACTGCACGCAGACCGCTGCCAGATCTTTACGGATGTCGAGGGCGTGTATACGGCTGACCCCCGCAAGGTGAGCAATACCCGCAAACTGCAGGAGATCACCTTCGATGAGATGCTGGAACTGGCCTCGCTAGGCGCACAGGTGCTGAACAACCGCAGCGTGGAGCTAGCCAAAAAGTACAATGTGGAGCTGGAGGTGCTCTCCAGCCTGAACCCGATCCCCGGGACGATCGTGAAGGAGGTTACGAGCGATATGGAAGGTATGCTGATCAAGGGTGTGGCAAAGGATACAGACGTTGCGGTCATCTCGATCCTGAATGTACCGGATGAGCCGGGTATGAGCTTCAAGATCTTTGGCCTGCTGGCGCAGAAGAACGTGAACGTGGATATCATCCTGCAGTCCACCGGCCGTGACGGCAAGAAGGATATCATCTTCACCTGCGGCGAGAGCGAGGCAGATATTGCAATGCGTACCCTGCAGGACAGCGCCCACTTCAAGCAGCTGGCCTGCGATAAGAGCTGCGCCAAGGTCTCCATCGTGGGCGCCGGTATGCAGAGTCACAGCGGCGTAGCCTCCAAGATGTTCGAGGCTCTGTCCAACAACAACATCAACATCAAGATGATCTCTACCAGTGAGATTAAGATCTCCTGCATCATCAACCGGGACGATGCGGACCGTGCGGTCAGCGCCATCCACGATATGCTGTTTGACTGATCTGCAGGATCTGTCTGCCGCTGCCTTTTGCAAAAGGCGGCGGTTTTTTGTGTTTTTGCGTTCCGTGGGGGCACGGCAAAAACGGACATGTTTTTTTTACATCTTACAGCGTTTACACCGGCGTATAATAGGTGTATAATAAAATTAAGTGTCTGTTAAAAAACACACGTTTGGTGAAAAAGGGGAGCCGAGAATCATGGATCAGAACCGACCGACTGCAAGCCGCACTGCGCCGCCGCGCCGTATGACCCGGGAGCAGTGGGCTGCCCGCCGCCGTCGCCGCCGTCTGCGCATCCTGCGCAACTGGGCGCTTTTGCTGTCTGGCTGTGCAGGCGCTATGGCGCTGATGACCAGCGGCATTTTGTGGCTGCTGCCCAAGGCCCATGCAATGATCGCAGGGCCGGAGACGTTCCGGGCGCGTCCATACGACGCAGCTGCATTTACGGTGCAGCTGTCGGATCAGCGGTTGGTGCTGGTCAACTCCAATCTTCCTTATGCGTCCGAGCCTGCCCCGGCGCTGGCAGTGGCCGATGATGCTACGGGCCAGCAGCTGGAAGCGGAGGCTGCGGCTGCTTACAGAGAGATGTCCGCTGCTGCCCTTGCGGATGGGGTGAGCCTGCGTTTGGTCTCTGGCTACCAGGCCCAGGAGACCCGGCAGGCATCTGCGGAGCTTTGCAAGCAATTCTATCTGGATAAGGGCTGCACGCAGGCCGAGGCAGAAGCCTTGGCCGCTACTTTGGTGCCTGCAGCGGACTGCAACGAGAGCGGTACCGGCTATGCAGCCGAGATCCTCTCTCTGGAGTACGAAAATGCGGATGCAGGCTTTGCAGAGGACCGGGCTTTTTCCTGGCTGAACGCCTATGCTGCTGAGTATGGGTTTATCCTGCGCTGGCCGCAGGACCGGCAGGCCGCCACCGGCATGGCCTACCAGCCCTGGCACTGGCGGTATGTGGGCCGGGAGAATGCTTTGACCATCCGGGCCAGCGGCCTGTCCCTGGAGGAGTTTTTGGCTCTGGAGCAGACCTGTCATTCCGCAGACTGAACCGATCAGGGGGCGGCAAGGCCGCCCCTCGTTTTTTTCACGGAGGGAAATCGTATTTGAATAGAGCACAGATCGCGCCGGGCGTCCATCTTTTGTACGACCCGGCGCCCAAATTCAACCGCTGCCGGATCAGCATCCACTTTGCTTTTCCGGCCAGACGAGACACCGCCACTGCCCATGCGCTGCTTCCGCTGGTGTTGGAGCGGGGCTATGCCGACTGCCCGGATATGACCCAGCTGAGCAAAAAGCTGGCGCGGCTTTACGGTGCAGATCTGACGGTGGATGCACGGCCTATGGGCTGCAACCATAACCTGTGTGTCAGCGTGACAGGCATCAAAGATGTTTTTGCGCTGGAACAGGAGCCGCTGACCCAAGAATATACCGACCTGGCCCTGGGTGTGGCGTTCCGCCCCTACCTGGTGGAAGGCAGCTTTGACCCGGAAGCAGTCGCGATCGAGAAACAGATGCTGAAAAAGGCGCTGGAAGACGAGCTGAACGACAAACAGCTTTACTGCCAGCGTCAGGCATCCCGAGCCTTTTTTGGGAACAGCCCCGCCGGAGTCCGGCAGGAAGGCTACCTGGAGGAAGTGGACGGCATAACCGGGGCGGATCTTTTGTCCGCTTACCAGCAGATGCTCTCTGCTGCACAGATCGAACTGGTGGTGCTGGGCTGTACCCAGGAGCAGTGCGCGCAGGTGCAGACGGCTCTGCTGGACCAGCTGTCCCGGGTGCAGCGTGCGCCCCAGCCGCTGGAACCCAGCATTGCGATGCCCCCGGAGCAGACACCCCGCCAGCTGACCCAGTGCTTCGATACAGTACAGGCGAAGCTGTGTATGCTGTTTACCTTGGGGCGGCCGATGCAGCCGCAGGAACTGGCGGCGATGCGGCTGGCCATCGCATTGTATGGCGGCAGCGCCACCAGCCGCCTGTTTTTGCGGGTGCGGGAAGCGCAGCACCTGTGTTACTATTGCAGCTCTTCATTTCAGTCCTTTACAGGCTGCATGGCTGTGAACAGCGGGGTAGAGCATGCCGATGCACTGCGTGCCCAGCAGGCAGTGCTGGCGGAACTGGAGGGCCTGTGTACTGGCCCCATTGAAGCAGACGAGCTGGAGGATTGCCGCCGGGGGATTTTGTCCGCCATGGATGGAGTAGAGGATACCTTGGGCGGGCTGGAAAATTGGTACTACATGGAGATCTTGCGGGGCGAGCCAATGCAGACCCCGGCACAGGCACGGGAAGCCCTGTGCAGTGTGCAGGCAGATCAGGTGCGGCAGCTGCTGCGGCAGTTCACGCTGTCGGTCAGCTGTCTGCTGACAAAGGAAGGGGTGTCGGTCCATGAATGAATCGCTGCGGGGCAGTGCGCTTTTGCAGCGCACTGCGGCAGACCAGTGGCAGCATCTGCCCTCCGGTCTGACCGTCATTGCCCGGCCTATGCCGGATTATTCCGCCGCCCATGTGATCCTGGCTACACATTTCGGCTCCATCGATCAGGATTTTGTGATGGATGGTCGGGCCGTCCATCTGCCTTCGGGCACCGCTCATTTTTTGGAGCACAAGATGTTCGAGGATGAGGATGGCGACGCATTTGCAAAGTTTGCCCGCACAGGGGCCAATGCCAATGCCTTTACGGTTTTTGACCGCACCTGCTACCTGTTCACCGCCACCAGCCAGCTGGAGGAGAGCCTGGATGTGCTGCTGCAGATGGTGACCCATCCGTATTTTACCGCAGAGACCATCGCCAAAGAGCAGGGCATCATCGGCCAGGAGATCAAAATGTACGATGACAGCCCGGATTGGCGCCTGATGAATACGCTGCTGTCCTGTCTGTATGAAAACCACCCGATTCGTGAGGATATCGCAGGCAGCTGCGAGAGCATTGCACAGCTCACGCCGGAGCTGCTGTATGACTGCTGCCGGGCCTTCTATCAGCCGGGCAATCTGGTGTTGGCAGCGGCGGGCAATATCACAATGGAGCAGCTGCTGGCGGCCTGTGCCCGTGCCGGGCTGGACAAGCCGCGTCCGCAGGTACAGGCAGAAAGACGCTGGCCGACAGAATCACCTGCCGTGGCGCAGCCGCAAAAGACCTTGTATATGCCGGTGCCTATGCCGTGGCTGGGCATCGGGTTTAAGGAGCAGCCCATCCCGGCGGAGGACCTGCGCACCGAGGCGCTTTATGACCTGATCTGCGGCTGCATTCTGGGCGGAATGTCTCCGCTGTATCGCCGTCTGTACGATCAGGGGTTGGTTGACCCGGACTTTGGCGGCTCGGTGCTGCATACCGAAGGTTGCTGCTGCTTCTTGTTTGCAGGGGAGAGCAGCAGCCCGGAGCTTGTGCAGCAGATGCTGCTGGAGGAGATCGCACGGGTGCGCAAAGAGGGCGTGGACCGGGAGGTGTTCACGCTCTGCAAGCACGAACGCTACGGCCAGCTGATCGAGAACCTGGAAAATGTAGAGGACTCCGCCAGCCAGATGGCGGACTTTGCACTTGCAGGGCAGACAGTAGCGCAGCAGATCGAGATGCTGGCGGGCCTGACTGCAGAGGATGCAGACCGGGCACTGCAGCAGATCTTCAGCACCGACCGCATGGCGGTGGTGCAAATTTTGCCGGATGGCAGCCTGCCTTCCGACGAGATCGAAGGGGAGGATTTTGAGGAATGACCAATCTTGTGCAGTTTCCGGGCCTGGGCCTGGAGTTTGAACTGAACCGCGTGGCCTTTACCATCGGAGGGATCAGCATCTACTGGTACGGCGTGTGCATTGCATTGGGTGTCTGTCTGGCGCTGGTAATGGCTTTCCGCCGCTGCAAGGAGTTTGGCGTGGACCCGGATGGCATGGTGGACGTGGTGCTGGTGGGCATGCTGACCGGCATTGCTTCCGCCAGAGCTTACTATGTGGCCATGGCGCCTTTTAAGTACGAGAGCATCTGGGAGATGCTCTCCATCCGGGATGGCGGTTTGGCCATCTATGGCGGCATTATCGGCGCATTTTTCTTTGGCGCGCTGGCCTGCCGGTGGCGGCGTATCCCGGTGCTGGCTACGGCAGATCTGGCTGCGATGGGCTTTTTGATCGGTCAGGGCTGCGGCCGCTGGGGCAATTTTTTCAACCAGGAAGCCTTTGGCTGCAACACGACGCTGCCTTGGGGAATGTACAGCGCTGCTACCCAGAACTATCTGTCCAGCAGTGCGGTCACAGTGCCAAAGGGCACGGTCATCGACCCCACTATGCCGGTCCACCCCACCTTCCTGTATGAGAGCATCTGGTGCTTTGTGGGCGCAGTGATGCTGTGGCGGTACATTAAAAAGCGCAAGTTTGCGGGAGATATCACCCTGCGGTATCTGATCTGGTATGGTGCAGGCCGGTTCTGGATCGAGGGGCTGCGCACCGACAGCCTGATGCTGGTGCCCTCTCTGGGGCTGCGCGCCTCTCAGGTGGTGGCAGCGGTGGCCGTGGTGGGCGGCATTGCAGCAGAGATCTATTTCACCCGCCGCTGCAAAGATAAGCCTCTGATGGTGCCCCTGGCAATGAATGTGGATAACCGCTCCCTGCTGCGCAAACTGCAAAAGCAGGGGGGGAGCCTTGTGGGCATCCTGCTGGATGTGCCCGCAGAGCTGCCCGCCAGCGCCCCCCGGGCCGAGTTTTTGGAAAAAACCGATGCGTATAATGCTGCGCTGACCCCGGCGCTGCAGCAGGCTCTGGCAGCAAAGTCCAACTGATGGGCGGCGCAGCGCAGAAAAATTGCGAAAAAATGCAAACTGCCCCTTGCAATCCTGCTTTATTTTTGCTATACTATTCTAGCCGCATGGCGTAGGCGCCTCAAATGTCTGGGCTTGTCCCGGTCTGCCTTAACGGCCAGCGAGTACAATGAAAAGGAATGAAACAAATGTACGCAATTATTGTTACCGGCGGTAAGCAGTACCGCGTGGAGCAGGGCGACATCGTCTACATCGAGAAGCTGGACGTTGAGGCCGACTCCGAAGTGAAGTTTGATCAGGTTCTCGCTATCGGCGAGGAGGGTTCTGTCAAGGTTGGCGCTCCTGTTGTGGAGGGCGCTTCCGTTTCTGCCAAGGTCATCAAGAATGGCAAGGGCAAGAAGCTGAACATCATCACCTATCGCGCAAAGAAGCACAGTGCTCGCCGCATGGGCCATCGTCAGCCCTACACCAAGGTTGAGATCACTGCGATCAACGGCTAAGGAGGAAATAGTACAATGGCACATAAAAAGGGCGTAGGCAGCACCAAGAACGGCCGTGACTCTGCGGCACAGCGTCTGGGCGCAAAGCGTGCAGATGGTCAGTTCGTTCTGGCCGGCAACATCCTGGTCCGTCAGCGTGGCACCCACATCCAGCCCGGCGAGAATGTCGGCAAGGGCAGCGATGACACCCTGTTTGCTCTGGTGGACGGCACCGTCCGCTTCGAGCGCGTGGGCAAGACCGGCAAGAAGTGCAGCGTTAAGCAGTAACTTCTTGTAAAAAACTGCAACTGAAAGAGCCGGACCCTCGTGGCCCGGCTCTTTTTTCTCAGAAATGGAGGGGCTGTATGGCAGCACAAACCAACTTTATCGATATCGCCACCATCTGGCTCCATGCCGGCAAGGGCGGCGACGGCGCGGTCAGCTTCCATCGTGAAAAGTTCGTGGCCGCAGGCGGCCCGGACGGCGGCGACGGCGGCAAGGGCGGCGACATCATCTTTGTGGTGGATGATCACCTCAGCACGCTGATGGACTTCCGCTATAAGCGCAAGTATACTGCACCCGAAGGCGGCAAGGGCGGTGCCCGGCTGTGCCACGGTGCAAATGCCGAAAATCTGATCATCAAGGTGCCGCTGGGCACTGTTATCAAGGATACGGCTACGGGTCTGGTCATTGCAGACCTGTCCGACCACACGCCGGTCACTGTGGCAAAGGGCGGCCGGGGCGGCTGCGGCAATGCGCATTTTGCCAGCCCCACCCGTCAGGTGCCCAAATTTGCAAAGCCGGGTATGCCCGGCGAGGATCTGCAGGTGACCCTGGAGCTGAAACTGATCGCGGATGTGGGCCTGATCGGGTTCCCCAATGTCGGCAAGTCCACACTGATCTCGGTGATCAGTGCGGCTAAGCCGAAGATCGCAAACTACCACTTTACCACCCTGGTGCCCACTCTGGGCGTTGTCTCGATGGGCGAGGGCGCCAGCTTTGTCTGCGCAGATATCCCTGGCCTGATTGAGGGTGCCAGCGAGGGCGTGGGCCTTGGTCACGACTTTTTGCGCCATGTGGAGCGCTGCCGCCTGCTGCTGCATGTGGTGGACGTCTCTGGAAGCGAGTGCCGTGACCCCATCCAGGACTTTGAGCAGATCAATACCGAGCTAGCAAAGTTCAGCCCGGAGCTGGCTGGCCGTCCCCAGATCGTGGTAGGCAACAAGTGTGATCTGGCTACGCAGGAGCAGATCGATCAGTTCCGCACCTATGTAGAGGAAAAGGGCCTGACCTTCCTGCCGCTGTCCGCTGCCACCATGCAGGGCGTCAAGGAACTGCCGGGTCTGGTCTACCGCCGCCTGCAGGATGTGCCTGCGGTGCCGGTGTTCCAGCCGGAGTATGTCAAGCAGCAGGTCAAGACGGGCAGCCGGGACTTTACCATCCAGCGCATGGAAGCCCATGTGTGGAACGTGGAGGCTCCCTGGCTGGAACGTATCCTGGCAGGCAGCAACGTGGACGACTACGAGAGCCTGCAGTACTTCCAGCGTCAGCTGGGGGAGAGCGGTATCCTGGATGCCCTGGTGGAAAAGGGCGTGGAAGAAAACGATACCGTGCTGATCGGCGAGTATCAGTTCGATTATATCTTCTAAGGAGTGTGGGCGCAGCATGACCGAACCCGAAAAGATCGACCCCCGGGAGCTGAGTCCGCTGGCTCTGGCTTTTATGGGGGACAGCGTGCTGGAGCTGCTGGTGCGTAAACGTCTGGTAGAGCATCACCGTCTGTCTGCCGGCCGCCTGAATGCGGAAAAGGTCAAGTATGTTTCCGCCAAGGCGCAGTTCCGGGAGCAGCAGCTGCTGGAACCGCTGTTTACAGAGGAAGAAATGGCTGTGTTCAAGCGGGGGCGCAACGCCAGCAAGGCCAGCGTAGCAAAGCACGCTTCTCCGGAGCAGTATCGGGCATCCACCGGCTTTGAATGTCTGCTGGGGTGGCTCTACCTGACCGGGCAGATGTCCCGTGTGCAGCAGCTGTTTGAAGCGCTGTGGGCAGGTTTTGATCCGGACGCTTCCTGACAGAAGCATAAAAGCCCGCCGCTTTCCCCACTGGAGGCCAGTGACGGAGGGCGGCGGGCTTTCTTGTTTTGTGCTCCGGCGGTCCGGACCGGGGCGGGGGAGCGTTTAGCGAGCGCTGTTCTTTACAGAGTTCTTGGCGCTTTCGTCATCTGCACCCTTGGTATACTGGTTGGGGTGCTTGTGCTCGTTGGTCGCAGTAGAGTTCTGGGTCTTATTGTTGGTGGTCTGATTGCTGGTTTTGGTGTTCTGGCCGTTCTGGCAGTTGTTGCTGCGATTTTCCATTGTGGTATGCTCCTTTCGATCTTAAGCACAGCAGGGGGGCCGGCAGTCTGCCGGTCTTCTGCTGCCTGAACTGTAAGGGTGACCCTCACGATGGATAGTTTGGCCGCATGGGGCGGCTTTATACACTTGACTGATTGGAGGAATATGGATGCCTGCTGAATATTTTGAGCAACGGGAACGGCAGCTGCTGGGGGAGCGCTTTGATACCCTTTACACCGCACCCACCGAGGCGGCGGCCCGGGGAGCTACAGTGTCGGCGCTGCGCACCGACCCGGCTACGTTTGCCCGTTTGTGCGGTTTTCCGGTGCAGGTCTCGCCCTTCTGCCCCCAAGCTTTCGTGGTAGAGCAAGGGGAGGACTTCCGCCCCGGCCGCCACCCCTACCACCATGCGGGGGTGTTTTACTCGCAGGAGCCATCGGCAGCTTCGGCGGCGCCGTTGCTGGGGGTGCGCCCTGGTATGCGGGTGCTGGACCTGTGCGCTGCACCTGGAGGCAAAAGCAGTCAGCTGGCAGCTGCCCTGCAGGGGCAGGGTCTGCTGGTGAGCAACGAATATGTCCCTGCCCGTGCAGAGATCCTGAAAAGCAACCTGGAGCGGATGGGCGTGTCCAACGCAGTGGTGGTAAATGAGACGCCCCAGCGGTTAGAACAGGCTCTGCCGGAATTTTTTGACCGTATATTGGTGGATGCGCCTTGTTCGGGTGAAGGGATGTTCCGCAAAGAACCGGCAGCGCTGGCACAGCATAGCCAGGCGCTGGTACAGCAGTGCGCTGCATTGGGCGCCGAGATCCTGGACCATGCAGCGGGGATGCTGGCCCCCGGCGGAGAGATCGTCTATTCTACCTGTACCTTTGCGCCGGAGGAGGATGAAGGGCAGGCGGCTGCGTTTTTGGCTCGCCACCCGGAGTTTCAGCTGGCAGATGTGCTGGGCAATGTGGATTATACCTTTGGCAGTCCGGGCGAGGCCAACCGCACCGGCGGACTGCCGCTGGATGTGAGCCTGGTGCGGCGCATCTGGCCCTGCCAAGGGGGAGAGGGGCATTTTATTGCCCGCTTTGTCAAGGCGGGCACGCCCCGCCCTCTGCCGGAAGCAGGTCAGCCTGCTCCGGAGGAAAAGTTCTGGCTGGCGGATGCACTTCGGGCATCCAAGGAGACCCCTCGCTCGGAGCGTCGGCCTGCTTCCGGCAAGGCCAGCCGCAGCGGACGTGCCCGCCCGACGGATACACCCAATGCAGCGCAGAGCCTGGCTGCGTGGGTGGAATTTGCAAGACGATACTTTCCGCAGCTGGCGGATCGGCCTGCGCTGGTCCATGGCAGCGGCGTGCTGCTGCCGGTGCCGTTCCCCCAGACACGGCTGCATATCCTGCGGGCAGGCGTATTCGTGGGCAATGTTCAGAAAGGCCGCTTTGTGCCGGAACACCACCTTTTTACAGCTTTCGGCAGTCAGTGCACAAACTGTGAACAGCTGACCCGAACCGACCCCCGCTGCACAGCCTATCTGTCCGGACAGGAGATCGAAGCCCGCACCGCATCCGATGGGTACTGCTGCGTTTTGGTGGACGGCTGGCCTTTGGGGGGCGGCAAAGTTTCCGGCGGAAGAGTCAAAAATCATTACCCCAAGGCACTGCGCCTGCTGTGATCTTTTCGGGGATTTTGGTAGATCGAACCAGCAAAAAACATCTGTTGGCGGCTTTTTGTGGCCTGAAAAGGGAATATCCCCGGAAAAGACTTGAACGCAGTCGCAGTGTGTGGTAAACTTATAAAGTTGGATATTGTGCACTGCCAAACCCGGGCGACGCAGCCGTCTGCCCGAAGGCAGAGAACTTTGAATAGAATCTAGGAGGCTTTTTCCCATGTCTGGACATAGCAAATGGAACAACATTAAACGCAAGAAGGAAAAGACCGACGGCGCCCGTGCAAAGGTCTTTACCAAGATTGGCCGCGAGATCAGCGTGGCAGTGCGTATGGGCGGCCCCAACCCGGCTTCCAACAGCAAGCTGGCAGATCTGATCTCCAAGGCAAAGCGCATGAGCGTGCCGAATGATAACATCCAGCGTATCATCAAGAAGGCAGAGGGCGGCGACAAGACGGAGTACGAAGCAATCACCTACGAGGGCTACGGTCCCGGCGGTGTGGCTGTTATGGTGGAGACCCTGACCGATAACCGCAATCGTACCGCTGCTGACCTGCGCCACTATTTTGATAAGAACGGCGGTAACCTGGGCGCTATGGGCTGCGTGGCTTTCCTGTTCACCCAGAAGGGCGTCATCGACCTCTCTCTGGAGGATAAGGATGCGGACGAGGCTATGATGGATGCTCTGGATGCCGGTGCCGAGGACTTTGATGCAGGCGAGGATGCAGCAGAGGTCACCACTGATCCGGAGAGCTTCTCCGCTGTGACCAAGACACTGGAGGACAAGGGCTATGAGCTGATGTCCGCTGATCTGGCGATGGTCCCCATGACCACCACCCGCCTGACCGACCCCGATCAGCTGAAGCTGATGGGCAAGCTGCTGGACGCTCTGGAAGATAATGACGATGTTCAGAATGTCTGGCATTCGCTGGAGAACCCGGAAGACCTGCCGGAATGATCCGCACTGAAATGATCTGAAAAACCGCCCGCTGCATCCCAAAATGCAGCGGGCGGTTTTTGTTCTGTAAAAATACACCGGCGAGTATCCGAAGGCTCAAAACGAGGTTGTTTTGTGGGAAAGGGCAAAGGTGTGACTTTTTGGCATGTTGTGCGTTCCGTACAAAAATGCGAAAGCATTATCGTTCATAAAGATGAAAAAAGCAGAAACAGCTTGAAATGGGTCGAAAAATAGCGTAATATACGAACTGAAAGTGGTATACTTATCAATACCAGTTTACCAGTTGAAGAGGCAGAGCCGGTTTTTGAACACACACGAACAGGAGAAAACTATGAAAAAGATCACGCGTCGTAATTTTCTGAAAGTTACTGCGGCAAGTGCAGCTGCGCTGGGCCTGGCTGGCTGCGGTGGGTCCAAGGACAATGCGGCTTCCGGTGCAGGGAATGCTGCGGAGAATAAGGGCTATGAGCTGGAGGCTGTGGACGCAGCCAAAACCACCGAGGTAGTGCTGTGGCACAACCGCGGCGGCAAGGCAGGTGAGCTGCTGGAGCAGACCATGATCCCCAAGTTCAACGATACGGTGGGCAAGGAGATGGGCATCAAGGTCACGCCGGTCTACCAGAGCTCTTCGGATCTGATCAGCAAGGCAAAGGCACTGATCCTGGCAAAGGACGTGGATAACCTGCCGGATATGATCCAGGCTTTTGCAGGCGATGCAGAGTATATGAGCACTGTGCCGTATGTGATCCCGGCACAGTGCCTGATCGAGGCAGACGAGAGCTTTGACGGCAGCGAGCTGATGCCGCAGCTGGTAAACAGCTATACGCTGGCGGATGTTCTGTGGAGCCTGCCGTTCCACGCATCCACGATGGTGATGTACTACAACAAGACCGCCTATGCAAAGGCTGGCCTTGACCCGGAAACTCCGGCCACTACGCTGGCAGAGTTTGCGGATATGGCCGCCAAGCTCAAGGGCGATGGACAGTATGCGATCACCCTGGGAATCCAGAACACCTATATCAACCACTTCATCGGCGGCCAGGGTGAGTACTCCTTCATTGGCGACCACGAAAACGGCCGTGCAGGCCGCATGACCAAGGTGGTCTTTGATGAGGAAGGCACCATGAAGAACTTCCTGACCGAGTGGTCCAAGGTCCTGGCTACCGGCGCCGTTCAAACGACCGAAGAAGGCACCCAGGCACGGGATGAGTTCATGGCTGGCACCAGCGCTACGCTGTTCAGCAGCAACAATGTGCTGGAAAGCATGGTCAACACCTTTGCAGAGCAGGGTTGGGAGCTTGGCGTGGCCGAGCTGCCCAAGGTGCTGGCTTCGGATAAGGGCGGTGTGTGCCCGGGCGGTTCCTCCATCTATGTTCTGGACCGCGGCGATGGCCAGAAGGTGGCAAAGAGCTGGGCATTCATGAAGCAGTGGGTCTCCGCAGAGTACCAGACCGAGTGGGCACTGGGCACCGGCTGCATCCCCGTAAACCAGAAGTCCATGGAGACCGAGGATATGCGCGCTTATGTGGAGAGCCGTCCGGAGTTTGATGTGGCCTTTGGCGCAATGATGAACTCTAACCCCAATGTCCAGGAGCACTTGGCCCCCACCCAGCAGGCATTTACCACTACCTTCAAGGAAGTGGGCGCTCAGTTTGCCGCAGGTACGCTGTCCATTGATGAGTGTGTGGCAGAGATGGCAAAGCAGTGCAACGATGCCCTGGACGAGTACAACCGCGCAAACCCTGTCTAAGCAGTAAAACAAATCCTGGATCGTATCGTAAAAAGGGACAGCCAGCAGTTCTATCGCTCCGGCGTAGAGGGGCAGCTGCCCTTTTTCTTTCGGTCTGTAAAGAAAGGTCAAAAGGATGGCTATCAAATTAGTAGTCAGCGATATTGATGGGACCCTGATCGACAGCACAGAGACGGTCTCCCAGGAGCTGGTGGAGATCGTCAAAAAATGCAGGAAGCAGGGGATCGTATTTTCCTTTGCTACCGGGCGCACCAAGGAGCTGACCACAAAACTGGTCCGCACATTGGACATTACAGATCCGTATGTGATCTCCAATGGCGCCTGCATTTTTCAGGGGGAGAAGTGCCTTGTTTCCCACAGTTTTTCGGTGGAGGATCTTCTCCCGGTCCTTCGGCGGGCAGATGCAGCGGGTTTGACCGTTACCCTGGCAGATGAATGGACCGAACGGGCTCTGCGGCTGACGGATTATGTGCGCTCCCACCAGAAGTTTGGCGACCGGTTCCAAAGCTTTATCGATCTGGACACCTTTGATTGGACAAATGCCCGTTTTGTCAAGGTCATGTTTATGGATGAACACCGCACCGGAAGGATCCATGCGTTCCGGGAGGAGCTGCTGCGGGATTTCAGCGACCGGTATTGGGTCACCACCTATGCGGATGCCGCTGTGGAACTTGGCCCTCTGGGGTGCAATAAGATGACCGGCGTCCGGGAGCTGGCAGAGCTGCTGAAGATCCAGCAGCAAAATGTGATGGCCTGCGGTGACTTTGAAAACGACCTGGAAATGGTAGAGTATGCCGGGGTCGGCGTGGCGGTGCAAAATGCCTGCGATATGCTGAAAGCCCGGGCAGACTATGTGGCGTCCAAGCCCTGCCCCTACGGCGTTGTGGAAGCCATTGAAAACTTTTGTTTTGGAGGAATATAAGCCATGAAGCACGGAGGTTCCAAACCGCTCCCTGCACGGAAACAGCGGCGGGAAAACAAGCTGACACCGTATCTGTTTTTGCTGCCTACCGTCCTTTTGATGGGAACATTTGTTTATTTTCCGTTCGTCAAAACGATCGGGACGAGCTTTTTCCTGACCAATGCTACGGGACAGGCAGTCGAGTTTGTCGGGCTGGAAAACTATCAAAAGATCTTCAGCGACAGCCTTTTTCTCCAATCCATCAAAAACACCTTTCTCTATGCACTGATCCAGGTTCCTGCAACCATCACTCTTGCGTTTTTTATGGCCATGGCAGCCAACAGAAAACGCAAGACCTCCTGGTTTTATGAGCTGGCCTTTGCATTCCCCATGGCAGTTTCCATGTCGGTGGCTGCATTGATCTTCAAGCTGATGCTCAACCCGCAGATCGGCATCATCAACCATGTGTTTGGTCTGGATGTCCAGTGGTTCAACGGCGAGAAGACCGCGCTGCTGTCAGTGATCATCCTGGGGGTCTGGCTGGGTCTGGGTCTGGACTTTTTGTTCCTGCTTTCTGCAGTGCGCAGCGTACCGGAAGACCTCATCGAGGCAGCCCGGATCGACGGCTGCCCCAACTGGAAACTGATGTTTAAGATCTACCTGCCGATCATGTCTCCCACCGTGTTTTATCTGATCTGCACCAATCTGGCTACGGCGATGATGATGTCCGGCCCGGTCATGGTGCTGACAAAAGGCGGCCCGAACAACTCCACCTCCACCATTATCTATTATATGTATCGCAAAGCCTTTGAGATCTACAACTATGGCCAGTCCTATGCGGCAGCAGTGGTGGGTTTTGTGATCGCCTTTGTGATCATCCTGATCAGCTTTAAGTTCGAGAAGAAGGGAGTGACCTACGACTAATGGGTATCAAAATGACAGAAAAACGGAAAGAGAAGATCTTTAGTGTAATACTGCAGCTGGTCTGCGTGCTGGTGGGTCTTGTGATCATTGCGCCGGTGTTGTATTGCATCTCGGCGGCATTCATGAAACCCACGGAGATCCTGTCCTCGAACCCCTCGCTGTTTCCCAGCGGACGTTACCTGGATAACTTTATCCAGGCGCTGAAGATGACCCAGATCCCTCGCTTTCTGCTCAACTCGCTGCTGGTCTCTCTGGTATGCAGCGTTATGCGTATGATGATCGCCTCTATGGCAGCCTACGCCTTTGCGTTCTTTGAGTTCAAGGGGAAAAACCTGCTGTTTTACCTGGTGCTGGGCACCATGCTGATCCCTGGCGATGCTACGATCGTTACAAACTATATGACGGTCTCCGGCATGGGTCTGGTCAATAGCTATCTGGGCATTATGATCCTGTATTTTGTTTCTGCGGCCAACATCTTCCTGATGCGCCAGAACTTCAAGACCATTCCCAAAGAGCTGAAAGAGGCGGCGGATATTGATGGCTGCGGTGCATTTGGTTTCTATTGGCGCATTCTGCTGCCCATTGCAAAGCCGGTAATGGCAACGGTGTTCATCTCCTCCTTTGTGAGCACCTGGAATATGTATCTGTGGCCGATGATCATAACCACCCGCAATGAGATGCGTACTGTACAGGTGGGCATCACGATGCTGAACTTCTCCGAGGAAGCAGCCTACGGCGCAACGATGGCCGGTGCAGTGATCGTGCTGATCCCGTCCCTGATCATCTTCATCCTTTCCCAGAAGCAGATCGTAAAGGGTATGACCGCCGGCGCTGTCAAGGGCTGAGCACAGAAGGGGAGGTTTTGTTATGAGACTGGGCACATCCACTACAATGGCGTTCAACCGTCCGCATGGCGTCAAAGCCGATATCCCGGCGGCTGTCCGGGTCCTGGCAGAGGCAGGGTTCAAGGTGCAGGACATGAATTTTCATGACTGCGCCAACTTTCCCACCCCGCTGCTCACAGAGGATTGGGAACGCTGGATCGATGAGATCGGCAATACCGCGGCAAAGTGCGGTGTGGAATTTTCGCAATCTCATCTGCATTTTTACGAGCACATGACAGCAGATCCGGAAACCGCCCGTCAGAAAGAGATCATCCTGGAGCGGTGTATGCGGGGCTCTGCTGCACTGGGGGTCAAATGGGCTGTCACCCATGCAGCCACGGCTCCCGGTCCACAGATGCGAGCCGACTCCCTGCGGGGAAATGTGGCGTATTTTCAGCAAAAGTTGGAATTGGCGGACAAACTGGGCTTTGGCATCGCCATTGAAAACCTTTGGGACTGGAATATTGCGCCCCGCAAACGGTATACCAGCCAGCCGGATGAACTGGTGGAGTTGGTGGATGCACTGCACGCCCCCAATGTGGGCATTGCATGGGATTTTGAGCACGCATCCATTATGCAGCAGGACCAGGTCTCGGCCCTGCGATACATTGGCAAGCGGCTCAAAGCTACCCATGTTTCGGATCAGTATGGGATGCAGGCAGATCATCAGCTCCCGTACTTTGGACAGACCGATTGGGAGAGCTTTATGTGGGTCCTTTCAGAGATCGGCTATGAGGGAGATTTTGTCTACGAGACCCATCGCTACACCCAAAATATGCCGGACGCCTTGATGCCTGCGGCTCTGCGTTTCAGCGTGGAGGTCGGCAATTATGTTATGGCGTTGGCAAATCAAAAGAAATGAGGAAAAAGACCATGGATCAGACGTTTGATAATGCAATGAGACGGCAGGTGTACAGTATTCCGGAGCTGATCACCCAGCAGTATGACCTGATGGAGCCTCGGATCCGGGAAGCACTGTCCTTCCAGGAGATCTTTTCTCTGCAGCACATCATCATTACAGGCTGCGGCGACTCGATGGCAGCTGCAATGGCAGTCAAGCAGGCCTTTGAGCAGCTGACCAAAATGCCCATCGAAGTCCTGCCTGCGGTGGATGTGGCCCGCTTCTATCCGGCCAAGCGCTGCGGCGGTGCTCCCAATGACCCGCTGGTCATCACGGTCAGCAATTCCGGCAAGGTGTCCCGTGTGCAGGAGGCGATCATGCGCATGAACGAGCTGGGCGCACTGACCCTGGGCATCACTTCCGGCCGCTCCACCCCTCTGGGCCAGGTCTGTCAGAAGGTCATTGACAGCAGCATCCCTAAGTTTGAAAGCGCTCCTGGTGTGCGGGGCTTCCTGGCTTCTTTCCAGGCACTGCTACTGCTGGCCATCCGCATTGGCGAGGTCAAGGGCCGCTATACTATGGACCAGGCAAAGGCCTACCGTATGGACGTGAAGCACAGCGCAGAAAAACTGGCGGCTGCTCTGCCTGCTATGGACGAAAAGGTATATAGCATCGCGCAGAAATGGAAGAACTTCCCCGGCTTTGACTTTGTGGGCGCAGGCACCGATTATGCGTCTGCCTGGTACTCGCACGCAAAGATGATCGAGGCTGCAGGCCGCTATTCCATGCATATCAACACCGAGGAGTTCCTGCACCTGGATTTCTTCCTGGAGAATTGTGAGCAGACCGGAACGGTCGCCTTTATCGATGATGCCAACGCTTCTATGGGCCGGATGAAGGAGACCCTGCATTATATGCAGGTGATGGAGCGTCCGCTTATGGTGGTGACGGATGCCGATGGTCTGGATGTTCCGGAAGATGCTTTGGTAAAGATCCCTCAGACTGAGTACGAGATCACCTCTCCGATCATGAGCTTTATCCCGGGCGCACTGCTGGCTGGTTATATCAGCGCTTTTTCCGGCGAGCCGTACAGCCGTGGATTCCGCACCCATTGGCAGTTTGCTAAGGACGCATCCGCGATCCATAAAAGCCAGATCGAGATCGTAAAGTGAGGAGAAAAGAACATGAAGGTGGAGCTGAAAAAGTTTAATATCGAGACAAAGTTCAATGATGTGGTCAAGCTGACCGATGAGATCAAGGCTTTTGTGGAGAGCACCGGTGTGAAGGAGGGGCAGTGCATCGTATTCAACCCCCATACCACCGCGGGTCTGACCATTACTTCTTTCTGGGACCCCAACGGTTTTGAGGATATCCAGGATGAGGTCTGCCGCCTGATCCCCACCCGGATCGATTTCAAGCATCAGCATGATACCCCTACCGATGCGGCAGGTCATGTCAAGTCCACCCTGATCGGTGTGGATCTGCCCCTCATCGTCCATAATGGCAAACTGCTGCTGGGCAGCAGCCAGGGGATCTATTTCCTGGAATTTGATGGTCCCCGCAAGCGTTCCTTCTATGTCCAGGTCATGGGCGAATAAAACCCCAAAAGAGTTTGCCCTGCGGCGAGCAATATTGATGGAACTTTCAGGGGAAGTATGGTATAATAAATGGATAAAATATGGGAGATGTCCGCGCGCTCCGTACTGCGGCGCTGCTGAGAACCATTTTGTGTTCTTTAAACGCTGCGGCAGTTTTTGCGGCAATGCAGCCCCTGATGGGGGCGGCGTAGGGAGGTGCCCTGGATGTTTCCTAGGAAAGACGGTTGATCGTAAAATGGCCAATCTGCATGCAATCGCAAAAGACTCGCCGATCCCTGTGTTCTATCAGATCTATGTGGATATCAAAAAACGGATATTGGCCCGCACGATCCAGGACGAGGAGCAAAAGCTGCCTTCGGAACGGAATTTGGCGGAGGAATATGGCGTGAGCCGGGTGACTATGCGGCAGTCCCTGGCGGAACTGGAAAAGGACGGGATCATTACCCGGGAACGAGGCCGCGGCTCGTTTGTCAACGAGACCCCGCGCCCGATGCTGCAGCAGCTGAAGCTCCCCTCCGACAAAGGGCTTCAGTCTGCACGCAGCTTTGTGGACCCGAATCCGGAGATCGTCCAGCTGACCAAGTTTGAACAGACCGACCCGGAAATTGGGGCCAGCCTCCATTATCAGGGGCCGATCTTTTACATCAAGCGGATCTTTCGGGTGAATGGCAGTCCCATTGCGGTCAACCGTATCTGGCTGCCGGAAAAATTTACCCCCCAGCTGGACCGTGTCGGCCTTTGCGTGGATCATTCGCTGTCCAAGACCCTGAGCCAGCACTATGGCATCCGGATCACACACCGGACCAATATCATCGAGTCGGTCCGCCCCTCTCCCACCGAGATCGAACTGCTGAAGATCACCTATGATACACTGATCCTTCAGATCTCCAGCACGAGCTTTACAGAGGGAAATGTCCCCTATGAATTTTCCCGCACTTCCTGGATCGGCGATGCCATCCGGCTTAAAGTAGATGTCACCGATATCGAGCACAGCCTGGAGATCGCTACCTGAATCCGATCATCTTATGCCCCTACTTGTGAAACAGCAGTATATGCTGGATAGCAAGCGGGGGCTTTTGTTTTGGCCGCTCTACATAAAAATGTACATCAGCCTTTACGGTGGAGGGAAAGTGCAGAAATAATCCCGGAAAATCAGTGCCTCCGGATTGACAAACCCGTTAAAAATCGGTAGGATAAAGGCATGAGGTAAAATAATTTAACAAAGCGGAGGAAGGATCGTGAAGGTCAAAGCAAAAGACATTGCTAAAGCAGCCGGAGTCTCTACAACAGCGGTCTCGCTGGTGATGAACGGAAAGGACTCCCGTATTTCGGAGGCCACCCGAGAAAAGATCCTGCGCATTGCAAGGGAGATGAAGTTTCAAAGTGAGATATCGGTGCGCCCGGGTAGCCAGCGGACCAAAACGCTGGGACTGGTGCTGCCAGATCTGGAGGGCCCGGTATTCCGTGTATGGATGAACAAGGTCCAGGAGTATGCCTTTCAAAAGGGATATACGGTGTTCTGCTGCACCTGCGGCGATGATGCGGTACGCTGCGGGACGATCTTGGAGAGCCTGGCTGTTAAAAATGTGGATGGCTTGGTGATCACGGTGCCTAGTACGCTGGAAAAAGAGGATGTGCTGACCCGGACACTGCATACGTTGCAGGATAATGGCGTGCCCTTTGTCCTGCTGGATCGGGCGGTCTATTCCATCTTCAGTGATTTCGTCACATCCGATAATAAATACGGCGGGCGTATCGCCGTGGAAAAACTGCTCCAGGCGGGCGCATCCCGGATCGGCTGCGTGTTGGGACCGGAGCGGGTCTATACGACCAAAAAGCGCTTCCAAGGCTTCCAGGAAGGAATGGCGCTGCATAAAGCATCCTACCGGGAGCAGGATGTTTACCATGGTTCCTTTACGGTGCAGGATGGAAAAAAAGCCTTTGCACTTTTAATGGCGCAAGGGTGCGATGGCCTTTTTGTGGAGAATGAGCGGATGACCCAAGGCGTGCTGGAAGCTGCAGCAGAACAGGGGCTGCAAATCGGGCGGGATCTCAAGCTGGCAGCTTACGATCATCCGGGGACAGAGCCGGTCATCACCATCCGGCAGAACCTGACCCTTATGGCAGAAAAAGCGGTAGACCGTCTGATCGAGCGGGTGGAAGAGCCGGAAACACAGATTCCCCCGGGGAATTTTTATGTTACACCGACAGTGGAAGACGCACAGAGCGAAAGGACGGGCACTTGATTTTTATAAAAAGGGAAACGTGCGCTCGTTTTTTGATGGGATCCGCTTGATTCTTGGGCTGAAACATGATATGATTTATCAAATGAAAAAATATTTAGCAAATATTTAGCAAATGTGCAGCCCCGCTCTGTCAGGGGGCGATCGGGCAAAAGAAAGGATGGGCCTTTTATGGAAAAGAAGAAGATCATTTTGGACTGTGACCCGGGCATGGACGACTCCATGGCCATTGTGATGGCCTGTAAGTCGGAGGCACTGGACGTGTTGGCAGTGACCACTCTGAACGGAAACTACCCTGCTGAGGTGACCTGCGTCAATGCATTGAAGGTCCTGGAAATGATCGGCCGGACGGATATCCCGGTGGGCAAGGGGATGGAGGTGCCGATGGTCCGTTCTGCCCCCAAAGATCCCTTCTCCCATGGTGCAGATGGCCAGGCGGAAAATTTCCTGCCGGAACCCAAGACCCCCCGCAGCCCTAAGCACGCAGTGGATCTGATCATCGATCTTGTCAAGGCAAACCCCGGAGAGGTGACCATCCTTTCCACCGGCCCCATGAGCAATATTGCCATGGCGCTGCGCAAAGAGCCGCAGATCGTGCCCATGATCCGGGAGATCATCGCAATTTCGGGTATGTTTGGCCTGAACAAATATGCATTTGCAAACTGCACAGGCGATACGCCCCAAAGCGAGTGGAATGTTTATGTGGACCCGGAGGCCGCAAAGATCGTCTATGAATCCGGCATCAAGCTCACCTGTCTGGGGCTGGATGTGGCTACCCATTTTGACGTCAACCTGACAGAGGAGGACATTGCCGCACTGGACCAGAGCAGCCGACCCGAGGCAAAGTTCCTGCGCCAGGCGATCCGCTTTGTCAATGGCCGGGGCTTTGAGGCGTACTGCACCAGCATCGACTGTATGGCAGTGGCGTACGCCATTGATCCTACCCTTGTGGAGACCTTTGAAGGCCATGTGGGCGTGGAGACCAAGGACGGCCTGACCTTGGGAATGACGGTGCTGGATGCCCGTCACCACTTTGTATGGGAGCATCTGCCGGTGGTGCAGATCGGCCGAAAAGCCGATCACGCCCGCTTCCTGCAGCTGCTGATGAAACTGGTTCTGCAGTAAAAAAAGAAAGGAACGACCTCTATGTATGATTGGCAGGTAAAATTGTTTAGCAAGGAAAAGCTCTACCTGGCAGGGCCGGAGTGCTTTTACACCAATGGCTATACCCTTTGGGATTCGATGCGCCGTAAGGCAGAGTATTACGGTTTTGGGGTCACGATGCCCAGCGATAACCCGGTGGATATGAGCAGCCCGGACCGGCGTGACCATGCAAAAGCTATTTTCCAGAACTGTGCCCGCTGCATGAATGAGTCTACGGCCATCCTGGTGGATCTGGAGACCTTCCGCGGGGCAGAGCCAGACGGCGGCTCCATCTATGAGCTGGGGATGGCCTATGCAAGAGGCATCCGCTGCTATGGCTATACCCGCGACAAGCGTCCGCTGACCTGGAAGGTGCAGGGCGCACATCTGGCAGACGGCGTCGTCTGCGGCCCGGATAATAAGCCGCTGCCCTATGCAGATCTTCCGTTTGCACCGTCCATTGTCGGCGCCAGCAAGGTCATCGAGGGCGACCTCTCGGATTGCCTCCGCCTGATGATGATTGACCTGGAAGAGGATGCAAAAAACCAGGCACTTGGGCTGCAAAAAGCACAGCAAAACCCGGCCGCACCGGCAGCGCATGACCGTCCGGTGGTTTATTTGGCCAGTGCAGAGCGCTATGACCCGGATGCTTGTGCAAAGTACGAACAGATGAAAGCGATCTGCGCATCCTATGGGTTTGATGCAGTTGCCCCGATGGACCTTGTGGACAATGAGGCGGCAGCAGACCCGGAGAATCCGTACCAGACCGCAGCGCAGCTGTTCCATCGTTACCAGCAGCATGTGCGGGACTGCGATATCATCCTGGCAGACCTGAACGATTTCCGCGGCTATGAACCCAGCAACGATGTCAGCTTTGAGTGCGGCATGGGGTACCAGCTGGGCAAAAAACTGTTTGGTTATATGCGGGACACCACTCCCATGCGGGAGCGCATCCCTAACTACGGCGAGTCGCGGGAGTACCGGGATGAGTGCGGACGCAATGCAGAAAACTTCGATTATCCCATCAATTTGATGTTCGCTGGCTCCATGCCGATCTTCCAGTGCAGCAGCTTTGAGGATGCTGTCCGACAGATGGCGGAAGCACAGAAGTAAACCGGAAATTCTGGACAGGGGCAAAGAGGAAGGGAGGCTCTTATGCAGACAGAACAACGCCGGCAGCAGATCTCTGCTGCCAAGGGAGAACGGCCTGTGGAACTTGTGCTGAAACGGGCCCGGGTGGTAAATGTTTTTACTAACGAGGTGGAACAGGCAGATGTGGCCATCCACCAGGGGTGGATCGTAGGCATAGGCGAATACACCGGGGAGACAGAGCTGGACCTTGCAGGAAAGTATGTCTGTCCTGGTCTGATCGATGGGCATATCCACATCGAAAGCTCCATGCTCTGCGGCCCTGCCTTTGCACAGGCTGTCCTGCCCCATGGGACCGTAGCTGTGGTGACCGATCCGCACGAGATCTCCAATGTGGCCGGGACAGCCGGTCTGGAGTTTATGATGGAGACCACAAAGGATCTGGATCTTTTGGTCTACTTTATGCTGCCGTCCTGTGTGCCGGCAGCAGACCTAGATGAATCCGGTGCAGTGCTGGAAGCCGAAGATCTGGCCCCGTATTACGCATCGCCCCGTGTTCTGGGTCTGGCAGAATTGATGAATGTCTTTGGAACAGTGCACGGGGATGAAAAGATCCTGAAAAAGATCGAGGACTGTGCAGCGGCCCGCAAACCGATGGACGGTCATGCACCTTTCCTCAGCGGCAAAGATCTGAACGCTTATATCACAGCGGGTGTGAAGTCCGACCATGAGTGCTCTGCATTGGAAGAAGCAATGGAAAAGCTCCGCCGGGGACAGTACATTATGGTGCGGGAGGGTACTGCGGCGCAGAATCTTCAGGCCCTGCTCCCGCTGTTCCAGGAGCCCTATTGCGAGCGGTGCATGCTGGTGACGGATGATAAGCACCCCGGCGATCTGCTGGAAGGCGGCCATATCGATTTCATCATCCGCAAAGCGGTGGCGGCAGGAGTGGACCCCATCCTGGCGATCAAGATGGGCAGCTTGATCCCCGCCCGTTACTTCGGTTTGACCCAAAATGGTGCAGTCGCCCCGGGCTACGCAGCGGATCTGATCGTGGTGTCGGATCTGGAAAATTTCACAGTGGAACAGGTCTATAAGGCCGGCAAGCTGGTGGCCGAAAAGGGCCGTGCGCTTCACCCGGCTCCGCTTCAGCTGGATAAGGTGCGGTTTGACAGTGTACTGCACTCCTTCCATATGGACGAGATCACCCTGCAGGATCTGGAACTTCGGCAGACAGGGGAGTGGGAGCGGGTCATTTGCCTGACCCCTCATGAGCTGCTGACCCAGGAAAAGATCGTCCCCTTCCAGACCCATCCGGGGACAGCCCCCGGCGTGGATGTGGAACAAAAGATCGTCAAGCTGGCGGTTTTTGAGCGGCACCACAACTCTGGCCATGTGGGGATCGGCTTTCTGGGTAATTATGGCCTGCGCTGCGGTGCCGTAGCCTCCAGTATTGCCCACGATTCCCATAACCTTATCGTGGCAGGCACCAACGATGCAGATATGGCCCTGGCTGGCAATCGGGTCCGTCAAAATGGCGGCGGACTGGCGTTTGCCGTCAACGGGCAGGTGGTTGGAGAACTGCCCCTCCCCGTTGCAGGTCTGATGAGTACAGAAGATGCAGTGTCGGTGGAAAAGACCCTCCGAGAGCTGAAAGCCGCCCTGCGGGAGTATGGTATCTCGGAAGAGATCGATGCTTTTATGACCTTGGCTTTTGTCAGCCTGCCGGTGATCCCAAAGCTTCGGCTGAATACCTACGGCATCGTGGATGCAGAGCGGCAGCAGATCCTCCCGGCGGTGTTCTGAAAAAAGAAGGAGGCCGGGTGGTTGGTTCTGTGATTGCTTTTTTAGAGACGCTGGGCTTTCCGCCGCCTTTTGCTGAAACGCTGTTCCGGCTGCTTTTGGGTGCCGTCTGCGGCGGCTTGATCGGTCTGGAACGGGAATTGAAAGGACGACCGGCGGGGCTCAAGACCTTCTCTTTGGTCTGCATGGGCGCAGCGCTGGTCATGGTGACCAATGAATATATCTGTGCGCTGCGGGATGATTATACGGGTGATGCTGCCCGCATGGCTGCACAGGTCATCAGCGGGATCGGCTTTCTGGGAGCGGGCACCATTATGACGACCGGAAACGACCGCATCCAAGGGCTGACCACAGCAGCAGCGCTTTGGGTCACTGCCGCCATTGGCATCGCGATCGGAACAGGGTTCTATTTTGGCGGTGCAGCGGGACTGGTGGTGCTGTATCTTTCCTCTTTTACTTATCGGCGCATCGATGCAGCTATTGTTGCAAGATCCAGGATCATGCGGATCTATGTGGAAGGGGAGAGCGAGGAGTTTATGCTTCGTCTTGTGGAGTTTTTCCGCATAAACCAGATCCGGATCGTCAGTTTGACCCGCCGGGAAGAGAACAAGTGGTTCCTGCGGGACAGTGCGGCGACCATTGAAATGGATCTGGGTCGGAAGCGAAGCCATGCGGACCTGCTGGATGCGATCCGCACCATGGAAGAACTTCGCTATGTTGAGGAAGTTTGACCGTGCAGGCGGCCCGTGTATGAGCTGAAAAACACTGCGTAAAAGATCCCCCACAGATGCCTGCTGTTTTCAGCAGCGTCTGTGGGGGATCACTTTTTTGGCTTTATGACAGTAGACAGAAAACTGGATGCAGGGCAGGGAGGCCCTGCTGTTATCTGGGAACAGAAAAAGAGCAATACAAAACCGGCATAGCTTTGGCTATGCCGGTTTTGTGCGCCTGTGGCGGGAAAGGGAAGCTCCGCCGCAGGTGGAATATTTGTGATAGGGATCAGCGCTCTTATTCCGACCGCAGCGCAGTGACAGGGTTGCACTTGGCAGCGCTCATCGAGGGGATCAGACCGCCCAGGATGGTCAGCAGCGTGGAGAGCAGCACCAGGATCACGGCTGCATCCAGCGGCAGTACCGCTGTCATTTGACTGCTGCCGGATACCGACCGGATCAGCATATTGCCGGGGATCAGCAGCAGTTCGCTGAGGATGATGCCCAGTATGCCGGAGAACAGACCAATGATCAAGGTCTCGGCATTGAACACCTCGGACACATTGCGCTTGGATGCGCCAATGGCACGCAGGATGCCGATCTCCTTACGGCGTTCCAGCACACTGATATAGGTGATGACGCCGATCATGATGGAGGAGACCACCAGCGAGATGGACACAAAGGCCACCAGCATACTGCTGATCATGTTCACGATCTCGGTCACAGAGGTCATCAGAGTGCCCACCAGATCGGTGTAGCGGATCACCTTTTCCTCCTCGCCCTGTGCGGTCATTGCGTTGTTGTAGGTCTCCAGCTCTTCCAGGATCACAGCCTTGCTCTCAAAATCCAAGGGATAGATCCGGATCTGGCTGGGACGAGAAAAGTCCACATACCCAAAGTTTTGTAGGTTGGAATCATATGTGGCGCTGGAGGAGAGCATAGCCGAAGTCAGCAGCTCGCTGATCTGGGTCTCATCCATGCTCAGAGAGATGGCATCCTTAAAGGCAGATGCATCGATCTTGATGGCGTTTTCCATCTGGCTGGCCAGCTTGGACAGACCCTTTTGCAGCTGGGTCTGCAAGGCAGCCATGATCTTGGGCATAGCCTGGCTCATGACCTGCTGCAGCACACTTCCCAGCTGAGTCTGCAGCACCTGGTTCAGCTGTGCAGAATACCCGGCCAGAGCCTGCTGCAATGCAGTGGAAAGCTGCTGGCTTACCGCCTGCTTGTCGATCAGCTCTTCCATAGCTTCCTTCATCAGCTGCTGGAACTGAGGCGTCTGCAGGTAGGAGCCAAAGTCCAGCCGGTTCAGATGCAAAAATCCGTTGCCGATCACATAATCCTTGTAACCGTTCAGCACCTTCTGGGCCAGGGCCTGTACCTTTTCAGCAGGGATGGACAGGCTCAGGCTTTCCATCAAAGCACCAATGGTGTCCGGGTCCAGACCGGGCAGCTGGCTGAAGTCCAGCTGCAGCGAGCTGAAATCCACCAGTCCTTCCAGATCCAGTGCGCCGCTGTTCAGATCAAACACACCGGACAGATCCAGTGCATTGGGGTTGAACTGGAATGCCTGCTGCAAGCGATCGGTATCAACAGAGAACAGCTTGTTCAGCTCCAGTGCCGGAGCCTTTTCCTCCGCACCAAACGGCTGGCCGGTAAGGACGTTCACTTCCGGCTGTGCCATCTGCTGGTGGACGATCTCGCTGTTGGAAGCAAAGTCTGCCATATGGGGGACCAGATCCGGAGAATAGGCAATGCCGGAACCCAGCATGGTGGCAGAAGCATTGGCCTTGGGCTGTACAACGCCCACCACGGTCAGATCTTCCGAGTTTGCCAGCAGCTCCTGCATAAAGGGCTTATCATCGCTCTTATCCACCCAGACACTGTGGGCGTCATCGTAGACATAACGCTGGGCAGGGTTGGCCAGCTTGAAGCGGATATTCAAAAAATCCTCATAGCGGTAGGCGTGGAAGTCCTCCGGAAGGTCTACATTCTGGTTCTGGGCAAATTGCTGCACCATTTTATCCAGTTCGGCGCTGTCCCGCAGACCCATGGAGTAGAGCGCATAGTCCGTTACACTGCCGTCCGCCGCCAGCACCACCACACACTCGTTGTAGTGCTCGGGCCACCGTCCGGCTTTTACATCGTACTGGGTGTCGTACAGTCCTTCGTTCCGGGGCAGGGAATAGAATACGCTGGTATCCATCATGGAGGATACCACCTCATTGGTGGAGGATACGCCGCTGAGACCCAGCGCAGCCAGGGTGGAATCCGGGTTGACCTGGCGGTAGCTGCCATCCTCCCGGATCTGATAGATCTGAGGAGATACACCGTATAGATACTCAATGGACGAGGCGTGCTGTGCAGCAGATGCGGCGTCGCTTTCCAGATAAGCCTTCAATGAGGCCAAGTCGTTGGAGGAGATGCCGGACACCAGCGGGGTGATCAGCTCCCGTACCGTGACCATGCCCTCTTCAGGGGCGTTCTGTGAGCTGACAACGCCTTGCCCTAAGGGGCTGGAGGAGAGCATGGAAGTGATGTCGATGCCGTTGCTAAGGATCTGCAGCGGGTATTCCGACAAGGTGGAGCGCTCCATATCCGCAATGTAGTCATTGACACCGGCGGAAAGAGAGATGATCAATGCAATGCCGATAATACCAATGGAGCCGGCAAATGCTGTCAGCAGAGTACGGGCTTTTTTGGTGCGCAGGTTGTTGAAGCTCAGCACCAGGGAGGTGAACAAAGACATGGAGGACCGGCCCATATTCATATGCACCGGCGGCTCCAGCTGCGATTCATCCGGCCGGAAAGGATCGGTGTCGGATTGGATGATGCCGTCCTTCACGGTGACGATACGGGTAGCATACTGTTCAGCCAGGTCGGGGTTGTGGGTCACCATTACCACCAGCCGGTCCTTGGCTACCTCTTTCAGCAGCTCCATTACCTGTACGCTGGTCTCACTGTCCAGTGCACCGGTGGGCTCGTCTGCCAGCAGGATATCGGGGTTGTTGACCAAAGCACGGGCAATGGCGACTCGCTGCATCTGTCCGCCGGACATTTCAGAGGGGCGTTTGTGCAGCTGATCGCCCAGGCCCACCTTTTGCAGCGCCTCGGCGGCCCGGCGGCGGCGCTCCGCTCCGGATACGCCGGAGATGGTCAGCGCCAGCTCTACATTGGACAGAATGGTCTGGTGCGGGATCAGATTGTAACTTTGAAAAACAAAGCCTACCGTGTGGTTGCGGTAGGAGTCCCAGTCCCGGTCGGAGTATTTCTGGGTCGAGATCCCATTGATGATCATTTCGCCGCTGTCGTAGCGGTCCAGTCCACCAATAATGTTTAACAGCGTGGTCTTGCCGGAACCACTGGGGCCTAGGATCGCGACAAACTCGTTGTCACGCAGGCTCAGACTGACGTCGTCCAGTGCTTTTTGCAGCAGCTCGCCGGTTTTATATTCTTTACGGATGTGTTTGAGCTTGAGCATAGTCCTCCCTTTCTGGGGCGGCCGGCACGGAAGTACACGGCCCCAAACGGCCCCCTTTGCCGGGATCGATCTGATATTAGTATGTTCATTTGTCGTCTGTTGTTAAAAGACGAGCCAGGCTTGCAGCGGAAACAGTGGGAAAAAAGATTCCGATCCGGTGGGCTGCCTATACGCGTGCGGGCGGTCTGACAGCAACTCTGCAGCTTGTTCAGCGGTGCAGAGGGCCGCAAGGGGATGTGCGGCGTTTCAAGCCGTCAGCGGCGCCCTAACCCTTATAATTCTACCAAATGATTGTGAATATTCCATGGATATTTAGGGGATGTCTTAGAAAAAATGCGCAAGAGCTTTTCATCCAGTGTGAAACTTTTCATTGCTGCGCTCATTTCTTGGGAAAACAAAGGTGGTTCCAGGGACTTTCTCTCCTCTAGTCTGTGCATCTGGGGCCAAAATACCCTTTGTTCCGGTGCAGATCATCCGCTGGAAAGATGGAGGGAGGGTGTGCTGCACCAAGCAGCGGGACGTGCAGAAAGGTGTTTTTTCGCTGTTTTTGCAAGGATACTGTTTATTGGTCCTAAAACGTGCTATTCTTTGGATATGGAGCAAACCATTCCAGTCTGATGGGGGAGGCACAGCAAATGTCGGATAAAGATTATGGCTATTTTGGGAAAGGGAGCACGGGCTATGCGCAGTATAAAACGTCCTTCGACCGTAATTTTGACGGCCCGGATAAGCAGCCCAGCGGCTGCTCTGGATGTGGTTTTTGGGTCAATCTGGTGTTTGTAGTTGTGGCGGTGCTCTTGATCCTGGGTCTTGTTCTGAGCGGAGCAATAACTCTGATCATGAACATATTCAATATGTTCTGGTGATCACAGAAAGGCAGTTTGTTCCACAAAAGCCTCAAAAACGGTGCCCCGGCAAAAGAGAAGGCACAGCCTTGTGCTCCAGCGCAGAATCCGGTATACTAAGAAGAAGGCGATTTTCCGGGGGATGCGTTTTAGAGCAGGATCGTCCCGGAGCCATCCGAACAAGCAAAGAGAAGGGGAGAGTCCGTTTATGATCCGCGTGCTAATGGTGGAGGATGACCCGGTGATCCGGGACACCACTCGATACTTTCTGGAAAGCCAGCAAAATTTTTCTGTCACCTGCGCGGATACTGGGGGCGAAGCGCTGTCCCATGCGCGGGAGATCTTTGACGTGATCCTGATGGATATCCTGCTCCCAGACACGAACGGAGTGGATCTGTGTCAGCGTCTGCGCAGCTGGCACCATTGCCCGATCATCTTCACTTCCTGCCTGGACGATACGGAAACCATCGTGCGTGCGTTGGAGCTGGGCGGAGACGATTTTGTGTCGAAACCATATGATAACAAGATCCTGCTGGCCCGTATCATGGCCAACATCCGCCGTGTACAGATGGATGCGGCGGAACCCAGTGCCAATGGATATCACTGTGCGGCTTTTAGCTTGGATGCCAACAGCCATTGCGTCCAGAAAGGGGCAGCGTCCATCCATCTGGCAGATATGGAATATAGGATCCTCAATCTGTTTGTCCGGCATCCCAATACTTTTTTTACCGCAAATCAGCTGTATGCCAAGATATGGGGCAAGGACAGCCTGGGGGATGTGCGCACGGTGCAGGTCCATATCCACAATCTCCGGGGCAAGATCGAGCCGAACCCCGCAAAGCCGGTCTACCTGAAAAATGTCTGGGGAAAAGGCTATATCTTTACCCCGGAAGGCCAGTGAAATGACAGAATAGATCTTTGCTTTTGCAGACAGGTCGGTACACAGTATCGGTCTGTTTTTTTGTTTCAAAATGGTGGATAAGGCTGGATCGGGTTAAGTTTTCTTAACATGGTTTCAAATCTTAATAAAACTTAATCAATGCTTTCGGATTTGGGGCGGACAGGACGCTGCAGCAGTTTCTGTGCCGGTTTTTTGGTGCTGGAAATATAATTCTGGTTAAGAAAACTTAAAAGACAAGACGGCTTCTTTGTGTTAAAATATTGTCGAACGAAGTTCCGTGGGCCTGTGATCCACGGGTGGAACAAAAACAGAAAGGACCCCTTATCATGAATAAGATCTCCCGCAAAGGCTTTTTGAAGATTGCCGCTGCTGCGGCTATGGGCACTGTCACTGCTGGTGCTCTGACCGGCTGCAATTCGGCTTCCTCCTCCGTTGCTGCTTCCGGCTCTGCCTCCGCTTCCGGCGGGCTGTACACTCCCGGCACCTATGAGGGCACCGCCGAGGGCATTTCCTCCACCGTCAAGGTCACCATGACCTTCAGCGAGACCGCCGTCACCGACGTGGTGGTGGATACCTCGGGCGAGACTGCCTCTTACGGCGCTGCTGCCGCCGACCAGCTGAAGGAGCAGCTGCTGGCAGCCGGTTCGGCTGAGATCGACGGCGTGTCGGGCTCCACCATCACCTCCGAGGCCGTTATGAAGGCCGCCAAGAGCTGCTTTGCCCAGGCTATGGGCGAGACGGTGGTGACCTCGGTTCAGCTGCCCACCGGCGATGAGAACAACTGGCTGGGCACCGAGCCCGACATCGACGAGGACGCCATCACCGAGACCTGGGACACCGACATCGTCATCGTGGGCGCCGGCAACGGCGGCATGTTTGCCGCTGCCTATGCAGCCGCCAACGGCCTGAACTTCCGCATCATCGAGCAGAACGGCAGCGTGCAGGACACCCGTCACTGGGTCGGTGCCGTTGATGGCTTTGGTGCACAGGAACAGGGCATCCAGATGGATCGTGCCAAGCTGCTGAGCGAGATCTCTCGCTACGCCTCCGGCAAGTGCGACCAGCGTGTGGTCAAGACCTGGATCAACGAGTCTGCCGAGATGATCGGCTTTGTGCGTGAGATCATGACTGAGAAATACGGCGTAGACATGATCTACACCTACGGTGACGAGGCTAAGTGGCCTGCAGAGAACGCCGAGCACAACACTGATTTTATGTACCCTGAGATCGAGTACACCTACGACCGCAGCAGCGGTGTTGCCCGTAACGAGCTGCTGCTGCAGTACATCCAGGAGCTGGGCTACGATGTAGACTTCAAGACCAGCCTGGCTAAGCTGGAGAAGGATGCCTCCGGCCGCATTACCGGCATCATTGCACAGAGCACCGAGGATGACCACTTTATCCGCTACAACGCCAACCAGGGCGTGCTGCTGGCCTGCGGCGGCTTCCCCGGCAACCCCTATATGATGGAGCAGCTGGACCCCCTGGGCACCAGCGTCACCACCGCTTGCTCCTATTCTCCGGCCGATAAGGGCTACGGCATCCGTGCCGCTGTGTGGGCTGGCGCCAACCTGGATAAGGAGGCTGCCCCCATGCTGTTTGACCGCGGCATCGTGGCGCCGGGTGTGGACGCCGGCTATGTGGACAGCCCCAGCGCTTTTGGCGGCAAGGCTTTCCCCGGCGAGATCCGCCAGTATAACCCCGGCACCCAGCCGTTCCTGAAGGTGAACCGCAATGGTGAGCGCTTTGCCAACGAGAGCTGCCCCTACAACGATATCGTCTATGCCGCTGCCCACCAGCCGGGCCGTGTTTACGCCCAGATCCACGATGCAAACTTTATTGAGGATGTGAAGCGTTTCCACACTATTGGCTGCTCTGCGCAGACCCGCAACCTGGGTGAGAGCTACATTCAGGGCAAGATGGAGGAGGCCGAGGCTGCTGGTGCATTCTTCCGTGCAGATACGCTGGAAGAGCTGGCAGATAAGCTTGGCTTTGCTGGCGAAGCTAAGGAGACCTTCCTGGCTACGGTGGAGCGCTACAACGAGCTGTATGATGCCCAGGAGGATACCGATTTTGGCAAGCCCGCCTATCGTCTGTCCGCCATCCGCAAGGCTCCTTTCTATGGCTGCTGGCTGGGCGCTTCTCTGCTGACCACCGAGCAGGGCATTGCCATCAACGAGAAGGGTCAGGCGCTGGACAATGATAACCAGCCCATGCCCGGCCTGTACGTCACGGGCGATATGTCCGGCAGCTTCTTTGCCAACAACTACCCCTGCCTGATGGCTGGCGTGGCAATGGGCCGTACCCTGACCTTCGCTATGAAGGCGATCAAGCAGATGGCAGGTCTGGAATGATCCGCTTTTCCCCTCAATAAAATAAGCTGAAACGATGCAGCGCCGCAGGTGTTCAAAAACCTGCGGCGCTGTTTTTGCTGTTTTATAGCTGCGGACTGGACAAGGAGCTGTTGTGGGCGTAGCGTCCATACCGGCGTTTTGCGATCTCGATAAAGGACTGCACCTCCAGCCGGGGGGCGTGACGCATGGCGGCGATCTCGACCATTACCGGGGGATAGTCCAGCAAGGGGATCTTTACCATGCCTGGGATTACCGCATTGGCCAGACAGGGAACGATGGACATGGCCGTGCCCATCTGGATCATGATCAGTGCCCCCTCAAAACTGGGGCTGACCTTGCTGCAATCCACCCCGACCTGAGCCAGCTGCTCCAGCGAAGGTCCCTGGCATGCGGACAGAAAGCTGTCAAAGGAGCCGGAGGAGACCACGCTCTGTCCTTTCAGGTCGGCCAAATGCAAAGCACGTCGTTCGGCCAAAGGGGAGTTGGGGTTCATCAGCACATGATACCCTAAGGCAAACAGGGGAGTGAAGGCGATGTCACGGTCCTTATTATGCTCGGACTCATAAAAAAATCCTATGTCGATCTGACCGGAACGCAGCTGTTCCAACGGCCGGCGGTTGTCCTGAGGAACAACGTCTACGCAGGCGTTGGGGTATTCATGCTGAAACTCTGCAACGATGTTGGAAAATGTGCTGTAATCAAACAGCTGCCGCAGCCCCACAACAATGTGGGAACGGTCGGCGTCCTGGATGTCCTGTGCTTTTTTTAAGGCTTGACGGCAAAAACTTGTCATTTGCACCATATCAAGGTAAAAAGCCTGCCCGGCGGCAGTCAGCTTCGTCCGCCGGGTGGAGCGGTCAAATAGATGCAGCCCGGTCTCCCGTTCAAGGGCACTGATCTGGTAGGTGATAGAGGGCTGGGTGGTGAACATCCGCGCGGCTGCTGCGCTGAAATTTAGTTCCTCTGCCACAGCAATAAAACACTCCAGTTGGTAAACTGTCATAGATGGTCCCTCCCATTTCAGGCTATAGATGTGTAACATTATTATAATACATCCTTAAAACCCCGTAAATAGACAATTCATTTATAAGAAAATTTTATGGATGTGAGAATTTTTTGAATTTCACTCTGGTCGAGAAATTTGTTATACTTGTATCAAAGCCCGGCACTTCCTGTGTGCTGGGGGTCAAAAAATACGAAGCATCGGCTACACTGGTGTATACAGCCAGTGAGACAGATCCAAAAAGGAAGGAAAAGACTTATGAGCAAGATTTCCAGACGCGACTTTATGCGTGGTGCTGCTGTGGGCACCATGGGCGTTGCAGCTGCTGGCCTGCTGACTGGCTGCGGCAATTCCGCCGCATCTTCTTCGACTCCGGCCTCCTCTGCACCGGCTGCCTCCTCCGAGGCTGCCAGCTCCTCCGCACCTGCTAAGCCCTCCGCACCGGTGGACGGCAAGTATGTGACCAAGGGCATGGGCCACGAGAGCTGGGTCTATGTGGCTACCACCTTCCGTGAGGGCACCATTGCTGCCTGTGAGGTCCTCTCTCATGAGGAGACCATCGGCATCGGCAACTATGCCTGCACCCGCATTCCGGCTGCGATCGTAGAGCATCAGAGCATCAATGTGCCTAACCTGCGCGGTTCTTCCATCACCTCCATGGCGATCAAGAATGCCGTTAAAGAAGCCATTGAGCAGGCTGGCTATAATGTGGATGATTTCTCCGCTAAGATCGAGAACCCCACCTCCAACGAAGTGTTCGAGGAAGAGGCTGATGTGGTCATCATGGGTGCTGGCACCGCTGGTCTGGTCTGCGCTGCCCGCCTGCTGGAGGCCGGCTACAGCGTCACCCTGGTGGAGAAGCGGGATATCCCCGGCGGCTCCATGGCTATGACCTACGGCGGCGTTGCTACTGCAGGCTCCAAGATGCAGTACAACTACGACGTCAATGGTGAGTACCGCGCATCTGCTATGGGCACTCTGGAAGGCATGATGAACTTCTGGAAGACCATGGATAAGTATCAGCGCAAGGACTTCTTCACCGGCGAGATGCCCTTCATGACCAAACAGTATACTGTTGCTGGCGATCTGGTGGACTGGATGTCCGGCATCGGCATCGGCTTCAACACCCTGGGCAACTACGAGGGTGCTACCGCTTACGGCGCTTCCACCCCGTACCTGGCTCCCGGCTGCTATGAGGGCGGCGCAGGCTACGCTATGATGTTCCTGGCTAACCGCATCGCTATGTACGAGAAGGGCAAGATCATCTACTCCACCAGCGTTACCGAGCTGATCAAGGACGACAACGGCCGCATTGTGGGTGTTCGCGCACAGGGCGATAACGGCGCTACCTACACCCTGCACGGCAAGGCTGTCTGCCTGGCTGCCGGCGGCTTTGGTAAGAATGCTGAGATGATCAAGAAGTACAGCCCCGGCTACGAGGACTTCTTCTTCAACTGCGCATCCTGCGTGACCGGCGACGGCATCCAGCTGGGTCTGGATGCAGGCGGCGTTGTGGAGTGCGAGGATCGTCCGCTGCCCGCCTTCCTGTCCAGCTACAAGAGCAAGTTCGAGCTGGCCTTCATCCACTCCACCGCTCCTGGCATCATGGTCAACATCAATGGTGACAATATCGGCAACATCATCTCCGATAACCACTATACTATGGCCAAGGCAAAGCTGAACAAGGACAACGGCGACACCTTCTACTACATCTTCGACGAGGCTTCTGCTATCAAGCTGCGTGACAGCGAGGCATATGGCTTCAATGGCTACACCGCTATGTTCGAGAAGGGCGAGGCTGTCCACTACGACAGCATCGAGGCTGCCAGCGACGCTCTGAGCCTGCCCAACCTGGCTGCTGCTATCGAGGCAAACAACGACGCCGCTCTGTCCGGTGAGCCGGATGCATTCGGCCGCCGTGGCTGCCCCTACATCGAGACCCGTGACGGCCTGTGGGCCATCCGCGTGGATCCCACCTTCTACCTGACCACCGCTGGCCTGGCGATCGATACCGATTGCCATGTGCTGACTGCAGAGAAGAAGGCGATCCCCGGTCTGTACGCAGCAGGCGACGTCTGCGGCTCCATCGAGGAGAAGGACGCCAAGCAGTACGGCATGGGCTTTGACGCTGCACTGTGCTATGGCTACATCATGGCCGAGACCCTGAAGAAGGAGATCTGAGTTCTCCCTATTTTGGGCGATCAAATCCGCTGACCCCTTTCCTGGGCCGTTCCCTGTATTTGCCGCAAGGCAATGCCGGGAACGGCTTTTTTGCGTGCAAACGCAGGAGCGGGCATGCTTTTAAGAGAATGAAAACGCCGCAGCCTGGGAGAGATATACTCTCAGATGCTGCGGCGTTTTTATGTGTGATTTTCTGCGGCAGATTTATACAGCCCGGCGGGAGGGGAAGGGGTCGATCACCTGAGGGTGCATAGCTTCCCGGTAATCCAGATCCCCCTGATCCAACCCGCGGAGCAGAACTTCGGCGGTGGCAATGTTGGTGGCAATGGGAACACTGTGCATATCACACAGCCGCAGCAGGTTCTGTTCGGTCACATTGGTGGAATCTGCGTGCAGCGGGTCCCGGAAAAACAGCACAAGATCCACCTCGTCGCAAGCCACCCGGGCTGCGATCTGCTGCAGACCACCCAGTCGCCCGGAGAGGTAGCATTGCACCGGCAGTCCGGTGGTCTGGGTCAGCATACGCCCAGTGGTACCAGTGGCGATGACTGTGTTTTTGGATAAAATCGCGCTGTAAGCAGTGCAGAACTGCAGCGCAAGTTCTTTGCGGGAGTCATGGGCTAAAATAGCAATCGTCATGTCACATCTCTCCTTCACTTTCAGTATAGCGCAGTGGCTGGAAAAATAATCGAGTGAGTAACAGCCGCATACGACAGACAAAGCGGTTGAACAGCGGCGTTTTGGCCAGAAACCGCCGGGGCGTGAAATCGTTATCAATGCCCTTTACTATATTTTTACCGATTGGGTGTGGTTTTGTCAAGGGGAAATATTGTGTTTTTTGGGCAAAAAACCGATAAAAGTAATTCTTTTGTTTTGTGGAGATGGGCAAACTGTTGGATACAATGTTCCGCTGCAAAAAATAGATACTGAAACAGCGTTTCAATAAAAGGCTGGCGGCACACAGAAAAGGCACGTTTTGAAAGAAGCAGATCTGTGCTTATAAGAGGCGCAAAAGCAGCATTCCGCAAAAAAGCGGCACAACAAAAATGGCGGAAAACGGGCTGCGTATCTTCACAAAAATCTATCCATTCCCAGGAAGAAACGCTTTTATCGATTGGGCACGAAACACGACTTCTCATTTTATTAAAACTATGATACAATGAACGGGTCTTACTTCTTATGCTGCGGTGCAGGGAAGTAGACAGATTCAGTTTGCAAAAGTTCAAGGAGGAATCCCAATGGAGCGCGAAACCCTCAAATCGAGGCTTGGATTTATTTTGCTGTCTGCTGGCTGTGCCATCGGCATCGGCAATGTGTGGAAGTTTCCTTATATTGCGGGACAGGGCGGCGGCGGCGCATTTGTGCTGTTTTATCTGCTTTTTTTGGCGATCTTAGGCCTGCCCATTATGACCATGGAGTTTGCGGTGGGCCGTGCCAGCCGCAAAAGCCCGGTGCGTGCCTACCAAGCTCTGGAAAAACCGGGCCAGAAGTGGCACATCCACGGTTATTTTACCTTGCTGGGCTGCTACCTGCTGATGATGTTCTACACCACGGTGGCAGGGTGGATGATGCACTATTTTTATATGACTGCCACCGGTAAGCTGTCGGGTGTTTCTTCGGAGCAGGTGTCCGCTGCTTTTGATCGGATGCTGGCCAGTCCCGGCACCATGACGTTCTGGATGCTGGTGGTCGTGTGCTTCTCCATATTTGTCTGCGCCAGGGGTCTGCAAAATGGCCTGGAGCGGGTCACCAAGGTGATGATGATCGCTTTGATCCTGATCATGGTGGTCCTGGCAGGCAACAGCCTGTTTATGCCAGGCGCAAAAGAGGGTCTGCGCTTTTATCTGGTGCCGGACTTTGCTCGTATGCAGGAAGTCGGCGTGGTCAAAACGCTGGTCAGTGCTATGAACCAGGCGTTCTTTACCCTGAGTCTGGGCATTGGCGCTATGGCGATCTTCGGCAGCTACATCGGCCGGGAACACTCGCTGCTGGGTGAGTCGGCTCGGGTGGTCGTTCTGGATACATTTGTGGCGATCACAGCGGGCCTGATCATCTTCCCGGCCTGCTTTACCTATGGAGTGGACCAGACGGCGGGCCCCAGCCTGATCTTCATCACCCTGCCCAATATCTTTGCCAATATGGCAGGCGGGCGCTTCTGGGGCAGCTTGTTCTTCCTGTTTATGGAGTTTGCAGCTCTGTCCACTGTGCTGGCTGTGTTTGAGAACCTGATCTGCTGCTGCATGGAGCTGTTCAACTGGAACCGCAAAAAGTCGGCTCTGGTCAATCTTGTACTGATCATAGTGCTCTCCATGCCCTGCGTGCTGGGCTTCAACGTCTGGAAGTGGGATGGCTTTGCAGCCTTTGGCGGCACCATCATGGATGTGGAGGACTTCCTGGTCAGCAACCTGCTGCTGCCCTTGGGCTCTCTGGTCTATCTGCTGTTCTGCGTGTCCCGTTATGGCTGGGGCTGGAAGAACTATAAAGCAGAAGCCAATGCTGGCTCCGGCTTGAAGATGCAGGATTGGATGCGGGGCTATCTGACCTACGGTCTGCCGCTGATCGTGCTGTTCATCTTTGTGTTTGGCATCTACGATAAGTTTTTTGCATAAATGCTCTGTTTAAGCAAAAAGCAGATCCTTTTCGGAGGGTCTGCTTTTTGCTTGTTGGACGACGTGCGCTTGGAGGAGGCCTCTTGACAAACCGGCCTTCGACACGGTATAACAAAGAAAATAGGCTGCTATGCAGCCGGAAACGAGGGACCGAACGATGATCGAAAAGAAACAGTGCTGGGCATTGCACGCCGATGCTCTGGCTCAGCCTGCTGGTGCGGGTGTGACCCGCCGAGTACTGGCCTATACCGATGGCCTGATGTGTGTGGAGAACACCTTTGAGACCGGCGCTGTGGGGGCGCTGCACAGCCATCCCCATACCCAGATCACCTATGTGGTGTCCGGTGTGTTCCAGTTTACGGTAGAAGGGGAGACCCGTACCGTCCGCACAGGGGATACCATCCTCAAGGAGGATGGCGTAGTCCACGGCTGCACTTGCCTGGAGGCAGGGGTGCTGCTGGATATCTTCACCCCCATGCGGGAGGACTTTGTCTGCCCTGCGGGAATAACCCAATAACCAAACAAAGCCCCCTGGCATTGCGGACACAATACCAGGGGGCTTGTTGCTGTCTTTTTAGGGGAAGGTGTGCAGCTTATTCCGGCTTGACCTGCAGTTCCTGCTCGCAGTAGATGCAGCGGTACTTGCCGTTGGAGCTCAGCTCAAAGATCTGGTCGCACTCCTCCTCAATAGAGGAGATGCACCGGGGGTTGCAGCAGCGAACGATGTTTACCAGCTGCTTCGGCGGCTGGGGCTTGTCCTTCTTTACAGCCTTGCCGTCCCGGATGACCGTCACGCTGATACCGGGGTCCAGATAGGCCAATACGTCCAGCTTCAGCCAGGAAGCATCGCCCTCTACCTTGATAATGTCCTTGCGGCCGGAGGGGGACTTGCCAGACCGGGCATTCTGGATCAGTGCAACGCTGGCCGTCCGGTTGGACTTGATGCCCAGCAGATCCAGCAAGCCAATGGCGGTGCCAGCCTGGATATGGTCGATCACCAGGCCATTCTGGATTTCATCAATGTTCAGCATATCAGTTGTCCTCCTTCGGTGCTTTGGGGTCTGCCAGGCCCAGCAGCGTCATAATCAGCGCCATACGCACATACACGCCGTTCTGTACCTGCTCAAAATAAGCGGCACGGGGATCATCGTCCACATCCAGGTCGATCTCGTTCACCCGGGGCAGGGGATGCAGCACAGCCATATCAGGCTTTGCAAGCTCCATCTTTTCCAAGGTCAGGATATAGCTGTTTTTCAGTCGGACGTAATCTTCTTCGTTAAAGAAGCGCTCCTTCTGAACACGGGTCATGTACAGGATATCCAGTTCCGGCATGGATTCCTCCAGGCTCCGTGTTTCACGGTAAGGGATCTGGTTGGCTTCCAGTACGTCCTTGATGATGTAATCCGGTACCCGCAGCTCTTCCGGGCTGATCAGCACAAAGCGGATGTCCTGGCAGCGGGCCATGGTCTTGATCAGGGAATGTACCGTGCGGCCAAACTTCAGGTCGCCGCACAGACCAATGGTCAGCCCATCCAGACGGCCCTTGCGGCGGCGGATGGTCATCAGGTCGATCAGGGTCTGGGTGGGGTGCTGATGGCCGCCGTCGCCGGCATTGATCACTGGGATACGGGAGTAGCGGCTGGCCCGCCGGGGAGCACCCTCCTTGGGGTGACGCATGGCTACGATGTCTGCATAGCAGGACACCACACGGATGGTATCGGCAACGCTCTCGCCCTTGGAGGCGCTGGACACCGTCTCGCTGGGGAAGCCCAGTACATGACCGCCCAGGTTCAGCATTGCAGCCTCAAAGGAGAGGCGGGTGCGGGTGGAAGGCTCGTAGAACAAGGTGGCCAGTTTTTTGTGGGCTGCTACCTCCTGGTAGGCTGCCGGATCGGCGCAGATGCGGTCAGCCAGGTCCAGCAGGGCGCAGATCTCCTGGTGGGTAAAGTCTAAGGGGTCGATCAGATGACGCATATGGATGTTACCTCCCGTCCATAACTCAGAGCAATTTACGCAGGATCGAAAAATCAAAGAAATTGGTATAATAACTCAATGACCGCATCACCGGCCGGCACAGGCGGTTGAAGCAGATCTCGTCCAGCAGCAGCATTGCTTCCCCTGGGGCCAGCCGCATGGCGGCGCGGATCGCATCGTCTCCGCAGCTGGCTTTCAGATGAGCGACGTTGGAGGAGATCTGCTGATGGCAGTCCTTCTCCAAAATGTCAAACACGCTGCCGGACAAGTCCAGCCGGGTGTAGTCACGGGTATCAAATAGAGCGCGGGGCAGGTAATCTACCGAGTAGATCACAGGGGTGGTATCCGCAAGGATGCGCTTTTTGATGCAGATCACCTCGTCCCCGGGGGCGATCTGCAGGTTGTGGGCCAGATCCTCCCCAGCACGCATGGGATAGATATGGATGCCGTCTGCGTGGGGGTAGCTGCCAAAGCTGCGGATCAGGGGGTAATATTCCAGCTTCTGGTCCAAACGGCTGCGCAGTCCCAGCACAGTACGGTTGACCACTGTGCCGATGCCGCGCACCCGCTCTACATAGCCGTCCCGCTCCATCTCACTCAAAGCGTCACGGATCACGGTACGGCTCACGCCCATCTCTGCGGCCAAATCCACCTCAGCAGGCAGACGGGTGGCCCCGGCATAGCGTCCGGTACGCAGCTCTTGCAAAAGGCTGGCCACCACCCGGTCGCTGATCACTGCGCCGCCTAAGCGGCTGGAGCTAAGATAGCTGGGCTCTTTCATGGCAGGGTTTCCTTTCCGGTTTTGAACTAGTTTCTGCGGCGGGCCGCAGCCCTAGTATACCACAGTTTTCGGGTTTATAAAACGGCTTTGCCGCCAAAAATCTCAGCATATCCTGATGCGCTGGCCCAAGATGCCGGGGCAGGGTTTACAGGGCGCCCGCCTCCAGCTGCTGCTGGGTCTTGCGGCGCACCACCAGCAGGCACACCAGATGCGCAGCGGCCGTCAGCGCCCAGCTCACCGGATAGCTCAGATAAAGTACCGTAGTGGTGTGGAATGTCTGGAAGATGGTGGCCACCCATACTACGCGCAGCAGGCAGCTGCCCACCAGGCTGACTACCATAGGCAGTACCGAGTATCCCCGGCCGCGCAGGCCGCTGGCCAGGGTGTCCATGCAGCCGCATACAAAGTAGAAGGTGCAGATGATCTCCATCCGGGCAAGTCCGGCGGCAATAACAGCCGGGTCAGAGGAGTAGAAGTGCAGCAGGCTCTCACCGCACAAATAGGCGCCGCCGCCCAGTACAGCGCCTACACCTACCGCACACAGCAGGCAGTTGCGCATCACACGGTCCAGGTTGTCGTACCGGCGTGCGCCGATGTTCTGGCTGGTAAAGGTGACGGCAGCCTGAGCAAAGGCGTTCATGCCGGTGTAGATAAAGCCTTCCAGGTTGGAGGCGGCAGAGTTGCCGGCCACGATCACCGAACCAAACGAGTTGATGGAAGACTGGATCACAACATTGGAGAGGCTGAATACGGTGCTTTGCAGGCCCGCCGGCAGTCCGATGCGCAGGATCTGACGCAGAGTTCCCTGGTGCAGCCCCAGATGGTGCAGATCCAGGTGCAGCGCACCCTGCTCCTTGACCAGCAGGCTGACCACCATTGCAGCAGAGACCGCCTGACTGATGATCGTGGCCAGAGCTACACCCGCAACGCTCATATGGAACCCGATCACGAACACCAGGTTCAGCCCTACGTTTACCAGGCCGGATACAGCCAGGCAGATCAGCGGGCGGCGGGTATCACCAACCGCCCGCAGCAGGGCAGCGCAAAAGTTGTACAGCATAGCAGCCGGCATCCCCAAAAAGTAGATCTTCAGGTACAAGGCAGAAAGCTCGATCACATCCTCCGGGCAGGACATCAGTTCCAGCAGCCCGCGGGAGGCTAAAAAACCAGCTGCCGCCAGCACAATGCCGCTGCCCAGTCCCAGCGTGACAGAGGTGCGCACCGTGTCCTGCACGCCGCTCTCATCCTTTGCGCCAAAACACCGGGCAGCAACTACATTGGCGCCCAGGGACAGTCCTACAAACAAGTTAACCAGCAGGTTGATCAGGGCACCGTTGGAACCCACCGCAGCCAGCGCTGTGCTGCCGGCAAAGCGTCCGACTACGATCACATCGGCCGCATTGAACAGCAGCTGCAAAATACTGGATGCCGCCAACGGCAGAGAGAACAGGACGATCTTTTTGAGCATCGGGCCGGTAGTCAGGTCCGTTGCCAGGGACTTTTGCGCCATGGTTGTTTGCTTCCTCCTTCAAATATATGGCCCTTAAATGGGCAGCTTGTCCGGTACAGGTCTATGTGCTGCCAGTTCCGCTGTCCGCAGCACACCCAAAAAGCTATTATACTGCTGCTCTCTCAAAAAGACAAGAGTGCAGCGCAGGGATCTGCAGCTTTTTTGACAAAAAACACCCGCGGTGCAGCAACAGGATCTGCGGGCAAGCGCCCTCAGCTCTGCCGCCCCGGTTGGGATTGCAAAAACAGCCCTGCATTGCTATAATAAGGTCTGACCCGACGGGGTTCGGCATCGGATGCCCCGCCATGATAAGGAGGCTTTTATGTATCGCAACTACATCAAGCGGCTGCTGGCCATCATTTTGTCCTTGGGCGGGATGATCTGCCTGTCCTGGCTGTTTTTGATCTTAAGCGTGGCTATCAAATTGGATTCTCCCGGGCCGGTCTTTTTCCGGCAGAAACGGGTGGGCAAAAATAAAAAGCATTTTCAGATCCTCAAGTTCCGCACGATGCGCATAGATACGCCCCATGATATGCCCACCCACCTTTTGCAGGACCCGGATCAGTATATTACCCGGGTGGGACGTTTTTTGCGCCGCACCAGCCTGGATGAGCTGCCGCAGCTGTGGAATATCTTTGTGGGGGATATGGCGGTCATCGGCCCCCGTCCTGCGCTGTGGAACCAATACGACCTGCTGGATGCCCGGGATCAGTACGGAGCCAACGATCTGCGGCCGGGTCTGACTGGCTGGGCACAGATCCACGGCCGGGATGAACTGGAGATCCCGGAAAAGGCCCGCCTGGATGGCTACTATGCGCAGAACCTGAGCTTTGGGCTGGATGTGCGCTGCTTTTTTGGCACCATCAAAGCGGTATTGGCCCATGATGGAGTCGTAGAGGGCGGCACCGGCACGCTGGACCGCCAGCAAAAGCAGGACTGACAGCCGCTGCTTTTTCTAAAGGAAGCTGAACTCGCCCTGTTCTTTGGGTTGATTTCATCGAAAAATGCGTTATAATGGATAGATGAGACCAATGTATCGTCAAGGAGGATTTCTATGGAGCGCACCTACATCAACCAGGTACAAAACTCGATCGGCAGCACTGTTAAAGTGCAGGGCTTTATCGAGAACCTGCGCAACAGCAAGGCTATGGCCTTTATTGTGCTGAAGGATATCACCGGCAAACTTCAGATCACGGTGGAAAAGGCGGATCATCCGGAGTTGGTGGACACCATCGACACCTTGACCGCTGATTCGGTGATCACTGTCACCGGCAAAGTAGTGGCCAATGATTATGTAAAGATGGGCGGCATCGAGATGATCCCCACCGAGATCCAGGTGGAGAGCATTGCCGACGCACTGCCCATTGCACGCAAGGCGATTGCAGCTACCAAGAAGAAGAAGGCAGTGGAGCGCTCCAGCATCGACCAGCGCATTGACTACCGCTGGGTGGATCTGCGCACCGATGAAAACCAGCTGATGTTCAAAGCACAGAGCTGCATGGTCAACGCCATGCGCCGTTACCTGCTGGGGCAGAACTTTATCGAGATCCATACCCCGAAGCTGATCGCTGCGGCCAGCGAGAGCGGCTCCGAGGTGTTCAAGGTGGATTATTTCGACGGCAATGCCTACCTGGCACAGAGCCCCCAGTTCTACAAGCAGATGGCAATGGCCGCTGGTTTTGAGCGCATCTTTGAGACGGGCCCTGTGTTCCGTGCAGAGAAGAGCTTTACCAGCAAGCATGCTACCGAGTTCTCCGGCTTTGACCTGGAGTTCAGCTACATCACCTCCTACCGGGATGTGATGAAGATGGAGGAAGAGCTGCTGAAAGCCGGCCTTGCTGCGGTGAAGGAAGCCTACGGCGACCAGATCCAGGAGCTGTTCGGCCAGGAGGTCATCGTTCCTGAGACCCCGTTCCCGGTGGTCACCCTGGCAGAGCTGTACCAGGGCCTGGAAGAGGACTTTGGCTATGTGGTGGATGAGGCCGAAAAGGGCGATCTGACCACCGAGGCAGAGCGTCTGAGCTACGATTGGGTGAAGAAGCACTACAACCATGAGTTCCTGTTCGTCACCGACTATTCTGCGGAGAAGCGTGCTTTCTACCATATGCGGGATGAAAACGGTGTGCCTCAGGGCTACGACCTGATCTGGCGCGGTGTGGAGATCACCACCGGCGCACAGCGTGAGCATCGCTATGAGGTGCTCAAGCGGCAGGCAGAGGAGAAGGGCCTGGCAGAGGATGTCAAGTTCTATCTGGAGTTCTTCCAGTATGGCTGCCCGCCCCACGGCGGCTTCGGTCTGGGCATCGACCGCCTGACCATGCTGCTGGTGGGCCTGCCCATCAAGGAGGCCGAGTTCCTGTTCCGCGGCCCCAACCGTCTGACCCCGTAACAAAAGTTTTTTCGGCCGGCGCCGAAAGAACAGCAAAAAGCGCGGTGCGCTATCCGTTCGAGGATGCGCACCGCGCTTTCATTTGTTTTAGGCAGAAAAAGCTGCCGTCCGGCTCAGCCAAACATCTTCCGGCCCAGCCAGATGCAGATGCAGGCACCCACGATGGACACGATGATGTCACCGATGAAACCGGTGGCAGTCAGACCCACCAGACCGAATACCAAGTTGCCTACAAAACCGCCCAGCACGCCCAACACGATGTTGCGCCAGGTGGAGCTCTCACTGTTCATGATACGGCTGGCCACAAAACCGGCCAGGGCGCCGATCACCAAACTGAACAAAAAGGAAAACATTGCAAAACCTCCTCTGTTTTTCCGCTCTGCGGCGGATCAAGTATTTTCTTGCTGGGCCATACGGCACACATCCTTCAAACAACAGCGGGCACAGTCCGGGCTGCGGGCCATGCACACCGCCCGGCCGTGCAATACGAACCGATGGCATAGATCGCTGCCTTCTTCTGGGGGGATGATCTGCCACAGCAGCATTTCCACCTTCTGCGGCTCCTTTACATCATCCACCAGACCAATGCGGTTGCACAGCCGGATGCAGTGGGTGTCGGTGACGATGGCGGGTTTGCCGAACACATCCCCCATGATGAGGTTGGCGCTTTTGCGCCCGACTCCCGGCAGCTCCAACAGCTGTTCAAAGGTGGTGGGCACTTTGCCGCCGTATTCGTCCCGCAGCATCCGCATACAGGCCGAGATATCCCGTGCCTTGGAGCGGCCCAGTCCGCAGGGGCGTACAATGGCTTCGATCTCGTCGGGTTCGGCAGCGGCCAGTGCTTCTACACTGGGATAGCGGGCAAACAGATCCTCTACCACTACATTGACCCGGGCATCGGTACATTGGGCGGCCAGTCGCACACTGACCAGCAGCTGCCAGGCGTGGTCATAATCCAGCGTACAGGCAGCATCCGGGTATTCCGCCCGCAGCCGGTCGATCACCGTAAGAGCCAAGGCTTTTTTGGCCGCCAGCTGCTCCGGCGGCAGGGTCTTTTTAGGCATGGGCTTCCCCTCTTTTTTGACAGATTCGGTATCCTGTCCGGTACAAAACCGGGATAGGGACATCTTATCTGTGATAATAACATTTTTTGTGCGGGTTGTAAAGTAATAGGGGAGAGCCCCGGGCGTATCCAGAAGAATTTTTGCCCTGTAAGCCGAGCGGGGGAGGCTGTGCCCGGTTAAAGATAGATTATAATAAGAATCATTTGCAAAAAATCTTGTCCTCTGTACAAGAATGCGGTATACTTATATCTACACTGGAGCTTTTACAGCAAGCAAAACAAGGAGGTGCCCGCCCATGAACGAGCCGCTGGCGCAGCGTATGCGCCCCAAAACCTTGGCCGAGGTGTGCGGCCAGCAGCATTTGCTGGCGCCGGGCCGGGTGTTCCGTCAGGTGATCGAGAGCGGACGTATCCCCAATATGATCTTCTATGGTCCTTCTGGCACGGGCAAGACCACCGTAGCCCGCATCATCGCCGAGAACAGCGGCATGACCCTGCATAAACTGAACGGTACTTCCTGCGGGACCGGTGATATCAAGGCGGTGCTGCAGGATATTGGTACCCTGGCAGGGGCAGGGGGCATCCTGCTTTATCTGGATGAGATCCAGTATCTCAATAAAAAACAGCAGCAGAGCCTGCTGGAATGTATCGAAAATGGCAGCGTCACCCTGATCGCTTCCACCACAGAGAACCCGTATTTCTATATCTACAATGCGCTTTTGTCCCGCTGTACAGTGTTTGAATTCAAATCGCTGGCGCCAAAGGATATAGAGCGGGGGGTAAGCAATGCGCTGCAAAAACTTTCGGATGCAGAGGGCCTGCCGGTAGAGATGACCCCTGATGCACTGCATTATCTGGCAGAAAGCGCAGGAGGGGACCTTCGCAAGGCCCTGGGCTGTCTGGATTTTGCAGCGGTTGCAGCACCCGTCGGGCCTGCCGGCAAGCAGATCACTCTCGAGATGGTACAGCAGGTCACCCGCCGGACTGCAATGCGGTACGATCGGGATGGGGACGACCATTACGATATCGTCTCTGCCTATCAGAAATCCATGCGGGGGTCGGACCCGGATGCAGCGCTGCATTACTTGGCCCGCCTGCTGGAAGCCGGGGATCTGCCCTCGGCCTGCCGCCGTTTGATGGTCTGCGCCTGTGAGGACGTGGGTCTGGCTTATCCGCAGATCATTCCCATCGTAAAGGCTGCGGTGGATATTGCCAATATGGTGGGCCTGCCGGAAGCCCGGCTGCCGCTGGCGGATGCGGTGATCCTGGTGGCTACCAGCCCCAAATCCAACTCCGGCCACGATGCCATCAACGCGGCTATGGCAGATGTGCAGGCCGGGCGCACAGGCCCGGTGCCCCGACAGCTGCAAAACAAGCATTATGACGGGGAGGATGCCCTTGTCAAGGGCCAGAATTACCGCTATGCCCATGATTTTCCCGGGCATTGGGTGGACCAGCAGTATCTGCCCGACGCTCTGAAGGATGTGCGCTACTATGCCTTTGGCGATAACCGTACCGAGCAGGCAGCCCAAGCCTACTGGGCCAAGATCAAGGGCGAGGAGAAGCTTTGACCGACCAAGGAGAAAGATACCATGCGTTATTCAAAACAACGAGAGCTGATCCTGCAAACGGTGCAGGCCCTCAGCGATCACCCCACGGCAGAGGAGATCCACACCCAGGCTGCTCCTCGGTGTCCGGGTCTGAGCCTGGGCACCGTCTACCGCAATCTGAACAGCCTGGTGGATATGGGCCGGGTCCGCAGGGTCTCCATCCCGGGCCAGGCTGACCGCTTTGACCATACGCTGTGCTGGCACAGTCATCTTTACTGCACAGTGTGCGGCAGCGTGGTGGATGCACAGGTGGATGAACAACAGCTGATGCAGCTGGTACAGCGCCAGCAGGGCATCGTGCAGGAATGTGCCGTTACCTTGTTCGGCCTCTGTGCGGATTGCTGCGCCCGGCAAGCTGCGGAGGATGTTCTGCCGCCGGATTTGCCTGCGGAGTCGGAGACCCCGGCGGTCTGAGATGCCTCCGGCGGAATTTGCCCCTTGCCGGAGCCGAGCAAAAAAGGTATACTAAGGTGTATCTGAAAACGCTTTTTTGAAAAGCAAACCTGCTGTCCTTGGGACAGCGAAGAAGGATGGTTATAGTTCATTGGAATACATTGCATTTGAACACGATGCCGCTGCCGCTGCACTGGTAAGCCAGGTGTATGATACACCGCCGCTGGCCTATGTCCATAGCTACGGCTGTCAGCAGAACGTCAACGATGGAGAGCGCATCAAGGGCGTTCTCACCGATATTGGATATGGCCTGTGCGATGCGCCGGAGCAGGCCGACCTGATCCTGTTCAACACTTGCGCTGTGCGCGAGCATGCGGAGCAGCGGGTCTTTGGCAACGTAGGTGCGCTCAAGGGCCTTAAAGAGAAAAAGCCCGGCCTCATCATTGGGTTGTGCGGCTGCATGGCCAACCAGACCCATGTGGTGGAAAAACTGCGCCGCAGCTACCCGTATGTGGACCTGGTGTTCGGCGTGGACGGCATTGACACACTGCCGCAGCTGCTGGCGCAGAAGCTGCGCACCCACAAGCGGGTGCTGCTGCAGCCGGCGCAGCGTCCGGTGATCGTGGAGAATATCCCCATCCGGCGGGAGAGCGAATTCCGCGCCTGGCTCCCCATCATGTATGGCTGCGACAATTTCTGCACCTACTGCATCGTGCCGTATGTCCGCGGGCGGGAAAAGAGCCGCCGTCCGGAGGATATCCTGGCGGAGTTCCGCGGTCTTGTGCAGGCGGGATACAAAGAGATCACGCTTCTGGGGCAGAATGTCAACAGCTACGGCAAGGGTCTGGAAGAACAGATCGATTTTTCCGACCTGCTGAACCTGCTGTGCAGCGTCCCCGGAGACTATCATATCCGCTTTATGACCAGCCACCCCAAAGATGCCAGCCATAAGCTGATCGACACCATTGCCGCCCAGCCCAAGCTGTGCAAGCATCTGCACCTGCCGGTGCAGTGCGGGTCCGACCGGGTGCTGGCACAGATGAACCGCCGCTATACGGTGGAACAGTATATGGAGCTGATCGAGTACGCCCGCAGCCGGGTGCCAGGGATCACCTTCTCCAGCGATATCATCGTGGGCTTCCCCGGTGAGACCGAGGAGGACTTCCAGGGGACGCTGGACCTGATCAAGAAGGTGGGCTATATGCAGCTGTTCACCTTCATCTACTCCAAGCGTACCGGCACCAAAGCAGCCGATATGCCGGACGAGACCCCCCGCTCGGAAAAGACCGATCGGATGGCCCGCCTGCTCAAGACCCAGGACGAGATCGCTATGGGTCTGGTCAAGGCGCAGGTAGGGCAGACGGTACGGGTGCTGGTAGAGGGCTTCGGCAGGGCCGAGGGCACCCTCACCGGCCGGCTGGATAACAACCTGACAGTGGAGTTTGCTGCGGATCCGGCACTGCTGGGTCAGTATGCAAAGGTAAAGCTCACCTCTGCCCGTGCCACCGTTCTGCTGGGTCAGTTGGAAGGCTGAGGATCTTCCGCAACAAAGTTTGAAATCGCGCGTTCTTCGTGCGAAATTCTGCCCCCTTGACAAGAGGGCGCAAGGATAAAGGAGTATAATAATGGACTGCATCGATCTTTTTAAGCGCGCTGCTGTGGCGCTGCAAACCGACAATCGCTACCTGGCTCTGGATCAGGCCCGCAAAATGAACGATAAGGACGAGGAGCTCCAGAACCTGATCGGCGAGTTCAACCTGGCACGCATGGATCTGAACAACGAGATCGGCAAGACCGAGCGCAGCGATGCCCGCATTGCCGAGCTGAACGAGAAGGTCAACACCCTGTACGGCCAGATCATGGCAGACGAGGGCATGGTGGCTTATAACGAGGCTAAGCGGGATTGCGAGAGCCTGGTCAACTATATCGACGCGATCATCAATACGGCTATGAACGGCGGCGACCCCATGACTGTGCAGGAGCCTTCCGCTTCCTGCACCGGCAGCTGCTCTACCTGCGGCGGCTGCCACTGAGCCGGACCCCTGCACGCTCAGATATGACCTGACCGGTATACCGGCCAGTTTACGAAACGCGGCCCCCGGTGGGCCGCGTTTTCCGTGCAGCAGCCTTAAAAATGGAGTGCGGCTCTGCCCAATAGAGCATGCATCCGCAGCACCGGCAGGGAACGCCCCGCTTTCAGCTTTCCCTAGCCGAAGGGAACAATAACGGAAGGAGTACCCCCTTATGGCAAAGCTTTCCCCCCCGACGGAACAACTGTCGCCCATGATGCAGCAGTATATGGAGATCAAGCGGCAGCATAAAGATGAGATCCTCTTTTACCGTATCGGGGATTTTTATGAGATGTTCTTTGAGGATGCGCTTACAGCCTCCCGAGAGCTGGACCTCACCCTTACCGGCAAGCAGTGCGGCCTGCCGGAGCGGGCGCCCATGTGCGGTGTGCCCTTCCACAGCTATGAAAGCTATGTGGCCCGGCTGATCGCCAAAGGGTATAAGGTGGCCATCTGTGAGCAGGTGGAGGACCCTTCCAAGGCAAAGGGCCTGGTCAAGCGGGACATCATTCGGGTCCTTACGCCGGGTACGGTCATTGAGAGCAGTATGCTCCAGGATGATAAAAACAACTACATTGCCAGCATCTACCTCAAGGGCAAGCGGGCAGGGCTTTGTTTTGCGGATATCTCCACGGGCACTGCCCATGTTACAGAGCTTTCCGGCGAGCGGATCAGCAATGCTATCCTTACCGAGCTGTGCCGTTACCACCCCAGTGAGGTGCTGATGAACACCGCTGTGCTGGACTGCCGGGATCTGACTGCGTACATGAAAAAGCAGCTCCACTGCGCTGTAGAGCTGGTGGAGGATGGGCGCTATTCTCCCGGCCTTATCGAGACCGTGCTGGACGATCAATTTGGACGGGACTGGGCACAGTCCACCACCATCGCCAGCGATGGTCTGGTGCGGTATGCCATGGCAGCGCTGCTGGAATATCTGCACGAAACACAGATCAAAGGCGTAGGACGGCTGAAGACCGTGCTCAGCTACAATGAAGCGCAGTTCATGCAGCTTTCTGCGGTGACCCGGGCCAATCTGGAGCTGACCGAGACCCTGCGGGGCCGGGAAAAGCGGGGGACGCTGCTCTGGGTACTGGATAAGACCAGCACCGCCATGGGCAAGCGGATGCTGCGCAGCTGGGTCGAGCAGCCGCTGATCACACCCGCTGCCATCAACCAGCGGCTGGATGCTGTGCAGGCGCTGGTCGAGCAGACGATGACCCGTGGGGAACTGGCCGAACAGCTGCACTATGTTTTTGATATCGAGCGGCTGATGACCCGCACGGTCTACGGTTCTGCGACCCCCAAAGAGATCTATGCGCTGGCGCAGACCTGTGACCGTCTGCCGCAGCTGCGGACCCTGGCGGAAAGCTGCAGCTGCCCGGAGCTGGCGCAGCTGGCGGAGCAGATCGACCCGCTGGCCGATATCCGGGATAAGATCTATGCCGCCATCGACCCGGAGGCCCCGGCCAGCCTGAAAGAAGGGGGCGTGATCGCCTCCGGCTATCATTCCGAAGTGGATGAACTGCGTTCTATCCGAGACAATACCAAGGGGGTGCTGGCTCAGCTGGAAGCACGCCTTCGGCAGGAGACCGGCATCCCCAAGCTGAAGATCGGCTATAACCATGTTTTTGGTTATTATATCGAGGTCAGCAACTCGTACAAGAATATGGTGCCGGAAAGCTACATCCGCAAACAGACCCTCTCTACCGGTGAACGATATATCACCCAGGAGCTGAAAGGTCTGGAGAGCAAGATCCTGGGTGCCCACGAGCGCCTGATCTCGCTGGAACACCGGCTGTTTGCGGAGCTTTTGGAGGGGATCGCGGCGCAGCTGGATCGCATCCAGCGCACCGCATCTGCGGTAGCGCAGCTGGATGTTCTGGCCTCCTTGGCGCAGGTGGCGGCCGAGAATGATTACTGCCGTCCTATGGTGGACAACTCGGATCGGCTGGAGATCCTGGAAGGCCGTCACCCTGTGGTGGAACAGGTGCTGAAGGGGGCGCCTTTTGTGCCCAATGACACCCACCTGGATTGCGATGCTGACCGGTGCCTGATCATCACCGGTCCCAATATGGCGGGCAAATCCACCTATATGCGTCAAAACGCATTGATTGCGCTGATGGCGCAGATCGGCTCCTTTGTGCCGGCCCGTCAATGTCATTTGGGCGTGGTGGATGCGATCTATACCCGCATTGGAGCCTCCGACGATCTGGCAGCCGGCCAATCGACCTTTATGGTGGAGATGACCGAGGTGGCGCAGATCCTGAAAAGCGCCACCCCCAAAAGTTTGGTGATCCTGGATGAGATCGGCCGCGGAACCTCTACCTTTGATGGTATGAGCATTGCCCGGGCGGTAGTGGAGCATATTGCCAGCCCGGCAAAGGGTCTGGGCTGCAAAACCTTGTTTGCTACCCATTACCACGAACTTACCGAGCTGGAAGGCACGGTGGAAGGGGTCAAAAACTATAACATCGCTGTCAAAAAGAGGGGAGAGGATATCACCTTCCTGCGGCGGATCGTCCGGGGTCCGGCGGATGACAGTTATGGCATCGAGGTGGCAAAGCTGGCGGGACTGCCTGGCAGTGTGACCCGCCGCGCCCACGAGGTGCTGCGGACCCTGGAAGCCAGTGCCCCCAAACATACAGTGGAGCAGATGGATTTCGATGCACTGGCAGCATATAGCTCCCCGGCGATGCCCAGTGAGATGATGGAAAAATTAGAGGCTCTGGATGTGGAGACGCTGACCCCCATTGAGGCGCTGAATTTCCTCTATGAGCTGAAAAAGACACTGAAAGGCAGCCTGAACGGCTGAGAAAGGAGGCCCCTATGTCGCAGATCCGTGTATTGGATAAACACACGGCGGAGTTGATCGCAGCAGGCGAAGTGGTGGAGCGCCCGGCCTCAGTGGTCAAGGAACTGATCGAGAATGCGATTGATGCAGGGGCCTCTCAGGTCACGATCAGCATTGAATCCGGCGGCGTTAAGCTGATCGAGATCAGCGATGACGGCACTGGTATCGAGGCCGAAGATATCCCCACTGCGTTCATCCGTCACGCAACCAGCAAGATCCAGACCCAGGACGATCTGGATCACATCCAGACCCTGGGCTTTCGGGGGGAGGCACTGGCCTCCATTGCCAGTGTGGCGCGGGTAGAGCTTCTTACCCGTACCCAGGAGGCCGACTGTGCGACCCTCTACCGTATTGAAGGGGGCGAGAGCCTGGGCGCCGAGCCTGCTGCACGGGGTGTGGGCACAACGATCCGGGTGCGGGATCTGTTCTACAATACGCCTGCCCGGATGAAGTTTTTGAAGAAGGACTCCAGCGAGGGCACCTTTGTGGCGGATATCGTAGCACATGTGGCGCTCAGTCACCCGGCGGTACGGTTCAAGTTTGTGCGGGAAGGCAAGGTGCAGTATGTCACCCCTGGTGATGGACAGCTGCGCAGCGCTGTATATGCAGTGCTGGGGCGGGAGTTCAGCCGCAGCCTTTTGGAGCTGGACGACAGCACCGGTCCCTATCGGTTGTGGGGCCTGATCACACCGCCCAAGGGCTGCCGTGCCAGTCGGAGTATGCAATATTTCTACATCAATGGACGCAATGTGCGCAACCGCACGATGATGGCCGCTTTGGAAGGTGCCTATAAGGGCACGATGATGCAGGGCAAATTTCCGGGCTGTATCCTGATGCTGCAAATGCCGCCGGAACTGGTGGATGTAAACGTACACCCTGCCAAAGTTGAGGTTCGTTTTGCCCGGGAAGGGGATATATTTGATGTGGTGTACCATGCCGTAAAACTTGTGCTGGCACAGCCCGGCACAGGGGAACGGCAGTTTGCATTTGATGCTCCAAAGGAAGATAATCAGAAATCAGACGAGATACAGCAGGAAAACTCTGCAAAGCAGATTAGCTTTACACCGCTTTCTGCGGTGCTTCCCGCCCAGGCGGACCCGGGTGCGCTGCCAGAGCCTTCTTCAAGAGCGGATGCGGATATCCTTTCTGTGCCGACGCAGAGGCCGAGCCGCCCGCTGCGTCCCGCCACGCGCGCTACGGACCCGGATTGGCCGGAAGAGGTGTTCGCCCCGATCGCAGTCGATGCACCTCCCATGCGGGAGTTTGCGCTGCACAGTCCGGAGCGTCCGGCAATGCCGGAGACAAAGCTCCATGCGACTGTGGAAGAAAATATCTTCCGTAAAGCAACCGCAGAAGACCAGCTGGATATCCAGCCGGAGCTGCCTGAACAAGGCCCTGCGCAGGATCATATGGCGGCCTGGACAGCGGCTGAACCGCTGAAGCAGGAGCAGCCGCCGCAAAAAGAAGAAACCGAACAGCTGGGGTTTGATGTGTCCGTTGCGGAGCCCCCTCTGGAGTATGTGGGCGAGTTGTTCCGCACCTATATCCTGGCACAGCGTGGGGACGAGGTATGCGTGATTGATAAGCACGCTGCCCACGAGCGTCAGCTGTTCGAGAAGCTGGCAGCAGACTACGGCAGTGTGCCGGGACAGCTGCTGCTGCAGCCTTTGGCGGTAAATTTGGGGGCAGCAGAAAAACAGGCGATGCTGGACAATCTTCCCCTTTTGGAAAACGCGGGCCTGGAGGTAGAGGACTTCGGCGGCACGACGGTGCTGCTGCGCACAGTCCCTGCGGACGTGGAACCGCAAAACGCAGAGGAGCTGCTGGTGGAACTGGCAGATAAATTGGCTAAGGGCAGCCGGGATGCGCTGAACGAACGTACAGAGTGGGTGCTGCATTCCATCGCCTGCCGTGCCGCCGTCAAGGCAGGGGATCGCACCTCGCCGCAAGAGCTGATGGCGCTGGCGGAAAAGATCCTTTCCGGGCAGGTGCCGCCTTTCTGCCCCCATGGCCGTCCCTGTGTGCTGAAATTGACCCGAAAGGAGCTGGAAAAACAGTTTGGACGCATCGTGTAAACCATGGATCCTTGCTGTAGTGGGGCCGACCGCCACCGGTAAAACGGCCCTGGGAGTCGCCCTGGCGAAAGCCCTTGGGGGCGAGATCCTCAGTGCGGATTCTATGCAGATCTACAAAGGGCTGGATATTGGTACAGCCAAGGTGACACTGGAGGAGGCGCAGGGGGTCCCGCATCATTGCGTGGATATCCTTACGCCGGATCAGCCATTCAGCGTGGCAGATTTTACGGCTCTGGCAGGCGAGCAAATCGCAGACATGACCCAGCGGGGCGTACTGCCGGTGCTGGTGGGCGGTACGGGCCTGTATGTCCAGAGCTTGTTGTATGGGGTGCGGTTCACCCAGGATAAAACGCCGCCTGGCCTGCGCCAGCAGTTGGCACAGGAATTGGAGCAGCAGGGGGCGGAGGCAATGTATGCACAGCTGCAGGCAGTGGACCCGGAAGCAGCTGCGGCGATCCACCCCAACAACTGTCAGCGGGTGCTGCGTGCGCTGGAGTATTACCGGGCTACAGGCCAGCCCCTCAGCAGCCAGAAAGCCGCTTCGCTGCCGCCGGAACGCCCCTATCGGGCGCTGGTGCTGGGCCTGGATTTTGCGGATCGCGCCCAGCTTTACAGCCGCATCGACCTGCGGGTGGATCGTATGCTGGAGGCCGGTTTGCTGGAGGAAGCCCGCTGGGTCTACGATCACCAGGCGCAATGTGCTACGGCGGCGCAAGCCATCGGCTATAAGGAATTCTTTCCGTATTTTGCAGGGGAGGCAACGGTGCAGCAGTGCGCCGATGCATTGAAGCAGGCTTCCCGCCGGTACGCCAAACGGCAGCTGACCTGGTTCCGCCATATGGAAGGGGTCACCTGGCTGGATGCTGCTTCTCCGGAGCTTATCTCCCAGGCGCTGGCGCTATGCCGGGATTTTTTGCCGAAAGGATGATGCCCAATGCCTGAAGAACAGGATAAAAATCGTGCCCCCCGGATGCTGGCACTGGTGGCGGCTGTCTTTTTGCTGGTGGCTGCGGTATATGTGCTTTATCAGGTGTGGCAGGTGCTGTTTCCGCCCAATCACTACGAAACAGCGGTACTGGCAACCGTGGCCGATACGGTGGATGCCCAAGGGGTGCTGCTGTTTGATGAGACCTTGGTGCCTGGCAGCGGAAGCCTGGGCTACTTGGTGGAGGATGGAGAGCGGGTGTCTGCCGGCGCTGCGGTGGCAGAGATGTACACAGACCCTGCCCAGGCAGGGCTTCGCAATCAGCTGACCCAGCTGACAGAGCAGATCCAGCTGCTGCAAAAAGCGCAGAATACCGCCTCTGCGCAGCTGGATAGTTTGCTGAAAGAGCGTTCCTCTGCTTTATACGACCTGTTGGACGCTTTGGACCAGGCGCTTTATCAGCAGACCTCCTCTGCGGAGGAACAATATCTCCTGGCCCAGAACAAGCTTTGGGTGATCACGGGAGAAACAACGGGTTTTGGAGAGCAGATCGCCCAGCTTACAGAGCAATCGGCAGCCGTTGCCGCTCAGTTGGGGGCGCCTGCGCAGATCACAGCTCCCCGCACCGGCTATTTTATCCGCGGCAGTGCTACGGCCCGGCTCAATGCGGGCCCGGCAGACATTCTGGCGCTGGATGCGGCGGGTCTGGCTGCATACCTGGCCTCTGAGCCGGAGGTGCCGCTGGATGGCTGCGCCGGCAAGCTGGTCTCTGGCTTTTCCTGGCAGTACTGCGGCATATGTCCGCTGGAACAGGGCAAAAAGCTGCTCACAGCAGATGGAAAGCCCCTGAAACGTGCGGTGGAACTGTGGTTCCCCGGTCAGATGGAGCAGGGGCTGTCTGCTACGGTGCAGCAGGTCCAGCTGGATGAAGCGGCCGGTCTGGCCCGCTTTGTGCTGACCTGTGAGACGGTGAATGGGGATGTGCTGCGGCTGAACCGGGCCGATGCCAAGGTCATCGTCGGCCGCACCACCGGGCTGCGCATCCGCTCTTCGGCGGTGCATTATCTCAAAGAAGATGGAACCGAAGCTGCAGAAAAAGGGGAAAACTATATCCCTGGCGTCTATGTCAAATTCGGCAATCTGGCCCGCTTCTGCCGTATCGATCCGGTGGACGATGCGCACCCCCTGGTCACAGAGGGCGAATACCAGCTGGTAATGCCCAGCGGGACCGATGGTTCGGTCAGTCAGGTGCGCCTGTATGACGAGATCATCGTCTCGGGACAAAATTTGTATGACGGAAAGCTTTTGTAGTTATTGACATCTGGAGCAAAACAAACGATAATAGAAAAAGCTATTTGCACATATTTTGCAGAGCATGTCAGGCGGCCCCGGCTGCCGAGCGAAAGGAGCAGATTTCGATGTCTTTTATGGACAACCTCAAAAAGGGCCTTTTTGGCAGTGAGGACGAGTACGACGATCAGTACATTGACGACGGCCCGCAGATGGTGAACAACAACAACGGCTTTGGCGTTACGATGGACGAGGAAGATCCCGACGCGGCGGAAGGCGCTGTCAAAAAGAATGGCAAGGTGGTCAACATCCATGCTACCACCCAGCTGCGGGTGGTGCTGGTCAAGCCTGAGCATTTTGAGGATGCCAGCACGATTGCGGATCACCTGAACAACAAGCGCACTGTGGTGCTGAACCTGGAGTCCACCAACAAGGAGGTCTCCCGCCGGCTGGTAGACTTTTTGTCCGGTGTGGCGTATGCCAACAATGGCCAGATCAAGCGTGTGGCCAACAGCACCTTTATTATTACCCCCTACAACGTAGATATTATGGGCGATCTGCTGGACGAGTTGGAGAACAATGGCGCGTTCTATTGATCCTGCCCTGAAAGCGGTCCGGGGCTTTGTCCCGGCGCAGAACGATGAAGAGCGCTTTCTTATGCGCCATATCGAGGATCTGGCCCGCACGGCTCAAAGCCGGGGCATCCCTCGGTATTCGGCCTTTTTGTCCGATCGGGAGCAGGACCTGGCGCAGGCTGCACTGAACCGGATCGATGCCCAGGACTGCCGTTTTGACGGCGGCTGGCCTGGGGCAGAGCGGCGCATCCTGTGCATCGAACCCGCCGACAGCTATACTGCCAGCCCTTTGTGCTGTGTGCAGCTGTGCTGTCAAGGGCCGGTGGGCACGGTGCTGCCTGCCCACAAAGATTATCTGGGCAGCCTTATGGGCCTTGCACTGCGGCGGGAGGCCCTGGGAGATATCCTGCTTCCACCGGATCAGCCGGGCACCGCATATGTTTTTGCGTTGGAACCGGCAGCCCAGCTGATCTGCCAGGAGCTTTGTTCTGCGGGCAGATTCAGCCTGACTACACAGCTGTGCCCCTTGGATCAGCTGCCCAGCTTTGGTGCAGAGGATCGAGAGCTGCGCACGGCCACCGTATCCTCTCCCCGTCTGGATGCGGTGCTGTCGGCAATGCTTCGGTGCAGCCGTGGGGCTGCTGCCCAGCTGATCACAGCAGGGCGGGTGGAGATCAACCACCTGCCTACCACCAGCGGCCACGCTCCGGTGTACGAGGGGGATGTGTTCACCGTGCGCGGCAAAGGGCGGTTCGAGCTTGTCTCGCTGCCCGGGAAGAGCAAAAAGGACCGATGGATCATCGAGTTTTTTCAGTATTGAATGAAAATGGGAGGATACAATTATGCTGACCCCGCAGGATGTCCGATCCGTGCAATTTGAAAAGAACCTCCGCGGCTACCGTACCGAGGATGTAGACCGGTTTTTGGACCAGATCGAAGATCAGCTGAAGCAGAATGATGCCCAGATGGAGCAGCTGCGCCGCCAGATCGCAGATCTGAACGCTGAGAACCAGCGGCTGCACCGGGAGCTGGAAAGCTATGAGGCGGATGGCGATATGCTGAAATCCGCACTCATCAACGCCCAGCGCATGGGAGAGAATGTGATCCGGGAGGCAAACCAGAAGGCGGAGGACATCCTTCACCGGGCAAACCTCCGGGGGGACGATATCATCCGGGACGCAAACGAGCTGCTGCAAAAAGCCAGCGATCGGGCCGATGAGATCATTTCTGAGGCCACCGATAAAAAGCAGGCCGAAGAGCGGGAGTATGAGCGGGTCCGTCTGGAAGTTACCCGTTTCAAGTCGGATGTGCTCAACCTGTACCGCAGCCATGTGGAGTCCCTGAGCCGTCTGCCGGAGTTCCAGCGGGAGCAGCCCGCCCCGGCAGAGGAAAAAGAAGTGTCCGAACAGCCGGAAGAAGCTGTTTCCGCTGCGGAACCGGCTGTGGAGCAGCCTGTCCTGACCGAGGAGGAAGCCCCCGAGGAAGGGGAAGATACCTCTGCGGATGAGCAGTCGGAGGCTTTTTGGGCCCAGGATGAGAGCCAGCTCAAGCTGGAGATCCCGCCGGAAGCCCGGCCGGATTACGCCGCCTTCCAGGGTGTGCAGTTCAGCGATTGACCTTGCCAAAAAAATTAGAGGAGTGTGTGACCAGTGGCTAAGAATAAATCCCAATACGATAGTACCCTGAACCTGCCCAAGACTCTGTTTGAGATGCGTGCAGGCCTGCCCAAGAAAGAGCCTGCGATGCTCAAGGATTGGGAGGACAATGATCTTTACGGCAACCTGATGAAGCACAATGCGGACAAGCCCCGTTTTGTGCTCCATGACGGCCCTCCGTACGCCAACGGCAGCATCCACATGGGTACTGCACTGAACAAGATCATCAAGGATATCATCATCCGTGAGAAGAACATGGAGGGCTACCAGGCTCCCTATGTGCCGGGTTTTGATACCCACGGCCTGCCGATCGAGCTGAAGGCGCTGTCCTCTGTGGGCGACAAAAAGAAGGATATCTCCAAGCTCCAGCTGCGCCAGATCTGCGAGAAGTTTGCCACCGAGCATATTGATATCATGAGCGACCAGTTCAAGCGTCTGGGCGTTATTGGCGACTTCGAGCACCCCTACCTGACCCTGAAGCCGGAGTTTGAGGCTCGTCAGATCGAGGTCTTTGGCAAAATGGCCAAAAAGGGCTATATCTACAAGGGCCTGAAGCCGGTCTACTGGTGCCCGGACTGCCGCACTGCACTGGCTGAGGCTGAGATCGAGTACGGCGAGGACGACTGCGACTCCATCTTTGTGCGTTTTGCAGTCTCGCAGGACCCCAACGGGGTTCTGGCAAAGTACGGCATCCCCATGGACAAGACCTACTTTGTCATCTGGACGACTACGACCTGGACTCTGCCCGCCAACGAGGCTATCTGCCTGGGCGGTCAGTTTGAGTATTCCTTCGTCAAGATCGGGGATGCATACCACATCATGGCCACGCAGCTGGTCAAGAGCGTGATGGATGCCTGCCATATCACCGAGTATGAGGTGGTAGGCGAGCCGGTCAGCGGCGTGGAATTTGAGAAGATGCGCTACCACCATGTCTACCTGCCGAAGGAAGGCCTGGTGATCCTGGGCGATCATGTCACCCTGGAGAGCGGCTCCGGCTGTGTCCATACCGCAGGCGGCCACGGCGTGGATGACTTCAATGTCAGCCAGAAGTACAATGTGCCCATCACTGTGCCGGTAGATGACGGCGGATACCTGACCGAGCTGGCAGGCAAGTACGCAGGTCAGCGGGTGTGGGCTTCCAACAAGACCATCCTGGCCGACCTGACGGAGTCCGGCGCAGTGCTGGGCCAGATCCACATCAAGCACCAGTATCCCCATTGCTGGCGCTGCCACAACCCCATCATTTTCCGTGCTACCGAGCAGTGGTTCTGCTCCATTGCCAAGTTCCGTGAGGATGTGTACGAGGCCATCGACGGCGTCACCTGGATGCCGGAGTGGGGTCACGACCGCATGAAGGGCATGGTGCGGGACCGCAACGACTGGTGCATCAGCCGTCAGCGTACCTGGGGTGTGCCCATCCCGGCCTTCTACTGCAAGAAGTGTGGCCAGTACCATATCACCGATGCTACCATCAAGGCTGTAAGCGAGCTGTTCCGCAAGGAGGGCTCGGACGCCTGGTATAAGTACGATGCTTCCCAGATCATCCCGGCCGGGGAGGTCTGCGAGAAGTGCGGCGCTTCCGATTGGGAGAAGGACTCCGATATCATGGACGTCTGGTTCGACTCCGGCTCCACCCATGCAGCTGTTCTGGACGAGCGCGGCGAGCTGGGCTTCCCGGCAGATCTGTACATGGAAGGTGCAGACCAGTTCCGTGGTTGGTTCCAGTCCAGCCTGCTGACCAGTGTGGCCAGCAAGGGCTGTGCCCCCTATAAGTCCGTGCTGTGCCACGGCTGGGTGGTGGACGAGCAGGGCAAGCAGATGCACAAGAGCGCCGGCAACGGCGTAGAGCCCAGTGAGATCATCAAGGACTACGGCGCAGACATCATCCGTCTGTGGGTCGCTTCCTCGGATTACACGGTGGACGTGCGTGCAGGCAAGAATATCATCAAGCAGCTCAGCGAGGCATACCGCAAGATCCGCAATACGGCCCGCTTCATCCTGGGCAACCTGGATGGCTTTGACCCCAACACCGATTGTGTGGCTGACGACCAGCTGCAGGAGATCGACCGCTGGGCACTGGCTGCACTGGATGACCTGATCGCTGCCTGCCGCGCTGGTTATGCAGTGTATGATTTCAACAAGGTCTATCATGCAGTCTATAACTTCTGCGTGGTGGCTATGTCCAACTTCTACCTGGATGTCACCAAGGATCGTCTGTACTGCACCAATGGTGTTGGCCGCCGTGCCGCCCAGACGGCAATGTACCGCATCCTCACTGCGCTGGATAAGCTGATCGCTCCCATCCTCTGTTTCACCAGCCAGGAGATCTGGGACTTCCTGCCCAAGACCGAGGGCATGGAGCACTATGTGGTGTACGAGCAGATGCCTTCCGCTGGCCAGTATGCTGCCAGCGAGGAGTTCAAGGCAAAGTGGGCCCGCCTGATCGCTGTCCGTGATGAGGTGAAGAAGGTTCTGGAGCAGGCTCGTGCAGATAAGCAGATCGGTGCTTCTCTGGAGGCTGCAGTTACCCTGTACTGCTCTGAGGAGATGTACACCCTGCTGAACGCAGTCCCCATGGATGAGCTGGCAGACCTGATGATCGTCTCCCGCGTGGACCTGGTCAAGGGCGAGGGCGGTGCCGCCAGCGCTGTTGAGGGTCTGGGTGTTGCTGCTGTGCATGCCACCGGTGATAAGTGCGAGCGCTGCTGGAAGTATTCTTCGGATATCGGCTCCCATGCTGCACATCCCACCCTGTGCGCCCGCTGCGCCAGTGTGGTGGAGGGCTGATCCGCCCCTCGTTTTTAACTCTTTTATTTAAAAGCAAAGGCGGTGCTCTCTTAGCAGGACGCGTATAGAAAGCGCAGCCGCCGATCTTAGCAAAAACAGGCCTTTGGCTGTGCTGCCGTTCTTGGCGGCCTGCCACAGACCTGTTTTTGCAAATTTGAGGGACGGGTGTGCCCGCCCCGGGGAGAAAAACATGACCTATGTATTGATCAATCTGCTGTGTACCGCAGCACTGGTGGGCATCGACCAGCTTATCAAGCTCTGGGCGGTGCAGGTGCTGCAGCCGGTGGGGACGATGCCGCTGATCCCCCATGTGGTGGAGCTGCATTTTGTGCTGAACCCGGGTATGGCGTTTAGCCTGCTCAGCGGCAAGCAGCTGCTGCTGATCCTTGCTACATCGGCAGCAATGGCGGTTATGGCCTATTGGCTGTTCTTCCGCTGCCGGGGCAAGGTGCTTTTGCAGGCTGCGCTGATCCTGATGCTGGGCGGCGGCCTTGGCAACCTGATCGACCGGGTGCTGAACGGCGCTGTGGTGGATTATCTGAATCTGCTGTTCATGCGGTTCGCTGTCTTCAATTTTGCGGATATTTGTGTCTGCGTGGGTGCGGGGCTGTTGGTACTGTATATCTTTTTGGACGATCTCCGTGCTTCCCGCAGCAAGGATGGATCCGCGCAGGAGCAGTAAACATGGAACAGCGTGAATTTATTGTGGAGCAGGAGGGGGCGGGCACCCGGATCGACCGCTTCCTCAGCGGAGAGGATACGGGGTTGTCCCGCAGCGCACTTCAGGGGCTTATGGCTCAGGGTCATGTGCTGTGCAATGGCCGTCCCGTGCCCAAAAGTCAAAAACTGAAAGCCGGCGATACTCTGCTGGTGGAGATCCCGGATGCAAAGCCGATCGAGGCGGTGCCGCAGAATATACCGCTGGATATCGTCTATGAAGACGAGCATCTGCTGGTAGTGAATAAACCCAAGGGGATGGTGGTCCACCCCGCCCCGGGCAATCCGGATGGTACACTGGTCAACGCCCTGCTGTGGCATTGCCAGGGCAGCCTTTCCGGTATTGGCGGGCTGATCCGTCCGGGCATCGTTCACCGCATCGATAAGGATACCAGCGGTCTGCTGGTGGTAGCCAAAGACGATGCGACCCATATTGGCTTGTCCCAGCAGATGGCGGTCCATAGCGTAGAGCGGGCGTATCATACCGTGGTCTATGGGGGCTTTACGCAGGAGCAGGGGGTGGTGGAAAGCAGCATCGCCCGCTCTCATACTGACCGCAAAAAGATGGCGGTCTACCCCGTAGGAGAACCGGGAGCCAAGTATGCCTATACGGGCTATCAGGTGCTGGAACGGCTGGGCAACTTTACCCTGCTGGAATGTCGGCTCAAGACCGGCCGAACGCACCAGATCCGTGTCCATATGGCGTCCATCCATCATCCCGTAGCGGGCGATCCGGTTTATGGCCCTCATAACTGCATCACGAGCCTGGGGGGACAATGTCTGCACGCTAAGACGCTGGGTTTTATCCACCCGGCTACGGGCCAGGCGCTCCGGTTTGACTCGGAGCTGCCGGAATATTTCACCCATTTTGTTGCGACACTCAGGAGGCAGAGTCAATGAATCGATCCTTAGCTGATACGCTGGTGCTGTGCGATCTGGACAGCCTGCTGCTGGGACCAGATGGAAACCTGACGCAGGTGCTCCGGGATATCATCCAGCTGTACGGCAGCCGGGGCGGCCGTCTGACCGTGTTCTCTCAGCGTACACCCAAGGCGGTCCGCACCTTGCTGGGCGGGGTGCGGCTGGGGGCGCCGGCCCTTTTGTGCGGCGGTACGCTGGCGTATAGTTTTGCACAGGGCCGCAGCCAGGGGCTGTGCAGCTTTGCAGGGTTTGGGCCGTCTCTGCTGGAGCGGCTGCCCTCGGTGCCGGGACTGGGCATTGCTGTGCAGATGGCAGATGGTGCGACCCGTGTGCTGCGTATGAGTCAGGGCCTGGCACGCCACCTGCATCAAGAGTGGACTCCCTATCTGCTGGGCAGTGCCGGGGATCTGCCGCTGGACCAGTGCCTCCGGGTGCTGCTTTATCAGGACGAAAAGAATATGCCCTTGGTTCCGCTGCTGAAAAAAACGCTGGCTGAGGACGCTTCCCGGGTGGAGTTGGAGCGCTTGGCTCCGGATCTGCTGGCACTTTCTGCGCGTCTGCCCAGCGGTGAGACGATGCTGCAGGCTGTCAGCGGAGAGGTGGGGATACCCTCTGCACAGGTGCAGGTAGTGGCGGGCAGCGGGGCGATGCTGTCCCTTGTGCAAGCTGCCGGATGCAGCATTGCTTCGGCGGATGCTCCGGCGGAACTGCGGCTGGCTGCAAAGCACACCACCTTGACCGATAGCCAGGGGGGCGCAGCGGCAGAGGTTCTGTACCGTTTGGTGCAGCAAAGTGATGCTGTCCAGTAAAGTCCCGGTAAAGTTGCTTAAAATTTGTGTAAAGTCTCTTGCTTTTTTTGGCAAGAGACTTTCTTTTTGGGCGGATTTTAGGTACAATAAAAAGAGTAGTATGGAGTCCCGTGAATTGGGATGGGACATAAAAGGGGAATTGCTATGAAAGAGGATACGATTTTTATCAACCGGGAGCTGAGCTGGCTGGATTTCAACCGCCGGGTGCTGGTGCTGGGCAAGGATAAAAATGTCCCCCTGGCGGAGCAGCTGAAATTTTTGTCTATTTTCGGGTCGAACCTGGATGAGTTCTTTATGGTGCGTGTGGGCTCTTTGCAGGAGCGAGCCAACCTGATGCACACCAAAAAGGAAAAGGAGGGCCGGGAGAATAAGACCAATATGACTGCGGAGGAGCAGTTGGCGGCTATTATGCCCAAAACAGCACAGATGCAGGCGGAATGTGACAAGTATTACGAAAAAGCGCTGGAAAATCTCGCGGCTTGCGGGTATCAGAAGGTGGATTTTGATCACCTGGAAAAAAGTGAGGAGCATTTCTGGAAAAAATATTTCCAGCGGGAGCTGTTTCCGATCCTCAGCCCGCAGATCGTGGATAACCGCCACCCGTTCCCGTTCCTCCGCAACAAGGAGATCTATCTGGGCGTTCTGCTGAAAGAGAAACGTGCCGGCACACAGAGCCTGGGCATCATTCCGATCTCCAGTCAGATGGAGCGTATCCACATCTTTAAAAAGGAGGATAAGACCCTTTTTGCCCTTACCGAAGAGCTGGTGCTGCACTATGCCGGGGTCATTTTTGGCAAGGAACAGATCGTGGAAAAATGCTTGTTCCGGGTCACCCGCAATGCAGATATCGACGTCAAAGAGGGAATGATGGACCATGATATCGACTATCGGGAGATCATGGCCGATCTGCTCAAGCGCCGCCGCAAACTGGCGGCAGTGCGGCTGCAGATCACACCCACTGCACCCACTGAGGTGGTGCGCACGCTGTGTGCAAAACTGGAACTGCCCCATAAGCGGGTCTTTGTGCAAAAAAGCCCGCTGGACCTGAGCTTCTTCTTCCGTCTGCTTTCCAGGGTCGAAGCAGATGGCCATCCGGAGCTGTTCTATCCGGCTGCCCGGCCGATGCTGCCACCCCCGGAGTATGACCTGGCACAGCAGGTAGCACAACAGGATGTACTGCTGTGCTACCCGTATCAGTCCATTCGGCCGTTTATCACGCTGCTGAAAAAGGCAGCGCAGGACCCGGAGGTCATCTCCATCAAAATGACCCTGTACCGTATGGCGCGGGAGTCTCAGATCGTTCAGGCTCTGATGGAAGCGGCAGAAAACGGCAAAGAAGTGGTTGCGCTGGTGGAGCTGCGGGCCCGTTTTGACGAGCAGAACAATATCGACTGGTCCAAACAGCTGGAGAGCGCAGGCTGTACCGTGATCTATGGATTTGAGGATTATAAGGTCCACTCCAAATTGACGCTCATCACAAAGAAAGGTCCGAGCGGGTATTCCTACATCACTCAGATCGGTACCGGCAATTACAACGAAAAGACCAGCGAGCTGTATACCGACTACTCGTTCCTTACCTCGGACCCGGCCATTGGTGCGGAAGCATCCAATATATTCCAGAACTTGGCGGTGCATAAGCTTACCGAAACTTCCGACCAGATGCTGGTAGCACCGCTGCGGTTCAAAAGTGTACTGCTGGAAGAGATGGACCATGTGATCGAGGCTGCACGGCTGGGCCGTCCCGCATCCATGATCCTGAAAAACAACTCCATCAGTGACCGAGATATCATCCTGAAATTGCAGGAGGCCAGCTGTGCAGGTGTCCGGATCGATATGATCGTTCGCGGCATCTGCTGTGTGCGGGCCGGTGTGCCGGGCAAGACCGAAAATCTGCATATCCGCAGCTTGGTGGGGCGCTACCTGGAGCATGGCCGCATTTACAGCTTTTTTGATGGGCAGTATACCCGGATCTATATTGCCTCCGGCGACTTTTTGACCCGCAATACAGAGTGTCGGGTCGAGGTGGGCGTCCGTATCCAGGACCCCGCCCTGGTGGAAAAGCTCAGCCAGATCCTGGATCTGCAGCTGCGGGATAATATCAATGCCCGGGAAATGCGCCCGGACGGCAGCTACCAGAAGGTAAAACCTGCGGATGGGGAGCCGGAGGTCAACGGGCAGATGGGGATGTACGATCTGCTGCGGGGAGACTGGATGCCCCGTCCGGCCTATGTTCCGGAATCGGTGGTGCCTGTGCATGCGGAACAGGATGCACCGGCTGAGCCCCTGCATCCAGAGGAACCGGCTGTGCCGGAGACGGCGCAGCAAGAACAGCAAGAGCGGGTTGTTCCGGCACGCCCGGCGGATGGTTCGTCCATGACAGTGGAAGTGGTGCAGCCCCGGCGCAGCTGGCTGGATCGCTTGTTGGGCAAATTTGGAATTTAATAGATAAAAAAGACCGCGGTTTTTGGCTGCCTCCGAATAAGAAACCATTGCCCGCCGACTGACGATTTTGTGTAATTGCTGTGTCAAAGCAGCTTGCCAGCCAGCAAGGATGCCTGCGCTGCTTTTCCTTGCACTAGCCCAAAATCGCCGGGCGGCGGGTGCGTAGCAGTTCTGGCCCGGAGATTTGTGCCCAGAGTGCCCTGGAAAGGGCGCGTGGAATACTGGATGTATTTCCAAGCCCTTTACAGGGTGCTATGGGGCAAATCTCTCAGCCAGAACCAATGTTTTCTTATTTGGAGGCAGCCTTCGGGCTGCGGTCTTTTTCTTCCCATTGGCGCATACAGTTGCTCGTATAACGGATGGGGAGGAGCAAGGGGATATGCAAAGGACAGGCTGGGTCAAAAAGAGGGGACGGCGCTGGCTGACGATCGGGGTGCTGTTATGGGTGCTTTTTGTTTTGACGGGGACAGCCTCTGCCCAAAAACAGGCTCCGCCGGGCAGCAGTTTGTCCCAGGCAGAGCCGGGGGGGTTGTGTTTCCCGCTAGGGGGGAACGTCTGGCGGGTATCTGACCCTTATGGATGGCGAAAAGATCCCTTTACCAGTCGGGAACAATTTCATAGAGGGGTGGACCTGTCTTGCCCCCAGGGGACACCGGTGCGGGCAGCACAAGGGGGCGTTGTGGCACAGGCCCGGCGCAGCACGAGCTTTGGAAATTATCTTCGCATCCGGCACCCTGGCGGATGGGAGAGCATCTATGCCCATCTGGAATACCTCTATGTGCGCCCTGGGGAGGTGGTGGAGCAGGGGCAGCTTCTGGGTGCGGCAGGACAGACCGGCAGAGCCACCGGACCCCACCTGCATTTTGAACTTCTCCATCAGGGGCAGCGCTTTGATCCATCCAAAGCGCTGCGGCTGCCATGAAGCACTGGGTACGCTTTGGCCCGCTGGAACTGCATCATCCGCTGCTTTTGTGCGGAATGTTGTACCTTCTGCTGTACTTTGATGCCAGCGGGTTTCTGCGCCTGGGGCTTGCGTCGGCGCTGCTGCATGAGGCGGGGCATATCCTGGTCTACTGGGTGTTCACCGGACGCTGTCCTGTGATCCAGATAGGGTTGACGGGACTGTGTATGCGTCACCGGGAGGCCGGGCTTTCTCCGGAAAAAGTGTTCTGGCTGGCGGCTGCTGGACCGGGGGTCAATCTGCTGCTGGCTTTGGGTGGGTATCTTCGGTTTGTTCATCGGGCCACGGTGCGGAGCAGTGCCTTTTTGGCGGCCAATCTGCTGACGGGAGCCTTTAATCTGCTGCCCATTCCGCCGCTGGATGGTGCGCAGATGCTGCTGAGTCTGTGGCAAGTCCTGAAAAAGCGAAAAGAGCGTAGGATCTCTCCCGCCCAAAAGGCAAAACGGCCGCAGTACTTCGGCGGCAAAACCTGTAATTGCAATTCGCCGGGAAATAAGGTAAAATAAAAAGGATCATAATGCTTAAATGGAGGAACCGGATGTTTGAACCAAAGCTGAAAGAAGCGCTGGGCCGGGTGCAGAAACCTGGCCGCTATACCGGCGGCGAGCCTGGCAGCGTGTATAAAGATAAGTCCCAGGTGGATGTGCGGTTTGCGTTCTGCTTCCCGGACACCTACGAGGTAGGTATGTCCTTTCTGGGGGAGAAGATCTTGTACGAACTGCTGAACGCCCACGAGAATTGGTGGTGTGAGCGTGCCTTTATGCCCTGGCTGGACATGAAGGCAGAGATGGAGCGCCTGTCTCTGCCGCTGTATACGCTGGAGAGCAAGGACCCGCTGGCTGCCTTTGATGCGGTGGGCTTTACCCTGCAGTATGAGCTGTCCTACACCAATATCCTGGCGATGCTGGACCTGGCGGGGATCCCGTTCTATGCAAAAGACCGGGACGAGAGCTGGCCCTTGATCGTGGCGGGCGGCCCCTGTGCCTGCAACGCAGAGCCGATCGCAGATTTCTTTGATGTGATCCAGCTGGGAGAAGGTGAGCGTCAGCTGCCCGCCATCTGTGCAGAGATCGAGAAGGCAAAAAAGGAAGGCGGCGTCTCCAAGACCGAGCTTTTGCTGCGGCTGGCCAAGATCCCGGGGGTGTATATCCCTGCCTTCTATGACGTGACCTATTACGAGGATGGCCGGGTCCAGGCGATCACGCCCAATCAGCAGGGGGTCCCGGCGGTGATCACCAAGGCGATCATCCAGGATATGAACGATTTTGCCCCGCCCACCAACTTTGTGGTGCCCATGGTGGGTGCGATCCAGGACCGTGCCAGCGTAGAAGTGCTGCGCGGCTGTGTCCGTGGCTGCCGGTTCTGCCAGGCGGGCTTTTTGTACCGTCCCATGCGCCAGCGGGATGCCGCTCTGCTGAACCGGGCGGCTCAGGATCTGTGCGCCAATACCGGCTATGAGGAGCTGAGTCTGTCCAGCTTGTCTACTTCGGATCACAGCCAGCTGGAAGAGCTGCTGGACGATCTGAACGAGTGGGCGCCTAAGGAGCACGTCAGTCTGTCACTGCCGTCTCTGCGGGTGGACAACTTCTCGGAGAGCCTGATCGAAAAGACCACAAAGGTGCGCAAGAGCGGTCTGACCTTTGCTGCCGAGGCGGGCACCCAGCGTCTGCGGAATGTCATCAATAAAAATGTCACCTGGGACGAGATCGAAAAGACCTGCGGTATTGCGTTTGCTGCCGGGTATGCCTCGGTCAAGCTCTATTTTATGATGGGCCTGCCGACGGAGACCATGGAGGATATCGAGGGCATTGCCGAGACTGCCCAGAAGGTGGTGGACCTGTACTACCATACGACCAACCACGCCAAGGGCAAGGGCGTCCAGGTCACCATCAGCTGCGCCTGCTTTGTGCCCAAGCCCCACACTCCGTTCCAGTTCGTGCCGATGGATTCGGCCGAGACCTTGCAGGCAAAGCAGAAGCACCTGCTGGAGAGCGTGCGCAGCCGCAAGATCAAGGTGAACTACCACGACAGCAAGACCAGTCTGCTGGAAGGCGTGTTTGCCAAAGGCGATCGCCGCCTGGCGCCTGCACTGGTGGAAGCTTACAAGCGCGGCTGTTTCTTTGACGGCTGGGAGGAGTGCTTCCGCTACGACACCTGGATGCAGGTGTTTGCAGACCTGGGCATTGACCCTTATTTCTACTGCCAGCGCCCCATTGCTCTGGATGAGGTGACCCCCTGGTCTCACATGGATTACGGTGTGACCCATGAGTATCTGGTGCGGGAGTACAAAAAGGCACTGGCTGCACAGACTACGCCGCCCTGCAACCGTCAGTGCGGCGGCTGCGGCGCAAATCATCTGTTGGGAGGACCCTGCTTTGATTACAGTACGGATCTCGTTTGAAAAGAAGGCCGAGGCCTCCTATATCTCACTGCTGGACCTGCAGCGGGTAATGCAGCGGGTCCTCAAGCGCAGCGGCCTGCCGGTGTGGCACACGCTGGGCTTTAACCCCCATATCTACATGACCTTTGCCTGCCCGCTGTCGCTGGGGCAGGAGAGCTTGTGTGAGTGTGTGGATGTCAAGACCGAGGCTGAGGCTCCGGACTTTGCGCAGTGGCAGTTTGCACTCAACGCCATTATGCCGGCGGGCATTTATGTTACACAGGTGGCCCCCGTGGAGATGAAGGCGGATTCCATCGCTTACGCCTGCTATCAGGTGCGCTGCCCGGCTTCTGCCCAGCCGGTGCTGGAAGCGTATAATGCGCTGCCTGCTGCTCTGGTGGAAAAAAAGAGCAAACGCGGTGTCAAGACGTTGGACCTGAAGGAGTATATCCCTGCGCTGGATTGGACCGAGGAGGGGGAAGAACTCTCGTTCGCACTTTGCCTGCCTGCCTCGCAGCAGCTGACCATGAACCCGGCGCTGCTGCTGGGCTTTTTGGAGCAGCAAGGGGATTTTTCGTCCCTGTCCGCTTCCATCCTGCGCACCCACTTTTTGACGGCAGATAAGCAGCGTTTTCATTGATGCTGCGGCACAGCTCCGGCATCTTTTGAGAAAAAGTTCGTTTTCTTGCGGATATCACTCGCATTTTATGAAAAAAGTGCTTGATTTCAGCGGGAGTTTGTGCTATCATATTAGGGCGTTAGTGTCCGCTGATACCACAGCGGGGTTAATGACACAATCATTAAACGGGCGGTCCTCTGACGGCAATGCGCCGTGTACGAACGTCTAAAAACAAATGGAGGAATAACAATGGACGCACTGAAGATCATTTCCGAGGGTAGCATCAAGGCCGAGAAGCCTCAGTTCAACGTTGGCGATACTGTCCGCGTGGACGTTCGCATCAAGGAAGGCGAGCGTGAGCGTATCCAGGCTTTCGAGGGCACCGTCATCGCTAAGAAGCACGGCGGCGTTGCTGAGACCTTCACCGTTCGCCGCGTGGCTTACGGTGTTGGCATCGAGCGTGTCTTCCCCATCAACAGCCCCTTCGTTGAGAAGGTCACTGTGATCCGCAAGGGCAAGGTTCGCCGCGCAAAGCTGTTCTACCTGCGTAGCCGCACCGGCAAGGCTGCCAAGGTCAAGAGCGATATCTGATGTTTCCCGCCACGCTGCGGGAGGAAAGGGACAACTTTGTTTGTCCCTTTTTTCTTTATCAAAGAACAGGGGGCACAGCTTCCTGCCGGAAACGAGGTGCGCGGATATGACAAAGCAAGCGCAGTCCCAGCAACCGCCCGTGGTACAGCGGGGCCAGAACCTGCTGGAGTGGTACGAGGCATTGGTCTCAGCGGCGCTGATCCTGGTGCTGTTTTTTTCTTTTTTCTTTCGCATCATTCAGGTGGACGGTCAGTCCATGGTTCCTACGCTGGACCATGGGGATAAGCTCATCGTGTGGGGCGCAGGTTACCAGCCCCAGCGGGGAGATGTGGTGATCGTGGACGGCTACACCAGCTATGGCAAGCCGTTGGTCAAACGTGTCATCGCTATGGGCGGAGATACCATACGGATCGATTATGACACCGGCGAAGTATGGGTGAACGAGCAGCTCCTGCAGGAGGATTATATCGCAGAGCCTACCTACTTGGGCTACGATGTCCAGTTCCCCTACACAGTGCCGGAGGGTACGGTGTTTGTTATGGGGGATAACCGCAATGCCTCTTTGGACAGCCGTTCCAGCTATGTGGGCTGCATCAACGAGAAAGATATCCTGGGCAAGGTGCTTTTGTGCTTTTTGCCCTTTGCAGATTTTGGAGTGGTAAAATGAACGAGATGGATACCCGGTTTGCAAACCAATATCAGATCCAGTGGTTTCCGGGGCATATGACCAAGACCCTGCGGATGATGGAACAGGAGATCCAGCATGTGGACGCCAGTTTGGTGCTGCTGGATGCCCGCATCCCTCTGTCCAGCCTGAACCCGGAGATCGAGCGGATCACGGCCCGCAAACCCAAACTGTATGCCTTGAATAAGGCAGATCTGGCCGACCCTGCAGTTACGGAGGAATGGATCCGTTATTTTCGTGCAGCAGATGCCGGATGTGTGGCGATCAGCGCTAAACAGAAGGGCGGAGCAAATGCGGTGAAGTCTGCCATCGAGAAAGAGCTGGTAGGTCTGCTGGCCCGGCGGCAGGGCCGCGGCATGGGGGGCGCAAAGACCCAGATCATGCTTTGCGGCATCCCCAATGTGGGTAAATCCACCTTTATCAATACCTTTGCAGGGGCGGCCCGGGCCAAGGCAGCGGATCGTCCTGGTGTGACCAAGGGCAAGCAGTGGGTCAGTGCAGACAAGTTTGACCTGCTGGATATGCCCGGTGTGCTGTGGAAGAAATTTGACTCCAAGACCACCGCTTCCAACCTGGCGTTTATCGGCTCTATCAAGGATGACATCCTGGATGTAGAGGAGCTGGCGGCCAACCTGCTGGACGAAGTGCGTCACAACTACCCGGCGCTGGTGGCACAGCGTTATAAGCTGGATGCCGAGACCCTGGCGCTGCCCCCCTATGAGCTGCTGGAGGCCATTGGCCGCAAGCGGGGACTGCTGGTGCGGGGCGGAGAGGTGGATACCGAGCGCTGCGCCGTGATGCTGGTGGACGAGTTCCGCGCCTGCAAGTGGGGCCGCATCTCGCTGGAGCGCCCGCCCCAGCGGGAGGACGACCCGGAGGAGGATGCTGAATGAAACGCCGCACAGATGAGGAGATCTCTGCGCCGCTGTATCAATACGACGCTGCGATCCGTGCAGAGTACGGATGCTTTGCCGGTGTGGACGAAGCAGGACGCGGACCGCTGTGCGGCCCCGTTTGTGTGGCTGCCTGCATCCTGGACCCGGAAAACCCGGTCTACGGCATCAATGACTCTAAAAAACTGACCGAAAAAAAACGGGAAGCACTGTTTGATGAGATCTGTGAAAAGGCGCTGGCTTACCGCATCGTCTTTGTCGGTCCGGAGATCATCGACCGGGACAATATCCTCAACGCCACCATGGGTGGAATGTGCCAGGCGGTGTCGGAACTGGAGCTGGTGCCCAATCTTGTACTGGTGGACGGCAACCGCTGCCCTCCGGGCCTGGCAATGCCGGCACAGCCGGTGGTCAAAGGGGACGCCACCAGTGCCAGCATCGGGGCGGCATCGATCCTGGCTAAGGTCAGCCGAGACCGGTATATGATGGAGCTGGATGCGCAGTATCCGCAGTATCAGCTGGCCAAACATAAAGGCTACCCCACAAAGCTGCACTATGAGCTGATCGCGCAGTATGGCATCCAGCCTTTTTACCGCCGCAGCTTCTTGAAAAAACAGGGCTATTGGCCCCAGGAACGCTGATGGATCGCGCTGAGACTGGCCGAAGGGGAGAGGGCGCCGCCGCCCGGCTTTATAGCCAGCGCGGCTGTACAGTGCTGGCCCGCAATTACCATACCCGCTATGGTGAGCTGGATCTGATCCTGCGGGATCAGCAGGAAGGCCTGATCTTCTGCGAGGTCAAGACCCGTGCGGCGGGTACGCCGTATGCGCCTGCGGAAGCCGTGGGTGCGGCAAAACGCCGCCGTCTGATCTTGGCGGCAGAGCTTTATTTACAGCGGACCGGTCAGAGCGATGAACCGGTCCGTTTTGATATTGCAGAGGTGACACCTCTTGACAGCGGACGCTGGATGGTACATATTATAAAGGGGGCGTTCTCTGCGGATGATATCGCCCCTTGAGCCGCATGGCTGAAAAGGACACCCCCGCAGGCTGTGCGCAGATGGGAAAGTGGGCAGTGCGGAATTCTGCCCGAATCTTGAGTGAAAAGGAGCGAGCACGATGCAATTTTTCAGCACGAGAGACCAAAGCCGTAAGGTGACCGCCTCCGAGGCGATCGCGCAGGGGCTGTCCCAGGAGGGCGGCCTGTTTGTACCGGAAAGCTTCCCCCAGGTGGATGTTCAGGCCCTTTGCGGGCTGGATTATCCGACCCTGGCCGCCGAGATCCTCAAGCAGTATCTGACCGATTATTCACCGGAATTTTTGACTTCCGCCACCCAGCAGAGCTATGGCAGTGCCTTTGGGGGCAAAGCGGGGGCTATGGCCCCGGTCTGCCCGGGCACCTGGGCGCTGGAGCTTTGGCACGGCCCCACCTGTGCGTTTAAGGACTATGCATTACAGCTGATGCCCAAACTGCTGGTGGAAGCCAAGCGGAACTTGGGCCGCACCGAGCAGACCCGTATCCTGGTGGCTACCAGCGGCGATACCGGAAAGGCAGCGCTGGATGGTTACCATGACGTGCCCGGGGTGGATATTTCGGTGTTTTATCCCACAGGCGGCACCAGTGAGATCCAGCGTCTGCAAATGGCCACCCAGGAGGGCGCCAATGTTGCAGTGTACGCAGTGCAGGGAAACTTTGATGATGCCCAGACCGGCGTAAAGAAGGTCTTTGGCGACCCGGCTGTGGCCGCGGCACTGGCAGAAAAGGGCGTAAGGCTGTCCAGCGCAAACTCCATCAACTGGGGCCGTCTTGTGCCACAGATCGTTTACTATTTTGCGGCCTATGGTCAGCTTTTGCGGGCAGGGGAGATCTCTTTTGGGGATCCTGTGGACTTCTGCGTGCCTACTGGCAACTTTGGCGATATCCTGGCGGGCTACTATGCCAAGCGGATGGGCCTGCCGGTGGGGATGCTGATCTGTGCGTCCAACGAGAACAATGTGCTCACGGACTTCCTCTCCACGGGGTGCTATGCAGCCCGCCGTACATTCTACAAAACCACCTCGCCCAGCATGGATATTCTGGTATCTTCCAACCTGGAACGGCTGCTTTATCATATCACAGGCAGTGATACGGCTGTGGCTGGCTGGATGCAGAGTCTGAATGAGACGGGCAGCTATACGGTGGATAAGGATACGCTTGCCGCTATCCAGCAGAGCTTTGGCTGCGGCTGGGCCAGCGAGGCCGAAGTGTGTCAGGAGATCCGTGCCCGGTACGAGCAGGATGGCTATCTGTGCGATACCCATACCGCCGTTGCGTTCCATGTGGCAGCGCAGAAAAAGCGGGAGAATGTGCCGATGGTGGTGCTCTCTACGGCATCGCCTTTCAAGTTCCCCCGCAGTGTGCTGGAGGCTTTGGGCCATACGGCACCGGAAAATGATTTCGAGGCAATGTCTGCGCTGGAAGCTGCCACTGGCCGTACTGCGCCTGCCAGTCTGGCCGCTCTGCGCACAAAAGCAGAGCGTTTCCATGCAGTGATCCGTCCGGAGCAGATCGCACAGGTGGCACTGGATTTTCCGGGATAACAAGGGGCGGCCGGTCACGCTGGAGGCCCCGGAACAGGAGTATTACATTTATGGCGCTTTATGTGCTGGGCGACCCGCACCTCTCCCTGGGGGCTTCTAAGCCAATGGATATTTTTCCCGGCTGGAACGGCTATTTGGAACGGCTGGAGCGCAACTGGCGCAAACTGGTCACCCCGCAGGATACTGTGGTGCTGGCTGGTGATATCAGCTGGGCAATGCGCCTGACCGATACCCGCAGCGACTTTGCATTTTTGCAGGATCTGCCGGGCCAAAAACTTCTAATGAAGGGCAATCACGATTATTGGTGGACCACTGCCAACAAGATGAACGCCTATCTTAAGGCAGAAGGATTTGATACACTGCATATCCTGCATAATAATTCCTATACTGTGGATGGGTACGCTTTGTGCGGTACCCGGGGATGGCTGTTTGACGTAGGGGAGCCCCACGACGAAAAGGTTATGAACCGGGAGATCGGCCGGCTGAAAATGAGTTTGGACGCCGCTCAGCCCGGCTGCGAAAAACTGGTGTTTCTGCATTATCCGCCGGTGTATACCGGTGTGTGCGCACCGGAGATCGTGGCCACCCTAAAACAGTATGGGGTGCGTTACTGCTTCTATGGTCACCTGCACGGCAATGCCATTCGCTATGCGGTGCAAGGGGAGGTGGAAGGCATCCATTATAAGCTCATCAGTGCGGATGGACTGCGTTTCTGCCCTTATTTGATCCGCCTGCCGGAGCCTGTTCTTTCGGCAGGAACTTGAGCAGGGGAAAGCCGCTGCGCTCTTTTGAGGTACGGTCAAAGTATTTTTTCAAAAAGGCATCCATTTGTTGTAGAAACCCGCCTGAAAAGCGGTAAAAGTAAAATTTAGGCTGGCATTTGCATCGCAGGCGTGCTATAATAAGCTCTGACGCGATTGCTGCACCTGATCTGAGCGCGCGCGTCCCCGCATTTCGCATACAGGCAAGGACGCGGTGCGCGGCCGCCGAGGGAAGTCACTCTCCCAAGGAGGATAGAATTCTTTGAGTGGAGGAAAATTAAAATGAATTTCATCAAGTGTGAGAAGCTCGAGAAAAGCATGGCAGAGCTGCAGTTTGCCATCGACGCAGAGGCTTTTAAGTCTGCTGTCGCTGCTGTATTCAAGAAAGAGGGCAAGAAGTACGCTGTGCCCGGCTTCCGCAAGGGCAAGGCCCCCCGTTCTCTGATCGAGAAGATGTACGGTGCCGATGTTTTTACCTATGACGCCATCAACGAGCTGTTCCCGGCTGCTTTTGAGCAGGCTGTGAAGGAAGCCGGTGTGGAGCCTGTGGGCCGTCCGGAGGTTTCTGTGGACGCTGCCAGCGAGACCGAGGGTGTCACCCTGACCGTTAAGGTCCCCGTGAAGCCTGAGGTGAAGATCGGCGCATACTCCGGCCTGACCGTGGAGAAGACCGTTCACACTGTGGACGAGGCCACCGTGGATGCAGAGCTGAAGCGTGTGCAGGAGCGCAATGCCCGTGAGCTGACCCGTGAGGGCGCTGCTGAGAATGGCGATATCACCGATATCGATTTCGAGGGCTTTGTGGATGGTGTCGCTTTTGAGGGCGGCAAGGCTGAGCACTACACCCTGACCCTGGGCAGCGGCAGCTTTATCCCTGGCTTCGAGGACCAGATCGTTGGTCACTCTGCTGGCGAGGAGTTCGACATTACTGTCACCTTCCCCGAGCAGTACCAGGCTGCTGAGCTGGCTGGCAAGGAGGCCGTGTTCAAGATCAAGCTGCACGAGGTCAAGTACAAGGAGCTGCCCGCTCTGGACGACGAGCTGGCAAAGGATTGCTCTGAGTACGATACCCTGGAGCAGTTCAAGGAGTCCATCCGTAAGTCCAACCAGGAGCAGCTGGACAAGCAGGATGACCTGGCTGTGGAGAACGCCCTGGTGGATCAGGTCGTGGAGGGCATGGAGGCTGAGATCCCCCAGGCTATGTACGACACCCGCATGGACGAGATGGTCAATGACTTCGCTTTCCGTGTGGAGCAGCAGGGCCTGCGTCTGGAAGACTACCTGAAGTATCTGGGCCAGACCGTGGAGCAGTTCCGTGCTTCCTTCATGCCGCAGGCTGAGAAGCAGGTCAAGATCCGTCTGGCTCTGGAGGCTGTGGCTCGTGCTGAGGGCATCGTTGCTTCCGATGAGGATGTGGATGCCGAGATCAAGCGCATCGCTGACCAGTACAAGATGGAAGAGGACAAGGTTCGCGGCATCGTGAACCTGGAGGATCTCAAGTGGGATCTGGCCATCAACAAGGCCATCGACTTCATCAAGGCAAACGCCAATGTGGTGGAGAAGGCTGCCGAGGCCGAGAACACCGAGGCTGCACAGTAAGCGGCCCGCGGTAAACAAAGGTTGTTAAATTGACCGATACGCGGCCTATACCCTAGGTTTGCCGTATCGGTCAATTTTGCAAATATTTATCCTAATTTTCAACAGGAGGCGAACGCTATGAGCTTTGTTCCCTACGTTGTCGAGCAGTCGGCGCATGGAGAGCGTTCCTACGATATTTTCTCCCGTCTGCTGAATGATCGCATCATTGTGCTGAGCGAGGATGTCAACGACACTTCGGCCAGCTTGGTGGTTGCACAGCTGCTGTACCTGGAAGGGCAGGACCCGGATAAGGACATCAGCCTGTATATCAACAGCCCCGGCGGTTCCATCAGTGCCGGTATGGCCATCCATGATACCATGCGGTATATCAAGTGTGATGTGTCCACCATCTGCATGGGCATGGCCGCTTCTATGGGTGCGTTCCTGCTGGCCAGCGGCACAAAGGGCAAGCGGTTTGCGCTGCCCAATGCAGAGATCATGATCCACCAGCCTCTGATCGCAGGCGGCCAGGGCGGCGGACTGTCTGGTCAGGCTACGGATATCAAGATCCATGCAGATCACATCGTCCGCACCCGGGAGAAGATCAATCAGATGCTCAGCGAGTATACTGGCCAGCCGCTGGAAAAGGTCCAGCTGGATACCGAGCGGGACAACTTCCTGTCTGCTATGCAAGCCAAGGAGTATGGTCTGATCGACGAGGTCATTACCCGGAGATAAAAGGGGAGGGTCCCTCTCTCCAAGATAAGGAAAACAGATCTATGGCAAATAACAATTCCGGCAGAGATAAAAATGAAAAAGACCTGATCTGCAGCTTTTGCGGCAAGCATCAGGACGAAGTGGAGCGCATGATCATTGGCCCCGGGGTCAATATCTGCAGCGAGTGCATCGGCCTTTGCCACGACCTGCTGTCGGACAGCCCCGAGCACTCTGGCTCCAAGGGGGCACGCGGAGGCAAAAATGCCGCCCATGTCCGTCCCGCAGATGGTCTGGACATCAACATCATGACCCCTGCTGAGATCAAGGAGGGGCTGGACCAGTATGTTATCGGCCAGGACGACGCAAAGCGTGTGCTGGCGGTATCGGTGTACAACCACTACAAGCGTATCCTCAGCGGCGGCCGCGGCAAGGATGTGGAACTGCAAAAGTCCAACGTGCTGCTGCTGGGTCCCTCTGGTGTAGGCAAGACCCTGCTGGCGCAGACCCTGGCTAAGATGCTGGGCGTGCCGTTTGCGATCGCAGATGCCACCACCCTGACCGAGGCCGGCTATGTGGGCGAGGATGTGGAGAATATCCTGCTCAAGCTGATCCAGGCAGCGGATTTTAATGTGCAGAAGGCGCAGCTTGGCATCATCTATATCGATGAGATCGATAAGATCACCCGCAAGAGCGAGAATCCCTCCATTACCCGGGATGTGGGCGGCGAGGGTGTGCAGCAGGCTTTGCTGAAGATCCTGGAAGGTACTGTGAGCAATGTGCCCCCGCAGGGCGGCCGCAAGCACCCCCAGCAGGAGTTTATCCAGATCGACACCACCAACATCCTGTTCATCTGCGGCGGCGCCTTTGACGGTCTGGAAAAGTATATCCAGCGCCGCACCGACCGCTCTGCATTGGGCTTTGGCAGCACGTTGAAGGATACTTCCAACGAAGCGCAGAAGGCTTTGATGCGGAAGGTGGAGCCGCACGACCTGGTCAAATTCGGTTTGATCCCGGAGCTGATCGGCCGTCTGCCGGTCATCACCGTATTGGATGACCTGGATGAGGAGGCTCTGGTCCGTGTGCTGAAGGAGCCTCGCAACAGCTTGGTGCGTCAGTATAAGGAGCTGCTGTCCATGGATAACGTGGAGCTTGCCTTTACAGACGAAGCGCTGCGGGCCATTGCCCGCAGGACCATCGAGCGCAAGAGCGGAGCCCGCGGTCTGCGCAGTGTGATGGAAAACATTCTGATGCCGATCATGTACAGCATCCCCAGCGACCCGACCATCATCCGGGTCACGGTCACTGAGGACACTGTTTCCGGCGGTGAGCCGGAGATGGAGTATGGCGCAGTGCGCAAGCGCTATAAAAATCAGGAAGCTCTGGGCGAGCTTTAACGGACCCCATGCAAGCCGCAGTGACCTTTTGAAGGGCTGCGGCTTGTTTTTTTGTGTTTTTATACGGAATACGACTTGTTTTGACGTATTATTTCCGTAAAAACAGACGTTTGTCCTGTTTCATACGCCTTTCTGCAATAAGTTGTTCTTGTTTCCGGGGGCAAACTGTACTATAATAATAGAAGTCTTGGGTCAAATGCCGTCCCGTCCGGTAAGGACGGGGCTAAGTGTTCCTGGCAGGACATTTGAAGGCATAACAGATCCGCAGACTGGTCGAATGGGAAATAGGAAGTGCGATAAAGGAGTGTGTTTTCAGATGGCAGATTATATGTCTATGACCCGCGAGCAGCTTGCAGAGGAGCAGGCACAGCTGCAGAAGGAATACCAGCGTTTTCAGGCGATGGGTCTTAAACTGAACATGGCTCGCGGCAAGCCCGGCCCCCGTCAGATGGATCTGGCAATGGGCCTTTTGCAGATGAATGACTACACCACCGATGCAGGCACAGATGCCCGCAACTATGGCGACCTGGAAGGTCTGCATGAGGCACGGGAGCTGTTTGCAGATGTGATGGGTGTGCGTCCGCAGGAAGTGTTCGTGGGCGGCAACTCCAGCCTGCAGCTGATGTACAACCTGGTAGCCATGGGCTATATGTTCGGATTCCCCGGTTCCGCCTGCCCCTGGTCTCAGGTGGAGAAGCGGAAGTTCCTGTGCCCTGTGCCCGGGTATGACCGTCACTTCGCTGTCACGGAGCAGATGGGTTTTGAGATGATCAATATTCCCATGGGTCCCGAAGGCCCGGATATGGATCTGGTGGAGAAATTGGTGGCTGAGGACGACACCATCAAAGGCATTTGGTGTGTGCCCCAGTATTCCAACCCGGATGGTTACACCTACAGCGATGAGACTGTGCGCCGCTTTGCTTCCATGAAGACCGCTGCGCCGGACTTCAAGATCTTCTGGGACGAAGCCTACATCGTGCACCATCTGACCGATGAGATCATTGAGACGCCGGTGCTGCTGAACGAGTGCAAGAAATATGGCACCGAGGATCGGGTGTTTATGTTCACCTCCACCAGCAAGATCACCTTCCCGGGTGCAGGTGTGTCTGCGATCGCCTGCAGCGAGGCAATGCTGAAGTATATCTGCAAGCGCTTCTCTGTCATGATCATCAGCTACGACAAGATGAACCAGCTGCGCCATGTCCGCTTCCTGAAAAACAAGGAAGGTGTGCTGGCTCACATGGCCAAGCACCGCCGCCGTCTGGTGCCTTGCTTTGATGCTGTTAAAACCGCCTTTGCAGAGGAGCTGACTCCCTGCGGAGATATCGCCCACTGGACAAATCCCAAGGGTGGTTACTTTATCAGCCTGTATGTTATGCCGGGCTGTGCCAAGCGGGTGGCGCAGCTGTGCAAGGAATGTGGCCTGACCCTGACGGATGCAGGTGCCGCCTATCCGTACCACAACGACCCGGAGGATTCTCACCTGCGCATTGCACCCACTTACCCCAGTCTGGAAGAGGTAGAGACCGCTTCGGATCTGCTGTGTGTTTGTGTGCGACTGGCTACTGTGGAAAAACTGCTGGCAGAATAAACCGGCAGGATCGTCGCAGTGCGGCCCTTGGGGCGTACTGTGAGCAATAATTTGGAGGTTCTCGATCTGATATGAAGAAAAAAGCAAGGCCGCTGCAGCTGGTCCTCACTCTGCTGCTGATCCTGGTATTTGCCTACACAGCGTTTTTTGGTGTCTCGGCCCGCTATGGGGATGTGACCCGTACCTATCTGAAGGGCGCGCAAGACATCCGCTTTGGCGTGGATATCCAGGGCGGCGTCAATGTGGTGTTTGTTCCGTCGGATGGATTTGATGCCACCGAGGAACAGCTGGACGCAGCACAGTTGGTCATTGAGAACCGCCTGGTTGCAATGAACCTGACCGACTATGAGCTTTATAAGGATGTGGATGCTGACCGGCTGATCCTGGAGTTCCCTTGGCAGTCCGGCGAGACGAATTTTGATCCGGAAGCTGCAATCGAGGAGATCGGCACCACGGCATATCTCACCTTCCGGGAAGGGGACACCGCAGACGGCCCCTTGGTTCTGGATGGCTCCATGGTAGAAAGCGCTTCTGCCCAGTATGGGCCGGTCAGCACCTCTACAGCGGAGTATTATGTAGCACTTTCCTTTACAGAGGAGGGCGCAGCTGCCTTTGCAGAGGCGACCACAAAGCTGTATCAGGAGCATGGCAGTATCAGCATCTGGCTGGATGACCAGAACGTCAGCACCGCAACCGTCAATGCTGCTATTACGGAAGGAAAGGCTGTGATCACCGGCTCTTCTGTGCAGCCCTTTACCCAGGAAGCCGTGGTCCGGATGGCACGGCAGATCAATTCGGGTGCACTGCCTTTTGCTCTGAGTGTGGACAGCTACTCTACGGTCAGCCCCACTTTGGGAGAAAACAGCCTGGGCGCCATGGTGCTGGCAGGATGCATCGCCTTTGGCCTCATCTTCTGCTTTATGACGGTTCTGTACCGTCTGCCCGGATTTTTGGCCAGCATTGCCCTGCTGGGACAGGTGGCAGCAACCTTGGCCTTTGTGTCGGGCTACTTCCCGGTTTTTGAGAGCTTTACTCTGACTCTGCCGGGCATTGCCGGCATTATCCTGGCCATTGGCATGGGCGTGGATGCCAACGTCATCACGGCAGAACGCATCAAGGAAGAGCTGCGCTCCGGCAAATCTCTGGACGGTGCGCTGAAAAGCGGTTTTGCCCGCGGCCTGACCCCGATCATTGACGGCAATGTGACCATCGTGATCGTGGCGATCGTGCTGATGGGTGCATTTGGCCCCTCGGACGGTCTGTTTGCCCGGATGCTGCACTTTGTATTCTTTGCATTTGGCCCCTCTACGGCTGGCACCATCTATGCCTTTGGCTACACGCTGCTTACCGGTGTGCTCCTGAACTTTGTGTTTGGCATCTTTGCCACTCGGTTGATGATCCGGGGCGCTGCCAGCATCCCGGCGCTGCGCAAGTCGTGGCTGTATGGTGCACCGGCGGCAGATAAGCCGCAAAAGCAGGCAAAGCCGTTCTCCTTTATGGCGCTGCGCAAGCGCTTCCTGGTGGGCGCAGCTTGCCTGATGGGCACCATCCTGCTCTGCACTGCAGTGCTGGGCGTCCGGCTGGGTACGCAGTTTACCGGCGGTGCTATGATCACCCTGGGTTACCAGGGCGAGGTCTCCCTCCAGGAGCTGGAGGATACCGCTGCCCAGAGTCTGGACAACCGGCATCTGACGGTCCAGGCTGGAGAAAATGTGGCCGCTGAGGGACAGAGCCTAAAGATCACCCTTCCGGGACGTGAGACCGTGACAACGGATCAGGTCTCGGACCTGCTGCAGACTCTGAACCAGCGCTGGCCCGACAGCAGCTTTGAGCAGCTGTCTCTGAGCAATGTCAGCCCGGCGATGGGTTCGGCTTTCCTACGCAAAAGCCTGGTGGCAGTGGTGTTTGCGCTGCTGCTGATCCTGCTGTATATCGCATTCCGCTTCAAGAAGATCGGCGGTTTTACCGGCGGCATGATGGCTGTGCTGGCACTGGCAAACGACCTGATGGTGGTGTTTGGTGCTTTTGTGCTGCTGCGCGCTCCGCTGGACGGCAACTTTATTGCAGCACTGCTCACGATTCTGGGCTACTCCATCAATGATACGGTGGTGGTGTACGACCGTATTCGGGAGAACCGCACCCTCATGGATAAAAAGACCTCTTTTGCAGAGCTGGTGGATCATTCGGTGGCGCAGTCGGCCCGCCGTACCCTTGTTACCACGGTCACTACGGTGATCGCTCTGGCTGTGATGTGCATTGTAGCGGTGATCTATGGCCTGGACAGCATTGTAACGTTTGCATTCCCGCTGATGCTGGGTATGATCAGCGGTGTGTTTACTTCTCTGTGCATTTCCAGCTCTGCCTGGGTCGTCTGGAGCGAGCACAAAAAGCCCGAGCATTCGTCTAAAAAGCACTGATTTGCAGGAGGACCAGATATGAAATGTCCCTATTGCGGCGCAGAGGAGTCCAAAGTGATCGACTCTCGCCCCACCGAAGATGGCGGGCGTATCCGCCGCCGCCGGGAGTGTCTTGCCTGCAAGATGCGCTTTACCACCTATGAAGTGGTGGAGACAGTGCCGCTGATCGTGATCAAAAAGGATAACTCGCGGGAACCCTTTGACCCGCAGAAACTCATGAGTGCTATGCTGCGGGCTTGTGCAAAGCGTCCGGTAAGCTACCAGTCGCTGGAACGCGCAGTCAGCAGCATTGAGCAGACCCTGATGAGCAGCTATGAGCGTGAGGTGACCAGCGACCGTATCGGGGAGCTGACCATGCAGCAGCTCAAGCAGATCGATGAGGTGGCCTATATCCGCTTCGCTTCGGTCTATCGTCAGTTTGCAGATGTGGAGAGTTTCTTCACCGAGCTGGAAAAGCTGATGGGAGACCGCAAGGAGAAAAACAGCCTCTAAAAGCAAAAGTGTGCCTTGGCACTCTGTCTCCTATGATGGATGCAGAGACCACAGGCACACTTTTTGCTTTTTGAACGATAGGCGCCGAGCAGGGGAGAAGCGTTGATCAGTGATCTCTATGCGGCGTATGAATATTGCGATGCGCCCAATCTGGCTGCGGAGATACACACCATCTGGAATACGCTGCTGTTCAACCCCATCGAGAACGAAAATGCGCTGTCTATGCAGCTGAAAACCCTCTCCGATGCCATGAAAAATGGAGTATGACAAGGAGTGCGAAGCGCTGCTTTGTCCTCCAAGAAGTAGATACGGTAGGGAGAGATATTCTCAAATAAGCAAGAGATAAAAAACACGGCCTTTCGGCAGGGAATACACCTGTCGAAGGGCCGTTCTCCTTTTAGCAGCTCATTCACACCCAACGCCGGGACATCCACTCCATGTTTTCCACCTGAACTTGTGCACGGCGCAGCTCGCCCAAGGCTTCTTCCGGAGCATCCAGTGCCAGAAAACCTTCGGCCGCCCGCAGGGCAGCTTCCAATTCCGTAAAGTCCTGTGTACGGAGCAGATGGTTCATCCCTTCGCGCATTTCGTCGCACCGGTCAGCCCCCGAAAGAATGACCTGCTGTGCAGTGGGGTAGTCCGCTTGGTATACGGCTTGGATGGCGCTGTCCAATCCGGAGCCCATTTCGTCCGCAAACCGCCGCACCTGGAAACTGCTGTAATAGGACAGACCCAGCAGAGCTGCCACGATGGCGATGCAAGCATAAATGCGTTTCATAGGTCCTCCTTTTTCAACAAAAAATAGTCCTCGGTGTCATTGCCTACCAGCAGCAAGATCTCTTCCATAAGCAGAGCGTTGGCTTGGGCGGTTCGTTCCAGCCAATCCAGATCTTTGCCGCAGCTATGCAGGTTATCTGTCAGGACCTGACCGTCCAGCACAAAAGGAATGGTGGCATGGGCATTTTTTGCTGTGCGTTGGAGATCAGCCAAGGTCAAAGGTTCTTTCTCCGGCCGCAGCGCCACAGAAAGACTGCCGTTCGTCTCGATCAACGCATAGGAAACATCCCGCGGGTCAAAGATCCCTTGTCCCCGCAGTGCCTCCATCAGGTCGGCTGCGGTCAGACGCAGCATCTTCAATGCGTTTTGGTCGATCTCTCCGTCCTGGATCACTGTTTTGGGGCGTCCCGCTAAAAGATTGAAAAACTTCTGACTGCGGAAGGAAAGTACCGACCCCAGTAGTTCCAGCGCTGCGATCAAGAATAGAGGGATCAAACTGGCTGTTACAGGTGTCTGGTCTGATTCGATGGAGATTGATGCCAGGTTGGAGATCAGAATGGTGGATACCAGCTCCTCCGGCTGCAGCTCTCCCAACTGACGTTTGCCCATCAGCCGCATGGAAAACAGAACACTCAGATAGATCACGATGGTACGAAAGATCAGAAGTTTCATAAACTCTCCTCTGTGTTTTTTTGAACAGAGGCCAGGGCCGTGCACCCGGCATGTATAGGGGCTCTTCCTACGGGGCAAGATATCCCGGTATAGGAGGGGGATACGGATGCAGCAGCTTTCAAGATCACTTTCGGCAAATCTGGCTCAGCTCAAAGATAGCTTTGGTCAGTCTGCGGATTTTTATTCCAAGCAGGTGCAGCTGTACGGCTGCCCTTGTGCGATCCTTTTGTTTGACGGCATGGCCAGCCTCAACTCTTTATGGACAGTGCTGCTGGATGCAGCCAGCCGTCATACGCCTGCCGCCGCACAAAGCAAGCTGGAAGGGGAGCAGGTGTTTGCACTGATCTTTCACCAGTCAGATCTTCCGGCAGAAAGCACACCTGTGGCGGATATGGCCGACCTTGTCCGCCGTATGACGGCCGGGATGGCTGTCCTGCTGATGGATGGCTGTGACAGGGGCATTGCGTTTTCGGTACAGAACCTCAAATTTCGCTCAGTAGGCGAACCAGAAGGAGAGGGAAATCTTCGTGGCTCCCGGGAAGGTTTCAGTGATCTGCTGCGCATCAACCTCAGTTTGCTGCGCCGGCTGATCCGCACAGAAGCCTTGGTGCAGGAGGTGGCGCAGGCGGATACCCCTATGGCTACCGAGTATGCGCTGTGCTATTGTAAAGGGAAGGTGTCTCCGCAGGCGCTGGAATATGTGCGCAAAGCACTGGCAGCAGCAAAACCTGCGATGCTGCTGGATTCCAGTTATTTTTTGCCCTGGCTCCTGCCAGCGAGTTTTCGGCTTTTTACACCCGTCAGCTATACACAGCGTCCAGCTGTGGCCGCCGCCAAATTGTGCGAGGGAAAGATCCTTGTCATGGTCAATGGAAGTCCCTCTGCATTGGTGCTGCCTGCACTGTTCAGCGAGAACTTTGAATGTCTGGACGACTATGGGACCACGGCGTTCTTTTCCTCATTTTTGCGGATACTAAAATATGCATCTTTTGCGCTGACGGTATTTTTGCCGGGTGCTTTTGTATGCATTGCCGTCTATCTGCCAGAGCTGCTGCCCCCGCAGCTGTTATACCGTATCGCTGCTGCTGAAAAGGCAACACCGATGCCATTGTTTGCAGAGATGGTCATGGTGATCCTGATCCTGGAGGTGATCCGGGAAGCGGGTCTCCGGATGCCGCAGACCTTGGGCCACTCTGTTAGTCTAGTGGCCGCATTGGTCATCGGGGATGCCGCTATCTCAGCAGGTCTGATGAGCACCCCGGTGATCTTGGTGGCAAGCATCACATCCATTGCAGTATTTGTAACACCTTCTCTGTACGAAAGTGCTACCGTCCTTCGGTTGGGCGTGGTATTTGCTGCCGGGTTGGCCGGACCGGTTGGGCTGGCGGCTTCGGCATTGCTGTTTTTGCTGGCACTTTCGTCAGTTTCTGCGCTGGGGGTGCCATATCTGTCTAGCCGCAGCACCTCTTCTCCGGATGGTGTTCTGCGGCGGAACTACCGTAAATTATCTGCCACACCCTTTGATATCTGGAAGAAGGGAGGAAACAAGTCTTGAAGCAGCATCTTTCAGCAGCTCCTGCTACGCTGGCACTGAGTTTGGTGACGGCTGCCCTGGCGGAGTTTCTTCTTTCCTTTGGTTTGCAGGCGGATGTCCGTACACAGCTGCTCGGCGGGGTCGCGGGCACACTAGGGATGGCCCTGCTGACCGGTTTGCTGGCAGAGCCGCTGTCCCGGTGCCGTCCGGAGGGGGCCGGACGTTTTGTCTATTTGTGGCTGGGTGTATGGCTGGCAGCAGAGCTGATTCAGCTGCTGTGGCAGGCACACCAGCTTTGTTGGCAGCAGTTCTCCTCACTGGCGGTCATCGGGCTGGCACCGGGTCTGCTCTGGATCGGATGGTGCTCCGGTCAGCCAAATCTTGACCATACGGCCCGCATCCTGTGGTGGTTTGTGGCAGTTGGTGGGCTGATCGCTTTACTGGGGCTGGGGGAGCAGGCGAGATGGCAGCGCTTGATGGAGACAGATTCCCTCCCGGCCACATGGACCGTGCCATTGTATGCAGAATACTTTGCGCTGCCAGTGCTGTGTTCCAGACCTCAAAAAAGCGCAATGCTCCCATTTGTCAGTTTTGGTATTCAGATCAGTTTTGCTTTTGCTGTACAGATGGTCTTTGGTGTCAAAGCGGACGAATATGGCGGCGCAGAACTGCTGCGCGCTATGAGCTTAGGCGTTTTTTCTCGATTGGATGCGTTGCTGGTGCTGATCTGGCTGATAAGCGGCCTGTTTCGTATCTGCTTGCTGAGCTATCTGATCCACGGATTTTATTCTGCGCTAAAAAAGGAGGTCCCCCCATGCTGAATCGCCGTACACTGGCATTGGCGGCCCTGGGGCTGTGGTGTCTTTTATTTGTGCGCACCCGCACCACAGAAAAAAGTATGGTGCGGGCTGTGATGCTGGAATGGGATGCGCAAGGCTGGACGGCAGGGCTGCTTTATCAAGCGCCGGAGGCTGCAGCAGATTCCTCCGAGGCCTCTGCCCAGGTTCGTTTTGCCGCTGCGCAAGGGGGCAGTCTGGGTCAGGCGCTCTCTACGGCGGAAGGCTTGCTGCCGCAGCAGGCAGATTACCAGCTGTGCGATCATGTGCTGCTGGCACCAGGATGCACCCAGGGGTGGCTGCGTGAGTATGAGCAGTTGGTGTTGGAGCGCCGGTGCGGCCGTTTGACTGCTCGGATCTTGGGGTGTGGTTTTACCTGTCAGGAGCTGTCTCAGGCCAGTGAGGAAACAGAGGGCCTTCCAGAAAAATTGCTGCAAGCGGCAAAGCAGGCTGTTCCGTCTGCGGGGGTCCTTTACCAGAGGGAAGAAGGGCTTACCGTTCCACTGCTGGCATTGCAGCAGGATGGCGTCCATCGGGCGGAGGGAGGGCTGCTGCTCAGCCCATCCGGACGGACACGCTTGACAGAGGACCAGCTGCAAGCCGCCCTGATGATCCAGAAAAAAGGGGGTGAGAGACGCTTCTGGGCAAATGGCCAGGAGCTTTGCCTCCGGGTCGCTGCAGTTTCCCTAGAGCAGCAAAAAGAGTCGTTTCTTCTCCGCATGGATTGTCAGCCGCGCGCAGGCGGGGTAGAACCAGACCAAGAGCAGTCTGTACAGGTAGAGCAGCTTTGCCAGGAGGTGGTACAGCTGTATTGGACCTATGGGGTGGATCTGGCAGGGCTTTGCCCGTTTGCTCGATCCCAGAACCTGCGGGCGGTGCAGATACAAAAAAACATCTGCCCGCAGGTGCAGGCAGATGTTCGTTTTTTACAGTGGTAAAGCGCTTCAGTGTGCGATCTCAAAGGTTACAGTGATAGTCGTACCGACATCCACTTCACTTTCCAGTTTTATGCGGGCGTTATGGATACGGGCGATATGCTTGACGATGGCCAGGCCCAACCCAGTGCCGCCAGTGGCTTTGCTGCGGCTTTTATCCACGCGATAGAACCGCTCAAATACGCTGGATTGCGCTTCCGCCGGGATGCCGATGCCGTTGTCCCGCACAGTCAGGGTACAGTGACCATCCCGCCCGCAGGCAGTGATCAGCTGTACTTTTCCGCCAGGACGGTTGTAGCGGATCGCATTGTCACACAGGTTCTGGCATAGTTCATCCAGCAACGCACGGCTTCCCAGTACAGGGGCGCTTTCGCCCAGATAGGTCAACGAGATATAGGCCCGGCGGGCATTTACCTTTTGACGGTCTACGCAGTCTCTTACAACATCCAGCAGATCCACCGTTTCCATAGGAGGGGCTACCCTTGCATCACTGACATTGTCCAGATGAGACAAGGCCAGGATGTCGTTCACCAAACGGATCATGCGGGCGGCTTCCACGTGGATCTTATGACCAAACTCCGCTACGTCCTCTGGCTTTGCAATTCCGGTTTCGATCAACTCGGCATAACCGGAAATGCTTGTCAGGGGCGTTTTTAATTCATGGCTCACATTGGCGGTAAACTCCTGCCGCATTTTTTCGTTGTTTTCGCGCAGGATACGGTCCGAATGGATGCTCTCCGCAAAGGGGATAAGCTCTTTGTAGGGGACACGCTCCTGGATATGGTCCAGATCATCGGTCATTTGCAAAACCGGCTGGACCAGGCTCCGGGTCAGCAGCCCGGCCATTACGGCGGCAACGCCCATCATCAGCAGACAGCTCAGCAGGATGGCCGGCAGAGCTGCATCGTAAATGGACCAAAGCGTCTCGGAATTTTGAGCGACCCGCAAAACTTCGCCGCCAGAGAGCCGCACTGCATAGTAGTAGGTCTCAAACCCCATCGTGCGGGAGTCTCGCCGGTCCCGTCCTTCGCCTGATTCCAGCGCCTGCTGGATCTCCGGGCGGGAGAGGTGATTTTCCATCTGCTGGGGTCCATCAGAGTCAAAGATCACACTTCCGTCCGATGCGATCAGGGTCAGGCGCAGGTCCGCAGGGGCAAAGTCCTCTAAATGCTCTGCGGCATCGGGCAGCTGACAGGCGACAGCTACCAGACTGGCCTCATTTTCCAGTGCAGTCCATGCTTGTTTGGTAAACGCCCTATGGAATATAAAAATACAGAGCGCAGCTGTGCACACAAGCCCGACAAAACCCATCAGGAACAGCCGGTAGCTGATTTTTTCTTCCATATTGCGCAGTTTCATTCGTCGCCAGCCTCCTCGCTGTCCGCCAGCTTATAGCCCACTTTGCGCACAGTGCAGATGTAACGCCCGGCATCACCCAGCTTTTTGCGCAGAGTGCGGATGTGCATATCCACTGTTCGGCTTTCTACCGAGATATCGGTGCCCCATACCACCTGCAAAATGGTCTCACGGGTGACCACAAGGTTTGTGTGCTCCAAGAGCAGCAACAGCAGGGAATACTCCTTGTAGGTCAGATCCACCGGCGTACCGCCCACCGTTACACTGTGACGGTCGTTGTCCAGGGAGATCTCGTGGAAGGTGTAGACGCTGGGTTTTGCTTCCGGTGCAGAGCGGCGCAGCGCTGCACGCACCCGGCTCAAAAACTCCATGATACCAAACGGTTTCGTGATGTAATCATCTGCACCACAATCCAGACCACGCACAGTATCCAGTTCGCTGGTTTTCGCAGTGACCATGATCACCGGCAGGCGCCGCAGGGAAGGGATGGCCCGTAATTTTTTTAGGATCGTATACCCATCTTCGTCCGGCAGCATTACATCCAGGATCACCAGCTCCGGCTCCTCGGTCCGCATAGCCTGCCAGAAAGGCTCCGAGCTGTCGAATCCTACAGCCTGATACCCACTGGATTGCAGTGCATATTGCTCCAATTCACGGATGGCAGCGTCATCCTCTACAATATAGATCATACCTTTTTCGGCTCCTCTTTCGGCTCCTCAGGGGTCTCGGCAGCATTGTCCTGATCCGGGAAGAGGTAACGCTCGCGGTAGCGATCCAGGCGGCGGTGGAACTGCTCGCTCTCCTTGGTCTGGTTGCTCTGACGCAGATCGTTCAGGTAAGCGTGGGTGTCAAAGCTGTCCTGCGCAACCTCGATCTGTGCAACAGCTACGTTGCTGCAGTGGTCGCAGATACGCTCATAGTTGGTCAGCAGGTCTTCCAACACAAAACCATACTCAATAGAGCAGCTTCCCACCTGCAAACGGGCCACATGGCGGGCCTTGATGGCGCGCACCAATTCGTTGACCACGGCTTCCAGCGGCTCTACCTTGCCTGCCATATGCAGGTCGCCCTTGCGGAATGCATCGGTGGTGCGGTTCAGGATATCCTGCACCGCATCCTCCAGGACCCGCAGCTCCTCACGGGCATCGTTGGAGAACCGAACACTCTTCTCCTTCATTTCCTCAGCAGACTCCAGCAGGTTGACCGAGTGGTCGCTGATGCGCTCAAAATCGCTGATGGTGTGCAGCAGGGTATTTACGCTCTGGCTGTCGGCGTGACTGAGCTGATAGCCGGACAGTTTTACCAGGTAGGTGCCCAGAGCATCCTCGTAATCATCCACCTTCTGCTCCTGCTCCCGGACCTTCTTGGCCAGGGCATCGTCCCAGGTGTGGGTCAGGCTCATGGCCTGCATCACGCCTGCGCGGGCCAGCTCAGCCATATCAGCCGTAGCGGCACGGGCACGCTGCACAGCCACGGTGGGGGTGTTGAGCAGACGCTCATCCAGCAGGGCAAATTTCTCCTGCTGTGCAGCATCCTCGGGGATGGTGATGAACGCCAGCTTCTCCAGCACGCTGGCAAAGGGCAGCAGTACAGCGGTGGTCAGCACGTTGAAGACGGAGTGGACGATGGCGATATCCCACGCCGCAATGGTGTCGTTGACAAAGGTGAAATGCAGGACCGCATTCAGGCCATAGAAAGCGACCAGGAACAGGGTCACACCAATGATATTGAAGTACAGATGGACGATGGCTGCCCGGCGGGCATTCTTGTTGGCACCCACCGAGGAGATCAGGGCGGTGACGCAGGTGCCGATATTCTGACCCATGATAATGGGGATGGCACTGCCATAGGTGATGACACCCGTGGAGCTCAAAGCCTGCAAAATGCCCACACTGGCACTGGAACTCTGGATCACAGCGGTGACCAGAGCGCCTACCAGGACGCCCAGAATGGGGTTGGAGAACCGAACGAACAGGCTGGTGAACCATGCTTCATCCTGCAGCGGAGAAACTGCGTCGGACATGGCGGTCATGCCGGTCATCAGCACAGCAAAACCGATCATGATGGTGCCCACGCCTTTTTTGCGCTCGCTCTTGCACATATATAGAATGATGCCGATGAAAGCCAGCACGGGGCTGAAGGAAGTCGGCTTCATCATCTGGATCAGCAGGCTGTCACCCTCCAGACCGGACAGACTCAGGATCCAGCTGGTAACGGTGGTGCCCACGTTGCTGCCCATGATGACGCCGATAGCCTGGTGCAGCTGCATGATGCCGCTGTTTACAAAGCCGACCACCATAACAGTGGTAGCGCTGGAGCTCTGGATGACCGCCGTCACCACCAAGCCCAGGAAAAAGCCCTTGATGGGGCTGTCGGTCAGGCGGCTCAGGATCTTTTGCAGATGACCGCCGGCCTGTTTTTCCAGCGCTTTGCCCATGATGTCCATACCGAACAGGAACAGGGCAAGGCCGCCAAACAGGGAAAATACATGAAAGATCGTCATAGGTTTTCCTCTCTTTGCTTTCGTCCTCAGGGTATGCTGCCCCAAAGAAGGCTCTTCAGGGCAGACAAACCGATTTTCAAAGTCTGATTTTAGTATAAAGTAAGGAATGTAAAATCGGAAACCGGCTCTATGTAAAATCCATGTAAAGTCCACCGGAACCTTACCTAAAGTATACCCCGTTTATACCTGTTTGTACAAGAGATAGCTGGATGCTTTGGAATCTGCTTCCCGCAAAAGAGAATTGTAATTCCCGCCAAAGTCTATTATAATAAGGGGGAGAGCGCCCTGAGCGCAAGGAAGATAAGGGTATACAGGAGGATGGAGCATGGCCAACTTTGCCGTTTCCCTGAAAAAACTGACTGAAAGAGTCAGCGTTGAGGTGGTGTACACCCCCAAGGACCTGGATAAGATCCGGGTGGAGATCGCAGAAGTCAACCGTCCGGGCCTTTTTTTGACCGGCTATTATGAGTACTTTGATAATCTTCGGCTGCAGATCATGGGTCTGGCCGAGATGAACTTTTTGTCTGGTCTTTCTCCGGAAAAACGATATGAAGCGCTGGATAAGCTGTTCGGCCAGCGTCCGCCTGCCGTTATCGTGGGCCGCAGTGAGGAATTGGAGCCGTTTCCGGAAATGCTGGAGCTGGCCCGCAAGCATAGGGTGGCGCTGCTGCGTTCCAACGAGACCACCTGCACCTTGATGGGCAGCCTGATCAGTGTGCTGAACCTGGAGCTTGCGCCGCGTATCACACGGCATGGCGTGCTGGTGGAAGTGTACGGCGAAGGTATTCTGATCCTGGGCGACAGCGGCATAGGCAAAAGCGAGCTGGCCATTGAGCTTGTCAAGCGGGGCCACCGCTTGGTAGCCGATGATGCTGTGGAGCTGCGCAAGGTATCTAACCGACAGATCATGGGCACTGCGCCGGAGAATATCCGCCATTTTATTGAGCTGCGCGGTATCGGTATCGTCAATGTGGCTCGGGTGTTTGGCGTGGGCGCGGTCAAGGTGAGTGAGAGCCTGGACCTGATCGTCCAGCTGGAAGCCTGGGACCCCACAAAAAATTACCAGCGCACCGGCCTGGAAAGCGAATATTACGAGATCCTGGGTGTTAAGATCCCCAGCACGAATATCCCGGTCTCGCCCGGCCGAAATCTGGCTGTGGTGCTGGAGACCGCTGCTATCAATAACCGTCAGAAAAAAATGGGGTACAATGCAGCAAAAGAGCTGCTGATCCGGCTGGGTCTGGATGACCGGCTGGACTGAGAACCCCAAAAAAGGAGAAACTATGGAACAACTCACCCAGCGGCTGACCGCTGCACAGATCCCGTATACACTGCAAGAACCTCTGTGCAGCCATTGTACGTTCAAGATCGGCGGCCCGGCGGCCGTGTTTGTCCGTCCGCGGAACGAAATGCAGCTGACCGAAGCACTGGCGGCCTGTCGGCAGACCGGTACTGCATACTATCTTTTGGGCAATGGCAGCAACATCCTATTCTCAGATGCCGGGTATCCAGGTGCGGTGGTGGACCTGACCGCTTTGCAGCCGGAGATCCGCCGGGATGGCGATACCCTGACAGCCACAGCGGGAGTACGCCTGTCGGCTGTATGCAATGCCGCCCTGGAGGCTGGATTGTCCGGTCTGGAGTTTGCATATGGTATTCCGGGCACAGTGGGCGGAGCGGTGTATATGAACGCTGGCGCCTATGGGGGAGAGATGAAGGATGTCCTGGTCCGGGTGCGCTGGCTGAACGCTGCTGGTCAAGTGGAAACAAGCCTGACCGATGCACTGGACATGGGCTATCGCCACAGCGCATTTGAACAAAACGGCGGGTGCATCCTCTCGGCAGAGTTTGCGCTCCATCCCGGGGAACCTGCGGCGATCCGCGCCCAGATGGATGAGCTGATGGGTCGGCGTGTCTCCAAGCAGCCACTGGATAAACCCAGCGCAGGCAGTACGTTCAAGCGTCCGGCAGGGTCTTATGCATCCTTGCTCATCGATCAGTGCGGCCTGCGGGGCTACCGGCACGGCGGAGCCGCTATCAGCGAGAAGCACTGCGGCTTTGTGGTCAACTTAGGGGGCGCCCGCTGCGCCGATGTCCTGGCTTTGTGTGATGAGGTACGGAATATCGTAAAGCAAAAGACCGGTTATGAGCTGGAAAAAGAAGTCCGAGTGGTGGGAGAGGTCTGATCGCCCCATTTCAATACAGGATAGAGAAGGAGGGCGGCCCATATGGAGCTGCTGATCGTCAGCGGGATGTCGGGTGCAGGCAAATCCGTTGCAATGAACGCATTGGAAGATATCGGTTTTTTCTGCATCGATAATATCCCGGCGGCCTTGATACCCAGTATCCTGGCGTTTTCCAAGGCCGGGGACAGTCAGCTGAAGCGGGTGGCTCTGTCCATGGATGTACGGGGCTGCCGCTCCCGGCAGGAAGTACAGCATGCGCTGGATCAGCTGGACAGCCAGGAGATTGCCTATAAAGTCTTGTTTCTGGATGCACCCGATCAGGTTTTGATGCGCCGTTATAGCGAGACACGCCGCCGCCATCCCATCAGTATCGATGAGGGCATCCCTACCGAACAGGCCTTTGCCCGGGAACGGCAGATCCTGGAGCCGCTGCGGTCCAGGGCGGATTACACCATCGATACCGCTTTGCTGTCCACAGCCCAGAATAAAGAGCGCATCTGCGATCTGTTTGTGGATGGAGGCGGGGCTATGCAGGCCATGCGCCTTACCATTATGTCCTTTGGCTTCAAATTTGGTCTGCCGCAGGAGGCAGATCTTGTGCTGGATGTACGCTGCCTGCCCAACCCCTTCTATGTACCGGGCCTGAAGACCAAGACCGGCCTGGATCAGGAAGTGGTGGATTTTGTTATGAGCCACCCCGAAGCGCAGGAACTGCTGCATCGGTATGAGGTGTTTTTGGCGTATGCGCTGCCTCTTTATGTTAAGGAAGGGAAAAGCCAGCTGACCATTGCAGTAGGCTGTACCGGCGGCAAGCATCGCTCCATTACATTTGCCCGGAAGATCGCCGCTTGGTGTGAGGAACTGGGTTATGCGCCCGGTGTGCAGCATCGGGATGTTGTACGGAAATAAAAAGGAAAGAGTGTAACAGATATCTATGAGTTTTGCATCCAACGCACGGGAGGAGATCGCGCGGTATAGCTTGTCCAAGGACTGCTGTGTCCGTGCAGCCGCCTATGGAGTGGCCTGCTTTGCCAAATATTTTGATGCAAAGGGCCTTGTGCTGCAGACCGAGCAGGAGGGGACTGCCATGGCGGCACAGCGTCTTTTTGCCCGGTGCGGGATCCAAGGAGAAGTAAATGCCAAACACCGCCCCAGTGGTGCGGTGTATGAGTTTGGGATTCGTGCGCCGGAACAGGTGGCCCGGATGCATGAGCTGTTTGGCACTACGGGGACCGAACCCTGCCTTCAGATCGACCCTGGATTGATCCGCTGCCAGACCTGCGTCAGTGCCTACATCGGAGCGGCATTTTTGTGCAGCGGCACAGTCACCGATCCGCAGAAGGAGTACAATCTGGAGTTCCTTACTGCACGCACGAACCTGGCCAAGGATTTTGAGGCCCTTTTGGCAGAGCATGAGTTTGCCCCCCACCGCACCCGGCGGGCCGGAGTCAACCTGATCTATGTTAAGGCGGGGGATAATGTAGAAAAACTGCTCTCCTTTATGGGGGCCGTCCAGGCAGCTCAGCAGATCCACGACCAGAAAGCAGTAAAACAGGTGCGCAATCAGATCAACCGTCATACCAACTGCGACACGGCTAATTTAGGCAAAAGCGCCCGGGCCAGTGCCCAGACACTGCGGGCCATCCGCTATTTGCAGCAACACAACGCATTAGAGGCTCTGCCCCTGCCGCTGCGGGAAGCCGCAGAGATGCGCCTGAAAAACCCGGATCTCTCCCTTACCGCACTGTGCAGCTGTTTTGAACCGGAACTGAGCAAATCTGGTCTTTCTTATCGCATGAAAAAACTTGAAGCGCTGGCAGATGACCTGCGCCAGAGAGAACAGGAGGGGCAGTCATGAGCAGCGCAGCACAGGAGTTCGTCCACCTGCATCTGCATACAGAATACAGCCTTCTGGACGGTGCCTGCCGGATCGATCAGCTGATGGAGCGCGTCAAGGAATGTGGACAGACCGCCGTTGCTTGTACCGACCACGGAGTTATGTATGGCTGCGTGCAGTTTTACAAGGCTGCCAAAAAAGCAGGCGTAAAACCCATCATAGGCTGTGAGGTATATGTGGCCACCCGGACGAGGTTTGACAAGGTCAACCGGATGGACGGCAGCCATCACCTGATCCTGCTGTGCAAAAATGAGCAGGGGTATCAGAACCTGATCAAAATGGTATCCGCTGCATTCACGGAGGGATTTTACTCTAAACCCCGGGTGGACAAACAGCTCCTGGAGCAGTATCACGAGGGTTTGATCTGTCTGTCCGCTTGTCTGGCGGGCGAGGTCCCGCAAGCGCTTTTGGCTGGGGATTACGACCGTGCCAAAGCAGTGGCGCTTTGGTATCGGGATCTGTTTGGCGAGGGCAACTATTATATCGAGCTGCAGGACCATGGTCTGGCAGAGGATACGCAGGTACTGCCTCAGCTTATCAAGCTGGCACGGGATACCGGCATCCCTATGGCGGCTACCAACGATGCCCATTACCTCCGCAGAGAGGATGCTAAAATGCAGAGCATCCTGCTGTGCATCCAAACCGGTAAGACCATTCAGGACGCTGATAAGATGGAATTCCAGACAGAGGAGTTCTATGTCAAGTCCACCCAAGAGATGTACGACCTGTTTGCGATGGTACCGGAAGCCTGTGCCAACACAGCGCGCATTGCAGAGCAGTGCAACTTTGATTTTGATTTTGGTCATACCAAGATTCCTTATTACGAAGCCCCCGATGGGATGGACAATCAGGCGTATTTTGAAAAGCTCTGCTGGGAGGGTCTGGAACACCGCTATGGTCCGGATGTTCCGCAGGCCAACAAAGACCGCCTGACGTATGAGATCGGTGTGGTCAAAAAGATGGGGTATACCAACTACTACCTGATCGTTTACGACTATATCCACTACGCAAAAAGCCAGGGCATCCCTGTGGGACCGGGACGTGGCTCTGGTGCGGGCAGCATTGCGGCCTATTGTGTGGGCATTACCGACATCGACCCTATCCGCTATAATCTGATCTTTGAACGCTTCCTGAACCCGGAGCGTGTCAGTATGCCGGACTTTGATGTGGACTTTTGTTACGAGCGTCGGCAGGAGGTCATTGACTACGTCAACCGGAAATACGGTGCGGACCATGTAGCCCAGATCGTCACATTTGGTACAATGGCGGCCCGCAACGCGATCCGGGATGTGGGCCGGGTCATGGGTCTGCCATACCAAAACGTAGATGCGGTGGCAAAACAGGTGCCCATGGAACTGAAAATGACCCTGAAACGGGCATTGGAAGTCTCCAGCGAACTGCGCCGGATGTATGATACTGACCTGCAGGTCAAAGAATTGATCGATACAGCGGTCAAAGTGGAGGGGATGCCCCGGCATGCTTCCACGCATGCTGCGGGTGTGGTGATCACGCCGAAGCCCACAGACTACTATCTGCCCTTGGCCACCAACGATGGCCTGCCGGTGACCCAGTTCAATATGACCGAGATCGAGGAACTGGGCCTTTTGAAGATGGACTTTCTGGGGCTGCGTACCCTGACGGTGATCCGGGATGCAGAAACTGCTGTGCAAAAACGGGAGCCGGGCTTCTCGATGCAGAAGCTGAACTACGATGACCCCCAGACCTATCAAATGCTCAGCCAGGGAGAAACCGAAGGTGTGTTCCAGCTGGAATCCTCCGGCATGAAGCAGGTCCTGATGGGTCTGCAGCCCCATAGTCTGGAAGATGTCATCGCTCTGATCAGCCTGTATCGTCCGGGACCGATGGATTCCATCCCCACCTACCTGCATAACCGTCATCAGCCGGATAAGATCCAGTACAAGACACCGCAGCTGGCGCATATTCTGGATGTGACCAACGGATGCATCGTCTACCAGGAGCAGGTGATGCAGATCTTCCGGGAGCTGGCAGGCTTCTCCTTTGGCCAGGCAGACAATGTTCGCCGGGCCATGAGCAAAAAGAAGCATGCTGTGATGGAGGCTGAACGGGAGCATTTTGTCCACGGCTGTACGGAGCCGGGCCATGAATGTCCTGGCTGTGTAGCCAATGGCATCTCTGAAAAGGTCGCCAATGAGATCTACGATGAAATGTCCAGCTTTGCCTCGTATGCGTTCAATAAGAGCCATGCGGCCTGCTATGCCTATGTGGCTTTCCAGACCGCTTACCTGAAATCCCACTATCCCAGTGAGTTTATGGCCGCATTGCTGACCAGCGTGCTGGATAATACGGACAAGGTCATCGAATATACCGGCGAGTGCGCCCGTCTGGGCATCAAGGTACTGCCACCGGATATCAACATCTCGGGCGGTGGGTTTACCGCAACGGCCAACGGTCAGATCCGTTTTGGCCTCAATGCCATCAAAAATGTGGGCCGCGGCTTGATCGACCGGGTAGTATCCGAACGACAGCAGCGCCCTTTCAGCAGCTTATATGATTTTTGCAAGAGATTGTATGGCGCAGAGCTGAATCGCCGAGCAGTGGAGAGCCTGATCAAAGCCGGTGCTTTTGATGGTATGGGGGGCAATCGCCATAGCTTGGTCGAGGCAGTAGAGGGGATCACCAAAAGCGTTGAGACCGATGCCCGCCGCAATCTGGATGGACAGCTGGATCTGTTTTCTGTTATGAGCGGAGGGGAGAGCGCTCCGTCAGCGGATAACTATGAGATCCGTCCTCTGCCGGAATATACCCCTTCGGAGCTTCTTCAGCAAGAGAAGGAGGTCAGCGGGTTGTATCTGTCCGGCCATCCGCTGGATGCGTATAGGGAGCAATCGGCCCGTATCGCATCCCACGCCATCAAGGCGCTGACCGGAGAGGATGCCCATAAGCTGGATAACAGCCATGTGCGCATCGTCTGTACCATCGTCAAGACCCGAATGATGACCACAAAGTCCAACAGTATGATGGCATTTACCAGTGTAGAAGACCTGACGGGTACACTGGAAGTGATCGTATTTCCGCGGGTGCTGGATCTCTTCCGGGATGCCTTGCAGGATAATGCGGTTGTGGTCATTGATGGGCGGCTGTCGGTGCGGGAGGATGAGCCTCCTAAACTGATGGCAGAGACGGTCACCCCCATCGATCAGTATGGCGCCGGACGCCCGGCGGGGGCGGTATCTCGTCCGGCTCAGCCGCAGCGGCTGTATCTGCGGCTGCCGTCCCGCACCTGCCCGCAGTATGATAAGGTCATCAACTTATTGGAGATCTTTGATGGTTCTATGCCTGTGATCCTGTATTTGCAGGATACAAAACAGAAACTGGGCGTGCCGCGCCGGTTATACGCTTCTGGGCATCCATTGCTGATGCAGGAGCTGCAGCGGCTGTTGGGCACAGAAAATGTTGCAACAAAATGACATTTCTGCGCACGAATCCTGACAGGTGGGATGTTTTCAAACGGCCTGTATTGTGTTATAATGGTTGCAGGCAAATTGGAGCAACTTTGCATCAAGCGTCCGGGTCTTGCCGGACAACTGGGCTAAAACCCAGAGGTAAGTGAAGAAGTTGGAGGGTATCTCTAGTTATGGAAAAGCAAATCAAAACGATCGGCGTCCTGACCAGTGGTGGCGACGCTCCTGGTATGAACGCTGCGGTCCGTGCCGTTGTCCGCACCGGCCTGCACAAGGGCTTCCGTATGATCGGCATCCAGCGCGGTTATAATGGCCTGCTGAACGGCGAATGCTTTGAGATGAACCTGCGCAGTGTTTCAAATATTATTAAAAAGGGCGGTACGATCCTGTATTCTGCCCGCTGCCTGGAGTTCAAGACGAAGGAAGGCCAGGATAAGGGCGCAGCCAAGTGCCGTGAGCTGGGCATCGATGCACTGGTGGTCATTGGCGGCGATGGTTCCTACCGTGGCGCTCGTGAGCTGGCACATCGCGGCATCCCGATGATCGGCTTGCCTGGCACCATCGACAACGATATTGCCTGCACCGACTACACCATCGGTTTTGATACCGCTATGAACACCGCCCTGGAGATGATCGACAAGCTGCTGGATACCACCCAGAGCCATGACCGCTGCAGCGTTGTGGAGGTCATGGGCCGTAATGCAGGCTATATCGCTCTGAATGTGGCGATCGCCTCCGGCGCTATGGCTGTGCTGCTGCCGGAGCGGGAATTTGATATGCAGCGGGATATCCTGGATAAGATCATCGAGACGCAGCGCACAGGTAAGCGTCACTTTGTCGTGATCGTGGCCGAGGGCATTGGTCACTCGCAGGAGATCGCCAGCGAGATCCAGGCACGTACCGGCATCGATACCCGTGCCACGATTTTGGGCCATGTTCAGCGCGGTGGTTCGCCTACTCTGCGGGATCGCGTCAACGCTTCCGCTATGGGTTATCGGGCTGTCTGCCTGCTGGAGCAGGGCAAGTTCAACCGCATCGTCGGCATGAAGGGCGAGCAGCTGGTGGATTACCCTGTGGATGAGGCCCTGGAGATGACCAAGAGCCTGGACCCCGTCCTGATGGATGTTTGCAACACCATTTCGATCTGATGATAAAAAGAGAGCATCTGCACGATTGCAGATGCTCTCTTTTTTTCTATAGGGCATCAAAAGGGCATCAAAAAGCCGCCGACCTTTTGGCCGACGGCAGAATAGTTAGGGAAAAGGGCAGGAATCAGGCACGGGAATGAGCCGTTGCAGTTTGTTCGGATGTTTTAGCAGCGCCGGTTTTGTCTTGTGCCTTTTTATAAGCACTGACCGAGTGAAGGACGATATTCAACCCCAGTACGATCAGCATTACGGCCAGGATCAGCTGCAAACCGTTGGCAAAGAATACAGCGGTCCAGGTGGTCTCTCCGGCGGGGATCGTTACAGAAGCAGCAGTGCGGATGGCACTGACCATGGCAAGCAGCCGCTGTACCAGAGCAGTAAAGGTGACACACAACATGATGACCAGCGGCGGCATCAGCATTTTGTTGCTGCGGCCCGTCACCTTCAAAAAGACGCACAGAGTCGACAGAACCAAAGCGGACAGCAGCTGATTGGCAGAACCAAACAGAGGCCAGATGTTGGCGTATCCGATCTTGGTCAGCACAAAGCCAAATGCCAGGGTCACAAATGTAGAAAAATAGAGGTTGCAGCATAGTTTGCGCCAGGCCGGTGCGTGCTCCATATCATCTACACTGAAAAGCTCCTGAAAGCTCATCCGTCCAATGCGGGCGACAGCATCCAGGCTTGTCAATGCCAACGCAGAGACACACATCGTCATAAACACAGTGGCAGCATAGGCAGGCACGCCGAACATCTCAAAGAAGCCAGCGACTCCACGGCTGAAGATCTGGAAGGGAGTGCCCGCAGCAGGCGTCCCATCCGCTGCAGCTGCCGCACCAGCCACACACAAAGCCAGCACCGCCAGCAGGCTCTCCAAAACCATGGCGCCATAACCGACCTTGAGCATATCCTTCTCGTTGGATACCGTTTTGGAGGAGGTGCCGCTGGATACGAGACTATGAAATCCGGATACAGCGCCACAAGCCACCGTGACGAACAGGATGGGGAACATGGTTCCCAAAGAAGCGTTATCAAAGCCAGTATAAACAGGGAGATTCATCTTGGGGTGTGCTACCAGCAACCCTACCACAGCGCCAGCGATCATAGCGACAAACATAAAAGTGGTCATGTGGTCGCGAGGCTGCTTGAGCATCCACATAGGCAGAACAGCTGCGAAAAAAATGTACACAAAGGTGATGTAGCTCCACATGGCTTTGCCCAAGATCAAAGGCAGATTGGCACCGATGGCAAAGGAGAACACGATAAACAGGATGCTGACCGTGCTTTCTTTCCAGCCAGTAAGGTGCAGCTTTTTCTGCAGCAGTCCAAACACGACAGCAAAAACCATAAACATGATGGAGACCATGCCTGCGGCACCGTTAGTAGCAGCAGCATCGGTCAATGCACCATCTGCTCCATAGGCGTTAAAGGTGCCCGCAACCATATCTGCAAAGGCCGCAATGACGATGCCGCAGAACAGCCAGCAGAACAGCAGGAACAATTTGCGGCCAGTCTTTCCGATGTATTTTTCGATCAGCATACCCATGCTCTTGCCGTCGTTCTTCACCGAAGCATACAGAGCGCCAAAATCAGTAACAGCGCCGAAGAAGATGCCGCCGATCAGGACCCACAAAAGCACTGGCAGCCAGCCAAAAGCGGCAGCCTGGATCGCACCGGTCACAGGGCCGGCACCTGCAATGGAGCTGAACTGATGGCTGAATACAGTCCATCCATCAGCGGGAACAAAGTCTCGGCCGTCTTCATGCAGCACAGCAGGAGTCTTGGCCTGCGGGTCTACCCCCCATTTGTTGGCTAGCCACCGTCCGTACAGGACATAAGCGCCCAGCAGGCACACAGCAGCGATCAAAACGATGACCAAGGTGTTCATTTTCTCAATCCCTCTTTTCTATTTTTGGCCTCTGTTCTCATTGTCAGGGGTCGTGCCGTTAATTTAGTCCTGTTTTCACAATTTGTCAATATATTTTGAAATAATTGGAAGAGTGAACGAATCGAAAGGTGAAAATAAGCCAACTTTTAGATGATTTTGTTTCACCCGTCCGTTGTCCGACGACAACCTTGACTTTTTTGCTTTGATGTGGTAAAGTGAAAACGAGAATAAACAGATGAAGGAGGGCACTATTATGCCCAGCAAGGATCCTATACGGAATAAAGCCACCGATGCTCTGTTTGATGCGATCTTGACCTTGGAGACCCGGGAGGAGTGCTACCACTTCTTTGAGGACCTTTGCACCGTGAAAGAGCTTTCGGATATGGCGCAACGGCTTCAGGTGGCAAAGTTCTTGCTGGATGGCAGCACCTATGAGCAGATCGTAAAAACCGCCGAGATCTCCACTGCCACCATCAGCCGGATCAATCGCTGCATCCAGTATGGATCAGGCGGCTACCGAGAAACCATTGAAAAGGCGCGCACAGCAGAAAAAGCATCGGAGCAGTAACCTTTTTGTGAGGGCAAACATAGCATGAGACAGACTTCTCTGACCAATAGGCAGAGATACGAAAGGATGAACTGCTATGTCTGACTGCAACAATCATACCAACAACTGTGAACTGTGCTGCCCTCAGCTGCCCAATGTTTCCCTGGATCAGGCGGTCGTGGATCTGATGGAGAGCATCGCTTTGCAGGAAAGTGCGCTGAGCCACATCCTCTGTGCTGAAAGCCAGAAGATGAAGGTCGCCATGACAATGCCGGATCTGGACCTGTGCAAGCTGCTGGAGGTCAATGATTCTGCCACCAACATGGTCCATGCAGTGGCAAATTTGGAGCTTGTGTTAAAGGATAAGCTGGAGTTTATCTCCAACAACCTCTATTATCCGCCTTCCGGCGGACAGGGGACTGCACAGTAATTTTTTCTCAGCTGCGGGACAAAGACAGCATCTGACAGAGGTGCGTTTTCCGCTTTGGCAGGAAACTGCGCAGCGTAAATTGCAGACAGAGGTCTCTGGTGTGTTTGCGGTTATTTCAGCCGCACGGCCAGAGACTTTTTTACTTGAATCTGCAGGATGGACCTCTTCACGCTATGAGAGTGCCTTGCGAAATGTATAAAATCTATAAAATCTTTTGTGAGAATTGCTGATAACGCAAATCTGTGTTATACTATAAGATGTTTGGGGTGTGTCGGATACAGAATATCCTCCAACCTCCGGGCACAAAAAGCCGGAACATCAAAACTTTGCTGCCGGAGCTTTGGCCTGGCGCTCTTGATAACAGAAAGTGAGGAAACAAGCTTGCTGCACTATGATGCGATTTTGTTTGACGTGGACGGTACGTTGATAGACTCCGCCCCCGGCATCCTGCATACACTGGAAGAAGTATTCCTTGCCATGGGAGTGGACACTGCGCAGCTGGATCTGCGCCGCTATCTGGGGCCGCCGCTGCGCCGCACTTTTGCAGAGCACTTTGCCAGTGCAGAGCAGATCGAACAGGCCACCCAGATGTACCGGGACAGCTACCATGTAAAAGGCAGCCATGAATGTGCACCTTATCCGGGCGCTGCCCAGATGCTGCGTCAGCTAAAGGATGCAGGTCTGATCCTGTGCACAGCTACATCCAAACCCACCCAGGTGGTCACACCGATCCTGCAGGAGCAGGGTCTGGCAGACCTCTTTGATTTTATTGGCGGTGCCTCCATGGATGAGTCCCGGGACACCAAAACCGATGTGGTCCGGTATGTCTTGTCTCAGCCGCTTTTGACAGGCAAGCGTGTGCTGATGGTGGGGGACCGGGCTGAAGATCTGCGCGGTGCAGCGGACTGTGGTCTGACTGCAGCAGCTGCATTGTATGGCTATGGCAGCCGTGCAGAGTGTGAGCCGTTTGCCCCCGTATTTTATGCGGACAGCTGTGCTGCTCTGACGCAGTACATCCTGGGATAAACGGTTTCTATGGATAGAATTGGGGAATGAACATGAACCGAAACAAACAACAAAACAAACAATCCATTACACCTATGCAAAAGCAGGCTCTGTGGGTCTGCGGCCTTTGTGCGGTGGCCGTTCTGCTGACCGCAGGCATCACCCTGACCAAGCTGGCACAGGGCAAATATCAGCCGCCTGCTTCTTCCGAGCCTGCTCAACCGGAACAGCCGCTGCCGCCGGGGGAAGAGGATCTTTCCGGTCATTATCAGATCGATAACACTTCCGCTGCACTGCTTGCAGAGACCCCCGACGCAGGGGAGGAGTACCTGGCCCAGACTTTGTTTTTGGGTGATTCCAACACGGTGCGTCTCTATAATAATGGTCTGGTATCTCTGCAGCAGTTTTGCGCCAAAGAGGGGATCGGCCTGCACTCGGCACTGCAGGAGGGGATCGTCAGCTTTAAAAACAACAATAACCGGTATACCATCCCGCAGGCTGTGGCTATGATGAAGCCCCGCCGGGTAGTTCTGACCTTGGGCACCAATGATACCGGTATGGCGGTGCAGGATTTTATCAATAACTATACCGCACTGGTGCAGGCTATCCAGGCCAGCTATCCCTATACCGATATTATTGTCAATACGGTGCCGCCGGTACCCGCAGATCACGCCAGCTATCCCCAGATGGATCAAACGAAGATCGACGATTTCAACATGGCATTGCTGACCATGTGTGAACAGCTGGGGGTCAAGTTTTTGAACAGCGCAGAGGTCCTCAAGGATGAGACCGGATACGGCCAGGCGGATTTTTATGGTGCCGGGGATATCCACCTGAAGAGCAGCGGTCTGAAAGCAATGCTGAACTATCTGCGCACCCACGCGTATCAAACCGAGGATCGCCGCCCGGATACCAGCGGTATCCCGATCCGTACCTTGGAGTATACCTCGAACCCCAGTTCCGCCGTTCCGGATTCGTCCAGCGCGGCGGCTTCCTCTGAGGCAGAAGCCAAGGAGTTTGAGGCACGTTATCATGTGGACAAAAATGGCGGCGGCACGCTGTCCAGCGGAGATATCTCTGGCAAAACTTCGCTGTCTTATGCTGTCACCGCACCTACGCAGTCGGTCAGTGTTACCGCTGTGCCCGATGAAGGCTATGTGTTTGTCAAATGGAGCGACGGCGTTACCGACCGTACCCGTACAGACACGGGCTTTAAGCAGAACCTGGATGTAACAGCTGTCTTCTCGGCAGTGTCCGTCCAGATCTCCAGCGATGGCAAGGGATTTTTGGGTACCTCCTATACCTTCAAGGCTACCCTTAAGGGCAAGTATGCCAAGGCCGAATACCTGCATTGGTACGCAAATGGAGAGGAAGTAGTAGATGCTGCTGGCCGCACCAAGGTAACGGTGCTGGTCAATGATGAAATGCTGAATTCCACCTATCAGATCTACGCAGTGCTACAGTATAACGGCAGCAGTGTGGCCAGTAACCCGCTGGTCATCTCCGTGGGCGGTGTAGAAGCTGGCTCCGGCAGCAGTTCTGCTTCTTCGTCGGGCAGCAGCTCTTCCGGCGGTACCAGTTCAGGGGCCTCCTCTGGAAGTGGCACCGGCTCGGATTCCGAGGCAGGCGCTGGATCAGGAAGCACCTCCAGCGGCAACGGGTCTTCTGTTTCGGGTGGTTCGGACAGCACGCCCTCTGGCGATTCTTCGGTCCCGAGCAGCTCGGAAGGTGCATCCTCTGTTCCTAGTGAATCCACCGGCTCCACCGGTGCAACGGGAGATACATCATCCGGAAATGGCGGCTCCGGTAATTCCTCTGCCTCCTCCGGCAACTCGGAAGGCACCGGCAATGCACCGTCCCCTGAGAACAACAAAGAGGAAGCTCCTTCAAAACAGGAATCGCAGGAGGGAGAGAGCGCTGAAAATGATGCAGCCTCTCGGGAACCCTCCGCCGATGCAGAAGCTACGGGGCAGGCTTGAGATTCACGCTTTTTTCTTGCCGTGCATATGCTGACAGCAAGAAAGGAGGCTTTGAACCCATGACCGATGAAGAGCTTCTTGTACCCAGTATGCCCGGGGCAGAAGATGTGACCGACGGCAGCGTGGATCACTACGAGATGGATTGGCCGGTGATCGATAACCGCGCCCTTGAGGAAGAAATGTATAAATGCAAACCGGTTTCCTGCGGGGGTAGTGCTGCCTGCCAGGACAATCAGCCCCTGCAGACAGATGAGGAAATGTACGAGATCATTCCGGGTTAAACGGGAAGCCAGCTCTGCCAGAAGACAGGGCTGGCTTCTGCCTGTAAAAACAAGAGATGAGCTGTTCTTTTGAGTACAGGGCATCTCCTCGCTTTATAGAAAGAGAAAGGGACGCTTTATGGCAAAATATTATTGTGTTCTGTTTGATGCTGACAATACGCTGCTGGATTTTGATGCCGCGGAAAGCAAGGCGCTGGCCGAAACGCTGATCAACTATGGCATCGAGCCCGATGCACAGACGGTACAGACCTACCGCGAGATCAATGCTGAACTCTGGCAGCAGCTGGAAAAAGGGCAGATCCGTCGGGAAAAACTGATGGCGGAGCGCTTTACCCGTTTCCTGAAAGCTGTGGACGCTGCGGGAAATGGCCCCGAGATGAACCGCTATTATCTGGAGCGCCTGTCCACGCATCCCGACCTTATGGCCAGCAACGTGCTGGATGTGATGCACGAACTGTCCGAAGTGGCTACCCTGGCCATTGTAACCAATGGATTTGACCGGGTGCAGTCCCGCCGGGTGGTGGAGTCTGGCTTGGCGGATTATATGGAAGGGGTCTTTGTCTCCGAAAAACTGGACACCGAAAAGCCCAACCGTAAGATCTTTGATGCGGCTCTGCGGGCTCTTGGGGTGGAAAACCGGGAACATGTTCTGATGGTAGGCGACAGCCTTTCCAGCGATATTCAGGGCGGCAATGGCGCTGGTTTGGATACCTGTTGGTTCAACCCTTCTCATGCGGAAAATCCGGGCAAGGTCTGCCCGACTTACGAGATCGATGCGCTGGAGCAGCTGTACCCCTTGATCATGGAGCCGGAGGAACTGGCTAACCTGGGGCTGAAGCACCGCCGCCACCAGCCGTAACCTTTTCTGTGCCGAGGGATGTGTGGAAATTATGCTGATTCATTTAGAAAAACTGGGCAAGAGCTTTGGCGAAAAACTCGTTTTGCGGGACGTGACGGCCAGTGTTGAACGAGAGGACCGCATTGGTATCGTGGGGCAGAACGGCGCCGGAAAAACGACCTTGCTGAAGATCCTGACCGAAGAATACACCGATTACGATGGGGAATTCAGCGTGACCCATGGAGTCACGCTGGGTTACCTGGAACAAAACGCCAAGCTGGATGTGACCCTGGATATTTATGGGGAGATGCGCTCCTGCTTTGCTCCTGTGCTGGAGGCTATGGCCCGTATGCAGATCCTGGAGCGCAAAATGGCGGCGGAGCCCAATCAGACCCAGCTGTTGGCGCAGCATGAGGAGCTGCAAAGCATCATTGATGCTGCGGATGGCTACCAGATGGATGTCAACATCAAAAAGGTGCTGTCTGGTATGGGTTTTGCTCAGGATACCTGGGGCAAAAATGTTGGCGTGCTTTCTGGCGGAGAGCTGACCCGCCTGCGTTTGGCAAAACTGCTGCTGGAAAAGCCGGATGTGCTGATCCTGGACGAGCCTACCAACCATCTGGACTTTGCCACGATGGAATGGCTGGAAAGCTACCTCAAGACCTATTCCGGTGCTGTGCTGGTGGTCAGCCATGACCGCTATTTCCTGGACAACGTGTGTACAAAGATCTGGGAGGTTGCCGGTCAGACCATGACCACTTATAAAGGCAATTTCTCTGCCTATCTGCCGCAGAAAGAGGCCGCCGATGCGCTGCGTCAAAAACAGCATGATGCGGATGTAGCACTGGCCGAAAAATTGCAGGATTACATCGACCGCAATCTGGTGCGGGCTTCCACCACTAAAATGGCTCAAAGCCGCCGCAAACAGCTGGAAAAGCTGGAGATCACGGAAGCTCCTGTGGATGAGACCAACGAGCTGAAATTCCGTTTTGAATACGATGTGGAGCCTTGGAATGAGCTGGTGATGCTCAAAAACCTTAGTGTCCGCATCGGGGAGCGCACGCTGTTGGAGCCCTTCACCTACACCGTGTGCCGCGGAGAGCGGCTGGTGATCGCCGGACCCAATGGCGCAGGCAAATCCACTTTAATGCAGGTGTTGGACGGCAAGCGCCGTCCCTCCGGCGGTATGGTGCGTCTGGGCACCGGGGCGCGCCCCAGTATTTTTGCCCAGCAGCAGAATCGAGTGGGCGCAGGACGGGTGATCGATGTTATTTGGAACAAGTATCCCCGCATGACTGAGCTGGAGGTGCGCAGTCATTTGGCAAGACTGGGCTTCCGGGGCGAAACGGTATTCAAACCCTGCGAGGCCCTCTCCGGCGGCGAGCTGGCTCGCCTTCGTTTTGCAGAGATCGTGCTGGAACGGCCCAATCTGCTGTTTTTGGACGAGCCCACCAACCACCTGGATATTTATACCCGCGAGAATCTGACCGAAGCACTGCAAGCCTATACTGGCACATTGCTGCTGGTAACGCATGACCGTCATTTGATGAACAGTCTGGCGTGTCCGATCCTTTATCTGGAGGACGGCCGTGCCACCCTGTACCCCAGTTATGATGCACTTATGGGGCGGGCGCTCCCTGCGGCTGCACCTGCTCAGGCAGCAGAACCGGCAAAGACCGGCTACGGCAAGGAACAGCGCCGCCGCCGTGCAGAACTGCGCGCTAAGATCAAAGCCTGTGAGGATGAGATGGAAGCCTGCGGCGCACGAGAGGTAGAGCTGGACAACGAGATCAACAGCCCGGAAGTTTACAACGACCCGCAGCTGCTGCGCCAGAAAAGCGATGAATTGAGCGACCTGCGCTTCCATCAGGAAGAATTGTTTGCTGCTTGGGAGGCTGCCATGGAAGAACAGGAGCAGTACGAGCAGGCGCTGTCTGCAGCCGAGAAATAAACGACCTATCAACCGAGAGGAGGCGCACTTTATGCCGCGGCATACCTACAAAAAGACACGTCAGATCGCTTTATCTGGTCTGCTGTTTGCGCTGGCCATGGCATTGTCCTTTGTGGAAGGCACCTTGGTGATCCCGGGGCTTCTGCCCGGGATGAAATTAGGGCTGGCCAACATTGTGGTGATGTATGCGCTGTTTTTCATGGGACCGGGGCAGGCTTTGGCACTTGATCTGCTGAAAGCAGGCTTTGTGTTTTTGGTGTCCGGACCAACCGCAGGCTTTTTGTCCTTCTGCGGAGGGATGCTGTCGCTGCTGGTGATGTGGCTGCTGTACTATGTTCTGCCGCTGCGTCCTACTTGGTTTATCCTGTCGGTCTGCGGCGCGCTGGCGCATAACATCGGCCAGCTGCTGGGGGCCGGACTGATCCTTTCTTCTGCGATGTCGCTGTACTATGCACCGGTCATGCTAATACTGGGGCTTGGTATGGGGGCGCTTACTTCTATTACTCTGCGCGCTTTGCTGCCGGCCCTTAGCCGCCTGGGACTGAATACAAAGGAAAAGCGGGGAGAATAAGCCGTTTCCATACTAGTGAAGCGCTTATACAGCGCAAGTGCTTCCATCCAAAAACAGTTGCACCAGCAGGCAGATTCCGATATAATAAGAAGTATTCCTAAAGTTATAAGGGCATTTTGCACCTTTCATTCTGCCCCTTAAAAAAACTGTCTTTGCCCGACACAGCGCAAAGGCAGCCGGGAGGTTTGTATATGTCTGAAAAAGTTACGGTAAAGGTGGAGCGTCATGAGCTGCACCTGCCAGCCATCGCCCTGCGGGGACTGGTGGTGTTTCCCAACAATTTGGTCCACTTTGAGGTAGGCCGCGCGAAAAGCATTGCTGCGGTGGAGTGGGCTATGGCTAACAATTCCAATGTTTTTTTGGTGACCCAGAAAGAGATGGATACTGATGAGCCTGCGGCGGAAGATCTGTATGCTTATGGCGTAGTAGCCGAGGTCAAACAGGTGCTTCGCGTCTCGGATGAATTGGTCAAGGTTCTGGTAGAGGGTAAGACCCGTGCAAAGATGCTGGGTCTGGACGGCAGCGGCAGCTTTCTGCTGGCATCTGTCCGCCCGGCCCCTGTCCGCGGGGTCAAGGCTGATGATTCCATCCGTCTGGAAGCATTGCTCCGCAGCCTGAAAAGCTGCTTTGATGAATACCTGGGCATGAACCCCCGTCTGGGCAAAGATGTGGTGTTCTCCATCGTTTCCAGCGATGACCCGGTATTTTTGAGCGAATACATCCCCGCCAATCTTTTGTTCCGCTATGAGGATAAGCAGGCGGTCATGAATGAAAACACCCTGACGGGCCGTTTGCAGCGTCTGATCGAGATGCTGCGGCGGGAGTGCCAGGTGATGCGGGTGGAAAAGGAGATCGCTGATAAGGTCAACGAAGCAATGGACCGCAACCAGCGGGAGTATTACCTGCACGAACAGCTCCATGTGATCAACGATGAGCTGGGAGAAGGGGACGACACCCATGCCGAAGCGGATGAATACCGCCGCCGTATCCAGGAACTGCACTTGGCCGAGGACAGCGAGAAAAAGCTGCTGAAAGAGGTGGATCGCCTTGCCAAGATGCAGGGCAGCAACCAGGAAGCTGCGATCATCCGCACCTATCTGGACACCTGCCTGGACCTGCCTTGGAATACCTTTACGGTGGATGATCTGGACATTGCCCGGGCGCAGCAGATCCTGGACCGGGACCACTATGGTCTGAAAAAGGTCAAGGACCGTATTCTGGAGATCTTGGCTGTGCGCAAATTGTCGCCGGACGTCAAGGCACAGATCATCTGTCTGGCAGGCCCTCCGGGTGTGGGTAAGACCAGTATCGCTCGTTCCATCGCCGAGAGCCTTGGGCGCAAATATGTGCGCCTGAGCCTGGGTGGTGTGCGGGATGAAGCCGAGATCCGTGGTCATCGACGCACCTATATTGGCGCCATGCCGGGTAAGATCATTTCTGCCATGATCACGGCCAAGAGTTCCAACCCGCTGATGCTGCTGGACGAGATCGATAAACTGGCAGGAGATTTCCGGGGCGACCCCGCAGCTGCTCTGCTGGAAGCCCTGGACCCGGAACAGAACGGCACCTTCAATGACCATTTCCTGGATATTCCGTACGATCTGAGCCATGTTCTGTTCATTACTACGGCCAACGATCTGGGCAGTATTCCCGGCCCCCTGCGGGATCGTATGGATGTGATCGAGCTGCCCAGTTATACCCGGGTGGAAAAATACAATATCGCCCGCAAACATCTGCTGCCTAAGCAGCTCAAACTCTGCGGTCTGTCTGGAAAGGTCACGCTGTCGCAGAGCGCTTTGTATGATATCATCGATGGGTATACCCGTGAGGCCGGTGTGCGTAATCTGGAGCGTACTATTACCAGTGTGCTCCGCAAATGTGCCCGAAAGATCGCCAGTGGTGAGGTCGAGAGTGTATCCGTCACGGCCTCCTCGCTGGAAGAGCTGCTGGGTCCCCGCCAGGTCAAGGCAGACTTCTTGAACCGCACCAATATGGTGGGTGTCGCCAATGGTCTGGCTTGGACCAGTGTGGGCGGCGAGACTCTGCCGATCGAAGTACAGGTCATGGATGAGGGCAGCGGAAAGATCACGGTCACTGGTTCCCTGGGCGATGTTATGAAGGAGAGTGCCCAGCTGGCGGTCACCTATGTGCGGGTCCATGCAGCAGAATATGGCATCGACCCGGAGCGCCTGAAGAAATGCGATCTGCATATCCATGCCCCCGAGGGCGCAGTGCCCAAGGACGGCCCTTCGGCTGGCGTTACGCTGACCACAGCCTTGGTGTCCTGTCTGTCCGGGCTGCCGGTGCGGGGAGATGTTGCCATGACCGGTGAGATCACCTTGCATGGCAATGTGCTGCCCATTGGCGGCCTGCGGGAAAAGAGTATGGCTGCGTATCGGGAGGGGATGAAGCTGGTGCTGATCCCCAAGGGAAACGAGCCGGATCTGTATGAAGTGGATGACGAGGTGAAAAAGAACCTGGAGTTTCTGCCGGTAACAAACCTCTCGCAGGTATTGGAAGCAGCTCTGCTTCGGGAAAAGAAGTCAGCTTCCCGTCGGAGCCGTTCTTCCCAAAAAACACAGCCAGAAAAAGCCCCTGTGACGGACAGTGTCCAGGCAGGGCCGGTATGCTGACCGTTAGAGCAGAGAAAGGGAGAGAGCTATGAAGTATCAAAAGGCAGAGTTTCTGGCCAGTTATGGCCTGGCCAGCCAGCTGCCCCCCAGCGACCGCCCCGAACTGAGTTTTTCGGGCCGTTCCAACGTAGGCAAATCCAGTCTCATCAATAAGCTGTGCAACCGCAAAAATCTTGCACGGGTGTCCAGCACCCCGGGCAAAACAGCAACCATCAATTTTTATGGGGTGGATCAGTGCTACTTTGTAGACCTGCCCGGCTATGGCTATGCCAAGGTGGCTAACGCTGACCGGGAGCGGTGGGACAACCTGATCAACGGTTACTTTGATGCCCCTCGTCAGCAGGCATTGCTGGTGCAGCTGATCGATTGCCGCCATGCCCCCAGCGCTGACGATATCCAGATGCTGGAATACCTGCGGTATCATCGCGTCCCCTTTGTAGTGGCATTGACCAAGGCGGACAAGCTGAAAAAAAGCCAGCTGCAAAAGACGCAGGCCGAGTTTGAGGCCATTCTGATGCCTTATGGCTGTCAGAAGGTGCTGCTGACCAGCGGAGAAAACGGCTACGGTATCCCAGAGCTTCAGGCTGTACTGGATGCTGCGGTGGCACAGTGCGGTCAGAGTGAGGAGTGAACTGTCATGGCTTACCATGAATTTGCCTATTTCTACGATGAGTTCAACGGCGAAGCCGACTATGATGCGCTCTATGCCCAGATCAAAGGGCAGCTGGATGCCCACGGCATCCAGAATGGCATCGTTGCAGATCTGGGCTGTGGGACAGGAGAACTGACCCTGATGCTGACGCAGGCCGGTTATGATATGATCGGCATCGATCAGTCCGAACAGATGCTCTGCGTGGTACAGGATAAGGCCCAGCAGCTGGGGCTGTCTCAGGGGCTGCTGCTGCTTCGGCAGGACCTTTTGCAGCTGGATCTCTATGGAACGATCCAGGCGGCGGTGTCTACCTTTGACACATTCAACCACCTGCCGGATCTGGATAAAGCCATTGCCAATGCTGGCTTTTTTATGGAAAAAGGCGGCGTGCTCCTGTTTGATATGAACACGCCCTATAAACACCAGGAGGTCCTGGGGGAGAACTGCTTTACCTTTGAGCAGGAGGATGCCCGCTGCATCTGGAAAAACCACTATGACCCTGTTTCCCGCCGGGTGGAGATCCAGCTCCAGATCGACGATCTGGAGACGGGGGAGCAGTTTCATGAGGACTTTTTTGAGTATACATATACCCTGGAGCAGGTGCGAACTGCGCTGGAAAACCACGGTTTTGCATTGGAAAGCGTCTGTGATGGGGAGAGCTTTGGCCCGTTGACGGAAAAGAGCGAGCGTTTCTTTTTCTGTGCGGTCAAACAATATACCCAGTTGGAGGGATAACAAGATGGCAAATTTGATCCGTGGTCTGTCGGAAAATGGCGGCGTTGTTTTCTGTGGGATGGATTCGACCCAGATCGTCCGCCGGGCCGAGCAGCTGCATACGACCAGTGCGACTGCCAGTGCTGCTTTGGGCCGCCTGCTTACAGGTGCTGCCTTGATGGGCGCTATGCTGAAGGATGAACGGGACAGTGTGACCCTGCGGGTCTCCGGCGGTGGACCGCTGGGCTTGGTGATCGCCTGTGCCGACGGTGCAGGACACCTGAAAGGCTGCGTGGAAAACCCCTTGGTAGAACTGCCCCCTCGGGCCGATGGGCATCTGGATGTAGGTGGTGCAGTGGGCAAGGACGGCGTGCTGACGGTGATCCGGGATAATAAGCTGCAAAAAGAGCCTACAGTGGGACAGGTCCCCCTGGTCTCCGGCGAGATCGCAGAAGATCTGACCAGCTACTATGCCTACAGCGAGCAGGTCCCCACTGTCTGTGCTTTGGGCGTGCTGGTGGATAAGGATCTGTCGATCCTCTGTGCTGGCGGCTACCTCGTCCAGTTGCTGCCTGGCGCTACGGAGGAGGAGATCACCCGCCTGGAACAGAACATCGCAGCGATGCCCTCGGTGACCGAGATGCTGCGCAGCGGCAAGACCCCTGAGGATATGATGCAGATGGCCCTGGCAGGTTTTGAGCCGCAGGTGCTGGATACCCATACGGCTGCCTACCAGTGCGACTGCAGCCAGGAGCGCACCGAACAGATGCTGCTGAGCCTGGGCCGCAGGGAGCTGGAAAAAATGCGGGATGAGGACCCTCATTGTGAGGTCGTTTGCCATTTCTGCCACAATCGGTATCAGTTCGATCTGAACGATCTGGTGGAGAAAGCGGCGTCCCCGGACCAAGATACGCAGGAGAACTAATATAGCCGATAGAATTGGCCCCATCTGTTGCCTGTATCTGGTGAAAAACGCTTTACAAAAGCAGCCGTCACTTTTCTTGAAATAAATAAGTGCATAAAAAGCAGACGGTGTTCACCGTCTGCTTTTTATGCACTTTGGAAAGGAACGTATTTATATGCGAATTGATCGTTTGACCTCTATTTCCCACCCGGTTTATAATCGAGCTATGGAGCTTTATCGTTTGAGTTTTCCCTTCCATGAGCAGCGGGAAACTCCTTCTCAGAAAGCCATCCTAAAGGACGACGCTTATCACTTCGGACTGATCCAGGATGACGAACAATTCGTAGGTCTAGTATTATATTGGGAGCTGGAACATTGTTTCTATATTGAGCACTTTTGTGTTCTTCCTGAGCTGCGTGGCCATCGGTATGGACAACGCCTTTTGGATTTGCTGGCAGAACAGGGAAAGCCTCTGGTTTTGGAGATTGACCCACCAGTAGATCGTATCTCTCAGCGCCGCAAGGGATTCTATGAGCGGTGCGGCTTTGTGGAGAATCCCTATCCCCATGTCCACCCAGCCTATCATCGGGGAAACCAGGGCCATGCCCTGGTCGTGATGAGCCGCCCGGCCCCTCTTTCTGCCCCAGAGTATGAGACGTTCCGCTGTTATCTGGAAGACCATGTGATGAAGGATGTCTTTTGAAAGGAGAAAAACATGAGCGCTGAGAATAGCTATTATGCCCCTTGCCCGGAATTTGACCGCTGTAATGAGCTGATTGACCGCTACTACAAGACCAAGCAGTATGAACCGTGCTTTATCGGACATCTTGCGCTGGCGGAAAAGGGGTATCCTCTGGCAGAATGCCAGGTGGGCTACTTCTACCTGGAGGGCTTAGGTGTGGAGAAAAATCTGGGAAAGGCATTCTATTGGACCCAGCGGGCAGCTCTTCATGGAGACCGAGATGCTCAGTATAATCTGGGCTGGTTCTATGAGACGGGGACATCTGTACCGCAGGATATGGAACAGGCCGTTCATTGGTATCAGCTGGCCGCTCAACAGAGACAAAAGGAAGCTTTGGACAAGCTGTGTCTTTGAGCTGTCTTACTCACAGATGTCTGCAATGATGGTATAGGAGACCAGATACCGCAGCTGATCCCCCTCGGCGGAGACGGACTCTTTCCGGGTCAGGATCTCCGCATCTGGATAAGCGGCATACAAAGCCTGTAAACTATGCAGCCGCCCAAGTTCCAAAGCTTGTTTTTCTGTGCGCTGTATGGATACAGGTTCTTGTGCATAGTAGGTAGTCTCTTCTACAAAAACCGGCAGAGGCAGACCCAGCAGCTCCGGCTGCCAATGTCTTACTTTTACCGCAGGCTCTTTTTCTGTGCGAGGACATGATAAAGAGACGCTGTGTCCGGCAAAAAGCAGCTGATAATGCGCACTCTTGTTCCCAGTCAGCTGTGGCGTTTCGGTCTGCATTTCCTCCCAAAATTCTCCTTTCCAGACAATGCGGGCATGCACAGTTCCGGCAGCGGGTTCAAAGATCAGTGCACCGTTGCGCTCCGTGCGGGCAGTACCGATCAGACCTTGACCAGCTTCCACGGTCTGTCCGGGCTGCACCAGCATCGTGCCGCGGATCAGGTTGGTGCTGACTACCGTACCCGCTGTTTTGGCGCGCATCCCATGCAGGCTACCTGCCGCAATGGGTGGAACTGGTTTTGCAACCGCTGCTTCTACCTCCAGCCTGCCGGAGGAAAAATTCAAGCTCGCCCAGGAGAATTCGCCGCTTTGCACCAGTGCGTATTCGCCTGCTGCGAGCTTTTCTTCATTTACAAGAGCGCCGGGTATAAGGCCGGATTGTCGCAGCAGTACCTGCGCACGGGCTTGTTGTCCTGCGGTTAGGCTTCCATAATGGACGGACCATACCAGTCCCTGCGACCAAAACAGCAATGGGATAAATATTGCAGCGCCCAGCCATAACCCGCTCCGGCGCAGCAGGGGACGCAGGATAAAAAAGAGCCCTCTCCGCTTGTGTATGCGCAGCCGTACCCGCCGATGCCGAGCCAGGCGGGATAGTGGACGATATTGCCAGGCAGCACAGCTGGCCATAAATCCGCCGGGACAGGGCAGGATATGGTCTAAATGCAATCCTCTCTGTGCCGCCGCCGACAGCAGCTCTTCCGGGCTGCCATTCTGGGCCGTAAAACGTACCGATGCCCACAGTGAACGCAGCTCCATTTTTCTCTCCTCCTATCCATCTGACAACTCGGTGCGCAAAAAACGCCCCTGCAAGGTGATCCGGTGTGCCCCCAGAGTTCGGATGCGCATTCCATCTCCGTATACGGTAAATTGGCCTTTGGCTAACTCCAGACAAAGCTTGGACTCGTCGTATATCAATATACGGCGGAAATTCTCGATCTCCATCCAGCTGCCGCTCAAATAGACCGAAGGCTGCTGGTATAATCTGCGCGGCGGCTGCCGAAACAATAATCTGGCCCAAGCTCCCAGGCTGAGCCGTTTTGTGGGTTTTCCTGACACATTTCTCCCTCCTATGCTGCCGTGCAAGGACCGGCACCTTGGCTCATATATATGGAAATGGAGGTTCGGCTTATGTGTACGTCCTGTAAATCCACTCGTTTCGCCCTTTTTGCGTTGGCTTTGTGTACGGCTGTACTGCCCTTTGCGATGCCAGAGCTGTGTATGGAGGCGCTATGTGACGGCCTGCGTTTATGCGGCGGACCGCTGCTGGTCTCGCTTTTTCCGTTTCTGATCGTTTCTGCGCTGTTGGCGCAATCCGGTGCAGGGGAGACTCTGGGTCACCTGATGCGTCCGATCCTGCGTATGATGGGCTTTGACTCAAATGCCGCAGGAGCTGTGTTGATCACCGGGCTGTTAGGCGGCTTTGCCCCGGCGGCAGTTGCTGCGTCTGAGCAGGTGCGTACAGGGCGTTTAAGCCCCAGGCAGGCTTCCTTTCTATTGCCAGCTTGTGTATGCTCTGGTCCTTCTTTTGTGATCTTGACAGTGGGCGAGCGGTTTTTGGGCAGCCGTACATTGGGGATACAGCTTTATTTATCACAGCTGCTGGCAGGCTATCTTATTGCGGCACTGTTTTACAGGCTTATGGGCAGATATCGGGAGACCTGCTCCGTTCAGAAAAACCCGCTTCCTCTAGCCCCTCAGTTGGATCGTTTGATCGCGGAATCTGCATTGCGTTATGTTCAGCTTTGCGGGTTTGTCGTATATTTCCGAATGTTGGCGGTGGGAATGGCCGCTATTTTGCCTCCTGCATGGGGATTTTTGCCCGCAATGCTGCTGGAAGTAAGTTCCGGCTGCGATCTGGCTTCCCGCACAGGGCTATGGGCAAGCCCGCTGTGCTGTGCAGCTCTGAGCCTGCAGGGGGCATCGGTGCTGCTGCAAGTTCGCTCTCTTTGTCCGGCTGAAGTAAGCCTAAAACCGCTGCTGGCTGCCCGTATATTGCATTTGCCCCTTTCTCTTTCCATCTTTGCGTTGTCCTTGCCGCAAAAAGCGCAGGAGACCTTTAGTACCCTTTGCAAACCGATTGTACCCATGCGGAGAGTGCCGCTGGACTGTGCATTGATCGTGTTTTTCGGGTGCTGTCTGCTTTGCTGTGAACTTTGCCGTACTGCACAACAAATCAACTGCAAAAACAAACATTCAGACGTTGCTTCTTTAAGTCAACTCTAAAAAGGCAAGAAAAAAAGCCGCTTCTATTGACAGAAGCGGCTTTTTGTGATAAAATACTCCTCGTTGCAGCAGATACAGGTTTGCTGTGCGCCAAACCGAATAAGCTGGAATAGCTCAGTTGGTAGAGCAGCTGATTCGTAATCAGCAGGTCGCGTGTTCAAGTCACGTTTCCAGCTCCAGAAAAGACCCTACGATACGCCGTAGAAATACGGTGCGGATTGTGGGGTCTTTCTTTTTGCAGAGCGCACATCAGCGGAGGATTCCGCGCAAAAATTTGTAAACAAATGGCGCCCTTTCGGGCACCTGGCTGGAAGGATAGATCACGCAAAAAGGGCACCGATCAGCAGCCCTACCGAAGCAACATCCAGCAAAAGTCCGGACGGCTTGGACATATGGGCCAAATGTGCCTGCTGAATCAGCTCAAATCGGTTCTTTTCGGGGTACTGTTCCTGCAGCTCCTTCTTGATGGAAAGGACCTGCAATGCACTGACCATGCTCAGGCATGCACCAGCGATCGCACAGGCGACTGCAACCGGGGAATCGTTGCCGTCACCGCCGCAGGTATAAACCTGCTCATTTTCCGACAGACAGGTATAGTGCTCAGGATAAAGCATAATGGGGCCTCCTATTGTTATACAATGCACAGCCAGCGCAATAGCCGCCTGCTGACATCAATTTATCACCTCTTGCGGCAGAAGTCAACGTCCCTATTCAGGAAATACGGATAAAAAGGTCAGCCCATGAAAAACAGGCCGACCTTTTGCGGATCACTGGAACATCATCGGGGAACTGAGGTTGCGCAGCAAAGCGACAACACTCCATCCGGCGATCGCACTGGTGCTGGAGTAGATGTCCAGGTCTGCTTTTACACCCTGGATCTGGGCAATGATATGCTGATAATCGCCTACCACGCCGGTCTGGCTGGTGATCTTCGAGCGGGTATTTGCCGGTCCTGCAGTGGCCAGCGAGGTAGCTACAGCAACATTTACCCGGGAAGGCAGTAGCTCAATGGCCTCTTTGGCGCTGCCCTCAAACAGATCGCCTTCCCGTCCGGTCTGCTCCATCAGAGTCCGGAACAACGGGCTGCGCTCCAGCGCTTCCGGGCAGGTGGTGTTCTGGATCCCTGCAGTCAGGGGACCATACCCGGCCAAACTCATCACATGCATGGTGCGCAGCACATCAAACCCGCCAATAGCACCAGAAGCGATATGGATCTTGTGCCCGGTCCGACGTGCAGTATCCAGCGCCTTCTCACGGAACTCATCCTGTGCAAAAGCGCCAATGGACAGCACGACCAGATCGCTGCCTGCATTCAGGACCTTTTCCGTGATGTCCCGCACAGTTTGCACCGAAGCAGCTTCTGCCACAAAATCCGGTTTGAGAGCCAACAGCTCATCGATGTCACGGCAGGCACGCACACCAGTGTTCTGGGCGGTTTTCTCGACAGATTCCCAGCTGCGGCTGGTCACACCGACCAGCTCATACTCTTCCAGAAGCCCTTGTTTCCAGGCATTAGCAATGATATTGCCCAAAAAGCCGCAGCCTACGATCCCTAAGCGTTTCATTCTTCCTCTTCCTTTCAGCCAGGAACAGAGCCGGAGACACTGTATTTCTGCACAGCGCTCCTGCTTGTTCGATGGATTCTAACTATTGCTTACTATATCGGATATTTCCTGGGTTGTCAAGCAATGGAACAGGAGCACCCGGCGGGCGCTGACTTTCTGTGCGATTGGCACGCTTCACGCCCTTTTCAGGTCTGAAGCAAGAAAAGCGGGAAATATTTTGTGCATATTGCACAGTTTTCTAAATGGGCTTTTGGTGGTACAATAAAGGAAGGAATGTTCACTTTTAGGAGGACGCTTCATGGCTGAAAAAAACATCGAACTGGACAGTGTTGAAACGGCTGCCTCTGTGTTCGGAAATTGTGACCGCAACATTCGCCTTTTGGAAAAAGAGTTTTCCGTCACAGCAGTCTGCCGCGGTACAGCTTTGCGTCTGTCTGGCGAGGAACCCAATGTGGCCGCCGCAGCCCGCGCAGTGGAAGGTATGCTTTTGCTTACCGAAAATCATACCCCTCTGGAGGATCAAACCGTACATTACTGTATGAGTCTGGCTCATGACGGCAAGGAAAAGCGTGTAAAGGAATTGACGGAGGATTTTATTACCGTCACCGTCAAGGGGCGGCCTATTCGTCCCAAGACATTGGGCCAGAAGGAGTATCTGAAGGCGATCCAAAGCCATGCGATCACCTTTGGTGTGGGCCCCGCTGGTACTGGCAAGACCTATTTGGCAGTAGCCATGGCAGTCAAAGCTTTTAAGTCCAAGGATGTTTCCCGCATCATCCTGACCCGCCCTGCGGTGGAAGCTGGTGAAAAACTGGGCTTTCTGCCGGGTGATCTTCAGCAGAAGGTGGATCCTTATCTGCGCCCTTTGTATGATGGATTGTTTGATCTGTTGGGGGCGGAGACCTATGAGCGCCTGGTAGAAAAACAGATCATCGAAGTAGCTCCCTTGGCGTATATGCGGGGACGTACGCTGGATGACTCTTTTATCATCCTGGACGAGGCGCAGAACACTACGCCCGAGCAGATGAAGATGTTTTTGACCCGTATGGGCGTTGGTTCCAAGGTGGTCGTTACAGGAGATGTGACCCAGATCGACCTGCCAGACCGTACCCGAAGCGGCCTTGTGGATGCTCTGCAGGTGTTAAAGGGTGTAGGCGGCATTGCCCAGTGCTATTTTACGGAAAAAGATGTAGTGCGCCACCGTCTGGTCCAAGAGATCATCAAAGCATACGATGCTGCCGCTCACCCAGACAAGTCTGGCCGATAACCATTTTATTTTATAAGAAAACACGAAAGGAGAGGACACCATGTCCAATAAAGTTCTGATCACCAATTCTCAAAAGGCGGTAAAGATTCCTTCCGGTCTGCGGATCCTGATCCGCCGGGCCTGCAACGCTGTGCTGGAGTTTGAGCATTTTGATGCTCCGGCAGAGATCAGCGTGACCTTTGTAGATAATGCTGCTATTGCAGAACTGAACAACCAGTATCGCGCAAAGCCCATGCCCACAGATGTGCTCAGCTTCCCTCTGGGGCAGGACGGACAGTACGACATTGATGCCAACAACGGCTGCAAGATGCTGGGTGATATCGTCATCAGCATGGAGCGTGCCCAGGAGCAGGCCACCCTGTATGGGCACCCCCTGCAGCGGGAGGTGGCTTTTCTGACCGTACATTCCATGCTGCATCTGCTGGGATACGACCATGAGAACGGCGGTTTGGAGGCTGTGCGTATGCGGGAAAAGGAAGAAGCCGTGCTTACCCAGCTGGGTCTGCCCCGTACTGTCAGCTATACCGAGTAAGGAGATCATTTTGAACAATACACTATCGGCCCAGAGCCATTACGATACCCGCTCCGTCTTTGTTGCGGTGATCGGCCGTCCCAATGTGGGCAAGTCCAGTTTGACCAACCTTCTGGTAGGAGAAAAGGTGGCTATTGTTACTTCCAAGCCCCAGACCACCCGCACCCGCATCACCGGTGTCATTACCCGGGGACCGCTGCAGTATGTGCTGTTGGATACCCCCGGCGTACACAAGCCCCACAATAAGCTGGGAAAGCGAATGGATAAGACAGCCAGTGACTCCATCTCGGATGTGGATGTCTCCATGATGCTGTTTGAGCCCTATGGCGCACTGAATGAGTCGGAGATGTCTCTGGTGGAGGCGCTGCAGCATAACGGCCCTGCCATTGCAGTCATCAACAAAACCGACCTCGTAAAGGACCCGGCGGACCTGGAAGCTCGTAAAGCAGAGCTTGCGGCCCTGGGAGTATTTGATGCGGTTTATACCGTCAGCGTCCGGGAAGAAAAGGGCTGTGAAGAGATCTTTGATGCGCTGAGCTGCTATTCTGTGGAAGGTCCGCATTACTTTGATGATGATGCCTACACCGATATGCCGGAAAAAGAGCTGGTGGCAGAGCTGATCCGGGAAAAAGCGCTTCTGTATATGCGGGACGAGATCCCGCACGGGATCGCAGTGGTGGTAGAGCGCTTCAAAGAGCGGCCGGATACCGATCTTGTGGATATTGATGTAAATATCTATTGCGAGCGGGAAAGCCACAAAGGCATGGTCATTGGCAAGGGCGGTGCTATGCTGAAAAAGATCGCCAGTGCTGCTCGTGTAGACTGCGAAGATTTTCTTGGATGCAGAGTCAATCTGCAATGCTGGGTCAAGGTAAAGCCGGACTGGCGGGACAACGAATTTTTGCTGAATAACTTTGGTTTTAAGCAGAACCCCAACAACCGGTAAACCACTGCCAGAAGCGGACAGCTTTCCCGCGGATAGGGGCCTACAATAAGGGCAGAATATCAAGGATATCTCCCGCAAAAACCAAAACGGAAAAGAGGGGTCCCTATGGATGCAGCGGATAGCTGGCGGGCTTTTGCCTGTACGGGCAGCATCAAGGATTATCTGGAGTACAAGCGGCAGCAGGGCACAGGGCCTGCTGCCGTAATAGGAGAAAAAACGGATGGACGCCTTTGTGACGCCGGGTCTTGTGCTGAAAGAGACTCGCTATAAAGAATCCGACCGGATACTCACATTGCTTACGCCGGGCTATGGAGTGATATCCGCCTCGGCCCAAAGCAGCCTGCGGCTGAAGAGCAGATTATTCAGCGCCTGCGGGCTTTTTTGTTATTCTGAGTTCACGCTCCTGCCCGGCAAAAATATGTATACTGTCCGGGATGCCTCGGTAAAGAACGTATTTCACGGGCTCTCATCTTCGATCGAAGGGATGAGCCTGGCCATGTATCTTTCCGAGTTGGCTGCCGCATTGTCTCCCACCGGCTCCGAGGCGGAAAAAGAACTGCGGCTTTTGCTGAACTGTCTGTATATGATCAGTGAGCAAAAGGCAGACCTGCGGGCGATCAAGGCGGTATTTGAGCTTCGGACCATGAGCGAATGTGGATTTCTGCCGCAGCTTGTCTGCTGCAAGGGCTGTGCCGCCTATGATGGACCTGCATTCTATCTGGACGCAGAAGAAGGAACACTGCTCTGCGCCAACTGTGCTGCAAAGGCAGGCAAAAGCTGCAACCTGGATGCTGGGGCGCTGTTTGCGCTGCGGCACATCTGCCTTGTGGAGGACAAAAAGATCTTTGCTTTCAAGATCTCCATCGGCAGCCTGAATAAGTTGTCCGCCGTCGCAGAGCAGTATGCCCTGCATCATTTGGATAAACCTTTGAAAAGTTATAGCTTTCTCAAATCGGTGCTGCCATAAATGGGGCAGTACCCAAAAGGAGACCTTAAAGGATCATCTATGGAAACAAGTTACTTAAAAACTCTTGAGCTGGACAAGATCATTGCCCGTGCAGCCGATGGCTGTGTATGCAAGGAAGCCCGGCAGAAAATGCTGGAGATCCAGCCCCAGTGCGACCCTGACGAAGTCCGCTATGCGCTGGAACAGACCGATGCTATCAATTCTTTGCTGATCAAAAATGGCTCCCCGCGATTTGGCGGGGTAGAGGGTGTGCGCCAGCTGGCTGCCCGCGCCGTCAAGGGGGGCGTGCTCTCTATGGGAGAGCTGCTGATGGTTGCCGGTGCTTTGCGCAACTTCCAAAATCTGGTGCAGTGGTATGGTTCCAGCGATCACGAAGCCCTGCCCACCGACGATCTGTTCTATGCACTGTCCCCGCAGCCAGGTCTGGAGCAGCAGATCTCCAGTGCGATCCTGGCACCGGATGCCATGGCAGATACAGCGTCTCGTACGCTCAATGATCTGCGTAAAAAGATCCGCGCCACAGAAAACAGCATCCGGGACCGTCTAGAGAGCATGGTGCGGAATATGGACACCTCCAAATATTTGCAGGAGAGCGTTGTTTCTATCCGCAACGGACGTTACGTCGTGCCTGTAAAAAGCGAGTATCGCGGCGAGGTGAGCGGCATCATCCACGATGTGTCCTCTACGGGTGCTACAGTCTTTGTGGAGCCTCAGGCGGTAGTGGAAGCCAACGCCCGCATCCTGCAGTATCGTGCCCAGGAAGCGCAGGAGATCGAACGCATCCTTGTCGCCTTTACAGCACAGGTCGCACAGATCGAGCCGCAGTTCCAGTACAGCTATGCAGCAATGCTGGATATTGATGTCCTGTTGGCGAAGGCGCGTCTGGCCTTGGAACTGAAATCTTTCAAGCCCACAGTGCGCACAGACAGCACCTTTAAGCTGATCCGGGCCCGGCATCCGCTGATCGATGCCAAGCGCTGTGTCCCTGTGGATATTACACTGGGCGATGAATACGATGCACTGATCATCACCGGCCCCAATACAGGCGGCAAGACGGTCACACTCAAAACAGCGGGCCTGCTTTGCGCAATGGCTCAATGCGGCTTTTTGATCCCGGCGGATGAGCGCAGCGAAGTCTGTGTATTTGATGAGTTTTTGGTGGATATCGGCGATGAACAGAGCATCGAGCAAAGTCTGTCCACCTTCTCTGGACACATGAAAAAGATCACCGGCATCCTGGAGCTTGCCATGCCCCGCACGCTGGTGCTGCTGGATGAGCTGGGCGCCGGCACAGACCCTGCCGAGGGTGCAGCTCTGGCAGTGGCGATCATTGAAGAACTGCGCCGCCGGGGTGTTCGGCTGATGGCTACCACCCACTATGCGGAGCTGAAAGTCTTTGCCCTGGAGACCCCCGGCGTAGTGAACGCCAGCTGTGAGTTTGATCTCGAAACGCTGCGGCCTACTTACAAGCTCAGTGTCGGTGTGCCGGGCAAGTCCAATGCGTTCCTTATCAGTGAGAAGCTTGGCATCCCGCCCCGGGTCATCCAAGCTGCACAGCAGCATCTATCGGCAGAGGATAAGCGTCTGGACGCTGTGCTGGGCCAGCTGGACGATTTGAAGCTGCAGCTCAAGGAGAGCCAGGATGAGATCGAGGGGCTGCGCAATGAGGCATCCCGCCAGCTAGAAGCCGCCCGTAAAAAACGGGACGAACTGATCCAACAGGGTGAAAATGAGCTGGAGGCCGCCCGTGCCAAGGCGCGGACGTTGGCGCAGCAGGTGGAGAGCAAAGCCTATGAGCTGACCGATGAATTGCGCCAACTGCAAAAGGACGAGCGGATGAGCACGCAGCAGAAAGCGCAGCGCGCCCGGGAGATTGCCCGCAGGGAGAGCGAAAAGCTGCTGGTCGGTGCCGATGCAGTACACAACCCTGTAAAGGAGTTTGTGCCGCTGAAGGAGGTCAAGGTAGGACAGGAAGTCTGTATTGCCGAGCTTGGGCAGCTGGCCACTGTGCTGGCGCTGCCGGATAAAAACGGGGATGTGCTGGTACGGGCAGGTATCATCAAGACCAAAGTTCCTCTCAAGGGCCTGAAGCAACCGGAGAAGCTGGTCAAAGAACCCAAGCCCCTAACAAAGGCACAGCAGCGCTATTCTCGGCTGACAGGAGATGCCGGCAGAGCCGGGGGCCGTGTGGAGCGGGTACAGCGCACTGCCAAGATGGAATGCAACCTGCTGGGTCTGACCGTAGACGAGGCGCTGCCGGAAGTGGATTCTTTTATTGACCGGGCGCTGCTCAACGGACAGACGGTAGTTTATCTGATCCACGGCAATGGAACCGGTGCGCTGCGTACTGCGATCCATAAACATCTGCGGGGCAGCCGTGTGGTCAAGAGTTTCCGTCTGGGCCGTTATGGCGAGGGTGAAAGCGGTGTGACCGTAGTAGAATTGAAGTAAAGCGATGGACCGGCCGTCTGCTTGGCGTTTGTAAAACAAAACGCCGGGGATGGCCGGTTTTTGTCAGAAAGGTTTTTCATGTCAAAGCATAGCAAACGCCGTAAAAAGGTACGGCTTAACAGCAACGTCTGGCTATGGGTTTGCCTGGCGCTGGGCGCTGTCTGCTTGGGGATTCTAGGGCTGCAAAAAATATGGGGTACAAACTCCGCTGTTTCAGGGGAGGACTGGCGCCCCCAGGTGGGTGCTCCGCCGTATCGGGTGGCCATTGATGCTGGCCATGGGGGAGATGACCCAGGTGCCCAAGGTGTTGTGCAGGAAAGTCAGATGACGGCTGCCACGGCTGCTGCGTTGACAGCACTGCTGGAGAAGGACCCCCACTACATCCCCTTGAATACACGGGAATCCTATACCACTACCGCTAAACCTGCGGAGAGGGCCGAATACACAAACCAGCAGTCTCCGCAGCTGCTGCTGTCTATTCACGGCAACTCTGCACCGGCCGGGGTAGAGGCTTCCGGTTTCGAGTGCTACCCGGCGGTGCCCGGCCGCACTTGGCACCGGGAAAGTTTGTATTTTGCTCGACTGCTGGCAGAGCAGATGCAGGGTGCGGGCGCTGTTTTGCGGGGACAAGGCGGCGTAAGGTACATCTATTACCAGGGACAAACAAAGCATATGGTAGAAGCGAGCTGCACCGACGTGCGCAGTGAACTGAGCTTTACGATACTGGAAGCCGCCGATTGCCCGGCAGTGCTGGCGGAACAGTGTTTTGTGACCAGCGCAGAGGACGTGGCCCGCTTTGGAGATGAATCGGGGTGCCGCCGGGCGGCCCGCATTTACTATGAGACGATCTGTGAATATTTTGGTACGCAGCCAATGCCAGAATAAAAACGCATAATCCCTCACTTGTGATAGTTTGATACTGCCCGGAGCCATGGATATCAGAAAAAGCATTGAAAATGAAGACATCTTGACTTTTATTAAAAAATTTGATGGAAAGATAATTGGTGCTATTTCAATCGCTCCTTTATTACTTGTTAAGGCCGGGCTACTTGAAGGAAAACCGTTTATGGCTGGCGTCAACAAGGAAGAACTTCTTGAAGAGGGTTTTGCTAAAAATGAGCTGGCTCAAATGGTCGAATGGGATGAAAATTTGTCCAATCCCATCAAGGATGGCTATATTATTGCTGGAAACATCATCACATCTGTATCGTACAATTTTATCAAATGGGCGCTGGCTTTCGGTAAAATGGTGGGGCTCCATATTCCACCAAAAACATTTGGGATGTAATTGTCTCCAATCCAGAAAGAAGAATTTTGTGCAGTAGGGCTAATGAATGTACGGATGATCCGTAAAACCAAGATCATAGATATGCTCTCTGCGCAGCGTCACAATGACCCTGTCCTGCAAAAAAGCCGATGGATGCCCACGATCTGTGCGGTATATCTGATCTTTACCCTTTGGATGACGATCACAGGAGCAGAAAAGATTTATTTTTACTGCGACACGCGTATGCCATTTCCCGTTCAGGTCATGTTTTGGGGGAATGTGATTGCCCCGGCGGCCATTCTGCTCTGGTTTGGGTTATGGTTATTCGTTGGGCGCAGAAAGGGGATTTCGGCACTTCTGGCAGGGATGCTCGGTTTGTCGGCTCTTTGCGCTGCTTTGGCGGCCTGTGTACCGGGTATGCAGCGCAAGTATTCGTTAAACTTGGGAATTGGGACGATCAACCAGTATCTTTTGTTTATGGCAGTGGATCTGCTCTTTTTGATCTGCGGCATCATCTATCTGGCAAGCGATATTTTGCAGGGATGGAAGCAGCGCTCACCAAAACATCATTATGGGGGAACAAACCTTTTCTTTTTGGGGGAGATGACCTCCAAGCTTTCCACGACCAGTAAAACAATGACAATGATCTGCATTACACTGACAGCTGCGATCCTGATGCTTCTGGCGGTGCCTGTGCTTACCGGTTGGAGCGAAGGGTATCTGGCAATACGCTCAATGTATGATGTTCAGATCAGTTCTCGCTATAATAATGTCTATGAAGAGAACGACCTTCCCGGCGGAAACTACGATACTATCACTTCCTTTATGACAGAAAAGGGGATAGTTGCCCGATCCGACCTGACCTTTTCTCTTTATTTGCCCCGGCGGGAGGACTTCCATAAACGGGTCAAACTTGATTTCCCGGCGGCTGCGATCTCGCTGCAGGACTATAACGCTCTGCGCAGGATGCTAGGTCATCCGCCGATCACGCTGGACGACGGAGAGTTTGCAACGCAGTGGCAGACCATTGCCACCCCAGAAGAACGGGCAGAGTATCTGTGTACACATACCAAGTTGGAAACAGATGCGGGTGTACTGAACCTGGCATCACAGCCTGCCTATACGGAACCAATGGGGGAGACCATCTACAATTCTTATACCGATGTACTGTATATCTTGCCGGATGCCGTTTGTCAGCAACTGCTGCCGGTGATGCGCAACCGTTATATCTGCACTGCAGACCCAATATCGTTCCGCTCCGCACAGGAGATGGGGAAGCTGTTTTCCACCAACATATACCCTGAGGAGAACGCCGATGGGCCATCCTATACGATCCGGATGCGTACTTTACAGGTAAACGAAAATAAAGCCTCAAATTTCATCCTGAAAACCGCAATGGTCTATGGAGCCTTTGTCCTGATGGTCATCTGTTTGACGGTCCTGGCTTTGCAGCAGCTAATGGATGCAGAGCAATACCAAGCACGCTTTTTGGTGCTGCAGCGTTTGGGCGCTGAGGAAGGGGAGATCCGTAAGCTGATCCTAAGACTGCTGGGCATATGGTTCGAGCTCCCTGTGTCGATAGCGTCTGTAATATCCCTGGTGGTCGGGGGATACTTTTTGCAGTCGATCTCCGCAGAGATCCGCGCTTATATTGGCAGTGATATCCTGGCTGCTCAATGTACAACGACCGCGGGTATCCTGATACTGCTGCTGGGATGCTATTTTATCTGCACCTATTTGCTCTTTCAGCGCAGCGTGGAAAAAAGATGATCTCACTCGGTGCAAGGAGAACACAGCAGGGGACTTGCAATTTTTCTTAACTACGGATATACTGGGAGAAAGATGGTTCGAGCCAAACCATTTTATACGCACAAAAAGGGGAGAGCCTGTCCATGAAAAAGCTAAACCAGTTCCTGAACATCCTGCTTAGTATCTTACTGGGTATCTTTATTGGCAACTGTATTTTTACCGTGATGGATCATCAAATGAACCCCGCCGCTTATGCTGCCCAGTCGGCGCCTTGGTACACGGGGCTTTTGACCCAAGGGCTCTTTGTTCTGGCAGCAGTGGTCATCTTTATGACCGTAAAGATCCTGTTGGCTAAAAAAGGGAAGGCGCAGAAAAAACAGGACCCCCCATACATAAGAACTTTATAGAAAGAGCCAGCCGGGAAAATGATCCTGGCTGGCTCTTTGTTTTTGCATACTGAACGGAAGAGATCCGGCCAACGAAAATCAAATGCGGCAGCTTCATGGAATGACTGCGCTGCACAAGTCCCGCCTTAAAAACATCCGCACATGGCACGCGGCTGATTGCTCGAGAAATATCCGCGTACAGTGTGTGGTCAGAAAGGGGGGGGCGCGAAACCAAGTGGACTCGACGGCTTCAAAGACAGAAACCCTAAAAATCTCCGGCAGAGCAAAGAGAGAGGGGGATAATTTTTTGATTGTATATATTTCGTATAATGCACGTTATACGAAATACAGGGGAGTGAAAAAGCCCTCTTTCGGGCTTTTCTGCTTTAACCGGCCCTCCGCAGTCCGGCTTGGCCTATCACGGGGCTTTTGCTGCCGATTTTGCAGTTAACACAATTACTATTGTTTTTTCATGCAGTTTGCATTTACACTGCCAACGGATCCTACATTCTCTGTTCGCAGCAATTTGGTTGTATAGGTTCTGTTTGTTTTATCTTCACCGGTATCTCTTTGGATCTATCTGCGGTTATTGCTATTTACGCATAGAGCGGTTTTTCGTCCTTACAGAAAAACCGCACCAAGTTTTTTCCCGGTGCGGTTTTCAGGTCTTACACGTCTTATTTGATTCTGATGGCTGGTCACTTTATCCGCCAGCGATTTTTCGCGGATTTCTACATGATCAGCGAAACCCGCAATTTATTCCCACAGGTTCTCCAGGTCTACATGCAGCCCCTCATTTGCTTGGCCAGAAAAAGCCTCCATCGGTCCAGCAAATCCCTCAGCCGAAGGATCAACGCCATCCGGTTGTTCCGCCGGGTCTTGTACAGAAAGAACATCTCCGCTCTCCTGCTCTGTTCTACCCTCTGTTGTATCCAAGACGACTTCCGCCGTTTTTTTCTTCCCGGCAGCCGCCCCCAAGGGATTGGACTCGATCGCTGCCCGGACCTGAAATTCCTGCAGATGGGTATAAATTTGAGTCGTACCTACGTTGCTGTGTCCCAAAAGCTGCTTGAGCGTCAAAATGTCCACATTGCCGGTCTGATACATTAAGGTTGCAGCCGTATGCCGCAGTTTATGGGTAGAAAACCCTCTTAACCCCGCCGCTTTCATAGCGCCTGTTACAAGCTGCTCTACTCTCCTGTTGGAGATCCGCTCTTTGCGCCGCCGGGTAATAAACACGGCTTTTTCTTTGGGGTTCAATCCTTCCATCGTATTGCGCTTTGCAAGATAAAGCTGCAATGCTTCAATGCAGGCATCGTTCAGGTAGATCATTCGTTCTTTGTGACCTTTGCCGAATAAGCGGATCTGGCGTTGCTCCAGATCAATATCTCCCAGGTCCATGCCGACAAGCTCGGCCAGACGCATTCCGCAGTTCAAAAAAAGAACGACCATGCAGTAGTCCCGTTCCGGAAAATCACTTTGGAACTGGGTGCTTTCCAATAGCTCCAACGACTGCTCCCGTGTCAGATACTTAGGCAGTACCTTGTCCTGTTTGGGCGGGCGGATCGCTGCCGTAGGATCTTGTTCGATTCGATTGACCTGGTTGACCAGATAATCATAAAACCCGTGCAAACTAGCCAACCGCCGGGCAGTAGAGGACTTTTTGTTGCCGCGCTCTTGATTTAAAAAATACAGGTACTCGTAAATGTCCTCTTTCGTGATGCTGGCCCAAAATGCAGTATCCAATCCTTTCGGATCGACCTTATCCAGATCTGCATCTTCTTCTACCAGACCACGCCGCCGCTTCATAAAACGGCTGAAACTGCGCAGGTCGCAATAGTAGCTGAATGCAGTATTGGCGCTTTTGCCGGCGATCACTTCCAGATACCGTACATACTCCACAATATCCGGCGATGCGTCTGTAAAGGGTTTATGTTTACCGGGGTTCTTTTCGTCCAGATAAATCGACATAGCTCTCCCCTTCCCTTTTACAAACGATCCGACTTTAATGCTGTAACAGCGTCCGACAGATAAGCGGCTCCTACCAGCTTCATTCCCGGATAATCCGCCGGGTCCAGATGTGCAAGGCTGTGCCGCGGCACAACTGCCAGCTCGAAGCCAATGCGTTCGGCCTCATGCAAGCGCTGCTCCAGGTTTGGCACGCTGCGCACCTCTCCCCCCAAGCCTACCTCTCCAATGGCGATCAGCTTATCACTGATGGGGTGATCCATCAACGAGGAAACCATGCTCAAACATACTGCCAGGTCACAGGCCGTATCCCGCAGAGCAATTCCTCCAACGATGTTCACATATACATCCAGACTGCCAAAAAAGAAACCCGCTCGCTTCTCCAATACAGCGATCAGCAGATTCATTCGGTTATAGTCATATCCGCTGCAAGCCCGCCGGGGCGTTGGAAAATTGGTCTTTGTCACAAGCGCTTGGATCTCGCTCAGGATCGGGCGGGTGCCCTCCATCGTACAGGTGACACAGTTGCCCGACACGCCTAAAGGGCGGCCTTCCAGCAGCATCTGAGAGGGATTTTCGATCTCTGCCAGGCCCTGCCCTGTCATATCAAACATACCGATCTCATTGGTGGAGCCATAGCGGTTTTTTGCTGCCCGCAGGATACGGTATGGCAGCATCTTATCCCCTTCAAAGTAAAGCACGGTATCCACGATGTGCTCCATGACTTTAGGACCAGCGATCGCACCATCCTTATTTACATGACCCACGATGAACATGGGGATCTCCTGCTTTTTGGCTACTGCCAACAGCCGGGCGGCGCTTTCCTTTACTTGGCTTACCGTACCGGAGGAAGAAGAGATGTCCATGCATCGCATCGTTTGGATCGAGTCGATGACCACCAGCTCCGGCTTGTCCTTTTCAATCAGTCCGCAGATCTCATCCACGTCATTTTCTGCCGCCAGATAGATATTCTGCTGCGGCAGTTTGAGCCGAGCGGCACGCAGTTTGACCTGGCGCACAGATTCCTCGCCTGTTATATACAGCACAGTATGCTGATTGGAGATCGCACCGCAAAGCTGCAGAAGCATCGTGGATTTGCCCACACCCGGCTCACCGCTGAGCAATACGACTCCGCCCAGCACGATACCACCGCCCAATACTCGGTCCAATTCTGTGATCCCCGTAAGGATGCGGCTCTTTTCTTCCGTCGTGCTGATATCGGCCAGCCGCCGGGCAGACAGATGGGTCACCCCCTCCTGCCGGACCGTCATTTTAGCCGCAGCAGTCCCCGCCTTTGGCTCCTGAGCTACTACGTCCTCGTTCATCGTATTCCAGCTTCCGCAGCTAGGGCAGCGCCCCATCCAGCGAGGGCTGGTCTCCCCACAGTTGGAACAGACATATACGGTTTTTAGTCTCGGTTCTTTCATAGATACTCCTCGATTGTTCTTCCGGTAATGCTTCTATGATACCACATCATCGGTTGTTTTTCCTGCGTTTTTTGAAAATTACGATCCCAGTCGATTGAGCAGGCATAAAAGCCCTGTTGCCGCACCGCACAACGGCGCAAATACTGCTGCAAACAACAAATATTGTCCGACCAATCCCCTTGCATTCCCCGCTGTTGGTGCGGGGATTTTTCCGCCGAAAGAGACGCTGTGCAGCCGTGAGCATACCTGCAACGCAGAAGTTCCAAATAAGCACAGACATCCAGCGGCAATCGCCGCCGGGATACCGCCTAATAGAAGATAAACAAGCGATTGCGGCAGTTGAAATTCTCCGAACAGCGGTGCGCTGATCAGACCTGTACCAATACCATATAAGATCACAAACAAAAACACAGGCAGCGGCCCCAATGCAGATAAGCCAAGAAGCAATACGGCTGTCAATGCGCCTGCCACCGTAAGATACTCTGCCAAAAACAATCCAACCGCGGTGCCGCTGTCCTGTGCTGCAAACAACTTTTGCCAGCAGGTCAGGTAATAGGTCAGCAGCTGGATATCCCCCCTATCGCAGAGGGCGCGCAGTACGCCCGCCAGGGCGGTGCCGAACAAATACGCCGCTGCCAGCATGAGACAGTCCTGCGTTGCAGAGTCTTTTCTCCGCCGGACAGGATGGGACTTGCCCTCCCAATCATCAGACGGTGTTTTCTTTTTATTCACCTGCCCTTGCGGCAGAGTTTCAGGTAAAGATTCTGGTATGGGCAGCGTTTGTTCTGCAGGTGGTATGTTGGACGGCTGTTGATTTACCCACATGGTTTTTCTCCCTCCCGATCGGGACAGCGGTGAGGACTTCCCCACCGCTTCCGCTCTCGATCTATTCAGCGTAAACTTGCCCTGCGATGACGGCGCTGTGCCCGCAGCATCCCAAGTGCGCCTCCCGCACAGCCCAAAAAGACCACCAGACCCAGCCGGGATGCCTGGAGAGGGTCCGGAACACTCCCTTTCGTCAACTGCAGTATCAGCAGACAAAGGGCGAACAGGCCGCCTTCCGCGATCCCGTATACAAGTCCCCTGCGGCCATACCAAGCCGCCGCCAGCCAGCCGCTGAACAGGCTCCCGGCGCTGACAGCGGCTGTAGCCAGCGGCCAAGCAGTGGACGGCGGAAGCATTTGAGATGCCATCAAAGCCGCCATACCGGCCGTACACCCTGCAGCAGCCCCAGCCCCCAGAAGCAATGAACACAGCAGCGGACCCAGCCCTGCCATTGGTTTGTTTTTTTCAGACATATAAAAACGCGCCTCCCTGCAACATATCTATGCAGGCAGACGCGCTGACTATGCGTTATGAGAGCTTACTTTTTGTTGGAGGTAGCGGGGGCATTGCTCATATCCAGCTTTTCCACAGCGCTGATGGCAGTCTTGAGGAAACGGATCTTAATGCGGTCTGCACCGGTCTCCAGCACGAAGGTGTCATCCTTGATCGCAACCACACGGCCGATAACGCCGCCGATGGTGGTGACCTGGTCGCCGATCTCCAGGCTCTTGCGCATGGCGGCATCCTTCTTCTCCTGCTTCTTCTGGGGGCGGTAGATCATGAAGTACAGCAACACCAGCATCAGCGCCATGGTGAAGAACAGGCTGATGTAGCCCTCGGTCGTAGTCGTCAGAAATTGCATGGGGCAAAATCTCCTCTCAAATTCATATAACGCTATTATACTGCCTTATACGTCGTGTTTCAAGCTTAAAATCTTAAATTCTTGTGTCCAGCAGATGCACATAGCGATCATGGAAGGCCGTAAAGGTGCCGGCATCCAATTCATCCCGGATGCGCTCCATCAAATGGTTGTAGAACCACAGATTGTGCATCACAGCCAAACGCATTCCCAGCAGCTCCTCTGCCTTGAACAGGTGGCGGATATAGGCGCGGGAGTAATTGCGGCAGGCAGGGCATCCGCAGGCCGGATCAATGGGGCGCTCATCCCGCTCATATTTGGCGTTTTTGATATTGATCACACCATTCCAGGTGTTCAGGTGGCCGTGGCGGGCGTTGCGGCTGGGCATCACACAGTCGAACAGATCCACGCCGCGGGCCACAGCCTCAATAATATTGCCCGGGGTGCCGACGCCCATCAGATAACGAACCTTATCCTTGGGCATATACGGTTCCACCTGGCTGATCATCTCATACATTACCTCAGCAGGCTCGCCTACTGCCAGGCCGCCAATGGCATAGCCGTCCAGATCCAGCTCTACAATGCGCTGGATGTGCTCCACCCGAAGATCTGCAAAGGTGCAGCCCTGGTTGATGCCAAACAGCAGCTGATCGGGGTTTACCGCCTTGCCTTCCTGCTTGAGACGGGCCATCTCGGCTTTGCACCGTGCCAGCCAACGAGTGGTCCGCTCACAGCTGGCCTTAGAGTATGCATGCTGGGCCGGATTCTCCACACACTCATCAAAAGCCATGGCAATGGTAGAACCCAGATTCGCCTGGATCTGCATACTCTGCTCCGGACCCATAAAGATGCGATGGCCGTCCAGATGAGAAGCGAAGGTAACGCCCTCCTCCGTGATCTTGCGAAGCTTGGCCAGACTGAACACCTGGAATCCGCCGCTGTCGGTCAGGATCGGACCGTCCCAACGGGTGAATTTGTGCAGACCACCCATATCTGCTACCAGCTGATCGCCGGGACGAAGGTGCAGATGATAGGTATTGCACAGCATCACCTGTGCGCCGATCTGCTTGAGGTCCTGGGCGGACAGACCGCCCTTGATCGCACCTGCGGTGGCTACGTTCTGGAATGCGGGGGTCTGCACGGTGCCGTGCACCGTTTTGAACTCACCCCGCCGGGCCGTATGCTCCTGCTTGAGCAGGCGGAAGGTCGTTAAAGAAGGCATATGTTTCAGATTCCTTTCTTACACGGAAAACAGCCGTGCGTTCTCAGTACACCGCCGGGAGCGGTGCAGCGGGTCAAAAAGGCATTTTGCCGTTTTTCTTCTGCGGATGCAGACGGTTCGATCTTGCAGGATGTCTTACGCATCTTTTTGCAAGGTCATTCCTTTTTATTGTACCACAGCCTACGATTCCTGACAAGTAAAACGCTGCGCTGTACAGTGGTTCCATCGAGATTCCGATGGCTGTAAAAAACAGGACCCCTCCGCCTGCTATGTGCAGGGGCAGTATCCCGCAAACTTTTGTCCAGAGAATGGACTTACCACCTCTATCCGTTTCAAAACCGGAATTGAACTTCGATTTTCCTACAAACAGCCATAATAGTAAAAAGCCCCGGAACCGCATGGCTCCAGGGCTTTTTCGCTCTTCGTCAAGAACTAAGCATCCGTCACAGGATCAGCATCGCATCCCCCATACTGACGGGAGTCGGGATGCCGGTATGGAAAGCAGCGAAAATGCGAGCATTTTCAAAGCACAGGAGTGTCACTGGTTTCGTCTGGAATTCTGCCTTTGCATCCAAAGAGTGTTTGTATCTGTGCAGCAAAAAAGCCCCGTGTGGGGCCTTTTTGTTCGGTATAGTGCCACATATCTTTATATTAACAGATGCTTACCGATAATGCAACTGCTTTTTGGACGACATCAGCGGCCGAGCGTAAAGCTCACCCCGGCAAAGTCATCTGACGTCAAGACGTAGGTTCCGTTGTCCCACGCCTCGTTAACAAGCATCTTGGCTTCTTCCCAGCTCGCCGCTTCGACGGGTACGACCTTCTTCAGGTATTCGACGATGACCACATCGTAGGTGATGGTCCGAGGCGGAAGCGCTACCTTTGCGCGTTCCATCATCATGCCCAGAATCAGCTCGTCCTTCTGAAGCTCGCTGAAATAGTCCGGGTCGCCGCCTTCTTTTCCCGCTTCCTCCAGAAGAAGCTCGCTGTTCATCTCCTGACAGAAGTCGATGCAGTCCCGGATGGTGTATGGCTGATCGTTGTCGGCATTCTCGCCGTCCTGATTGTCATGCAGGGCGAGATGGAACTTGTCATCCATCATCAGGCTGTAGTCATGCCCCTCCAGATAGCCCAGCAGCACTTTGGCCTCAATGGCGGCAAGCTCAACGCCCTGCCGGACAGAAGCGGCCATCAATTCTTCGGACTTCGCAATCAGCGTCATATAAGTGCTCTCCTTTCATTCCATACAGACTTTTCCGACCGAAAGCAGATACGAACACCAGCCGTAACTGATGCCGAGGTCTTTCGCCTTTTCGACCACCTGCGTGATGTTGTACTTCGGCTCCGGCCTTTTGGCGAGCAGAAGCTCCTCCAGCATTTTTTCCTTTAGCGCTTCCTGCTTCCGACGTTCAGCTTGAGCAAGGCTACGTTCCAGATAATACTTGCGGTGCTTGAGATAAGACTTGTGGGATTGCGCGGCCTGACGTTTCTTTACGCAGTCAGGGCAGAACTTCTGGCGGTTCTTGGCATTCGGTATGTCCCGTCCGCACATCTCGCACTTTGGGGTGCTCATCTGAAAATCCTCCCGGAATCCTTGTCCATAAGAACAACCCGGCCCACGATCTCGAACCCGGCGAGATCGGCTACCTGCTTCAATGCGCTGACCAATGCGCTGATGGTGCGCATCCGGGCAGCTTCAAGCTGTTCCTCCTTGCGGATGTTCTTGTGAGCTTCATACGGCGTCGGGTCGTTGTAATGCTCGCTGTTCTTCAGTTCCACGGTCGGCACCTCCTCATCAACAGTTCATCGGAATCAGAAAGAACCACAACGGGTACGTCTGCCCAGTTACGATAATGGCCGCGACAATCGCAGCTCCAACTGCCAGCCACTTGGCTACATCAGACATTTCATCCCACATCAGTTTTTCCCTCCGCTGTTGGTTCGGGTAACAGCATCCATTTCCGAATATCCCATATTGGCTCTCCGCACCCCGGAGCCGGAACATACCACCCGACGCGATCATAACCATATTCATCATTTTCTCGGTAATCGGACGGACCAAGATACTCCGCAAAATCAACTACTTCATCACCACAAAGGTCAATACACTGGGCAAGAACCATATAACCGGGAACTGGTTTGATGTTTTTTCCTTTATGCCACTGGCACACTCGAACTCTAGTGGCTGAAGCGTTTTCTTTGGATTTATTTAACCGAGCCTTCCAACGTGCGAGCTTCTGCTCCATGATTTCGACCATGTTGTCCCCAACATCATCGCACATATTGCAGGGGTCGTCATCGTCCAGCTCACCGCCGAACAGCACGATGGAGCAAAGGTAGATGTCGGCAAGCTCCTCAACGAGGTTGCTGAAGACTTCCTCCTCAGAAACCGGCGTGGGGTTCACGCCGTCACGGGCGCGGCGGAGTTTCAGGGCCGCTTTGGCAGCTTCGGAACACTCCTCTGCAAGCTGGGCAAGCAGTTCTTCTTCCGGCAGAAGATTGAACACGGCATCGTTCTTCATGGCTTAAACCTCCTCCCTGTCCAGCGCTTTTCCGCACTGGCCGCAGAACTTGTTGCGGTTGCCGTCCTCGTTCTTCAGGCAGTCCCTGCTCCCGCAGTGCGGGCAGGTGAAGTCGAAGACTGCACCGGGTGCCAGCGGCACTTCGGGAATCTGCATCTTCAGGGCCACCATGCCCATCCGGCAAGCTTCCTGCACGGTTTCGAGACTGTCATAATCCTCGTAATGGGTAGGGTTGAGGATTTCGGCTGCACGTTCATTGGTCATTTCCATTTTTCCCTCCAATCTCTCCGGTTGCATCTTCCAGCTTGTACCCGCAGTAGGGGCAATACTTGAAATACCCGATAACGTGAGCACCGTACTCCCAGCCAAGACAATGATTGCAGCCATCGCAGAACACACCGTCTTTGGTTTCAGGCACATATCCACGAATGATGTGCGCCGTAGGCCGCAGGCTCTCTGGATCAATAACGGGGGCTTTCAGTAAGTCATCAGCCATTCCAGCGACGAGGTCTGCCACTGCGCTCTTGACCAACCCAGCGTTATAGTCCGGAGTATTCCCGCTGGTCATCAACTTTTGGGCCTCCCCCTTGTTCTCCAGCGCAGCAGTTTTCCAGCCATTGACGACCGGAACGATGTTGACCAATCGAATGCTGTCCTTGTCCATTTGTCTTTCCTCCATTCTTATACGAGCCACTGGCTCATCCAACTATCGAACTTGCTGAAGCGGAAGATATGCAAAGCACGCCGCTGCTCAAATGAAACGGCAAGCCACAAATCAAAAAGCGTTGCATCGTACATCTTCGTATCAACGCACAGGTCATTGTGCATACAGTATGCGGTCCACAGGGCCATGAGTTGACTGCGACAGGTGGCATTGCAGAAATCTGTCGTGCTGTCCTTGACGTAATCGACGATGAACTGCCATTCAGACTGCTCAGTCATCCAGATCACCTCCAATCTTGTAGGTTTTGCCCCGGCTGTGGCCCGTCCCCTTGCGGTACTCTGCAATCCAAACCGTCTTGCCGCTCTTGTAGTGACGGAAGTGACCTCTTACGGTAAAGGAACAGGCAGGGCTTGCGTGGTGGCCTCTGGGAACCACTGTAAGCTGTTTTCCGACCGAGTGAATAATGTATGTGGTGTTGGCTGTATGCGGCTTTGTAGAGCATTTATGTTCAGTAGGAGCCTTCGAGGTGGTGGTAGCCGCTCCACGGATGCTACCAGCTCCATACGTCATCAGCGCCATCAGGGAGCTATATACGGTAAAGGCGTTCTGACCGGTTTCGACGGGATTGCAGTCCGCAGGGAGCGTATTTGTCTTTCCCTTCCACAGGCCAAATCTCAGCGGAGTAAAAACAACGTGTCCGAGCTTGCCATCTGGACCGTTGAGGTAGAGCTTCAGCTTTTTATCTGAACGAAAGCACCTAATCGAGATTCCGCTTTCAACAATATGAATCTCTACCTCACGCAGGGGAACCGGCATCGAACGAACAAGATCGTTGTGCTCATCCCGCCATGCGAGGATCTTTTTGATGTCCGAAGCTGTAACAACGATTCTGTCCATCATCGTGCATTCCTCCCAACGAATGTGCCGGCATAAAGTCGCCCGCCGATCATATAGTGGTAGTATTCATGTCCACACTGGATGTCGGCCTGTCTGCCGGGCATAGGACGTAGAACCAGCGGATGTCCAGCAACCTGCACCACATATTCTCCAGCCGGGATGAGTGCTGCCATCCAAGGTTCCACCGGGCTGGCCCGTGCCGGACATCCATCCATGCAGCAAGTAACGGTGACCGGTTCCACATTCATGGCGAACATAGAAAGCTGCTCATACTCCATCATTAGGACACCTCCCTTACACTGAATCCAACTTCCTTGACTGTTGTGCCACTCTCATCGCACCAGCTGTCTTATTCACCGATGTACCAGTAGTTGCAGAAAGCGCACTCAACGAACTCTGATGGCCGCCTTTAGTGTGGGTTTTCATGTGTCTGGTGTCTATCTTTCATCACCTCATCAGTACCTAGGGTCGTCTTCATAGGTGTCGATGAGATCATCGACATCTCCGTAGCCTCGGTCGCAGCGGTTCAGGAGATTTACTATATCCTTCCGGCCCTCCAGGGTCGGCGGTGTTCTGAGCCGCCGCTCCGCTCTCAGGATGTCCTCATCGGAGAATCGCGTCGTGATACCGGCAGGCATGGCATAGAACACCACGCCGCTCTTCCCGATGGCTTTAGCGGCCATTCCGAACTGCCAGGACAGGAACCAGCCCTTCACCGTCGGCTTGTGCCGCCAAAAGACCACCTCTTGACGGGCCAGCTCATCGAGCGACCTGATGTGCGGCCCTCGCCGCCACTTTCTTTTGCTCATCTTCGTTTCCTCTCATCACAGATACGCGCCCATGAAGATGTCGAAGCTGTGGTAGTCGCTCCAGCCTGCCGTCTCCGGCTCGCCGCCGTTGTCAGTGTCATCCATCTTCTGCCAGAGGCTCAGGAGGTCGTTGTCATAGACACTGGTATCTACATCCAAGTCGTATCGCAGGCAGTACGCCGTCCACAGGTGACGGAGCTGGTCACGGCACACCTCCTCATCGAAGCAGGTGCCTCCGATGTACGCCTTAATGTACTCCAGCTCCCTCCTCTTGTCTGCGCTGGTCGGTTTTATCGTGATGCCGGGCGCAGGGAGCTGTCCCCAACGCCCGTTGATATATTCTGGGCTGTGCTGAACGATGAAGTGGTAAAGACCGTCTCGGAACTCAGCCATAGCCAACCGGAGGGGGTCGCTGCGGGTCGCGTCTTCTGCTGTCTGATAGAGCCAGCAGTCAAGGAGCTGCGCGAGCTGGTAGTGCCACTGGCAAACGGCGAAGGTGGTGCCTGTGCCGTCGCCGCGTTTCTGGTACTCCGGCCCGTGGTGGACGGTGTAACTGTTCACGTCGATTGTCGGGGCCACCTCATCCTCCGGCTCCTCGTGGCCGTTGTAGCGTCCGTTGTAGGCCCGGACATTGAGCGAGTAGAGTTTACGGTAGATAGCCTCAGAGAAGTAGGTGCAGGACGTTTTGCAGTCGTCCAACTCACGGTAAAGGCTGTCCGGGGCCTCAAAGCCCCAAAAGTCATAGTTGCAGTTGAGCCGGGTCTCGACGGCGTTCGCAATCGCCGCCAGCGGCTCCGGGTTCATCACCACGCAGGACATCACGCCACCTCCTCAATCTTCTCACGGTGCTTTTCGAGCCTCACGGTGCACCTGTCTCCGACGTTCTCGATGTACTCCTTGTACCGCTGCCTGGCCTCTTGCCGGGTGTACTCGCTGCACTCGCACTCCCAACCGTAGCCCCAGTTGGTCATGATGTCCCAGCGGTCGCGGGTCTTTCTCTGGTAGGCCATATCAGCACCCCTCCCTATTGCAAATCTCCGTGACGGCCTTTTCGATACCCCGTTTGAGCCGGGGGTCTACGAGCACCTGCTCCGCCGTGTAGCCGAGGGCGTCCAGCGTGTCCTCAGTGTCCATCGTGTAGCCGAACTCGTGGTTGTCCAGCTCGTACAGGAACATCTCGTAGATGAAGCCCTCGCCGGTCTCGTCTGCGGCGATGGCCGCCTCAATTTCCTCGTTGAGTCGCTTGTGCGTCTCGTGCAGCAGCTCTGCGTCCTTCTTCTGGACGTAGCCTCCAGCGCCGATGGAGTAGATTTTGTCGATGTCCTTCTCAGGGTCGAGGCCCCAGCCTCTCATCATCTCGTCAAACTGCTTCTGCCCGAAGGCGAAGCCCAGGGGGAGGGCGTTGAACTCCTCCTGCTGCCGCTGTCTCAGCTTCGCATACTTATTCATGGTCACTATCTCCTCTCACTGAAATTCCGGCATCGAGCCGATGGTCTTTCTTATCCGGGCCTCGCTCACTCGGTAGGGCGTCTTGCGCGTGTCATTGTCGGCCATAATCTGAGCGTATACCATCATCGGGAGCTCAAAGAGGGCCACACACTTCGGGTATAGCCGGACGGCCTGGTTCCTGATTTCTAGATCGATTTCCTCGTTCTTTGTCATTGTCTCTTCTCTCCTCTTAAATAGACGCGCAGAAGTCACCAAGCTTCTGCCACAAATGAAACGTCTTCCAGCTCATCAAAACAGTGTCGGGAACACCCCGGCCAACTGTCCAGTCGTGAGCTTTGGCGAACAGTCTACGAGCTGCTGCCCGATCGGACTCAGTAAACTCCTCAGCCCACCGGCGCTTGCGGTGCATTGTGTTCCACGAACTTCCGTAGCGCCCCATGCAGACCACACTGTAAGGAATCTCGCGGTGGACCTCCTCCGCAGTCAATTCAACCATCAAAGTCATTGTCTCTTCCCCCTTATTGAATCTGCTCGTACCAAGCAACCAGACCGGCATCGGTCAGCTCCTGCTGCTTGGCAATCGCAGCGGCCTCGGACTTTGTTACAAAATCGATGGTGCAGAGCGGTGCGCCATCAAGGGGCGAAACACCGGTCTGATAATAAACGGCGTACAGTGCCATAAAGCATCCTCCTTTCAACAGCTCCACTTCGTGTTGTAGAAGCGGGTCGAATACGTCTTGTTGTAGCGCAGAATCTCAGCAAAGAAGCCGTTGTCCAGCTCAAGCGTTTCGTTGGCGATCTTCTTCATGTACGGAAGGCCGTTGTTGGTCCAGACCACGCGGCCATCGACCTTGATCATGTACATTTCCTTGCGAGCCATCAGCCGTTCACCTCCCCCGGTACATTCAGGCAAATGTAGAAGCTGTCATCGAGGTCTTCAACTTTCCAGAACCAGCCGCCGGTGTACTTGTCATCAAACGTTTCTTTTTCCTTCCAGATACCACTCTTGATGGCTTCCTCGATGCATTCCTTCCAGCCGTCAAATCGTACATCCCCGGCCAGAGCCTTGAAGAAGCGGTTGACCGCGGTCTGCCACATCTTGCAGTCGGTGATGAGGTCAGCGCAAACCATGCCGTTCGGCTTGTTCACGATGGCAACCAGATCGACGTCCTGCCGGTGTTCATCCTGCTCGAAAGCCTCGAAGCTGCTGTATTCTTTCACCTTCAGCATTTCTAAATCCTCCGTGTTTTGGTAAGTTGTTTTCTGTATCTTCATTCTAACTTACCGGTCTGGTAATTCAAACTTATACTGAAGATTTCACAAAAAAATTTACCGTATACCGAAGGAACTTTAGCCAGCAGTTATGCTCTGCTCCCGAACCTCTCTAAGAACTGCTGGGCAGCACGGGCGCTTACCGGGGTGATGGTATGATGCTGGCATCCGGAAAGCTGGTATAGGACGGTGAAGTAGTTCCCGGCGGCATCCTCGAACAGCTCCACATAGAAGTCCTCGAACATCGCGGACTTATTCGAGCAGAGCGATTCGGCCTTCCGGGTGTCATATCGAACGCCGTCTACGGTCTGCGCTACGGCGGGGCTGGTGCTGTTGCCCAGCTCCGGGAGACCAGCGCCGCTGGCATCGCTCATGGAGACCTCATAACCAGCAAAATGCAGAGCCTTTGACAGCTCATCGAAGGTGAGAGAGTTGTTCTTCAGCCGTCCGCTGAGGTTCTGCGGGGTCCAGCCCATGTGTTCGGCCAGTTCTTTCTGAGTCTTCCCTGCTCCAGAAAGGGCTGCGCGTACCATGTCAGATGCTCTCATACCATCAGCCTGCCTTTCCGGCCAGAACCCGATTCAGCAGGCTCTCGTACATGGTCTGGAGTATTTCACACTTGGCTTTCGCTGCGGCCAGCTCCGCAGCCATGTTCGGATTTGATGCTGTCGTAGACACCTTGACATCCCGGATGACCGGAACTTCTTTCGTGACCTCCACGATTTTCTCTACGGGCTTTCCAACTTCCAGCTCCAGCGAGATCAGCATTGCAACCTCCACGTTGCTCATCTCTGCCGGGGTCAGGTGGCCCTTGTAGCCCAACAGTCGGTCAACCGATACGGTCGTAATCTGCTCACAGAGGGCAGTGCTTTCACGTTCCGAACTGCGGATGAGAACGTGCGTCGGCAGGTCTTTCTTCGGTTGGGTGGTCAGGTATACGACCTCTACCATCTCTGCACAGGCGTTGTTCTTCTTGTTGGAGACGATGATTGCCGGGCGGCCTGCCGCCTGCTCACAGCCGGTGTAGTTGTCCTTGCTCACATACCAAATGTCGCCACGCTTGATTTCCATACTCTTACTCCTCCTTTGCCTGACGCTTCAGCTCGGAAGCATCAATGGTGATGCAGGTGGTGTTGTCGACGATGTTATCGGCAATCCCCTTTCCATGCTCATCCAGCAGGGACTCCAGCGAGGTTGCGGTGAGCCGCAGGGCAGCAACCATGAACGGGAAGTCCATCAGGTCATACCGACTTACAACGTCCATCAGCTCTTTGGTCATTGCGGTGACGCACTCGGCAGAAATGCTGCGGGCATCATCGGGCTTATTTGCAAGCACTGCCAGCGTCATTCGCAGCGCATAGGGCATCATTTTCTCAGCCATTGTCTTTGTCCTCCTTATATTCACTGACGGCCTCCGAGATTGCACAATCGCGGTGGTACGTCCAGTTATCGTCATTATCAATGTGCTTCCGCATTAAGACCGCCGCACGTGAGGCGAGCGAATTGAGCGTCGTGCGGTCAATCTCATAGGCTTCCATAAGCTCCTCATCGGTGAACTGTGAGATATGTTCCCGCACGTCCTCCTCATAGCTCCGAAGCTCATGCTCGGAGTAGGAGCGAACCAGCTCACAGCCATCCAGCGGCTTCGGGCAGTAATCGGTGCAGCCATCATCATGGATGCCCGGCTTCTTCCCAGTCAGGAACGGGGCCATGCAGATGCCCTGCGGGTTGAACACGCAGGTTTCAGAACAGCATTCCGTGCAGAGCTTCTGGCAGTGCAGCAGGCTCGTGATGCTTGCTGCGTTAGAGGCATCCTCGTTGTAAAGCAAGTAGGAAATGCCCTTGCTATGCCGTTCATCAAACCAGCGCCAGATGTCAATGCGGCTGGTTCCTGCCGGGAAATCCAGAAACGGGGCCTCCATCGTTTCGGTGGAGGGGTCCATAGGGACATCCTCGAACTGCTTCCACAATTCTTCAAGCAGCGCATCACGCTCTCTCAGTGTTCTCATTACCAACGCCTCCCCATAAAGAGCCTCACCAAGCCCACAACAGCCATCGCCCCGGCGATGGCCCAAAACACCACACAGAGTATCTCTGTGGCCGTTTCGAGCCACTGATCTACCACGATCAACCATGCCATCATCATTTTGCCTTCCCTCAGCCGAATACCAAATCGCCAAACAGTGCGTGCTGGACAATCTCGTCCGCACAGGTGGCATCAATCTGGCCGCAGTCAACGGAGCCATCTGTGCTGTCCACAACATCGCAGTTGGCGTAGCAATTTTCGAGCCACTGCTTAAATCCAGCGAGGAACTTGTCGAGATCGAGCATATAACAAGTCTTGTCATCCTCAAACGGTTCTTCGAGCCAAACGGCAAGCTGCCCACCGCGAGAAATCTGGTCGCTTGCGTACTCCCCAAGATACTTGCCCTGCACAACAATGCGCCTGCACCAGTAGTTGATGCCGCCCTCCAGCGCAGAAACCATGATGTCATCAACATCCTGCTGGGTCAGCCGAGCCGTAATCTCTGCATGAACCTCAAACTTCTTTTCATCGGTCATCTTTCTTCATCCTTTCATCAAATTGTCGAGTCAAAAATCAGGCCATCCCACTTGCCGTTCAGCCGGTCGGGGTACTTCCCGGTCGGAACCATGTACCTGTCCGGGACTTCCGGCGGCAGCGGCCGCTCGTTCCTCAAATCCATACCAGCGTCGAACATCGAGAGCTGCACGGTCTGGCTGGTACGTTCCCGCAGGAGCCGATACCAGTAGATGATGTGGTTCCGAACAAGGTTCAGATTCACGCCATCCGGCCATGCAGGGTCAGAACAGCCGTTCTTCTTCAGGTCATCCCAGTGCTTATACTCAGCGTCCAACTGCTCCCTGATCTGGGCCTCGCTCATCTCTTCAGGGGGAATATAGCGGCTCACAGGTGCGCCTCCTTTCGGCGCTTATCGGCGATGACATCAGCGGTAATGCGGTCAACGCCGAGTTTTTCGAGCTGCCGGTAAGCTGCTTCCTTTTCCTGCGGGCAGTCGGCCCGGACGAGATCATCAATCATATCACTCAGCATACGCCAGCCTCCTCTCTGGTGATAGTTCCGTGAGTCCACGGCCCGGTGCGAACGCCAATGCTGGGCAGGCGGGCCAGCAGGGCCTTTTTCATGCTATCGAGGTATTCCCGATAGCGCCGTTTCTGAAGGCCGGCCAGCCATGCGCTCTGACAGTCGGAGTAGCCGTCTTTCTGGACAAGCTCGACGGCCAGCGACCACTCGTTATCCTCCACGCAGATGTAAAACAGCTCGTTTTCGAGGATGACCCGGCGCTCATTGCCGAGCCAGACGTTCGAGTTGGCCGCAGACTGGAAGCTGGGACAGAGCTTCCGCAGTTCGGCACAGAAGCATCTGAGAACGTCTTCCTCCTTGTAGCTGCTCTCGATTTCATCAACGTACCAGTCATCGGCAACAAGTTCATCAAGGCTGATGTCTGCCATCATCCGAATTTCAGGCTCCTTTCCGTCAGGGCCGTCCTTGCGCCAGACCTGCAGATCATCGTTATCGATGTAGAACAGACCCTCATACGGGCCAGCCGCATAAACATTTCCGCGTCCCATACCGCCTACTCCTTTCAAATAACGCCACCATCGGCGGTGATGATGCAGTAGCCGCCATCCCGACTGTAACTGCCGCAATACTCGTTCCCAGCTTCGTCAATCCACAACGGATAGTGGTGGCTATTGTCCATTCCGTAGTAAACATCAGGCAGGCGCTTCAGCTTTCCAGCAATCTCGAATCCGACCGACTTTGCATACTCACGAACGGTCATTTTATTTATCCCCTTTCTCACTCGCCCCAGCAAACGGCGTCTGCCTCATCGGGCCGTTGCCATTCAGGTTCTTCTTCAAAACCCCGGTCATCAGGCGGCTCCGTCATACCGCCGAACCGGTCAAGCCGACCGGAGCAATCATACATCGGATTCATCGCTGTTCTCCTCCATCAGAGAACAAAGCAGATAACGAGCAGGGTGACGGCAAAGGCTGCTGCGCCGATGGCAACGACGTTCAGCACGTTGTTGAAACGCTCCCGGTCGGCATCCTTCTGGCGGCGGGCTGCGCGGCTCCGCTGCTGTGCGGGGCTGTTCAGCATCCGCAGAAAGCAGTTCGGGTCGTTCTCCCACTCACGAGCAGCGGTCATGTTCTTGTTTTCCATAGCTAAAACCTCCAAAATATCATGTATCAGCGGGTGGCTCCCGCGACGCCCAGCAGGGCGTTTCGGCCTTCGCCAGAGGCCATCATCGGGCGGGTTAAATGTCGGTTTTTTGTGCTCCGTCTTTGGTGTGTTGCCACACATCGACGGAATAACCAGTGCTGCGGAGCTGTTCGGCCAGTTTCCGTGCTCTGTCTGCGTTGTCGGCCCAGGTGGTGAGCGGCCAGCCCCGCTTGCAGTAAACAATCTGGTAACGCATCGTTTACACCTCCTCACTTCATCAGGATGTCGTACAGGGAGGCCGCGGAATACTGGGTGTCGCACTCCTCCTGGCCGCCGCAGCGGAGATCATCGCGCCAGCTCTCGTAATCGACCTCCGTCATGTTCATCATCATGGCTTAGCCCTCCTTCTCGATGCTTAGCCAAAATACTTGGCAACAAATTCTTCTTTGCTAAGAATGTGAGCATCGTACACATACTCAATGGCGTCTGCGGAATCCATATCCGCGCCCTCAACGAGCTCTCTGACCCGACCGCAGAGGTTATGCTCGCGGATGTACTGCTTCATCATTTCCAAGTTTTTCATTTCTGTGTCCTCCGTTTATCTTACCGTTTTGGTATGTTTTTTCTGTATCTTCATTCTAACTTACCCACCACTGGTGTCAAACGAAAAATGAAGATTTATCGAAAAAATTTACGGAGTACATCTGGGAGTTTACCGGCGTTCAGTAGACCATGCCTTCCGGGTCGATGATGGCGCATTCCTTACCGTGAACGTAGTAGGCGTTGCCGCCCTCATCCACCCAGACCCGGCAATAGCCAGACGGCCCAATTTCCGGGCTGTTGGCCATGCCGTCCCACTCTGGCTTGCGGGTCAGTTCGCCGACCACCGCAAAGCCAATGTCCGTTGCATACCGGCGGGCAATGCTCTCAGTAGCAGGCATGAGCGGTGTTGACGATGCAGCGAACCATCTTCTCGATGGCCTTGTCAATCGGGCAGTTCAGGAATGGAAGGTTCTTGTCAGCTACAATCTCACTTTCAAGTATCCAGCCGTGCTCGTTACGAGCCTCAACCCAGCATCTGCCATCGGCTTCGCCGAGCTTGATTGAAAACGACAACTCCGCTTCATCGCAGTATTCGAGGTAACCCCAGAAGATGTAGGCCACATTCTTGCTGAGGCGTCTGACCGACCACTCCCAGTTGGGGTCGTTCTGGTTGGCCTCGGAAACCAACTGGCTAATCAGTTCCTTGTGTTCACGCAGATCATACATAGTTCTCAACCTCTTGACTTTCTCCTGCCCTCCTGATAAGATGGAAACGAGATGGGGCAGGTCCCATCCCGTTCCGTCTGGCTAGGTTCCCACAGGGTCGCAAACTGTGTGGGGAACCTAGCCTTTACTGTTTCTTAGGCTCCTCGGTCTGCGGGTCGAGGACTCCGGCAATGCACTTAATGCACTCCGTCGCGTCCGCGTCCGTATGACCGTGAGCTTTCAGCCAGTCGATCAGACGAGAGGCTTCCAGAGCTGTCATACTGCACTCACCTTTCATTTTGCTACACCTCCTGCTCGTGCTTCCAACTTACCAGCCGGATGCCGGTAATTGTAGATAACTTACCTTTTTGGTAATTTATCTTAGTATCATTATAACTTACCCAACTGGTAAGTCAATCTGTTTTTTAATTTTTCCAAAATATTTTTTATATCCACTGGCTATTTGATGCCGAGCCGCTGGGAGCCTCTGAAAAGCCTCTGGATTTACGTTTTGGTTACGGGTAAGAGTGTATTGGAAAATGTCTGGGACTTTCTGAGAAGGATTTGTCAAAAGTACATAACGAAATTTGGCTATTTTGAGAATTGATTTTTCTGGTGGAGCTGTTCCATCGGAATTTCCGTGCAAACAAAAAATCCCCCTGCACCAGCCTTTTTACGGGTCATGGTACAGGGGGATTATCATTTTACGCTGACTTTGCGCTGACTCAGCCCAGATTCAGCGTATTCTGGACAGCGGCCTGCTTGGCAACGACGTGATTGACGTCGATCTGGGCCTCAATACGATTTTCGAGGTACTGGGTCGTATCGCCGAAGTTGCTCTTGATGTAGTCCTGTGCGTCGCTGCTCATGCTTTTCAGGGCAGCGGACACGGCCCGCATAAGAGCTTCCTTCTGCTCTGCCTCATTGAACGTCCCTGCAGCTTTGAGATCGTTGACGTAGGTCTGATTCATTGCTGCCACGGCATTGGCAACGGCATCGCCGATTTCCCGGACGAGCCGCTGCACCTTGATGTTCTGGGTCTGGGCGTTGATCGCATCAACAGCCGCAGCGATGCCCTTCTTGATGCAGGCGGTCGCAATAGGCACGCAGATCAGCAGGGCAATGTACAGCAGACTTCTCGTAAATTCATTCATGGCGGGTATCTCCTTTCAGTCAGTGGACCCGGTTCTTCAGGTCGTTCATGTGCTTGTCGCCTTCGATGGCGGCAACGGAAAAGCTGTTGTTCTTCCACCAAGCAGCGACGCTGGTGGCAATGGTCAGACCGGTGGTCACGAACTGCTCGACCTCCGAGCTTTCGATGGGCAGCAGGGGCTTCCCGGCGGTACTCGAAACCTGATTCGCCAGAGCAAACGCCAGAGCGGCCGTACGTGCCAGCGTAGCGATGGACACTTTGCTATTCGTCATAGGTCTTATCTCCTCTCACAAGTACTTATCAGCGCCAGACAGCGCTTTCCACGATGCAGGGCCGCAGATGCCGTCCGCAGTCAGCCCGTGCCGCTTCTGCGCATACACCAGCGCCTTCTCGGTTTCTGCCCCGAAGATACCGTCAGCCCTCAGCTTTAGGGGCTTCTGGAGCACGATGGTGGCACTGCGGTTTGCGGACCCGGTACATCCCCGGCGGATGGTGGGCAGTACGAACTTGCTGTAGGTCGTGCTTGGGTACTGGCCCGGCGTGGTGCAGAGCCACGTCGCTTTCGTGCCACGGGTGTCGGCGTGAACAAAAGCCCCACGGCTGTGCCAGTAGATGCCGATGCCGCCGAACCCCACGGCCTGAGCAAGGATGCCCAGTGCCACCGGGTTGATGCTGCGGTTCTCCGTCCTCCAGTCCGCCGCCATGCCGTACCGATGTTTGCTACCTGCACTACCTCTAACTGCCGCATTATGCGTAATGCATCGGTAGCCTGACGTGATCTTCAACGGGCGATTCACTTTGTCCCGGATGAGCTGGAGCTTTTCAGTCAGCTCCGTATCCACCGACTGCTGTCCGCAGCCGCAGGGACACTCGAACTCGGACTTGGTGAAGTTCTTGGTGAGCGCAGTCTTATCCCCGCGCTGGAACGTGATGATGCTCAACTTACACACCTCCTAAAAGCCGATCTGGGTGAACACGAAGCCGATAAAAACGCCAATGACAGCGGTCACGACATACCCAACAGCTTTGCGCCACATTTCGCCGTCACGGTCTTCCAGTGTTTCCAGCCGTCTGCCCTGTTTTTCCTGCTCCTTCACCATGCTTTCCATGCTCAAGGCCAGCTTCTCGACCGAGGTGGACAGTGCGCCCATCTTGCTTACGCTTTCCTCCAGCAGGGCAATTCGTCTGTCCTGACGGGCGTTTTCCTCTTCGAGCCGGCGCTTGAACTCCTCATGCTCGGCTCGCGTAATAGGCTGGTCCATCTATCTGAACCTCCTCTCCTTCGTCATACAAAAAATGAGGGGAGCCGGTTCTCCCGACTCCCCTGCGCGATCACTCGACCTCGACTTCGAGATCCTTCAGGATTTCCTCAACCTGCTTCCGAATCAGCGCCGGAACCTGATCGAGGGTCTTCTTGCCCTTCACGATGAGGGTTGCATAGATGACTGCCATGATGCCTTTCTCCTTTCTCAGCAATATTTTTAAGGCAAACTCCCGCAGGCGGCTCATGCGTTGCCGTCCGCCGCGAGAATGGCCTTGACTTCTTCCCGCAGGCGCTCAGGCACCTGCTCGATGGTTTTCCGCCCCCGGCGGATGAGGTTTGCATAGACTTCTGCCATGATTACGCCTCCTTATCTGCGGCGGATGTGACCGCGATGAGCTGTTCGTACACGTCGCACAGCGCCATCTGGGTATTATCGAGGTTGGATTCCAGAGACGAAACCTTGGTTTTCAGAGCTTCATTCTCCTCCTGCAATTCCGCCATCGTTTTCTTCTTCTGCAACTTGGCTACAGAATCGACTCTTACTCTGTTCAAACCCATTACTGAAAACCTCCCTGAATTGAAGCGATATAACCACTCTCACCGCTTGCACCACGCTTTGCGGTGATGCGGAAATCGAATGCGAAACCGTTGGATGCAGTCTGATTCGTGAACAAATGGTTCCGACCATTTCGGGCCTCGGTAGTGGCATCCTCCCATACCGGCGAACTATCCTTGCCGTTATTCGTAACCTCCACCTTGAACACAGCATCGGCAGGAATCATACCGCCTACAGTGATAGCGCAGAGCGTGATTTTTGCATCAGCTGCCATTGGCTGCGCCAACGTAATGCTAGCTGCGGTGACGGCCTTCGTAAATGTGAACGTCTTAGTGTCGGTGGCTTTGCCGTCGGTCACAGTAATGGTCAGCGTGTGACTCCCGTTCGTAATCTTCTGGAAATACTCCCCGGTGACGGCAAAGCTGTTTGTTGCCTTACGGGTTGGGGTGTAGGTGCGCTTGGTCTTTCCATCCAGCTTTTCAGTAACGGTCAGCGTGTCACCGGAATCCACATCATCCACTGAATACGAGATGGTGAATCCGCTGGACTTTGTTCCGAGACTGGCTGCGCTGGAGGTCGTGATAGTCGGAGCAGTGTTGTTATCGACCGTGCGCTTGGCGGACGTAGTGTAGCCGGACTGTGCATTGTAGCTATCATACGCCTTGACACGGTACATTACAGACGCCCAACCCTTGGTGATGGTATCGGTGTAGGTCAGAGCATTGCCCTTGTACACCTGCGTGTAGGTACTACCGCCATTGGTTCTTCGTTCCAGAATGTAGCCGCTCAGGTTTTTGTCACTATCGCTGGCCGCAGTCCACGAGATCACCAGTGTGCTGCCGCCCTTGACATCATTCGGCACCGCGATGGACGGCGGCGCAGACGGGGCGTTGTTGTTGACCACCGTTACCTGCGAACTGGTGCGCCAGCCAGACTCCAGACCCTCGGTGTCGTATGCCTTGACGCGGTACATCACGGACGTGGTGCCGAAGGCGACGTTGTTCGTGGTGCTGGTGGCCGTACCCTGATAAATCTGCCCCCACGAACTGCCGCCGTTGGTCGAACGCTCTACCTTGTAGCCGGCGAGATTGCTCTCAGCATCAGAGCTTTTTGCCCACGAGATCGAAATGTTCGTGCCGCCCATGATGGACGAAGGAACGGAGATGCTCCCCGGAGTCGAGGGCGCAGTGTTAGTCGAGACTGTGCCATCGTCAGACACCAAGAGGGTAGGTGGCAAGATTAAAGCAGGTCGGATGCCTCCCAAGCCAGAGCAGTTGATGCTGCTCCAGCCGCCATCGGCGCTGACGCATAGGGCGTTGCCGGAGTTGCGGTCGCAGCGCGGAGAGCGGAGCCACCAGTAGGTGGCAGAACCGTTGGCGACGCGCTTAGAATCCGTGCTATTGTCTGCGCAGCCCTTGAAATAGGCCAGCTCTACACCTTCGCTACTCGGCATCGAGCTGAAGCTGAAGCTCGTTTCGGTCGCACTGAGCAGGAAAATCTTTGCAGACAGACCATTCGATCCGCTGGTCACAGTCGCGGACATACCGCTGCCCTTGCGGTACGGGATTTTCACCTGTTTGATGGCGTCCTTGATGTTCGACTCAAACAGATTCAGGAACGTGCTGTTCAGGTAGGAATGGAGAGAGCTGTTGGCGTAGTCGTTGATATTCGAGCTATGCCACTGGCGTTTTTCATAGATGTCCTTCATCAGCAACCAAGTACCATTGCAGCTATCGTCATAGACGCTGGACGGCTTACCCTGATGGACGACGATGAAATCTTTGGCAGAACCATTTACTTTCAGCTTGATGGTGCTGCCGATTGCTTTGGAACTCAAGGTCACATAAGCCATAAAAATTGCCTCCTTTTTTCTGTTTTATGGTCGTATCGCTGCAGACCGTGAGGCGGCGAACGAGAATAATTTATCCGTTTCATCAGAACTCAATCCTTTTTGCTGCGGTATTCCAGACGCCCTCCACCACCGTGCCGTCCAGCGTCTCAAATGTAACTGTGAACGGATTGCCGGTGACGGAGGTATTGAACATCAGCTCCAGCAGAGCCAGCCGGGCGGACACGTCGGAGATGCTGTTCTGGATGGAGTGGTGGGCCTCCTCATCGTCATTGTGGGCATCCACGAGCTTCTGCGCTTCCTTCAGGAATAACGGGAGCATCGTGACCGAGCAATATTGCTCCACGTCCTCCGCCGTCATCCACGCCTCGCATTTGTAGTCAACGGTGACGCCCAGCCCCTCGCCGATGACGATGCACACCGGGAAGCGGCGGACATCCACGCCGGTATTGGATGCAGCGCTGACGTACTGCGGGTAGTCACCCAGCGTGCCGTAGTAGATGAGGACTTCGCCCTTGTCCGGGTCAAAGGCGAATACGCCGAACTCCCGGAGCCAAAATCCGTGGTCAAGACCGCCGTTCAGGTCGGAGCGGTACTCCACGATCATGCGGACGCTGGCACCATCATAGACCGGTGCAGTCGATGTGCCAGCAGCCACCGGCTCAACCAGAGCGGTCATTTCAGCTGGTCTTACACCGTCTGGAACGGTTCCGCTGCCCACCATAATTTTTGAGATTGTGAGCTGTTGCCCGGCAACCAGCTTGGCAATCAACTCTCGGCCACTGTCTGTAACGACAAAGCCATAGTAGCTCATAACTTCTCCTCCTCAATTTCAGGCAGTTTTGTCTGTGTAATGCTCTGTGCAGCCGGAACCTGCTGCACGGTATCGATGAACGCTTCGCCGGTGGCGATCTCCGGCAGGGTCGTCGTCATATATCCACGACCCAGAATGCCATCCACCGGCACATCTGCGACCATTTCAGGAGTCTCAGTGTTTGCCACCACCCAAATAGCCACGCCCGCTGCCTTGATGAGCGGAGCATTCAGCAACTTGGAAACGTCCTCCTCCGGTGTTAGCGTATCGGTTTCAAAAATCATCGTGGCTGGGGTGTCGGGGTCTTCGCAGTAATGCAGAGGCTTGTCCCAGAACATTCTGAACGCCCGGATAATGTCGTAGTAGGTGCAGTTGTTGGTGTTCTTCCAGATTTTGTATATCAGATACGTTCGGTAGGCATCGTCATCCAGGACATATACGGATTCTTTGGTGCAGGCCAACGCACCGGCTTCAAGTCGGGTCAGAACTGCATTGTCGCCGATACCGTCAAGCTGCTTCCCAACTGCGGTCTGGATATTCCGCTTGTCGCGCAGGTCTTCGTAGAACTGTCGAACCTCGTTCAGCTCATCACCAATGGTCTCCATGAGAGCATCGATGACGGGCTTGCCCTTGAACTGCTCCACAAGATCATCCCGGAGCTTCTGGACGTAATCAACCATCCATGACCACCTCAATCCTGTTTTCGTCCGTAACGGCACGCTCCCGCGCCGAGATGGACACACTGCGCTGGGTGTAGCCAGTGGGCATATCGCCGTCATTCGGTGTTGCAAACAACCATACGTCGATGTAGTCGATGCCAGACACCTGAAGGTTGAACTTCTGCGGGATAACATTTTCCCCTGCCTCTAGTGCGCTCATCTTCTCTAAAATCTGCTCTTTGACAAGCTCGACATAGTTGGTAGGCGGATTTGTGTTCGGACTCAGGGTGACTCCAACCTTGAACCAGACCTTGACGTACGTCGGCCGGTTGAAGCGCACCACGATGTCTTCGCCGTAAACGCCGTGCAGGGTGGTTTCTACGCTGCCGAAAGTATTGATGCCGCCTGCCTTTGTGTTCAGGATTTGCTGGGCAATTTCCGTTGCGTCGCCGCCCTCGACCACAACTTCGATGCTGTGCGGCCACCGGCCGGCAGAATCCACTTCGTTTGTGCAGTTTTCATAGGGAGCTACGCTCACCACACCCTGCACATTCTTCAGGATGGCGCTTCTGATGCTTTCCAGCATGGCAGACGAGCGATTGTAGATTTTGTTCGTGTAGGACTTTCTGAACTCCACATCGCTCTCTGCGAGCTGACCGGCAACATAACTTCCCACGTTGACCACGGACTCCATGCCCGGAACAGCTTTCGTGATCTTCGTAATTACGCCATTCGGAATGAAGATGTCGCCCGGATCGGCAGTCTCAAATGTGATGATGCTGCCCACAGAAGCAGTGGTCAGGTTTTCTGACAGGACCAGCGTATTGGAGCTGGTTTCATCGACCGCCTCGATCACGATGGTGTCGTTGATGACCGTCACATGGAAGTCCTTATCCGTGATGGCTGTTCCCAGAGCCTCTAGGGCTTCGCTGGCGCTTTGTTTGGGGTCAGGGGTGATGGTGTATAGGTTTCCGTTAAGAGCCACCCCAAGGGCCGTTGTAGCCGCCGGTGATGCAAGGATGACGGTGGCCTTGTTGAAAGCCGACCTCGTGATGGTTGCATCTGCGGTAGCCATCAGACTGGTTGCCGGGTTTGTGTCGGATGCAATCACCGTTCCTGCCGGAATGGTTGTTCCGTCCAAACCTGTGCAGAGGATGCTGTAATAGGACTTCGCTGCCATTTCACGGGTGGACCCGCCAAACTGTGCAGCATAGTCCAGACTTACGCCGGTGGCGCTGGATGTGTACTGCGAGTGGTACACATCTACGCCAAATTCCCACAGTTCTGCAATCTCATCTGCGACGTTGGTCAGAATGTGATTCAGCAAAGACTGCGGGTTCTGCCGGGTATTTACGCCGAGGCGGTCTGTCATCTTGCTGTGCATATCCTCAAGGATGACATCAAGGCGTTTCGGATTTGGCCCCTGCAGGGTCAGGCCATATTTTGCCACGGGATTTTGACCTCCTCTCTAAAACTGTCCTCATCCGTGTTGAACGCGATCTCCACGGATGCCCTACGGCTTTTCTTGTCGATGTTGAACAGGATTTCCGATACATCCGTTACTCCATCGACAGACATCACGGTTTCCCGGATAAGATGCCGGAGTTTGGACTCATTCGGATTTTTGACCAGCAGGTTCTCGAAGTAAGGAAAACCCAGCGTCGGCATGAGCCGCCATTCTCCAAAGAACCAGTACAAACGAATACGGACAGCCTGAATAATGCTGTCCGTAACCGAAATGTCTCCTGCTGCCGAGAGTTCCAAATCCCCGGTAGCATCGAGCTTCAGATCTATCACGCTTTTCCTCCCTCCTTTACTGCGGTTTGCCAGTCATGCCACCGCTGTCGCCCCTGTGAATGTGGTTTGCAAGACTGATGTTTCCGCTAGATGCCTTGACATCATCTCTTGCGGTGATACTACCCTTGACCGTGAGCTTTCCGGTAATGCCCACGCCGTCGGGTGAAATTGCCAGCACCGTGCCGCCGACTGTGATCTGCACAAGGCTCGGCTCCACTTTGACCTTGGCCGAACCGAGAGTCAGTTCTGCGGTCTTGGGCGTGATCTTGGCTTTTGTGTCGCCTGCGGCAATGGCTACGGCATCCTCATCACAGGCCAACTTCATGGTGCTGTTGCCGCCAGATGTGAGGCTTGGAATGGCAATGGCATTGGTCAAGTCGAACTTCAGCTTGGTGTCAGTTTCCTTGCCGTACATCCAGTAATCGAGCGCCTGTTCGCTGAAAACCAGCAGGCATCCATCGCCTTTCTTGATGGGCCATGCAATGGTGACGTTTTTGCTCTGCGGGAACATGACCGGGACTCCTGAGATTTCTGGGAAGTCCATCATGCTGCCATCAGGCTTTGTGAACTTTGCCTTCGGTAACACTGTGGCGACACCCTTGTCCGGGTCGTAGCTTTTTATCTCGCCCGGCAGGGCCGTGTGCATATCCTCCGTCGCGCTGCGGGCGCTTTTATTGATCTGGTCAACAAACTCCTGCATCATTCCTGCTTCACCTCCAACAACCGTGCCGTACAGCTCCACGAACCTTCCATGTTGTCGCCCTCAATCCGCACCGAGTAGACCCGAAAATAACCCTTGACTACTTTGCTGTTCAGGTACACATAATCGTCCAGCCCGATTGCGGCGTTCATCAGGTACTCCACATCCCAGCCGTAGCTGTATCCCTTGTCCTCATTGGAGATTTGGACACGCTCTGGGAGGCCCAGCAGGCCCGTTTCCGCCGAAAGCTCATACACCTCGCGGCTCATCGTATCTCCCGGCTTTTTGACCTGCAAGACGCCATTGTTGATGCTCCAGACCAGCCCGCTGGTTTCACAGGCTTTCGTCAGCACATTTCTGGCCGGGCCAACGTAGCTGTACCCATTCGGGATGTCCTTGAACTCTGCATTGTAGGAGAAAGAAACCGTTACGCCCATCTGGTCTGCGGTGTCCTGTATCAGGGTCTTACAGTTTACGGCCCCGTCATAGCTCACGGAAACGTAGGTGTCACGGACTTCAATGCGATTATCCACCAGCTCGATCTCCGTTGACCGGTCTGCTCCGTCAGCCTTTGTTGTGGCAAATGTGACTATGCCGGTGAAGATGAGCGGGCGGGTGTTGCCATACCCTGCATGAAGTACGACCACGCAGTCGTTTTTGCTCAGCGCTGCAAGGTGTTCGTCGCTCAGATTCCAGATAGTCACTTTGGCCGTATTCTGGCTATTGGTGTCGGCCTTTTCTACCGAAAACGAAACGTGCAGCGGTCGCTTGCCTCTGCCAATTTCAAACCCGGTCGAGCCTGCCTTGCCCGCCGCCAGCCGGTACTGCCTGTCGAAATTCTTCACGGCATTCTCCCCTTTCGATGGCAACAAAAAAGGCCGCGTTTCCGCAGCCCTGAAGGTTTCCTCTTACTTCGCCTTGCTGAGTTCCTTCTTCAGCAAAACGCATTCCAAAATGATATTGTCCAGTCTTTCGATGAGCGACCCGCCATCTGCTGGAAGCTGCTCCAGAAACCGCCTTGGATGAACTTCCACAATCGTTACGTCCTGCTCCTGCTTTTCCTTCTGCTGGGGCGGCTTGTTCCATCCGGGGTAAGCCCGCGCAACTTCCTCGCCCATTTCCTGTGTTTTCGGGATGACCTCATCCTCCAGCCAGCGAATCGCCGCATACGGAGCCGGTCTGCGGCACAGGAGCTTCACGGCGTTTTCCGCAGAAAAGCAGGTGAAATCACAGCGACCACGCCGCATACCATTGTCCCAAGGAACCTTCCTCAAAACAGATTCAATGCGGTTGACGCCCTGATTGCCGCCGGTGACGGCCTTTCTCGGCTGCTCATAGCCCGCAATCGCTGCCAGATCTGGCCCGCAGAAGAACGGGGTTCCGTCCGGGTCAAAGACGACCCGCAATTCCTGCCGTTCCGGCGTGGTGAAAATCACGCAGTTGTCACGCATTCCGATCACCTCCGTAGAAGCAGCTCCGCAGCCCTTTGTTGCGGGCATTGAAGATTTCCCGGAGAATCACAACGGCGCGTTCCGCCTGCTCCAGCTTGCCATCCGCAAGGTTGCTGTCCACCATGTCGATAGCGACACCGACATCGCCCATACGGATGACCTCGCGCTCAAGGTCCATAGCACTCATATCAGCACACTCCTTTGTCTTGCAAGAAGCCCGCTGACATGATATAATCGTGTCAACGGAACTTCTCAGGATTGTTCCGGGCAAGATGTAGGAACCAGCGGTGCTTTCTGACGGCTTACCGCTGGTTCTTTTTTGTTTGCCCGGTTCACATCTTCATTCTAACTTACCATTCTGGTAATGCAATGAAAGTGACCAATGATATGAGCGTTTTGCAAAAGTTTCCCGTTTTGGTCAGTCCGAGGACTGTCCGGCGGACAATCCAACGGATTCTGTGTAAAATCGGCCATTTTGAGCGACATTCATCCCAAAACCTCTGAAAAGCCTCTGATTAAACCCGGACTTTACCAGTAAAAGTATATGGAAATTTGTCTGGAACCTTATGAGAACGAATTGTCAAACCCGCCCTCAGATATTTGTTCAAAATGAGAATTGATTTTACCGGATGATTTGTTCCAGCATCATGCCGGGACAAACACAAAACGAGCCGTCCCATCGGCAAAATCCTGCCGACCGATGCTCTCCTTTTCGGTCAGGACAGCGAAGATGCCGCTGGGCATATCATCCCGGCCGAACAGCAGGTTGAGCGGAAACTGCGGGACCATCTTGACACCGAACAGCAGTGGAGTTCCGAGCGAATCCATCACTCCGAGCATCCAGTAGCCGCCGGTGTCATTCCATGTGAATCGCAGTTGATACAGCCTGCTTTGGAGGGAAACTTTGACAACGCTGTCGTTCATGTCCGGGACTTCGATGACGAAGTAGTCCACGAACGCCCTCCTTATCCCAGCAAGCCGAAACTGCTGGCAGCGTTATAGAGAACGGAACCTCTGCTAGAGCTGGACGAAGAACTTGATGCAGAGGAGCCGCCGGACGAGCCGCTTCCTGCTGTACTTGCGGCGGTGGTGCTCGCTTTTCCAGCGGCTTTTGCAGTTTTGCCCGACTTGCCGTAGCTGGCCGGGATTTCTGCGGTGGCGGTTTCCGTCACCTCGATCTTCTTGAAGGCTATCGGAATCTCACGGGCGTAGCCGACCTCCACAGACTTCTTGATGTTCATACTTGTAATCACCATGTTGGAGTACACGCAGTCAGTGGTCGTGACTTCGAGAATCTTCTTGGCGAAATACAAGTCCTTCAGCCGACGAACAACTCCCTCCGTTTTTCCGGGGCCGGAGCCTGTACGCTCCCTCCATGTCACCGGCGTATCGGTCACATAGAGCGTCATGTTCAGGGTGTCGGCTTTCAGCACGATGGTGTCGCTTACACTGAAGCCCTTTTCGGTCGGGTACTCAGGCACATCCGCTTCATAGCCTTCTTCGGAGTCGATCAGGGCATCAAACTCGATGTCATCGACGCTGACGGGCTGTTTTGCTCTTGCCATGTACTCTCACCTACTTTGCAAATGCCAGCGCACGGGCCATCTCGCCGGTAGCATCGCCTGCGGCCTTATCCATAGCCTCAGAACTCTTTTGCTGCCCGGCGCGGTCGCCGTTGAACTGGTTGTTGATGTTTACGTTCTGGGTCACAGTGCGTCCACCGGTCGTTCTGCCGGTTGCGCCCCGCCCGGTAGCTTTGGAAACCACATTGGCCTTGGCGATGACCGACATTTCGCCGGTCATGCCTTCCAGTGCATCCTTCACCTTCTTCTTGCCGGAAGTGATACCCGATGCCATCAGGTCGATCATGTCCGGCATATAGGTGTGGAAGTCGCTCAGGGGGCCATCCTCCGGCTCCGAGAATCCGAGGAACGACTTGATCTTATCGGCTACGCCTTTTACAGCCTCGCCTACACGACCTACCGCAGACTGGATGCCCGATACGATGCCGTCGATGATGTCGGAGCCCCACTTCAAGGCTTCAGCCGGGAGAGATGTTATCCAGTCGATGGCCGCTTGGATGCCCGTCACAATGGCATTGCGGACATTGCCAATCGTAGTCTTGATGCCTTCCAGCAGATTGCCTGCTACCTCACGAATCTTGTCCCAGTTCTTCCACAGCAAAACGCCGATTGCGATTGCAGCGGCGATTGCCAGAATGACCGGGCCGAAGGCGCTGGCAAGAACAGAGATTACCGCACCGACCACCTTGATAACGGTGATGATGCTCTTTACAACAACAAAGGCCAGCTTAATAACGGAAATGACCGCTTTCACAACAGAAATAACGGTTGTAATCACGCCAAAGATAGCTGAGATGCCCTTGACAGCGGCTATTACAGCCACCACGCCCACGGCAATTCTGCCGATGGATTCACCGATGTCTGTCCATTTTTTCTTATCAACCTTCCCGCTCGACAATTCCTTGAAGAACTGAGCGATACCGGGAGCCACCTTGGCTACAGCTTGCTGTATCTCCTCAAACGCCACCACCGCCGCAGTTCGGATGCCCTCAAATATTGGGACAACCACATTACGGATGCCTTCGCCGATGTAGCCGATGGCCTGCTTGATCTTCGTCCACACTCCGACGATGTTCTGGCGTAGCTTTTCGCAGTCTACGCCAGCTCGTTCGAGCATGGTTCCGAGCAGGCTTTTGTCGCCCCGCATGAACGAGATGAAGTCCTCGATCACGAGGGCCAGCAGCAGGAAGACGGCAAAGAAGGCCAGCGCCTTTCCGTGGCCCAGCCCTATTGCCCGCGCCAGCTTCGTAAAGCCGTTTATGGCCGCTCCGATTTTCTTGAGGTTCATCGCCACGAGCATGGCAGTGAACGCAGCGGTCAGAATAGCAAGGACACGCTGTGAGCCGCCCAGCTTATCCGTAAGGTCGGTGAGCTTCTGGAGCCAGTCACGAATCATCGTCAGGCCCTTTGCTCCAATGCTCAGAATCTTCTGATAGGTTGGCAGGAAGAACTGGCCGACTATCGTTTTGATTTCCTTCAGCTTGGTGATGTACCGCTTTTTGGTGCTTTCGTAGCTGTCGAGGCTGCGCTGGCAGTTGCCAATGGCATCCGGGCTTTGCTGAAGAATAGCCTGATAGTTGACCTGCATCTTCGTGAGCTGGTCTAACTTATCGTAGGTTCCCTTCAGGCCCAGCGTAGCCATCGCCTGCGCTCTGGTGCTGTCGTTCAGGACTGCACCCAGCGTCTTAGCGGCTTCAGACTCGCCCATGACAGCATTTGTCATGGCGTTTACGGACGCTGTTTCGTCCATGTTACCAAACGAGGCAAGGTCGAGGGCCAGCGAGGTCATCTGCTCGGCCATTTCAGCGCCAGCTTGGCGGGTCATGCCAAAGCCGACCAGCAAGTTCTGCTGATCGGCAAGGTAGGTCTTGATGTCGTTTTTGTTGCGGCGAATGGCATCGGAGTATTCCTGCGCCCATTTATCGACCTCATTCCGCATATCGCCGAAGACAACATCGAACTTGTTCTGCATCTCTTCAATGGAGGATGCCACCTCAACGCAGCCATCAATGGCGCTCTTGATGCCCGCGACGGACAACGTGATGCCGACCGCGCCGAGGACTTTAGAGGCCATCGACTTCAGCGACTTGATGCTGCCCTCTACCTTCTGCTCGGAGGATTGATCGACCTTGTAGCCAAACAGGATGCCGATGTCGCGTATGGTCATACTGGTCAGCTCACCTCCTTAGCCATATCCTCTACCCGGCCGGCTTCCACGTCCTGCTCCATGCGGTACAATGCATAGAGCTTCAGAGCTTCGTCCAGCGTATAGCAGTTCTTCAGCTCCCACATGGATGCCAGCCGAGCCTTGATGAGGATATACATTCTCAGCTCAAGCTCTGTGAAACCGCTGAGGTCGAGGTCGCCGTAGCGCTCCGGGCCTGAGCCATCGTCCTCTCCGCCCACTCGGCGACTTTGCCAAATCGGTCGCCGAGCTTCTTGAAAAAACCGTTGTAGTTGGTTCGGATGACCTCAAATGCCAGAATGAACATATCCTGCACATCAGTGCAGAACACTTCGTTGGCGAGGTCTTCCGTGAGCAGGCGAACCTTTTCGCCCGGCTGCTCCACCGAGATGTTGCTGCCCGCGATCAGCAGGTGCTTCAGGATTTTCTCGACCTTATCGCCATCGAGCGAAGAGAAAGCCCCCGCAATCGCAGGAGCTGCATCCTCCACCTTGATGTCGAGCAGGCCATTGCCCTCCTTTTCCGTGTCCACGGCGGACAGCAGCGGCGCAAGGCCGGACACGAGCGGCAGAACGAGCGCTGCCAGTTCGCCGGTCATGTTCGCCGCTTTGAACGCCGGAAGCGGGCGGATGTAGAAGATGTTTTCACCCACGTTTACTTCGCGGGTTTCGAGCTGCTTCAGATTATTCATCGGCGTCCTCCTTACTCCTTCAGGGCCGCATCGCCGGTGTCAAGCTCCCACTCGCGGTTGTTCGTCTCCTTGCCACGGGTGACCGGCGCTTTCTTTACGCACCATGCGGCTTCCGTGCTGAACACCAGACCGCCCTTCAGGTCCTTAATCAGAATCGGAAACAGGCCGTTGCCGGTGTCACGGTCGAGATCGACCATGCCGGAGAAGTACGAGTTGCTGTCGCTGGTCTGCAACAGGGTGAGCTTGACTTTGTAGGTGTTATCCGGCGAAATCGAACGGGCAATTTCGCCGTCACAGCCGGTCTTTTTGGTGATACCGTCGCCGTTCGGCTCAATGCTGATGAAGCTGTCGTCTGCATAGCCGGTGACGATGTGCGTACCACAGGTGACGATAACTTCCTTCGGGTTGTAGGTCTTGATCTTGCTGGACATTTACTTTCCCTCCCTTACAGATTCTCGTAGGTCAGGCAACCCTTGATTTCCACCACATGGATAGCGCCAGCAATGCGGGCCGAGAACTTGCAGTCCTTCAGAATGCGGGATGCTTTCTGCACACTGGTCAGGTCTGCCGCCAGCGGCACAGATGTGGTATAGCCCGGAATAGCATTTCCGTCCGCATCATACTCCGTAGGAGCAATGCCGCCGTACTTCTGGCCGTCCTTCAGGGATGCAAGCATCTGGTTCTCAACAAGGCCGATGCCGTTGTCGGTGTAAGGAATCTTCGGGTTGACGATGAGCAGATTCACAACACGAACCTGCATATCGTTCTGGAGCCAGTCGCGGAAGCGGATAACATCAATCCACTCACCGCCGCCGGTCTTGCCGCCCTGCGTGATGTTCTTGGATGCTGCGGTGATGACATAGTTGAAGTTCGCAGCCTCCAACTTCTTGATGAAGGTGCTGGTCAGCTTTGCAGGAGAAACGGTCGAGAGCGGCATCAGCGCCCACGTTTCCTGACCAGCGTGGTAGTTCATCGCCTTGACGGCCGCAGCTACGGCCATGCCGTACAGATTCTCAGCCGGGATGTCGTTCTCCAGCTGGTCAGCCGTTTCTTTCGGGAAGAACGGGAAGCTGCGCAGGTACAGGCCGGCATCCACAATGGGATTCTCCGGGTCTTTGTCGATGTAGCCACACAGCTTGTTCTGAGTTTCAGTCCACTGGATGATTTCCTTAACCTGCTCATCCTCCAGACCGACCGGGCAAATGCAGTACCAGCCATTGACAGCCAGCGCGTTCTCCAGAACTGCGCTTACGGTCTGCAATGCAGGGTCTTCACTCTCTTTGTCCACGATGTCGCCCATAAAGGCAACATAGACCTCATGGGGTCTGGGAGACTGCGAAAAAGCCACCCGTGCAGCCACGCCAACAGGGTCGGCGCGTTCATCGGTGGCAACGATGCCCAGCGCCGTCAGTTCCTCCAGACTGTTGTACACGCCAACGGCAGGTACATCTTCAGTCGGATTTGCGGGTGCCGGACCCAGAATCAGGATATTGTCGAAGTTGGCATCGTTGGAGATGGGGGACGCCAGCGAAATGTCCACGGTACAAATCCTATCGAGGTTGTTGCTCATGTGTCATCTTCCTCCTTTACGAGTCGGTTGTTTATCTCGGCGTTCGTGAAATATTCGCCCTCATGGGCAGTCATTTCCGAACTACCGCCGCCGCTGGGTGTCGGGGTCACCTGCGGCTCGATCTCGATGACATCATCAGCTTGGATGTCATCTTCGCCACCAGAATGCTTCACGCTGTCGATGTCCAGCGTTCCGGTAATGCCGATGGCCGTCATGGTGAAATACACAGCGATTTCCAGCATTGCCCGGAACTCGTAGTTGGTATCATGCACCAAATCGGTCAAATCCTGAACTGCCGCAGGAACGACAATGGCGATGTCATGCTGGTGACACCACTGCGTTACGAACGGCGAGTTCAGAAAGCTCTCAAAGGCCAGCATATCATCTTCAGCCGTGTTTTCGGCAATGGGGGTGAACCCCGGTGCAATTTCTTCCTGCCTGCCATGAGTGAACAGGTCAATCTGCACAGGAACGGATGCAGGATAAAAGGCCACCGGTGTGCCTTCAATGATTTTGACCGGTGGGTTCCTTGACCGGTTGACGGAACCGGTGGTCAACGTGACCAACGGACTGCTGTGCTTTGCTACAAAGCTCTGCTTGGCATACGTCACAGTTGCTCCGGCAAAGTACGTTTGGGTGAGCTGTACAAGCAGCTTCTTCAGCTCGGAAAGCGTCATACGCAGCAATACCCGCCTTTCCCATCTGCTCGGATTTCAGGGCGCGGCATACGGTTGGCCTCTGCCGCTGAAACCTGAACAAACTCGCTGCGGCAGTGACCCACTATCGTGTGGTCCCACCCCAGCGAGCTGACACATTCATACCAGTGTCCTTCCGGGTCCATTCGGCCCTGATAGAAAAGCCAGTCGGCCCTGCGGCCGGCAGCACGGTCTGCGGTATGGAAAACGAGATCGCCGAAAGCCTTCATGCGCTTCACGGTGTTCTCACCTTCCGGGAGAGCTTGAAGCTCATCTTTGTTGAGCGGCTGAACATTCAGGGATGCGATGAAATCTTTATACCCGGAAACCCCATAGCCATCGACAATGTTCTCCTCGCCGAAGCGACGCACAACAAATGCTCTGCGGAAAATGCCCAGACCCATATCAACCACTTCCCTTCTTGCGAATGACGTATTTGACAGACTGCCGCATCTTGCCGGTATCAATCAGCGGCTTGTCCGATTTCTTCTTGCGGATGGTGGAGGGAGCGTTCGGTTCATAGCTGCCACTCTCGATTTTCTCTTGAACTAAGCCGACACCGAACACGCCGATTTGCTTCAGGCTCTGCTCTGCCGTTCCGCCCGCAGTAATGGACTTTAGCTGCTGGGCGCACATGGCATTGATGGGGTCGGCGTTCTCATCAACGCTCTTGCGCAGGAACGGTCGGGACGGAGCGGTCGAGGTTCCCAGCTCGTTCCACATGGCGATTTGCGCCACATCAACGCCCCGGTCATCCGTGACCTTGCCCGCTTGGAAGCCTACAAAGACCTCCTTGTCCTGAAGTTCATCAATTTGCCGGAAGAACTTCTCCCCTTCCGGGGTCAACCGGTCCCACCCGCCGGTCATCGGCATTCACCCGCAGAATGAATCGAGATCACGACCAACCGCCGCAGCGTCAGATACTCCAAACCGTAAGGCGTCAGTGCCAGTTCAGCATCCGCCATCAGGGTGGTTCCCTGATTTACATTGAAACTGACGGACGTTTCGCCCTCGGTGTAGCTTCCAACGCGCAGCGCGTCGCCCACGCTGCCGTACTGGTTATCGCCATAACCAGCCATTTTCAGACGATGTGCCGTCAGGAGTGCGATAGCTTGGTCATACAGCTTCCCGAACACCTTCTTGCTGATGAGCGGCGCTGTGAGGTTCAGCCATGCCTCAACGGTCTCATCGTTCAGCACGTCGAACTCGGTGGCAACCAGCCTGAAAATTCTGACGGCATCTTCCATGACTTATTTCTCCTTCGCAGCAGTGCGGCTCTTGACCTCGGACAGATTTCCCTGCCCGATGAAGAACTTCACGATCTCGTTGTCATCATAGCCGGTGACTTCCTTGGCTTCACCCGGCAGAATCACGGTAGCGCCGATGCTGATGATTTTGTTTCCGATATTCTTCAGTTTCATATCATGGCTCCTTTACAAAAAGATAGGAGCCGCCGCATAAACACACGGCAGCTCCACGGGTGAATCAGCAGATGCCAGTAGCAATCAGCATGGACATGGGGTAGTAGATGATAGCGCCTGCGGTGCGGGCCTCGCAGGGAACGACCATCTCCAGACCTTCAGGCTGCACAGGGTACTGCATGAAAGACAGCGGGTTCTCGATGGTGAACTTGCGGGGGTCGTTCTTGAACAGCAGTGCAACGCCCTTGCCATCGCTTTCTGCCGCATACGGGTTGGTGTCCACGCTGTCGGGGTCCAGCTCCGGGCAGGAGACGATGCGGGCAATATCCTTGATATTATCCTGAACGTACTTCAGCACGGTGGTGGCGGTGCTTTCGATGCGGCGGTTCTGAATCTCGATATACGCCTCGGACGGCAGGGCCAGAGTGTCCGGCTTCTCCACCTTCTTGGTGGTGCGGGCGACCTGCTTCAGCATACCGGTGATGTCGGCCAGAATCTCGTCCTCGGTCTTGTCTGCCCACTTGGTAGAACCCTTTGCGCCGGTTGCAGGAACGTACAGCGGCACATCGTTGTCCTTGGACAGAACGCCGCGCAGGCCGGTCTCGGCATCGCCATTCCACGCGATCTTGTTGTTCAGGTAGTCGATCTGGTAGCGGGCGGACTCTGCCTTGCGGGCATCCAGCGACTTGCCTGCCATAGCAGAGGCACGCATTTCCTGAATGGAGTAGCCGTAGCTGTCACCCAGAGACTTGATGATGGCGGTGGTGGGCTTGCCCTTCACATCAGCACGGGGCAGGTCGGTGGCGTAGTTGCTGATAATCTTCGCCATGCCAGTCTTATCGTAGCTGTAGTAAGTGACGGTCTCGGCGCCGGGGTTAATCTCGCTGGACACCGGGAACAGCTTCAATGCGGTGAACTCCGGGTACTCCACATCGTAGGACTGAGACTTGACGTAATCCAGCTCGCGGGCGAAGAACACGGAGGCATCGCTGGCATCATCGAAATTCATCTGCGGAGTTTCGACCAGAGCGGCCGGAATCTTGGAGTGCAGCAGAGCGTCGTAGTCGTTCTGGTCGTATCTCATGGATTTCTGGTTAGTGTTCATCTGATTTTGTCCTCCTTCTCTCAGACAGTAGACTTGGCATCATCGGTGGATGCAGCGTGACCGTCAGCGCCGCCCGCGGCAGGAACGCCGTACAGCTCCACCGGAGCAACGCCATTGCTGGCCGCACCGATGAAACAACCGGGAATTGCGATGCCGCCCTCCTTTGCGAAACAGCCTGCCTCATCGCCTTCCACGATCATGTGCAAGGCATCACCATAGGCGGGTGCAGCGCCGGTCGCCAGACGTACCCAAATGCGGCCACGGCGCATGACACCGACGTTCTGGTTGTTCAGGACGTAGAGCTTTCCCTCCAAATCCTGCTGGCGGTCGAAACCGTTGATGACAACACCCTCGAAGTTATCAGCAGTGCTTACGCTAGTCGGAAGCGCAACGCTGCTGCCCGGGACCTTGCCGGTGACAACACCAACACCGAAATGCAGTTTGCCGGTCGCCTCCTCATTGAAACGGGAGTCCACCGGGTAGTGGAACATATCGTAGATGCCACCTGCAACGCCCTTGCTGGTTGCATAGCCGTAGGTTTTCTGAACGCCCATCTTACTTTTCCTCCTTCTTCATTCTGCGGTTGATCATGCGCTGGCGGGCCTCGGAAGCGGAGCCGGTCTGCTTCACAGGGGGCTTACCATCGCCGTGCATCATCTGGGAACGCTGATAGTTGGTATCCTTGCGCTCTTTCATCTCGGAAACGGCCATGTCAAACGCTGCGTTGACGTAGGCGGCGCTCTTGCCGTCCAGATGCAGGGTGGGCTTCAGCTTGCCCAGCACGGCCTTCTTGGCATCCTTGACGCTCATGGCTTCCAGACCATCCATGTTCAGGCGGTCGCCGACACGGACAACGCGCAGCAATTCGCGGAAGTCATTGGCGGAGTCTGCGTGGTCTTTCTTATCCTGCGCGGCGTCGCCGCCCTCATCGGCGTTGCCTTCATCGCCGTCACCATCGGTCTGAGTGCCGCCGCAGTCGCCCTCAGCGCCATCAGTGGTCGTACCAGCAGCTTTCAGAACGTCGATAACTCCCAGCAGGGTGTCGATGTCTTCGTCCTGCTGCGCGATCACACCCATTGCGCCGGGCATATCTGCCGGATCGCCCTCAGAATCGCGGCGGGCACGGCGGTCTTTGACCTGCTGAACTGCATCCGGCTGTTCGCCTTCAGCAGCACCGGCGGTCTGCACAGGCGGCTCTGCGGTAATACCGCCATCAGCCACAGTGCCAGACCGCTCTGCGCGGCGTTTCTTGAACGCCTCCACAGCAGCGGCCAGCTCCTCCGGGGTGGGAGCGCCATCAGTTCTCTTGGTGGTGTTTTCCATGTTCAGTTTTTCTCCTTTCATGCAGTCGTGGCCCTGCCCATCAATGTTGAGCCGGGCCTGTTCACCAGCCCTCGCCTTATCGACAAGGGCAAGATGGTTGATTTCGATGTCCCGCTGAATGGCATCGTAGGGTTGCCCCTCCCAGACACCAGGCGTTTCGTCCAGCCGCAGGTTGTAGCCGCAGGACAGCTCGCGCATTTTATGCTTTTTCAGGTTGTCGGTGTCGTGGATGATGATTTCTGCACGGACATCATCGCCGTCCCGGTAGCCCTCCGACAAAATCGTGCCGATGCTCTCCTCTTTCACGTTGTCGGTGTCAACGTAGCCAGCATCATGCGTTACGATGATGGGCTTCCCCTTGTAGGACGCAAGGCTCTTTTCAGCAAAGACTTCTTCAGGCAACCGCAGCTCTCGGCGCTCGGAACCGTCCGGGTTGTGATAAACAAAAATGCCCACCGATGTCACGATGGGATGGTCTACAAGGTAGCCCTCATCTGTGAAATAGGTGGCATCCAGCGGCAGACTGTCAAAGCGCTGAACTTTCGTTTCAGTTCCCATGTTGAACAACTCCCTTCTCAGGTCTTAGAGGATGGTTTCATCCACGGCCATCGCCCCCTTTCGTGACCGGCAGGTCAACGGTTTTGATGTTGAAGACCGGCAGTGCGCAGCAGCGGCACTGGTAGTCTTTGCCGGGGTGACAGCGCCGCCCGGTCTTTTCATCAACCACCGGCGGGTCATCCCAGCGGAACCGCTTGTGGTTCAGCGCAGCATGGCTTGGGCGGACGCGGCTATCGCCAGAGGTTGACCAGACGTACTCCACCACGCCTGCGTCCTGCTGTTGCTGCTGGGTGATGTCACCGTTCAGCTTGGCGATCTGGTCGCGGGCAAGCAGTTGGGCATGCCGTCGGTCTACGCTGTACGTCCGCTGAATCTGCTTGACGATGGCCGTCGTGGTTTCGCCGTTCCTGTACCCATCCAGCACGATTTGGCGCATACGCCCCAGACTTTCCTGCGGGATGGTCTTGATGAGCGCCACGTTATCCTCGACCCAGCGTTCCATCATCGTTCTGTACAGCTCGCCGGTGTAGTAGTCATCCATCAGGTCGATGCCCAGCGTGGACTTGACGGCTTTCTTCCACTCCCGGATGCTCAACTTCCTTGTGAGCTTTGCCATAGACTCAATCTTGCTGCGCAGGCTGAACATAGATGTTCGCCGCTCCAACTCCACAGCCATTTTGAAAAAGACGGTCTTGACTTTGGCAATCAGGTCCGAAGCGTCATCATGGCGTTGGCCCGCTTCACGCTCTGTGCGGGCTGCGTCCCTGATCTCCGGCAGATACTCCTTCAGCAGTTCGTTCAGGATGCGGATGTAGGCATTGGTGAGCCGCTGGAACTCGCGTTCCGCCTGCACAGGGTACTTGGATGAATATTTGCATATCAGGTTATCGTGACTGCCGAAGCGGTGGCGGAGCAGGTCTTGTACCATGTGTCCGTGGACGGTATCATTCACTGTTTTCGCCTCCTTTTCTGGTTCTGAACAGCAAAAAAGCGGCGATTTGCACCGCCGCAGTTGAGATTATGGCTTAATGCCCTCTGAGAACCTCTGGTGAGTGCCGGGAAACGTCCCCAATGTGCTTGTGGGATAATTTTGTGTCCGAGGTTTGAAAGCCGTTAGATGGCTTTATTTGCGGCAGTTGCGAAAAGCCCCTGCCTGACGCTCGGCCCTGCACCCGCACCGTTGGCAAATTTGAACGAAGTGAAAATTTGACAACGGATTACGGTTTGGTTGGGTAAGGTACGGTTATAGGTGGACACTCCGCAGGATTGTCCGGTGGACGTTCCTGTGGATTTCGGCCTTTTCTCGATACTTTTTGAATATTTATCCAAATTTGATTGAATTTATTCTAAAAACAGGCTGATTTAAGGTTTGTGTTTTCCGACCATTTCGGTGATTACGGTGGAAAATCAGTTCTTTTTTGGTTTACAATCGCCCTGATTTCGGTTTACAATGCAGCGAACTGCGGTAAAACAGGCGGTTCCTTGCACAGCAGGCGGAAGGTTTCACGGCCCTTCGGGGTGATGAGCGTCTGGGTCCCGGCCCAATCATTGTGCCGGCCCTTGCCCTCCTTCACCTCGAACAGACCGTTGTTCTTTGCCGCATACGGCATCAGCTTGTTCTTCTGGTCACGGTAGACGTACTTATGGTCGAGCAGCCAGCCGATGAAGTCCTTCTCCTTGATGCCCAGCTCCTTGGCGGTTTCGCGGAAGTTGGTCAGCAGGTTCCGGGCCACCAGCTCGTCAAAATACTCGGCCTTCGGCTGCATGATCTGGTTCTGCGCTGTCAGCTCCTTGATGCGGGCATCGCGGTCAGTCAGGGTCTTCTGCGCGACCATCAAGGCCTTTGCCATAAGCTCCTGCGGGGAAAGCTCCTCCTGCCCGGCAATGTAGCCGCCGTTCTTGCGGATGCTGGGCAGCACCACGGCCGTGACCCACTTGCGGAAGGGTTTGGCCTCCGGCTTATCGCTGCGCAGGATGACGTTGTACAGGCCGGACTCGTTGATAATCCAACTCTCCTGTGCTCCGCCGGGGGTCGTAATCTGAGTACGCCCCTTTTCATCCTCTTCCAGACGGTCGGCTACTTTTTTCAACTGGGTAGAATCCATGCCCAGCACCTCGCACACGTCCTTCAGGGCGAACCACGGCTCGCCGTTGATGTTCATGGTGCGCACCAGCTTGTTTTCTTCGTACTTAAAAATCGCGACTTTGTTCATGCTCTTTCTCCGTTCCGTTTTTGAGGCGGGAAATTCGGGCAAAGAAAAAGAGCGGTGGTTTCCCATCGCTCTTACACAGCAGAAAAGCCGCAAACCTCACATGAGGCTTACGGCTCGCTGCATCAGGCTATTCTGTTGTAGATACTCCAGCCCACGAAGGGTTATCCTCGTTCTATGGCCGAAGACCTCGATATATCCGGCATCCTCCAGCAACCGCAGGAGCGCAAGCCATCTGTTGGCCGACAACCCCAAAGCGCTTGATGAAATCTGCGACATATCAGGTTCGTCATAGTCCAGCGCCTGTTCCAGATAACTCAGGATGCGGTAGATTGCAATGAAGTTGTACATTGCAATTATTCCACCTTCTGCCCGTTCTTCCATGCCTCGCGGGCTTGGTTCAGGCTCATGTGGTTGGCACAGTCTTCTTCATCCGGGTCATCAAGCTGGACGAGATCATCTTCCCAGTTGCACACCAGGCAAATGTCAAACTCGCCTGCGCTTTCAAACGTATATTTGCCACAGACCGGGCAGGTATAGCTTTCACCAGATTTGACCGTAGACATCTTACACACCGTCCTTTTCTTTGAACTTGTTGTAGTAGGCCATCGCCGTGTCAGGCTTTGCTACGCCGCCGCTACCGCATTTGGGCTTCATGTAGGTACAGATGTTCTGGCCCGGAAATCCAGAGGCGTATTCCGTTGTCTTTACGTTGAAACGGACGATTTTGCCCTTGGGAATGCTATAGCCGATCACATCGCCGCCGCATGGCTGCTGCAAGAACTTATCCGCAGCCGCTTCATATTCGGCTTCTGTCGAGAATCCGAACTCAGCGCCATGTTTGGTGAAATGAACGGTCTTCTTTTCAGGGTCTGCAAACCCTTTGCACGAAGCATTTTCGCCTTCGGGAGATACCGCAGGCCCGCTTTCGGTGGAGCCAGCGCTGCTACCCTCGCCCTCTGCGAACTGCCCGTTTTCATCCCGTGGGTGGTCGGCTTCGTTGAAGTCCATCCTATCTTTCATCTTAGCATTTTGTGCATCCGATGTCAAACCGGGATTTGACGATAAAACGTCGAGCAATGCGGCGATGCTCTGGGAAAACGGCGGGAACAGACGTTCCGGATTCTGAGTGGACAGCTCGGCCACCTTTTCGGCGGTGATGAACCCCGGAGAGGTCATCTCGCCATCAGCGCACCGGATGCTGCCGTCAAAATCCGTGCAGAGGAACACATGGGACGGGCAGTACGGCGGTTTCAGGTCGCTCAGGAAGGCTACCGGCATGAGGTCTTTCGGCGTGATGCCGAACTCCTCCTGTGTTTCGCGGATGGCTGCATCTTCCGGGGACTCCCCCGCCTCGATATGTCCACCCGGTCCACCAACAGAGCCGCCCTTCAGGCGAGTTCCGCAGAGAAACCGGCCATCCTGCACAACAAGAACGCCGACACCGCGGTCAGTGTCGGCGGCATCGGCATTGGTGGTCGGCGGAGTGGCCGTAGGTACTACGGCAGCGCTCTGTTCCTTGCCGCCCGGAGCCTGCCCCTGCTCAATGTTCTTCTGGGCGGCTTCCACGTCGCTCATGGTGCTCGGCTCAGTACCCAGCAACGACTGTAACAGATCATCCTCGTCATCCTCGGAGATGATGTCTTCGACATCAAACTCCTCATCGGACGCAAGGCGGCGGCGCACCTCGGTGGGGTCGAGCGCCTGCATATCGACGTATGCCTGCGCAGTCTGGGCCTTGACCAGAGCGGTCTGAGCTTTGGTCTGGTCAACTGCGGCCTGCTCTGTGTCGCTCAGGCTCCACAGGGGCTTGAACTCCAGCTTGTAGTCGGGTTCCTCGGCCACATCGCCTGAAGCGATGCCCGCCCGGAACACAACGTCCAGCAGTGTGCGGAGGTTACGCTTCAGCATCAAGCGCTGAATCTTCTCCACAAAGTTGTAATAGCTCTCGAAGTCACTGTCGCCGGTGGCGTTCATGCCGGCCGGTGAGCGGCCAAACAGAATCGTCTGGGGAATGTTCGTCAGCGCGGACAGCATATTGCAGGTCGCATCGATGACATCCTTGACACCGGAAAACTGGAACGTCTTGAAGTCGTACTGCTCTCCCTCGGAGTCAATGGCGATGCTGTTCAGCAGACCACGAGAAGTGTCTACAAGCTGTAGGCGCTTCAGCACTTGGTTCTCGCCGTCATCCGTGGTCAGCAGAGAGGCAAGACCCTTCATGCTGTAGATAGCCTGCACGCTCCGTTCCAGCAGTTTCACGCTGTCGGTGTGGGCGGTCACAGTTTCCCGTAACGCCCGACGGATGCGTACATACTCAGGCATACCCCAAAACAGGTAGCTTGAGTTTGAGGTCTGCTCCGGCAGAACGCCATTGCGGAACACCAGACATCGGCTCTCATGAACCTTGAAAGAACCGTAGATGCTGGAAACATAGTAATATTCCGGCTGTCCGAACTTGGACACCCGGTTCCCTACGCCCTTCCCGCCGTAGTCCTGCTGGTACAGGCTGGCGTAGTCAGGCTGCACGATGGAGCGCTCATAGACGCGCAGTTCATCAATGCTGCGGATATGTTCCCAGTCGACGGATTCTTCCAGCCCGCGCCCGTCGTCGATCAGCATGACGATAAGAGCACCACCGTAGAGCCGCGCCCACTTGATTGCGGTGGCGGCTTTCTCCTCCCATTCGAGATCATCCAGAGCATCTTCCACGAATGCGTTCAGCTCATCGCTTTTCAGGTTCAGGTCGAAGCCGTGCTTCAGCGCTTCCTCGGCAGGCGTATCAATGATTTTGGAGAACAGGCCGTTGCCCTCATACAGACCGGTGAGCTGCATATCGGGGATGACCGGTTCCCGCTCAAACTTGTACGCCTCGGAGTTATCCTGCTTTGTTCCGTACTTGTTCAGGAGGTTCACATAGCCATCATCACGATGTGGACGCACAGCGCCGTTCTTCCGCCGGAGGATTTCACGGCCACGCTCATTCAAACGCCGACGCTCGGCCTCATCTTCAGGTATGTGCATTGCGCTTCCTCCTTCCTGTTAAAATTCAATGCGTCCATCCGACTCGTTCCAGATGCCAGAGGATACCACAATATCCGTCAGGGTGTTGAAGGTGACATAGTATGGATTGCCAGTAACATCAGCGCTGAGAATCAGCTCCAACAGTTTCACACGAGCCAACAGGTCGTTGATACTGGACTCATGGCCGTTGAGCAGGCTTTTCAGCAGCGTCCAGAACAGCAGCAGGTTCCCACTGCCCAGATACTTCTCGCTGCTTGCGGTCATGTTGTTGTAAATGCCCTTGATGAGGTCATCATCCGCCTTTGTTACGCTTTCCTGCGTAGCATAGCCTGTGAGGTCTACCTCAGCAGAGCCGACGATCTCAAAGATTCCGTGGATGAGCTTGTAGGCTCTATACTGCTTCCCAGCTTCACTGTTGTTCTTGCGAAGGAAATAGATGGTATCGGCATTTGCTTCACTGGGGGCAGGGAGAGCATCGACAGGGACGGCTTTCAGATGCCCGGCCCCGTTGACCTTTTCCTGAACTTCATCCGCCGTAGCATAGCCGGAGTCGTTCTCCAGCGCAGAGGTCTTGGTCGGAACCTCGATGTTCACGACTTTGTTGTCGGGAGGGATGGCCTGCCCATTCCTCTGGATGCTAACGATGACGTTTTCTTCCGCATTGGCAGGAGCATGAGCCGACTGTACATGATCTTCGCAGGTCTTCAGGGAATCGTTGATGTCCTTGATGATGCCTTCCATCACAGAAGACAGCTCTGCAATCTGTTCTGCCGTGTAACCCTTTGCCTTCAGAGAAGCAAGCCTAAGCGCTTCAAGCGTGTTGAGTTTGTCGCTCATGTTCGCTTTCCTTTCCAAAAATAACAGCGGCAGGAGTCCATTCCCCTGCCGCTGCATTCTTACTTATGGGTTATCAGGCGGTTGCGCCAAAGACCTCGGTCAGCATCTCAGTGACTTCCGCATCGGTGGCAATGGTCATGCCGTCCAGCTTGGTCTTATCCGCAGCGGACATCAGACCGGCTTTGGCAGTAGTGGCCTCGGGATAAGTGGTATCCTGACCCGGGATGCCCAGTGCGGTGATGTCGTCCTTGGTCACAGCAGCAACAGCGCTCACATGGCCGGTAGCGTCCACAGTCACCTTGTACAGGCCACTGGTCTTGGCGGTATAGCTGGGGTGGACGTACTTGTTTGCGCCCTCGGCAATGCCTGCCAGCTTGGTCTTTTCTGCGGTGGTGTAGTCGTTGGTAGACAGATCCTTGCCTACCACCTTATCCACCTTGCCGGACAGGTCCACGGTAGTGTCGTCCAGCAGTTCCATGGTGTAGCTGTCGCTGCTGCCCTTGATCTTAGCGTAGATGTCATAATGCTTGGTAGTGGTGTTCATCACCAGATACAGGATGTTCTCCTGTGCAGCATCGGCTTTAGGCACTGCATCGACCTTCTGGAAGGATGCGTGGCCGGACTTGGAAATGGCGGTGTTGATAGCAGCCACCACCTGCGCGCTGGTCTGGAAGGTGCTGTCGTTGTTCAGCTGGCTGGTCTTGGTGGGCACGGAGATGTTGACAGACTTATCAGGAGCAATCGTCTGCGCAGCGCCGTTCACCTTGATGCTCTCGATTTTATTGGCCTGTGCGCCAGCATTTTCCAGAGCCTCAACTCGAGTGGCAACAGCATCGCTCTCGGCTTTAGCTTTCTGCGCAACCTGCTTCAGGTGCTTCAGACGGGTCAGCTTGTTCTCGTCATATGCCATATCTTTTTATTCCTCCATATCTTTATCAGGTGTTGTCGGCGGGAAATACTTCACTCAGCATTTCGCTCACCTCAGAATCGGTTGCGATGTCAACCGCCGCAGCGCCCAGCGGGGCGAGATCACCGGCGGCATTCCGGATGGTGTACGAGGTGGCAACCCCATCCACGACCACAGAGAGGACCTGACCGATGTATGAGGTCGGGTTCGTCTTTGCGTAGTTCTGCGCCTCCGCCAGAGAAGGCCAGACACTGGTGGGGTCCAGGGCAAAAGCGTCCTGACGCTGCATAGCCAAAGGGAATTCCATCTTAGCAAAAGGCTTTGTAGTATTATTTACAGCCATTGTTTATCCCTCCTTAACCCAGCGTGACCTTCAGGGTCGCTTTGTTTTCGTAGGGCACCGCAGGCTCAAAGCACCAGACGTTATATGCCTGGGCGGTATAGCCAGCAGCACCCTCCACCTGCACCGTAGACTTTGCAAAGGTGCTGGTGACGTCGGCGTTCATCGCACTTTCGTTGATAATCTTGGTCACGCCCTTTTTGGTGGCCAGGCAGGCGATGCACACCCGCTGCGCACCAGCGGGCACGGACAGGGCGATCGTCCCGGCCGCATACGCCTTGTTGCTCTTGGTCAGCCCACGGATATACGCAGTATCCAGAGCGGGCTTTTCTGCGGTGGCACCGTAGAAGTAGTTCCGGTACGGGGTATAAACGGCAGTCTCACGGGTCTTGGTGCCCGCCTCGATGGCCACCACAGGCGCAGAGTCTGCGCCCAGGTTGTCCTTTGCGGTCACGCCCTTGCCATGGGTGGCGGTGACACGATACTTGAGGCTGGACACAGCGTTTTCGCCGCCTGCATCGCCGATGACAAAGCCTGCGCCGCCGTTATCGTCCGAGCCGCCGGACAGGGATGCAGCGTCCTGGCTTGCCACCTGCTCGGTGCCCTGGTCGGTGATGCGCTCCACCTTCCAGCTGCTGGCGGCGACACCGGTCGCCGGGCCATACTGGTAGGAGCCTGCATTCAGAGATGCGCCAGAGTAGGCCGCAGCAGCTACCTTAGTGCCGGCCTCAACAGCACCAGCACCGGTCAGGGTAAAGGCGCCCACAGAGGGCTGGGCCGTGATGGTGGGCTGGAGCCGCTTGCTGAAGATCTCGGTCAAGATATCAGCGACACTCTTGCCCTTAGTCTGGAAAGTAGCTGTACCATTCTGTGCCTTTATCTGGTTGCCAACCTGAGTGTAATTGCCAGCCATAATGATGTTTTCCCGCAGGATGACCTTATCAGCATCGACATTGCCGGTCATCGCCACCCACGCCTTTCCGTCGTAGAAGTAGGCGGACTTCTCGTAGGTAGAGCTGCCAACGGTGGTCGTGACCACGAAGACATCGCCCTTCTTGACGGCCACGTCGGTGTGCGCCTTGAAATACGCGGCGATAACCGAATCATCGGATGCAGACAGGTCTTCCTTCGTGCCTGCATACACCGTGCCGCCAATGCCGCCAGAAACGGCATTCAGCTGTTCGATGGTCGCATAGTTGCTCAGGTCCACAGTGGTATCATCCAGACGGACGACTTCCTCGCCGACCTTAGCGTAAATGTCGTAGTACCCGGTGGCAGCATTCATCACCAGATACAGCACATTATCCTGCGCCTTGTCGTTGGAAGGGACCTTCTCAACTTTCTCGAAGCGTGCATGAGCAGACTTTGCAATGGCGGTGGCGATGGCACTGTTGATTGCCTCGGTCGTCATACTGTCTGCTGCATCCATCTTTCCGTCAATAACGGACTTCAGAGCAGCCGAGAGGTCAGCTTCCGAAATTTCGCTCTTCTTGGCGAGGGAGCCAAGCTCGGATGCCAGCGTGTACTTCGCCAGCTCCTGCTTCACTCTCTCCGCCTGCGCCTGCAACTGAGCGAGGGTTACAAGCTTACTTGCGGATACAGGCATTTGCATACCTCCAAAATTATATTTCACAGCAGTTTCAGCGCTGCTATGACGAATTAAGACCCTCTTTCAAGGGCGAGCGGACATCAGCCAAATACTTTGTTGAGCATATCGGCTACGTCCTTATCGGTGGCAATATCTTCCTCGCTGACATTCTTATCACCGGAGTCCGATTCACCGTGATCTGGTTTGGGAGCTTCCGATTTGCCAAACACAGTGTCCAGCATCTCTTCAACTTCCTCATCCTTTGCGACGTTCCCATCAGCCACCTGACCTTGTGCCAAATATCGCAGCAGGTCACAATCGCCGCCATCGCCGCACTTCTGAACGGTGATAGCCTGCATGATGTCCCACTTCTGCGTAGTTTTCTTCCGGCCGTCCAGCCCGAAACCGACCACGGAAACGTAGAGCTTACCGGGCTTCAGCACATCCTTCGGGATGTAGAACGCCTCATCGGCAAACTGCACCGGGACGGGCTTGGGACAAGCGCTGCTCGTGAAGACGACGATCTTGTCCAGTTCATCCCACGAGCTGTCAAATTTGAACGCGGCCTGCACAATGTCTACGCTGCCTGCGACAAGCTGGCCTTTCAGGTCATGGGTGATTTTCTGGTCATTGACCGAGAAAATAATCAGCATTGCATTCACCTCTTTTCTTACGTTATCAGCGAACGAATATCAAACGTGTTGTCGTTGTAGTAGGCGTTCGCCTGCGAATAGCAGTCAACTTGGTCATCGTGCGCACCGCTTGGGAACGCGGCCATTTCTTCCACAAAGTCCATCACCCACGGGCAGGCAGATGCCGCTGGGATGTAGACGTTCCCAGCTTCAGCCACAGCGGTGGTCGCATGGGCGCGGACCACCTTGCCGCCAAAGGGCTCCACTGGGATGATTCCGGGGATTTCTTTCTTCAGAACGTCGATGACCGCCGTGCCGTTGGCCTTGTCTTCGACCAGCTTTCTTGTGGTCTGGGGCCACTTGGATGAAAGCCCGCGCATGGCATCCAGCGTTTCCGTGAAGCTCATGCGGCCACGCACCTGATCGAGCAGATAGCGGTCTGCGCCTTTCCTTGCCCAGACCTGTCCAACAACAAAGTCCGAGCCGTCCTTGTCCTTGAAGGTGCAGTCCCACGACTGGATGAAGTCATGCAGGCCGGACGGCAGCGCCGCCCAGCGTTTCCACCACTCTCTCTTGAACATACCGCCGGAGCTTGGTGTGGGGGTCTGCATATACAGAGAAGACCATGCGTATGTACCGACGGTCTCTTTCTGTTGTGCAGCCCATGCTTCATCATAGCCGCCCGCAGGCCACAACGCCTCACCCGCCTCACGGCCCAGAGGGTCGGTAGCCGGGTCTTCGCAAACAGCCGGGAGCGAGATAATGTCCCAGTCCTCAACCTTGCCGTACTCCGGGTTCAGGAGCCGGGCGGCAAGGTCATCTTCGTGCCAGCGGGTAAGGATGATGATAACAGCGCCGCCTGCGTGCAGTCGGGTACTCACCGTGGACTGGTACTCGTCCCACAGCTTGTCGCGGTAGGTAGCAGATTCAGCCTCGGCGCGGTTCTTGATGGGGTCATCGACGATAAGCAGGTCTGCGCCATAGCCGGTGATGGAGCCGCCGATACCAACGGAGATCATGCCGCCCATGCCGTTGTCGAGGTTCCAGTTCGTTTTGGTGGCCTGCACTTGGGAGATGGTATGCCCAAACAGCGCAGGACCGAACTCCTCGACCTTATCGCGGTTCCGCTTGCCAAATTGCTGCGCAAGGTCGCCGCTGTAGCTGATCTCGATGACCCGCTTTTCAGGGTTCTTACCCAGATAGAACGAGGGGAAAGTTTCGGTCACGGTCATGGACTTGCCGTGGCGCGGCGGCATGAATATCATCAGCCGCTTGGTCTTTCCCTCCATGATGCTTTCCAGCTTCTCACACACGAGGTCAAGGTGTCTGGCTCTTTTCCACCTGCCCATGTGGACGTACTGGACATAATCGGCGTAGTGCCGTTTCGCCAGCGCAATCCGGGCATTGGAGCCGAGGTACTTGCGCTTGGCAGGCGAAACATTATTCTGCGTCGCCATCAAGGCCCTCGTCCATTTGAGCCAGACGGCGGAGTTCATCATCCGTCAGGTTATCGAACGGGGATGTCTGAACAGCTCCGTCAAGCGTAACCTTCTGGGTCTGGGAGAACTCATCCCGGCATCGGTTGTTGAGCCAGTACATCTGCGCCATCGTATCGGGGACGGCTTTCTTGGTGAGCGTTCGGACCCGCACCGGCTTCTGTTCGCCAGTCCGGGGGTCTACGTCGATGACGCTTTCCTTTTCCTGATACTCGAAGCCTACGGCACGTTCATACAGCGACCGCTTCACCTTTGCATCGGCGACTTCCTTCCCGTGCTGGCAGGCTTCATTGAACGACGGGTACGTCTGCCGCCAGCGGATGATGGTCCTACGCGAAACATGGAAGGCATCAGCAATGTCCTGATCTGTTGCGCCCTTGATAGCAAGCGACCATGCCCAGTCATCGTGGTACGCCGGATTGTACTTTAGAGGCGTAGGCATTTGCGATCACCTACTTCCCTGCCAGATAATCCGCAGCCCAGTATTCAAGGGCCTGCCACTTGTTCTTCGGGCCGATCTCGCCCTCCTTGACCATCTTGTCGAGCGCCTGCGTGATGGTATCAGCAGCCTCTTTGGGGATGGCCGGAGAGCCGAACAGGTTGGGCAACTGCACCCACTCCTGACTTTCATCGAAGTGAAGGTCATCGAACAGGGATTCGGTGGCCTTAATCATGGCATGGATGGCAGCGCCGGTGTTCTTGACATTGGCAAACTGCTGATATTTCGTGATGGTTTCGATGAACTCCTCGTGCTGGTCAATATCGGCAACGCCCAGCATATCGGGGCTGAGGGAACCCAGAACCTTCACAAGCTGGTCCAAATCGCGGAGCTGGTGCGGCAGGAAGGTGAACGTGACGTTCTTCCAGTCGAACTCCACCTTCGGGGACAGCAGCTTCTCAAGCTCGGCCATAGGCTCGCCGATGATGTCCTTGCCAATGTAGCTTTCCAGCATATCGTCCACATCGTCGATCATCTTGGCGATTTCCTTCAGGGTGGACTGGTCATCAAAGCCGCTGATGGCGTTGTGCGCCAACTGCTTTGCAGCCACCTGAGAGCGCCGCAGGCCGGTGGTGTCCAGAATGACAAAAAGCTCCGTCAGCACACCGCTGTCCTTTGCAGAACGGATGCGGTGGTGGCCGGAGATGATCTCGATTTTGCCGTCGATGAGTGCGCAGAACGGGAGGCTTTCAAGCTGGCCCCGCTTCTTGATGTTGTCGGTGAGCTGCTTCTGCATCTCGGTCTTCATAATGCGAGCGTTGATGTCCTGCTCGCGGAAGTCGGTCAGCTTTACTTTGGCAATGACCAGACCGGAACCCATGTCGGCGACCGTTTCATACTTTACGGCTGCGCTGCTGACTTGGTTTTCTTGCGCTGCTTCTGCCATCGTTCTTCCCTCCCTAACCAGTCATTCAATGCCTGTTTGGCGTTTCTATCGTACAAGGGCGACTCGTATGTGAGCCGGTAGCCCATCTTCTTATCCGGGACTTTCTTGGTCAACTCCATCAGCCCCCGCATTTCCTTGGCCTCCGGGTACTTGGTCATCTGCACCGTCTTGAGGGACTTGGCCTTTTCCTTCTCCAAATCCGTGCAGATATTCATAATCAGCGGCCTGTTCTGTGCAAGCATGGTCAGAAGCCGCCCCAGCCGATAGGTCTTATGGGGAACGGTCATGCCGTACATGAGGAACACAGCATCGGAAACCTGCGTACCGAAGGCACCCATCGTGAGTGCCGACTTATCCAGCCCGAACACGCCTGCCAGCTTTCCGTCGATGAGGACGGCCATGTTGATAGGCGCAGACGAACCGACAAAGTTGTGCGTCCAGAGCTTTCTGTAATACTGGGCGGCGGTGCGCTCGATCTGGGTAATCTGAATCTTGCTCTTGCGGGTGATTTCATAATCACGCGGCAGGATGCTGCAATCCAGCGGCTCTAGCTTGCCCTCGTTCGGGCGGGTAATCATTTTACCCTCGGCAAGCATGGTCGCCTCATCCGGGCGGTTGGTAGTCAGGTACACGTTGATGCCGTCACGCACACCATACCGAGCAAAGACAGGATGCCCGGCAGTGAGGCCCGGGGCGTTCTCCTCGTAGCACATCAGAAGGCACTTGGCATCGTTCATCTTGTCGTACAGATCGTTCAGCCCGGTCTTTGGGTCAAAGATGCCGTACTCAGGTTCTTTCCACGTCATGCGCCCGCCGGTGTCATACCACTTCTCGAATCCAGCGGCATAGGTGGGCGGATTGGCAACCACAAGGCAGTGGGGGTCATCATAGCACGTTTCAAGGTGCTTCCACATATCCAGCGGGCGGTAGCTCATCCCATGCAAGGACTGCTTGGCCCTGTCGAGCTGTGCGCGGATTTCCGCCAGATGCTCCTCCTTGCGATATTCCAGATCGCGCATGATGCCGTAGAAGTATTCCTTCCCGGCGTTCTTCACAGTCCGCAGGTACAACTGCGCATAGAGCGCAACCGCAGGGTCAAGCAGCTCCTCATTCGTGAAGCCGTCCGCTCTGATTTCCAGCTCCTCAAGGGACTGGCCCGTGATGGCATATCCCATGATGGAGGTAAACATCGAAACGTCGCTGGCCTCGATCTCGCTGGGCTTGTACCCACACTGCGCCGCGATGTGCGACATGGCGAAAGCGCCGGCGCACGGCTCAACGAACCGGGTGTACCCCTGCTTGCGGGCGTTTTCAATCAGCGGCTTCAGGAACTTCTGCTCCTGAGCAACCAGAGTTCCGAGGAAGAACGCTCCGGGGTTCTGGAACTTTGCCATTCATATCACCGACCTTTCTTTCAAAATTGCCCCTCTGGTTTCGACTGGAGCAGTTGCTTTCCAGAGGGTGGGTTGTTTCCAAAGACGTGAACATCTGGAAAGCCCTTGTTCGTAGGCATAAAAAATGGGAGCCATGCTGTTTCCAACATGACTCCCTATGGTTGGTCCGCCGAGCAGGGATTGAACCGTGCGACCCCCTGATTAAGAGTCAGGTGCTCTACTTTCTGAGCTATCGGCGGGTATTACCACATTTTCATCTGGACTGCATCAGGCTCGACCGCTTTCTGCGGTTCAGGCTGTTTCGCCCACTTGTTTGGTGACGGGTCGGGCAGCTCCTCGATCATTTCTCCTGTTCTCTGGAGCCACCATTCTGCGAACACCAGTCTATGACACCATTCTCCGGGCTTGCGGACATCTTCGTAACAACAAAGCACCACGGGCTTGCCCATGTCCTCATAATGCTGGAGAATCTGAGCAATCTGCGCCGTCCCCACTCTGTCCATGTGCTGGAAGTAGAGCGGCGTGAACCGCTCCCGGTCGTACTCGTTGAACAGATAACCCGGCGGCGCAATCTCCATGATGTTGCCTGCAAGCGTATACCGAAGCGGGAACTTAGGCGCTCCCCGCGTTATCCCAACGACTGTGTAGTTCCCGGTCTTGAGTTCCGGGTTACTGTACCGGCTGGTGTAAATCATGTGCCTCGCTCCTTCCGTACAAGCCCACCAGAATCTTCACGCCCTCAGCTATCTTCTCATTGAGATCATAGCCGAGCTGCTTGTAGAATCTGCCGTGGACCATGCACTCATACGCTCTTGTCATCGTGGAGGACTGATCCTTCGTGATGCCGAGCCTGAAGTCCTTTGCAATCCGCAAAGCCCCTTTGTAGTCGCCGTCTGCAACCAGACGTCTGACCTTATCGGATTTTCGTTCCATCTGTCGTACCTCCTGACCGATTCGGTAATATTTTTGGGTTATCTTCATTCTAACCCTTTACCCACCGGAGTCAATCGGTTTGGCTTCTGTTGCGAAAATTTTGGCTTTACAGCTTGATGCGATGCGGGATATGCCGCTCACGGTTTTTTCGGAGTGACACATCGGTTCACGCTTCGTATCTTACCACATCGGTAATTGCACGTCAATGGCAACTTTTTTGCAATTTTGCTAAAAAATCATTCGAGCCACCCGAAAATCAGAGCGCTCAGTTTGGAAATGCCTGCTTTCTGGTCGCGGAACACCGTCGAGAGGTCAACCTGTTCCTCATCAGCAATCTGCTGCTGATTCTTCGGTTCGTCTGCGATGTAGAGGCTGTAAATTGTCCGATACCGGCGCATTTCTTCCGAGCGCTTGGCGTGTTCGCAGATGAACTTGTAGCATTCCAGCATACGGTCAATGTGCTGGACGATGATGCGGGTATGGACAGCACTCTCCTGAATGCTCCTCACCACCGGGACCCTCACCCTGCCGTCGCTCTGACTCATCAGCTCCTCCATCAACACCTCGAAGTCATCATCCTCGGAGAGCTGGCTGGCCTCATATACAGCGCTCTTGCTGTGTTCTACAAAGCAGTGGTAGTTCTGAAGCAGCAGCTTGGTGTTATGCAGGCGCTTGTCCCTGACGGCCTTCCGACTTTTCTCAGCCTCGCGCTGATACTTTTCGATGGCCGTTTCGGATGCGACCCGGATGATCTCCTGCAACATTTCCGGGGGAATGGTGACGTTCATGTCTTCCTGTGCCATATCAAAACCTCCCATAACGGGCTATGCCGCCCCTCCCCCTCCGGGGAGAAACGGCTTGCCCTTACTCTTACGCTTCTGCTATTCCGGTGAGCTTATTCCCGACAGTACGCTTTCCACAGCTGCTCATCCATGTCGGTCTTCTCCCACGGGGGAATGATTCCAGTTACACAGCCGAAATGGCCGTAGGCGGATGTCTGCTCGTAGATGGGACGGCGCAGGTCAAAATGCTCGATGATCTGGTTGGGAGTCAGACCGAAGCACTGTCGTACGGCCTTGACCAGCTTTTCCTCATCTGCTCCGCCAAACGTATCGATGCGGACGGACACGGGTTCGGCCACACCGATGGCATAGGCAAGCTGTACCTGACACCGGCTACAGATTCCGGCATCCACGATGTTCTTGGCAATGTACCGGGCCATGTACGCTGCACTGCGGTCAACCTTTGTGGGGTCTTTGCCAGAGAATGCCCCGCCGCCGTGGGGAGCATAACCGCCATAGGTGTCCACGATGATCTTCCGCCCGGTCAAGCCGGTGTCTGCCGCAGGGCCACCCTGCACAAAACGCCCGGTAGGATTGATGTACAGGTTGTAGGTATCAATGTCAAGGTCACCACCATAGACACCGGCAAAGTGCTTGGCATACTTCAGGACCGGGGTGATGACGTTTTCCGTCAGAGACTCCAGAAGCTGTTCTTCTGTTGCATTTTCGTAGTGCTGGGTGGAAATGACGATGGTGTCAATGCGTGAGGGCATCCCATCCTCCCCATATTCCACCGTTACCTGCGTTTTGCCATCAGGGAGGATAAAGGGGATGGTCCCGTCTTTGCGCCTCTGGGTGAGCCTGTAGGCCATCTGGTGCGCAAGCATGATGGGCAGCGGCATAAGCTGTTCGGTCTCACTGCACGCATAGCCGAACATCATGCCCTGATCTCCTGCCCCTCCTACATCGTCACCTGTACCCATCGCAATATCGGGGGACTGCTTATGGACTGCCACTTCGATCTTGCAGGTATTGGCATTAAAGCCAGATGCCCCGCCGGTGTAACCGATGTCGCGCAGGACCCGCCGGGCAATGCCCACAATATTCACATCGACCTTGCTCGTGATCTCGCCTGCGATGAACACCGTGTCGGTGGTGCAGCAGGTCTCACAGGCCACCCGGCCGTTCAGGTCAACAGCCAGCACTGCATCCAGCACCGCATCAGAGATACGGTCGCACACCTTGTCGGGATGACCATCGGTCACAGACTCAGACGTAAACAGCTTTCTCATGCCTTTTCCTCCTCAGCATTCTTCTTGTCTTCCTGCTCGTGGTGACATACAGCAGCAGCTTGCAAGAGTCTCATCAACTCATCCAGACGGACGATCACCATAACGGGCTTCTCCCCGTGGACAGAGAACGAGACCGTTCCCAGCGTATAGCTGGCAAGCATATTGCATTCTGCCGTACACATGCTTTCGATGCCAGCCGGTTTGCCATCGACCGCCGCAAAGGTGGTCATGGCTGCGTTCACCGTCATCTGCACCTCGTCAGGGATGCCGGACACCTGTGCAGGGACCTTTATGACGTGGCCCATAAGGGGATTCTTATTTTCTTCCATGTGTTCTCCTTTCTCAGAACGGGATGTCATCATCATCGGGCAGCGGGCGGAAATCATCGTTCGTGGGTTCCGGCTCTGCCTGCTGGGTGGAGCCGCCATCTTTCTTGGACTGGCCGAAGAAGACCTGATCGCAGCGAACCTCCGTCCGCTTGCGTTTCACCCCGTTTTTCTCGTAGGTGCGTGTGGTAAGGACACCGCTTGCCTCGATACGCTTTCCCTGCTTGAAATACCGGGCGACAAACTCAGCTTTCTTTTCCCACGCCACGCAGTCGATAAAGTCCGTCTGGTCCTTAACGCCGGGCCGGTCAACCGCAACCGTGAACTCCACCACGGGCTTTCCGTTGGGAGTGGTGCGCAGTTCGGGGTCGCGTGTCAAGCGGCCGCTGATGGCAATAATGTTCATAGGGTAGCTCCTTTCATCATCGTAGTAGTCGAGTTCCAGATAGTTCTTCCCGAATGCCGCCCGGAAGTCTGCGACGCTGGCTTTGTGGGCCATCATGTACTTGATCTGCCAGAACTGCTTCAGGGCATCGGAGGTTTCCCTGCACTGGTGCGCCGCATACCGCCCGTTCCGATGGCAGCTCTCGCCGCACAGGCCCACCTTCAGGCCATACTTTTCGGACTTGTCCCGGAACGGCCCCGGGTAGACGTGGTGCTCCTCCAGCCAACCGGTCTTTCCGCACAGAAAACAGGTTCCGTACCTCATTCGGCATCACCCTTCCGGACGTTGGGGTTCTCCACCTCCAGCAGGATGCCGCCGCATTCCAGACACTCTACCACGATCTTTTCCGGCTCCTCATGGTCGCCGACCTGAACCGTGCCGAAGCCGTTGCAGGCGATTTCCTCAGCCAGATGTGGCTTCAAAATGCTATCATCTACATAACGTGGATCTTCTGAGAGGTAGGCAGAGCCGAGGGCGATGATGCCGCCCGCAGTCTCTACATAGCAGTTGCCTGCGCTCCGGCTCACCGTCATCCGCTCGCCCACAAGGACTTTGAGGATGCCCCACAGGTCCTCGATGCCGCACTTGCCGGGGTTGCGCAGGATGTAGTCCTTGTCATCGCTGATAACCGTATAGTCAACATCCACGATGCCCTCCGGGAGCTGAGTCCGCTCCTGATCTACGGAGGACGCGGCAGGCTTACTGTTCTGTGCAGTGTCGAACAGCGAGGTCTGCCCATCATCGATGTCCTTCATCACATACTCCATCAGATCCTCGTCCCATACCAGCTTGCGGTTGCCGGAGAGATTTCCAGTCGTTTTATCCTTGACCTTGATTTCGGTGCTGATCTCATGGCTGAAGCTGGGCTTCATCACCTGCACGGTGTCCCCCTCCCGTGCTGCATCGAAGTTCCGTTCCGGAGCCGGGGTCAGTGCCACACTGATTTTGCAGTTGATGGAGGCGCTGTCGCTCTGGAGCCTGTCCATCTTCTGAAGCAAGCGCTGGAGGGCGCTGTCGAAGTCCATCTTGAAGGCGTTGAAGGTGTCCGCGCTCAGGGACAACACATACGTTTTGTCGCTCATAGTCTTTCTCCTTTACTGTTCATACGGTATATCTGAGATTTCAACGATAACACGCGGGGTGTCGGAGTAGAACTTCCGAACCAGTGCGTCTACGATCTGGGCATCATCGCGGTAGGCAATGCCGTTCAGAGCATCGCAGATGATTTTGCCCACATTATCCCAATCGGGCTTTCGTGTCGGGCGTATCAGACGGTCGATCATGGCAAGGTGCTTTTTCTTGCTGGCCGACTTCGGGACGGAGAGGAACGCAAAAATCCTCACGCTCAACATGGCGTCATCAGCAAACCGAACCCCGGATTGGATTCTGTACTCGGTCTTTACGAGGTTTTCGTACAGAACCGTGTTCTCCGGGGTTCTGGCTGTCACATGACCGCATACGGTCGAGAATTTCGGACGTTCTTTTCCTCTTGGCTCTCCGTAGATGCAGAACTGTGTCCTCATTCCCCTGCCGCCTGCTTCGGCTTATCGTTCGGGGTGTACTCCAGATAGTATTCGTAGCTTTTCTTGCCCGGCCGGAACTGCTTGCCCTGCCGGACGGTGTAGTCGTTCTTTACGAGGATGGCAGCTACCGTCAGCCGGTCCTCAACGCTTGCGATGATAACTTTATCCATCGTTGCCCTCCAAAAAGTTCTTCATCTCGTCAAATCTGCGGGCCGCTTCCGCCTTTCTCCACGACCGACCTGTGAACTGCATCGGATAGCACATTTCAAAGATACGGTCATAGATGCGGGTGTAACGGATGTCCGCAGATTCTTTCATTTCGGTAATGCTCAGGTTCGTGGTGAGGATGATGGGGAGTTTGGCTCTGTACCGGCTGTCCACAATGTCGTAGACCTTTTCCAGTGCAAAGTCTGTGCTGCGTTCAGCGCCGAGATCATCAATGATGAGCAGCTTTGCCCTGTTCAGCCGGGCAATTAGGGCGCTGTCATCCTCACTGAAACCCTGCATGGTTTCCAGCAGCTTCACAAACGAGGTCATCACCACCGGAACCCGCAGGCTCAGAAGATGGTTTGCAATACAGGCTGCTGCGAACGTCTTGCCCGTTCCGACTCCGCCGTAGAACAAAAGCCCCTGATTCTTTGCCAGCATTTCATCGAAGTGCTTCGCATACCGCAGGCAGAGCTTCAGGTTGTAGGCATTGTCTTTGGTCTGCTGGAACCCGTCAAATCTGATGTCCCGCAGGCGTTCGTCCATGAGGCTTTGCTGTTTCAGCGCTTGTGCTGCCCGCATTTCCCGGTCCTGCATAAGCATCTGCTCTTCCTGCTTCCTCCGTTCTGCCCTGCAACGGCAGGACACCGGCATTTTGACCCGGACTTTCTTCTTGGGGTCGAACGGAACAGCCTTCAGGTCAGGCATATTGACCTCTACCTGCCGACGGGTATGGCAGTTCCCGCAGACGAGGAACCCTTCATCGTCGTAGTAATCACCGTTCTCCGGCTGATTTGCCGCCTGCGCCTGACGAACAACGCCTTGCAGCAGGCCATCAAACTCACCCATTCTGCTCACCCCACTCTCTGAACGGATTTTCTTCAGCCGGCGTAGATTCGCTTGCGCCCTGCTGAAGCAGGCCCGGTTTCTTTTCTTTAACCCGGTCTACAACCCAGCAGAGGATGGCGCGGTAGTCGTCCTTGTAGGTCTTTCCTCGTGCGCCCTTGTAGTTGTCAAGCTCCACAATGCAGGCATCCGCAAAGGCTTTGCCGTACAGTTTCACGAGCCGGTCGTAGTTCGCTTCGCTCATCTTCACGAACTCCGCATAGGATTTCTTATCAGGTTTCGGCTTTGCTGGCCGCTTGGCTTCTGGCTCCACAGGAAGTTCCATCTGTTCCGGCTCCGGGGTCTTCGGCGCAGGCTTTGCGGCCTCACGCTCCATCTGGCGGGCTTTCCGCTTTCGTTCAGCATCCAGCCTGCGGTTTTTCTGGAGCTTATACCACTGCTCCTGCCATGTGTCCCAGTCGTGGATGTAAAAGCCGTCGGCCGCCACATCAATCCAGCCGGTGTCCACAAGGGCCTGAACCACTTTGCCCATGTCGAGCTGGCAGTCCTCGCCGCAGCCGTACAGGTATCGGCTCAGGACTTCGAGGTCGGCATCTTTGACCAGCCCGGTCTCATCGGCGTTCTTCATGCCCCAGAACCACAGGAAGTTCAGGATGCCGAGGGCTTCAAACTTGGAACACCCAATGGCGCGGTATAATCTACGGAGCTTCGTACCGTCCACCTCCTGATGTACGCTTATCCACGGCATCCCCTCACCTTCCTTTTCCGCCGGCGGCTTTATTCTTCAGCCGCACCGTCATTTTTGGTGCCTTCCTCAGATTCCAGCTCCGCCTTGTGGGCCGTGCAGATCTCGACCAGCCGCTCGACCGCCTTGTTGTAGGTGGACATCTTCATGCCGATCGTAGAGGTCAGCCCCATCTCCTCGATGATGGACTTGACCACGGCGTTGCCCTTGTCCTCGCCGAAGTTTTCCTGCGCCGCCTTGAAAAACTGCTTGCGCTGCTCCTGCGAGATGACCGGGTCTTCTTCCTCGGTCGGCTGTTCTTCCGGCTTCGGGTCATCCAACTCCCTGTACCCCACCGGGATAGCGCCAGCTGCAATCATCTCATCCTCGGAGTACACACCCTCATAGTCCTTCGGGAAAGCGTCCCTCACGCACTGGCTGACAGCGACCTTGTTGATCATGGTGGCAGGCTTGGATTTCCAGTTTGCCTGCCCCTTGTTGTACTCGGCAAAGGCAACTTCCTTGAATGCAGTGCGTTCCTTGCCGTTCCGCATGAAGGTAACGCGGCACCAGCCGCCAACCAGAGTTTCACCTGGATAGAGGCAGCATCCCTCTTTCTGGATAATCTCGTTCCCACGCTGTACCGTGATGCCGTCGTTCTTGAACAGGTAGTCCGGGTGGTCAAATGCTCTGCGGAGGTAGGCATCCTTGCCAACGACCATCTGCGCCGGGTCATCCTTGCTGTACTTGATGAGGTAGACCTCGCCCTGAACCAGCGGGTTGAGCTTCTGCTGGCGGCAGGTGTTCATAAAGAACACGAGTTCCTGATTGCTTACCAGTTCTGCCTTGCCGCGAACGAGGTACTTCTTCACGAAATCCAAATCGAGGTCAACTTTGGTTCCCATAACCTCATAGCTTACGGACAGCGCATTGGTTTCAGCCTTGCTCATAGCAGTAGACATATTTTTTTACCCCCTGAAGCTCATTTTTGCGACCTGACGGTAGGTGATGCCGGGAATTTCGATCTGGCCCTTCGAGGCACGGATGAGGCGCATAACAGCGGCCTGATCGACCGGGCGGAGTTCAATGCCAGCCACCGCCAGCGGGACTGCCTTCGGGTCGATCTCGACGATTTCCCAGTCCTTCGAGGTGCTGACGCCAGAGACTTTTGGTGCGGCCGTTGCGGGTACTACCGCATAGCTTGCCGCATCATCCATGATGGCTGCTTCCTCAAAGGCGGCCTCCGCTCCATCTGCATCACCGGCGGCTTCCAGCGTAGCCGCTTCCTGAATCTTGCGCTCCCGTTCAGCTTCCGCCGCCCGCCGGGCCGCTTCCTCGGCCTCCCGGCGCTTGCGCTCCTGCTCCGCGATGTAGGCGCTCATCACCCGCTTGACCGTCTTCTCGGCATTGCGCAGCGGGGTCAGCATGGCCTTTTCCCGGTCGCAAACCGCCTTGTGGGCCTGATAGGCGCTGTCTTTCATGGGCTTGAAGAACGTCGTGACCTGCGACGCCTTTTTCTTCAGCATCTTGCCGAACTCACCGGCAAAGGCGTAATCTTCATCGGTCTGGATAACCAGCGACTCCGCCTGAAACTCGATGTCGGTCACATCGCGGGAGAGCTGCTGCTCATCAACGATTTCAGCCTGCGGCACGGTTGCCACCATAGTTTCTTTTTCCATCTGTCGAACCTCCTAAAAATCACTCGTTCATGTAGTTCTTAATTGTCATCAAGGACGAGAACACCGACCAGCACTTCCCACTCCGGGGAAAGCGCACTTCCTGATAGCCCTTCTTGGACAGGTGGAGAATCAGCCGGTCATCGACCTTGATGTCGTGGCTCTCCCATGCCCTGTCATAGGCTTCAAGCTGCACAGCGCAGAGCTTGCTGTTCACCTGCGCCGATGTCTTGTAGTCCACCAGCGTCACCCTGCCGTCGATGATGCACAGCAGATCGACCGTGCCTGCATACCGCAGGATTTTGTGGTAGACCTTGGTTTCGGTCGCCAGAACTTCCGGCTTGCGGCTATCCCACCACTCCCGGAAGCCGGCAAAATACCCGGCATACACCGGCGGAATGTCCTCAATGCCGAACTTGGCGTAGTTCTCCACCGCATTGTGGATGGCCGTGCCGCGCTTTGCGGCCTTGTTCAGAATCTCCGGGTCCACCGTGCTGTAAAAGTCACTGGACAGCGGCTTCATCAGGGTGGTCACGCTGGGTACTTCCAGCCCGTTCAGATAGTAGAGATGCCGTTCTTCCTCAAATGTCAGTTCCGGGAACTGCGGAATTTCGGGCTTCACGCATTCGTTGCTCACGTTGCTTTTCTCCCTTCAGGTTGATTGCCAACCGCATATAGTAGTCGGTCAGCTCGGTTTCGTACAGAAGCGGAAGATAGCTCTCCGGCTGCTCTGCCAGCTCACATTTGCGCCGGGCATACCAGAGAACGCTTGTGGCTACCACATCCGGGATTTTGAATCCCAGCGCTGTTTCCGCCGCCTGCCGCGCTTCTGCCAGCTTATCGGCACTCATGCCTTTTCCGCGAGTCTGCGGTGGATTTCCTGAAGCAGATCATCGGTAGGAATCTTGCTCAAGTCCAGACCGGCCTCAGAGTCCTCAAAGAGGATAGAGGGGACCTTCAAAGCGGGGCGGATGCCGTTCGAGCTGGTGCAGTAGTCGCCGCTCCAGTCGCCATCGGAGCTGACGCACAGGGCGCAGTCACCGTCCGACTTGCTGGGACCGCTCCAACCGGTCGCCAGCCAGCACCACCGCTCCGCATTGGGGATGATGTCAGCGTACTTGCGAGCTTCATCCAGTGTAAGCGGCGCAGCCTTCACCGACAGCTTCCCATAGCAGCCGGAACCGTCCAGCGTGGTCAGGTCGATCTCGCGGGGGATGAGCTTGGCGTTGTCGAGACCCCTCTTGCCCATGTCCTCCAACCACTTGTCCACAACCTTCTTCAGGTCGCTCTCTGCGTAGTTGTTGGATCTGCCAAATTCAGAAGCACCAACCGATTCCAGCGCCAGCAAGAACAGGCTGTCCGGCAGGCTACCACGACGCTCAACATCCAGCACCACAAATCTGGTTCCGGCCAGCGTAACGATGTCACCCGGCTCGTGCAATACTGCGTACTTTTTCATGTTTCGTTCCATCCTTTCTTACCGGCGATGCAAACACGCCGATATTCAATCCGCCGATTTTCTTCATGGCTTCGTCGAGTTCTCTTGCGGTTGTGATGCCATATTCTTCTGCCAGCAGCTTCTTCAGCGTTTGGATGTCAACCATCGTCTGCGCCTCTGTTCAGGAGCTTGGCGCCAATGAGCTTCAGTTCCTGCGCCGCCCGAATCAGTCCGTCGAGGTAGTCGAGGATTTCGGTCAGGTCTGCCCATTCATCCTTGGAGATGATGCCATCTGCCGTGATGTCGATGAGCTTTTCTTTGACCTGCTCGATGTCACCCTGCCGGAGCTGCTTCAGCAGCTTCATGGTCGTACGCTCTACCGAGGCAATTTCAGGGGACGGCATTTCGAGGCTCTTTCCGATAAGACATTCCGACGAACAATACCACGCCATCAGCTCCGGTGCATTGTAGATGTCTGCCATCAGCACCACCTTATCCACCGGGATGACCTTTGTGTTGCCCAACTCGTAATCTGCAAGGCTCGAAACAGAAACTCCGAGCAGTTCCGCAGCACCTTCACGGCTACCGAGCTTATCGTTGTACTTTGCGGCCTCTTTTCTACACCGGAAGCACTGGTTTTCACAGGCTTTTGATGCATCACGTCCCATTTTCTTTGCCCCCTTGATACGCTATACTTTAGACATCAGCAAACCGCCATGCGTATACTTACCCTTTTGGTAAGTTATCGTCGAAAAAAATAGCGTTGACCTGATCGCTGGTCAGGTCAAGCGCCTTGGCGACAATGCTCATTTCCTCATTGGAGAACTCGACTTCTCCTCGCTCCTTCTTGGAGTAGGTAACAAGCGATTTGCCGATCAATTCGGCCATGTTCTTCTGGGTCTTTCCCTTCTCGACCCGGATGCCCTTGAGCTTGGAGCTATTCATCCACTCACCCCCTTTCCGTGTCTTCATTATAACTTACCGATATGGTATGTGTCAATCTTAATTTAATATTTTTGGTAAGTTTTGTTTACTCTTTGACAAGTATGTTATAAACTTGGTAAGTAAGCTACATTGGGAGGTATCACTATGTACAGCAAAGCCATGTTCGCCAAACAGTTCAAGGAACTCATCGACAAGCGCGGCCTCACGCAGCGTGCTGTCGCAGAGCGCATCAACACGACGGAGACGACCATCTCGCGTTATGTTTCTGGCGACAGAACGCCAAACATCGAGACCGCTGTGGAGCTGGCCTCTGTACTGGGCGTGACGCTGGACGTTTTGGTCGGTGCCGATTTGCCCGCCGCAGGCCGTACACCGCCCGACGTCAACATCTTAGTCGCCTGCTACGAGAAAGCGTCCATCGCAGACCGGCAGGTTTTGTGGTCGCTGCTCGACCGCTATATGACCCCGGAGCAGCGGGTCATCATAACGTCCATGCAACGTGAGGAAAAAGCCGACGTAGGCTGATACGGGTTGACTTTTCGAGGAGGTGAAAATCATGGCAAAACAACGTACTGGCGATGAACACATCGTATTCAAGGGTATGCCCACAGAATACTCCTTGAGCGACTACTGGCGCTGGAACGCATCAGATCTGCTCAACAACACCCTGCGAGGCTCCTACTGCGAGTTCATCGTATCGGCCGCGCTGGGCATTAATCTGAGCGGAACTAACGATGACTGGACCCCCTACGACATCTCTTTCCCCTACAACTGGGAGTACAACGGCGAGACCCGCGATGAAGTGCGCATTGAGGTAAAAAGCTGTGCCTATCTTCAGGCATGGTGGCAGGGTGACGGCCGACTGTCCAACATCCAGTTCAGCATCCGGCCAACAAGAGCATGGGACTCCATCAACGGCTATGCCGAGGAGGTCAAGCGGCAATCTGACGTGTATGTGTTCTGCCTCTACACCGAGACTGTGCGGGAGCGAGCCGACCCGCTTGTATTGGATGGATGGGACTTCTACATCCTACCAACTCGTGTTCTGGACGAGCAGTGCGGCCCCCAGAAAACGATCTCACTCACCATGCTACAAAAGTTGGACCCGTATTTCGCAGACTATGATGGCATCCGTGATGCCGTTGTCCGTTCGCTGGATGTGTACTCCCCTCGCAATTCGCATAATTCTTAGTGTTCTTTTTTGTGCATAACAAAAAAGCAGCCCCGCACTACGCACGGAGCTGCTTTTTCTTCAGCCATCATTATCTTCTGGAGGTTTCGCAATGGGCTATGTGACGAAGAAAGCGGCACAACGCTTTGAGGAAAAGAAAGCCGCCATATACGTTCGAGTCTCAACGCAGTATCAGGTTGACCGGGCCAGCCTGCCCGTCCAGCGAGAAGAACTCATCAACTATGCAAAATATGCCCTCGGCATCTCGGACTATGTGATTTTCGAGGATGCAGGCTACTCTGCCAAAAATACCGACCGTCCAGACTATCAGCAGATGATGGCCCGAATGAGGATCGGCGAGTTCTCTCACCTGCTGGTTTGGAAAATCGACCGTATCAGCCGTAACCTTCTGGACTTTTCCGTCATGTACGCCGAGCTGAAAGAGCTTGGCGTGGTCTTCGTGTCGAAGAACGAACAATTCGATACAAGCTCTGCGATGGGCGAAGCCATGCTCAAAATCATCCTGATCTTTGCGGAACTGGAGCGCAAAACGACCTCTGAGCGAGTCAGCGCCGTCTTCGTGTCCCGAGCGAACGATGGCATCTGGAATGGCGGCAAGGTTCCCTACGGATACTCCTACGACAAAAAGAGCAAGACTTTCTCAATCATTGAGGATGAGGCAAAAATCGTTCGTCTGATTTATTCCCTGTATGAGTCTGAAAAATCTATCGTCCGGGTAGCGCAGATTATGAATAGTCGTGGCCTGAAGTCCCGTGCTGGAAACGATTGGAGCCCCACCGCCGTTCATAATGTTCTTTCCAACCCCTTCTACTCTGGAACCTATCGGTACAACTACCGCGATGAATCCAGTGGGAAGACCTATCGGACGAAAGACAAGGATGAATGGGTGCTTATCGAAAATCACCACACTCCTATCGTAAGCCCTGAACAACAGGCTGCTGCCGGTGCCATTCTGGAGAGTAAGCACTATAATAAGAACGCTACCTATCAACGGAAGAATGTCCATGTCTTTGCCGGGCTTCTCACCTGTGGATGCTGTGGCTCCACGATGGCTGCAACCACCGATAGAGTCCGGGCAGACGGCTGGAGACCGTCTATGTACATCTGCTCCCGGCGACGCAAATCCGAGGACTGCACCAACAAGTATGTCTCTGATGTGACCCTCGGCCCATTCGTACTGAACTTCTTCGCCAACCTGATAAAAGCATCCAACTCCTTCGGCAGAACGACATCTATCGAAACATTGGAGAAGAAGCTGCTGCGTGGCGAAGCGCTTGCCCGCGTTGACCACATCGAGCGTCCGGGCCTCGAAGAACTATACAACCACCTGCGCAGCGGCTTTGATGAGAAGCGCTTTGAATCTCCTACCATCGCAGCCACGGAGTCCAGTGCGGACTTGAGCGAACGCGATCTGCTGCTCTCCGAGAAGCGCCGGCTTGAGCGCGCCCTCAACCGCCTGAAGGCCATCTATCTCTACGGAGATGACGAGATGGCAAGCAAAGACTTCAACATCGAACGTGAGCGCATCACAAAAGCCCTCAGCGAGGTAGACTCCCGCATCAACGAGCTGGATATCGCCAACGCCTTCAACCTATCACTTTCCGATGAGGCATTCATGCAGAAAGCCAGCCAGTTCATCCTGACGCAGCAGCTCTTGGACAAGCGTTATGTGAACTACGAGCGTTTCATCCGCAAAATCGACCCTAAAATAGTCAAAGATTTTCTCAACGAAACCGTCTCAAACTTTTGTATAAAAGACGGGCTTACCACCTCGATTTTGCTAAAAAACGGCATTGAACTACGATTTTCATACAAAACATCAGAGTAGCAAAAAAGTCCAGAAACCCGCATGGTTTCTGGACTTTTTCATTACTTTTCCTCGTCTTTTTTCTTCACGTCTCGTATAAACATCGCATCGCCAAAGGAAAAGAAGCGATACTTTTCCTCCACAGCTACGCGGTAAGCTTCCATGGTCTTTTCGTAGCCATAGAAAGCGGACACCAGCATGATCAGGGTGCTTTCCGGCAGGTGGAAGTTGGTGATCAGGCCATCGATGCACCGCAGCGATACGCCGGGATACAGGAAGATCTCGGTGTTTCCGCTGCAGGGACGGATCTCGCCGTATTTGGCAGCTACAGCCTCCAGAGTACGGCAGCTGGTGGTGCCTACAGCGATCACCCGACGGCCCGCTGCCTTGGCAGCCTGGATCTTATGGGCGGTCTCCTCGTCGATGCAATACCACTCGCTGTGCATCTTATGGTCGGTGATCTCATCCTCCTGCACGGGGCGGAAGGTTCCAAGGCCCACATGCAGGGTCACTTCAGCAAACTCCACGCCCTTGGCACGCAATGCCTCCATCAGCTGCGGGGTAAAATGCAGCCCGGCGGTGGGAGCAGCCGCACTGCCCAGCTCTTTGGCGTATACAGTCTGATACTGACTTTGGTCCTCCAACTGCTGGGTGATATAGGGCGGCAGCGGCATTTTTCCAAACTCGTCCAGCTTTTCATAAAGGGTCTCGGTATCGTAATAGAATGTAACGAGCTTGTTGCCGTCTTCCAGCGTCTCATCCACTACAGCATTCAGAGTGCCGTCGCCAAACCGCACCTGTGTACCCGGCTGCATCCGTTTTCCGGGCTTAGCCAGACACTCCCACTGATCGCCTTTGACCTGGCGCAGCAGCAGCAGCTCACAGACTGCGCCGGTGGGCTGCTTAACGCCTACGATACGCGCAGGCAGGACCTTGGAGTTGTTGACCACCAACAGATCCCCGGGTTCCAACAGATCCGGCAGGTCGTGGAAGATCTTATGCTCAATGCGGTCACTGGAGCGATCCAGCACCATCAGCCGGGCTGCGTCCCGGGGGGAGACCGGCTGCTGGGCTATATACTCTTTGGGTAAATCGTACCAAAAATCTTTTTTCAACATGGTGTGCATTTGCCTTTCCGGTGATTGACAGGGGCACCGTATCAATGTTATTATAAAGTTCATACAAACAGGTTCTATTATATTGCATGGGCCGCCGCAATGCAAGCGTTGCCCGATGTAAATTTGATTTTTGAAAGGATTGGTGCTGGATATGGAAAGACAGTATAAAGTGGGCGTTGTAGGCGCGACCGGCATGGTCGGCCAGCGGTTCGTCACCCTGCTGGAGGAGCACCCCTGGTTCAAACTGACGGTGCTGGCCGCCTCTGGCCGCAGCGCAGGCAAGACCTATGAGGAGGCTGTGGGTTCCCGCTGGGCTATGACCACCCCCATGCCGGAGTCCGTAAAAGGCATGGTCGTGCAGGACGCTGCTCAGGTGGAAAAAGTGGCCTCTCAGGTGGACTTTGTTTTCTGCGCGGTAAATATGCCGAAAGAGGAGATCAAAGCTCTGGAGGAGGCCTACGCAAAAGCGGAGTGCCCGGTGGTGTCCAACAACAGCGCCAACCGATTCACTCCGGATGTGCCGATGGTCGTGCCGGAGATCAACGCAGATCATATCCAGATCATCCCGGCGCAGCGGGCACGTCTGGGCACCAAGCGTGGCTTTATTGCAGTCAAATCGAACTGCAGCCTGCAGAGCTATGTGCCTGCCCTGCACCCCCTGATGGAGGAGTTTGGCGTCAGCAAGGCATTGGTCTGCACCTACCAGGCCATCTCTGGTGCGGGCAAGACCTTTGACCGTATGCCGGAGATCCTGGACAACGTGATCCCCTACATCGGCGGCGAAGAAGAAAAGAGCGAGAAGGAGCCGCTGAAGCTGTGGGGCCACATTGAGGGCGACAAGATCGTAAATGCCGAAAAGCCCGTGATCACTGCCCAGTGCTTCCGTGTTCCGGTGGCCGATGGTCACACAGCTGCGGTATTTGTCAGCTTTGATAAAAAGCCCACCGAGCAGCAGATCCTGGACGCTTGGGCCAACTTCCGCGGCCCTGCACAGGAGCTGGATCTGCCCAGCGCCCCCAAGCAGTTCCTGCATTATTTCACCGAAGCAGACCGTCCCCAGCCCAAGCTGGACCGTAATACCGAAAACGGCATGGCCATCTGCCTGGGCCGTCTGCGGGAGGATACCCTGTTCGACTATAAGTTTGCCTGCATGAGCCACAATACCCTGCGGGGTGCAGCAGGCGGCGCTGTGCTGCTGGCTGAACTGCTGGCTGCCAAGGGCTACCTGGACTGAGGGTCCATGCAGCATAAAAAGGAGAGCTTTTGGTTATGAAGAAACCCGTTTTTACCGGTGCAGGTGTGGCAATTATTACCCCGATGCATCCGGACGGAAGCATCAATTTTGAGGAGCTGGGCCGTGTACTGGAGCACCAGATCGCCCATGGCACCGATGCCATTATTATTTGCGGCACCACAGGCGAGTGCTCCACAATGGTAGACGAAGAGCAGCTGCAGGCCATCAAGTTTACCGTGGATACGGTTGCGCACCGTGTGCCTGTGATCGCGGGTGCTGGTTCCAACGACACAAAACATGGCTGTGCTCTGGCCGCTCAGGCGGCTGCTTACGGGGCAGACGCTCTGCTGATGGTGACCCCCTATTACAACAAAACCACGCAGGCAGGTCTGGTGGCTCATTTTACCGCCATGGCAGAAGCCGGCGGCATTCCGGTGATCCTGTACAATGTCCCCTCCCGCACGGGTGTCAACATTGCACCGGAGACCGCAAAAAAGCTCAGCGAACACCCGTTGATCAATGGCATCAAAGAAGCTTCCGGCAATATCTCTCAGGTCGCAAAACTGGCACAGCTGTGCGGAGACGAATTGAACCTATACTCTGGCAACGATGACCAAGTCGTACCTCTGTTGTCCTTGGGCGGCAAGGGTGTTATCAGCGTAGTGTCTAACGTCAATCCTCAGTTGGTACACAACTGCTGCCAGGCATGGTTTGAGGGCAACACTGCCGAAGCCTGCCGCCTGCAGCTGGAAATGCTGCCGCTGTGTGAAGCGATGTTCTGCGAGGTAAACCCCATCCCGGTAAAGTATGCCATGAATCTGCTGGGCTGGAATGCCGGCACGTGCCGTCTGCCGTTGGTAGAGCCTTCGGAAGCACACAAGCAGCAGATCAAGCAGGCCCTGCAAGCAGATGGTCTGCTGTAACGCATTTCCCCTAAAGAAATAAAAATTTGCAGCGGTCCTGCCGCTGAATAAAAAGCCGATGCCCGAGGAAGTACGCGCACAGGTGCGGCGAAAAAGAGGCCGCCCAAAAGGCCCCTTTTTCCCGTTTTGGCAGTGCACGTTCCCTCGGGCATTTGGTTTATTGAGAAAGGAACGAAAAACATTATGGTTAACATCATTATTCAGGGTATTGCCGGCCGTATGGGCCATGTCCTTTGTGATATGATCGCTCAGCGTACGGACTGCCGTGTCCTTGCCGGCATTGACCAGGCAGACGGGGCGGTCAACGGCATCCCCGTTTATGATAGTCTGGATAAACTGGATGGACAGGGCGACGTCCTGATCGATTTCAGCTCCCCTGCTGCCGTGGAAAAGGCTCTGCCCTACTGCCAGGCACATCACCTTCCGGCCGTGATCTGCACCACCGGCTTATCTGAGGAATTGCAGCTCAAGATCGTACAGCTGTCCCGTGAGGTTCCGGTATTCAAAAGCGCAAATATGTCTCTGGGCATCAACCTGCTTGCAGAGCTGTGCAAGCGGGCCAGTGCTATCCTGGGCGAAAGCTACGATGTGGAGATCATTGAACAGCATCATCATAATAAGCTGGATGCTCCCAGCGGCACTGCACTGCTGCTGGCAGATGCCATCAACGAAGAGAATGATGGTGCTTACCATTATGTGTACGATCGCTCTTCTGTACGGCAAAAGCGCGACCCCAAAGAGCTGGGCATCAGCTCGGTACGGGGCGGCAGCATCGTAGGCGATCACGAAGTTTTGTTCTGCGGTCCGGATGAAGTGGTCACCTTGAAGCACACTGCATATTCCCGCAGTGTGTTTGCGAACGGTGCAGTGAATGCTGCCCTGTACCTTGCAAAAAAAGAGCCGGGATTGTACAATATGAGCGATCTCATTGCCGAAATGTGACCGATTGCCGTTTCGCTTGCTTCTACAATCCAAAGGGGGTGTTTTGGGATGTCCAAACACGCAGCTGGACCAATGCGGCGAAGGAAAAGACGCAGGCAGCTGCTCTCTACCTTGGTGCTCTGTGCAGCCCTTATACTGGTGACTGCCGTTTCAACTGGATGGGCCTTATCCGCCTTGAAACCACCGCTTGCAGCAGGGCCTGCCCCTGATCTTCCCGCAGACACTCCGCCTGTGGAGCCTGCTCCCGCCCCGGAACCACCGCAGCCGGTGGTGACCAAGGTTCAATTCTCTGCCTCAGGGGATAATTTGATCCATGCTCCGATCTATAAGCAGGCTGCCCGGCGGGCATCGCCGGAAGAGGGATACCGCTTTGATGAGTGCTATCAGTATCTCACGCCGCTTTATCAGCAGCAGGATGTGAACTGGATCAACCAGGAAACTTTATGCACACGGGAGCTTGAGCCTTCCTCTTATCCCTGTTTTTCCACCCCGGGCCAATGTCCGGAAGCATTGTACCGAGCAGGGATGCGTGTGTTCAGTTTAGCAAACAATCACACCTATGATAAAGGCGCTGGCGGAATAGGCGCTACTTTGCGGTTTTGGGAATCCATGCCGTCGGATGTGATCACGACGGGACTTTGGCGCGGAGAAGCCGACTATGCAAACATTCCGCTGCATACGGTCAATGATATTCGCATTGCCTATCTTTCCTATACCGAACACACCAACGGCATCCCTCAAAACGACAAAATGCCTGCGCATATCCTCTATACCAGTCAGCTCGACCAGATCCAGCAGCAGATAGAAACTGCTGCACAGATCGCAGACTTTGTGGTGGTCGGTGTCCATTGGGGCGTGGAGAATAGCCACACGATCACGCAAGCGCAGCAGACCTTAGCGCAGCAGCTGGCTGACTGGGGAGCGGATCTGATTTTAGGCACCCATCCACATGTCCTGCAGGATGCACAGTGGCTGACCGCTGCGGATGGGCGCACAGCATTTGTTGCTTATTCGCTGGGAAACCTGATCAGCACCCAGAGCAAACCCGATCAGCTGATCGGTGCGATCCTGACCATCCAACTGGAAAAAACAGTCCAGCCAAATGGTGCAGTCGAGTTGGCTCTGCATAGCCCGCTGCTACATCCCATCGTGACCCACTACGACGCAGGGAAGTCCAATGTGCGCAGCTATCTGTATTCAGATTACACAGCAGAATTAGCCAAACAGCATGGAGTCCGGGCTGAGCACAATGTGTTCGATTTTGAATACATCCGCTCAGTAGCAGAAAAGACAATCCAGCCGGAATTTCTCAGTTTAAGCTGAAAGTTAAAATCACACGAAGATACAGCAAGATTTTCTGCAAAGCAGAACTGCTTTACGCCTTTTTAAAGGCAGAAATGGAGTGTCGTTATGTACGGAGTATCCAAAATCCATGTGGAACCAAACCTCATGATGATCAGCGTGCAGGATGCCAAGTTCAAGAGCAGCAGCCTGGCAGGCTATCTTCAAATTTTTGCCGATAATGGCGTTGTAGTGGATATGATCAGCCAAAGCGCACCCCACGGCACGACCATCGACTTCAGCTTTACTGCATTCAGCCGAGATCTCCCACTGGTAATGAAGGCAATCTCTGCCGCAAATCTTAACCGGGATGGCAAGTCCTCGCCGCTGATCAGCGTAGGGTATTCCAAGTTGAATTTGTTTGGGGAGGAAATGGTCACAAGCTGCGGTGTAGCCGCCCGCGCACTTTCTGCACTTGCAAAAGCTGAGATCGAGGTCCTGCTGATCACCACCAGTGATCTGGATATCTCTCTGCTGGTTCGGAGCGAAAATGAGGATGCGGCTTTAGAGCTGTTGTCTCAGACCTTTGCGCTGTGACCCTTCCCCTCCCCTGCTCTTTTGCCACAGAAAAAATGACCGGATGTGTTCTGCCGTTTAGCAGGAACATCCGGTCATTTTTATTTTAGTAACGCTCAGTCATTCTCCACCAATTCCCACTTCAAGATATTCCATCCTGGTGTGTGGTCAACTGATGCAGAGCGGCACCAACGGATATTTTTCTCTCCGCCCCACTCAATAAAATTGCACCGCTGCAATACACGCTGCGCAGCGAAATCATCGTCCTCGGTCTCTGCCATAAAATAACGGACACCCGGCTGCTGTTTGGCCCAGTTGCATAGCTCATATACTGCTTCGGTCATATACCCTTGATGGGAATGCTGTGTGCTCAATGCATACCGCAGCTGAACTTCCCCTTTTTGATTCGGCGGCCCATCAAATTCTATATGTCCCACCACAGCTCGATCTTGTTTGCGCAGGATCAACCAAAAAGTATACCACAGCCATTGATCCGGGGTCTGTTCTGCCCTCTCCCGCAATATATCCTGCAAAGCACAGTCTATGACCGGCCCTTGATAGACACAGTTCAAAGCAGCCTCTGCCTGTGAGAGATCGTTGGCCAAAAGATCCAAGTGTTCCGCAGTCAGTGGAATCAAGCATAATCGGTGGGTATTGATTTCCATCTTCTATCTTATCCTTTCAAAGTCTGTTTCTTTTATACATTTTTCACATCTTTTATTTTACCACATTCTGCTGTCAATTTCCATACAAAGTTTTATTTTGTGCCAAACCAAGCAAAAAGCAGCAAGTTCTGCAAAGAATAAAGGGCGCCTCCCAGCGGGAAGTGCCCTTTATTCTTTGCCTATAGATTTTTACAGGCTCACCTTGTGGTAAACCTTCTTACCCTTTTTGATCACGATACCCTTTTCCAGCTGCTCGGCGCTGAAGCTGACCGTGGGTGCAGCCACCTTTTCGCCGTCCACCAGAACACCGCCCTGGGTCACCAGACGACGAGCCTCACCGTTGGAACCTGCCAGACCTGCCTTGACCATCAGAGTCAGGATGCCGACCGACCCTTCTGCCAGATCTGCCTCTGTCAGCTTGGTGGCGGGCATGTGCTCTACATCCGCTGCACCGCTGAACAGAGCGCGGGCAGTAGCCTGAGCCTTTTCGGCCTCTTCTTTGCCATGGACCATGCTGGTCAGCTCATAGGCCAGGATCTCCTTGGCCTCATTCAGGCGCTGATCCTTCCAGGTGCTCATCTCATCGATCTGCTCCAACGGCAGGAAGGTCAGCATCCGGATGCACTTCATCGCATCGGCATCGTCCACATTGCGCCAGTACTGGTAGAACTCAAAGGGACTGGTCTTGTTGGGGTCCAGCCAAACTGCATTGCCAGCAGTCTTGCCCATCTTTTTGCCCTGCGAGTCGGTCAGCAGAGTGATGGTCATTGCATATGCATCCTTGCCCAGCTTGCGGCGGATCAGTTCGGTGCCGCCCAGCATATTGCTCCACTGATCATCGCCACCGAACTGCATATTGCAGCCATAATGCTGGAACATGTAGTAGAAGTCGTAGCTCTGCATGATCATGTAATTGAACTCCAGGAAGGACAGACCCTTCTCCATGCGCTGTTTATAGCACTCGGCCCGGAGCATATTGTTCACCGAGAAGCAGGCACCTACCTCCCGCAGCAGTTCCACATAGTTCAGATCCAGCAGCCAGTCTGCGTTGTTCAGCATCATGGCCTTGCCCTCGGAAAAATCAATGAAGTTCTCCATCTGCTTTTTGAAGCAGGCAGCATTGTGGGCGATATCTTCCTTGGTGAGCATCTTGCGCATATCGGTGCGTCCGGAGGGGTCGCCGATCATGGTAGTGCCGCCGCCGATCAGAGCGATGGGCTTGTTTCCTGCCATCTGCAGACGCTTCATCAGGGTCAGTGCCATAAAGTGGCCAGCAGTCAGGCTGTCGGCAGTGCAGTCAAAGCCGATATAGAAGGTAGCCTTGCCTTCATTGATCAGGTCAATGATCTCCTCATCGGTGATCTGTGCTACCAGACCGCGGGCTTTCAGTTCGTCGTACAGTTTCATAATTTCAGTACCTCCTGTTCAGGTCTTGGGCAGAGGGACAAAAAAACGCCCCCTGCCAAAATAAATTTGGCAGAGGGCGAGAAAAATCGCGGTACCACCTCTGTTTGCCGTCTCCTCACGGAGCACGGCCTCACGGGTGCAGTCCCCAGAGTGGGCGACACCCTTGCGTTTGTAACGCTCGCACGCGGCACAGCCTACTAAGCGCCCATTTTCTGTGCGCTGGTTCAGCCTGCGGCTCCGGGAGGTATTTCCCCAGCGGTCCCGCAGCTCCTTTCACCAGCCGGAGCCTCTCTGTGCGCGGACACATCAGGGTACTTATTCCCATCGTTGCCTTTCAGTGTTTATGCAGCTCTGCTGCACCTCATCATTATATCCCGCCGCACCAGGTTTGTCAAGCGGTATGGAATGGATCTTTCGGGAGCGCTTTTTCGGAAACCATATCCCGACTTCTTTCTGCTTTAGCTTTGGCCGTTTTGCATGACCCGGTTAGCATTATGCAGCGGCTCGATCCGATTCCACACAGTTTCCAGTGAGACAGGCGTTCCATCATTGGCATCCGCCCCTACATCATACCGGCGGATGGGTTCCACAACCGGCTGCAGGCGATGAATATGCCCATGGAGATGAACTCGATCATACAGATACCCGCTCCATACCTCGATGGGAAAATGGAACAGTACAAACTTCGTTCCTCTCGTTAGCAGCTCGTAATACGTTTTCGTCCAGCAAAACAGTTCCTGTGGAAAAGAAGGATCTTCCAGATAATGGTCATTATTTCCGATGATAAGATACTTTTTCCCGTGCAGTCTCTGAAGCAGTGCTGCTGTATCGGCGGCGGTTCCATCCGAGAAATCCCCCAGAATGTAGACTTCATCCTCTACCCCTACAGTATTGTTCCACCGAGAGACCAGATACTCGGTTTTTTCCTCAACTGAGGCAAACGTTCTTTCCCCTACCATCAGCGTTCCCGGGCGTATCCCTCTCTTTTCTGACCAGAAAAAATGCGTATCCGCTGTAAAATAGATCATCGCCTATTCCTCTTACTGCCCCGCTAAACCCAGCATCTCCCGGGCGTTTGCCCGGGACAGCTCCGTGATCTTATCGCCGGAGATCAGGCGAGCCAGTGCCTCCACTCGTCCGTCCGTGTCCAAGGGATAGACCTCGGTATAGGTACGGTCGTTCTGGACATTCTTTTGGATCAGCAGATGGCAGTCCGCCAAGGCGGCGATCTGGGCTGTGTGGGTCACACAAAGGATCTGATGCCCTTTTGCACTGCTGCGCAGCACTTCGCCAATGCGTCCGGCAGCCTTACCAGACACACCGCTGTCGATCTCATCATAGATCACCGTAGGCACAGCGTCCTTATCTGCCATTGCATTTTTGATCGCCAGGGTAATACGGCTCAGCTCACCGCCGGAAGCGATCTTGGCCAGCGGTTTTGGAGCTTCGCCAGGGTTTGTGGAAATATAAAACTCCAAACTATCCTGGCCGTGACTGGCTAAAGGTCCCCGGGCATGGCGCAGCGTCATCCGAACACCGGGCATATTCAAAAAATCCAATGTGGCGGAAATATTCTTGTTCAGCTCCTCAAAGGCTTTCAAGCGAGTCTGGGTCAGCAGTTCTGCTTTTTCACGGGCCAACGTGTACAAGCGGTGCTTTTCCGCCTGCAGTTCCCCCGCCCTCTGCTCTGAGAACTGGATGCGATCCAACTCCTCCCGAGCTTTTTGCCCAAAGGACAGCACATCTTCCACGGTATCGCCGTATTTGCGTTTGAGTTTATAGATCAGGTCGATCCGCTGCTCCAGTTCATCCAGCTCCGCGTCATTGGTGTCATACCGGTCCAGCCGGGACACCAGCTCTGCCGCCAGATCCTTGGCCGTATAATACAGGTCCAACAGCTGTCCTGCCCCTGCAGAGAGTTCTCCATCCAGTTGGGCAGCGGCATCCACTGCGTTGGAAGCCTCGCCCAACAGATCCACTGCCCCGGGGACATCGTCCCCACCGGAAAGCAATGCATAGCACTGTGCCACTCTGTCCCGGATGGTGGATGCATTCGCCAGCACTTTGCGGCGGCTCTCCAAGACTTGTTCCTCTCCGGGAGAGAGGGCGGCATCCTCGATCTCCTGTACTTGGTAGCTCAAAAGGTCGATCCGGCGCTGCTTCTCGCTCTCGTCTGTGATCATCGCATCCAGCTCCCGCTTTACTTTGACAAGAGCCCGGTATACGCTGTAATATTCCTGATAGATCGTCTCATTCTGAGCGTAATCATCCAGGATACCCTCATGATTAGCCGGATTCAGCAGCCCTACCGAATCATGCTGACCATTCAGATTGATCAGACCGCCGCATAGCTCCCGCAGCACAGCAGCGGTAGCGGGCATCCCGTTGATGCGGCAGCTGCTTTTTCCCTCAGCAGTGATCTCCCGACTCAACAGCAAAGCTTCGGTCCGCTCATACCCAGCCTGTTCCAGCTTGTCCTGCACGGAAGCTGGTACCTGTTCAAATGCAGCACGGATCACCGCCTTAGGCGCACCAGTGCGCACGAGATCCCGAGAGACCCGGTTGCCCAGGATCGCATGGATGGAATCAATGAGTATAGATTTACCTGCACCAGTTTCACCGGTCAGCACATTGAGTCCTTTTTCAAAATGGACCTCTGCTTTTTGGATCACCGCTACATTTTCAATTTGGAGACTGCTCAGCATTCTATCTCTCCTACTATTTCTGCCCGACATGATGGGTCAGTTCGGTGCAGATGGTCTTTGCATCCCGTTCCGAGCGCGCTACGATGAGAAACGTGTCATCGCCCGACAAGGTTCCCACTACGTTTTTCCACTGCAGTGCATCAAACACCTCGCAGGCTGCATTGGCCATACCGGAGTAGCACTTAACGAGCACCACATGGCCAGCATAGTCCACGCCCCGCACCGCTTCATGGAAGATGGTCTCAAACCGTCCCTGTACCTTGGGATTATATCCCTCTGTCCGGCTGGATACGTAGCGGTATCCCTCGGCGGTTGCTGCCTTGACCAAGCACAACTCTCGGATATCCCGAGAGATCGTTGCCTGCGTTACAGCAAACCCCTCCTGACGCAGATGCTCCAACAGGGTCTCCTGGCGGCTGATGGGGTATTCTTGGATCAGGCGCAAGATGGCCTGCAAACGCTCGGTTTTGGTTTTCATTTCAGACATAAAGGTCTCTCCCCTCTGGTAGGTCCTTATCGGCGGCGAAGCTTTTGATCAATGGCCTGGAACTGATCGGCCCGGCCAAATGTGACCAGCGGAACGGTTTGATCCGACAGACAGACCTCCACCGTGGCTCCCGCTTTCAGCGGATAACCTGTACCTCCATCACAACTGACAAAAACCTCGTTGTCTTCCACCAGCTGCCCTACACAGATCTTGATCCGCCGCTCCTGGGCAAACACCATGGCGGGACTGGCCAGGCTGTGGGGGCAGATAGGGGTCACCACAATTCCCTTGGTCTGGGAATCCAGGATCGGCCCACCGGCTGCCATCGAATATGCAGTAGAGCCAGTAGGGGTGGCTACGATCACGCCATCCCCCCGGAAATGCTCCACAGGGATATCGTCACAGTAGATACGGAAATCCAGCGCCTGCTGTAAGCGGCCTTTTGTCACCACTACGTCATTCAGCGCATGACCGTCCCAATTTTCATCCCCCAGCACACGAGTATACAGCAGCATACGCGTATCCAGCTTGAACTGACCTTTCGCCACAGCCGGAAGTTTTGTTTCCAGCTGATCCACCTCACAGGTCGCCAAAAAACCGCACCGTCCCAAGTTGATGCCCAGGATCGGTTTACGGTAGGTCAGCGAAAGATTAGCCTCGTGCAAGATCGTACCGTCGCCGCCAATGGTAAGGATCACATCTGCCTGTTGAAGGCACTGTTCCTGCGGCAGGTACTCTACCCCCATCATCCCGCAGTCTGCCTGCATGGATTGCTGCATAAACACCGCAGCGCCGTGGTTTAATAGGATTTGAGCAGCCCGCAGCGCCACCTCATTTGCCGACGCCTTGCCGGGATTTGGTGCAATGTAAACTTTCATCTGTGGCGTGCCCCCTTTTCATCCTGGCAGAGATCAGCGGTCCAGCGAGGTATGGCTGGCCTGCACCACTCGCTGTGCTTCCGTCTGTTCCAACAGGACCGGTTGATCACATTTCTGCACAAACATCAGGTATTCAATATTGCCCTCCGGTCCCTTTACGGGGCTGAAATCCAACCCACGAACGGAAAATCCATTTGCAACGGCATACTCCATTGCCCGGCAAAGCACTTCCTGATGGGTCGCGGGGTCTCGTACAACACCGTTTTTGCCCACTTTTTCCCGTCCAGCCTCAAATTGCGGCTTGACCAAACAGACACCTACAGCATCTGCCGTGGTCACAGCCTGTGCGACCGGGAAAATATGATGCAGCGATATAAACGACACATCCACGCTGAAAAACTCGATAGGCTCTGCCAGCATCTCCGGCGTAACATGGCGGATATTGGTCCGCTCCATGTTGACCACCCGCTCATCGGTGCGCAGCTTCCATGCCAGCTGACCATAGCCCACATCCACTGCATAGACTTTGCACGCCCCATTTTGCAGCATGCAGTCGGTAAAGCCACCCGTGGAGGCACCAATATCCATGCATACCTTGCCGTTGGGGCTCATAGGAAATACCTGCATGGCTTTTTCCAGTTTGAGACCGCCCCGGCTGACATAGCCGATATCATGGCCTCTCACCTCTACTTTTGCATCCTCCTGGATCATCTCACCGGCTTTGTCCACCTTTTGCTCATTTACAAACACAACGCCGGACATGATCATTGCTTTGGCGCGCTCCCGGCTTTGGATCAAGCCGTGCTGCACCAGGTATTGGTCCAGACGAATTTTCACGATGGGTCGTCCTCCTTTTATAATGCTTGCTGGATATCCTTGGCCAGGCTCTGCCCATCCAAGCCCAGCACCTGCTTGATCTGGGGTACAGTAGCGTGGGGAAGCTGGGGCTGCGTTACACCACGGTGCAGGTATTTGCCCTGCCATCCGGCCTGACGCATGGCCGCTTCCAGGTGTTCGCCAATGCCGCCCCGGACAACACATTCTTCGGCCATCAGGATCAGAGAATATGACTCCAAATCTGCGACCAATTCCTGAGGCAGCGGCCAGATCTGCACCAATTTGTATACGTCACACGGGATCCCTTGCTGAGCCAGCTGATCAGCGGCTTCCAGCGTATCCTCTACCTCGTCCGCATAGCTGACAAGGGCCGCCTTTGCTCCTGCTTCCTTCCGCAGGCAATCATAGGGCTGACCCGTGCAGCCAAAACGCGCCAAACGGGCGCTTTGTCCGCCGCGGGGATAACGCAGTGCCCGCGGACCAGCCGATGCAGGGCTGAGCAGACGGTGCAGCCAATAACGCAGCTCCTCATAGTTAGAGGGCGAGTAGGTCGGCACACCGATCTGGCTCAGGAACCCCGGGTCATAGATTCCCTGATGGGTCTCACCATCTCCCGGCACCAGTCCGGCCCGATCGATTGCGAACAGCACACCCAGATTCATCAAGTTTACATCGTGGATGATCTGATCATAGGATCTCTGCAAAAAGGTGGAGTAAATGGCTACCACCGGTTTCATACCCTGGCTGGCCAGACCCGCTGCAAAGGTAACAGCGTGCTGTTCCGCCATGCCCACATCGAAAAAGCGATCCGGTGCACTATGGGCAATGATCTGTAACCCCGTACCGTACTTCATTGCAGCGGTGATGGCACAGATCTTCGGGTCCTTCTGGGCTTCGTCCGAAAGGGCCCGACCAAACACCGTAGAAAACGATTCTTTGGGGGCGATTTCCGGGTCCGGCAATTCCATTTCCACCGGGTCAAACGAAGATACGCCGTGGTAATTGCCCGGATTGGACTCCGCCGGGGCATATCCTTTGCCTTTGACCGTGACGATATGCAGAAAATGCGGCCCGGGCCGCTGACTGATGCTGCGGATCGTGCGCTCCAATTCCGCTTCATCATGTCCGTCCACAGGACCAACATAGTGGAATCCCATATCCTCAAACATCGTGGAATGATACATCGCCCGGCGCAGCATCGTTACACAGTAGCGGATCCCCTTTGTCAGCGGTGCTCCCACCAACGGCAGCCGGTCCAGAAAACTATGCACGTTATCCTTTGTCTCAAAATAAGCTGTAGTGGTGCGCAGATGCGTCAGATAACCAGCCAACGCACCCACATTTTTGGAGATGGACATTTTGTTGTCGTTCAGGATCAGCAGCAGATTGTCCAATTTGCCGATGTTGTTCATCCCCTCATAGACCATACCGCCAGTGAAGGCGCCATCTCCAATCACTGCCGTGACGATCCCCGGTTCTCCCCGCAGTTTTTTCGCCCAAGCCATGCCGATCGCGGCTGAAAGAGCGGTGTTGCCATGGCCTGCCAAAAAGGCATCATGCTCACTCTCCTGCGGATTGGGGAATCCCGAGAGTCCATCCAGCTGGCGCAGCTTATCAAAGCCAGCCTGTCTCCCGGTAAGGATCTTGTGGGTATAACACTGATGTCCGACATCAAAAACGATCAGGTCCTGGGGTGTCTGGAAAACACGGTGCAGCGCTACTGTCAGTTCTACTACGCCCAGATTGGATGCCAGATGGCCGCCAGTCTTTGCAATATGATCCAGCAAAAACTGGCGGATCTCGCCGCACAGCTGCTCTACTTCTTGGGAAGACAACTGTTTTACGTCATTTGGCTGATGGATCCGGTCCAGCAATCGCTCACTCATTTACTTCACATCCTTTTTCCGTTTCGCGTTACAGATGCATGGGGTACAAAAAGCCCACGGCCACTCCGACCACCACACCAGCGATCACCTGCAGAGGGGTATGTCCCACCATCTCCTTCAGGTGCATATTCTGCAAAAAGGGGGCATTTTTCTCACTGATATCGATCCACTCGCTGATCAGCTTATTCAGCACCTTAGCCTGCTCACCAGTCTCATGACGCACCCCCATTGCATCGTGCATCGTAATGATCGCCACAACGCAGGCCACCGCAAAAATGGCAGACTGCACGCCAACGCTGCGTCCCGTGGCAATGACCATCGCACAGACCGTGGCACTGTGAGCACTGGGCATGCCGCCGTCTCCCCACATCCGCTCCAGCTGGAATTTACCCAACAGGATGAAATTGACGATCGTTTTGAGCACCTGAGCCGTGAACCAGCCCAGCAGGGATACGGTCAGGATCTCGTTGATGGAAAGGATCTGTTGGATCAGTTGCATATTCAAACCACCTTTATCTTTTAATTTCTCAGGTTTTATTTACCGGTCAATTTTTGCGCACTAAAAGCCGGTCTGCCAGCTCCGCCAAAAACTCCGCTTTGGGTCCCAATGCTTTTATCAGTGCATCGCAAGTTTCCTGGTTAATGCTGTGCGCCAGTTCCATTGCCTGTTCTGGCCCATACAAAACGGCAAATGTCGTCTTGCCATTGTCGCCATCGCTGCCAATAGGTTTGCCCAACTGCTCTGCGCTGCTGGTCACATCCAACACATCATCCACGATCTGGAACACCAGACCGATCCCGTAGGCATACTGTTCCAGCACCTGGCAGATATCTGCATCCGCTCCGGCAGCCGCCGCACCCATCTGAACCGCTGCATTGATCAACGCTCCGGTCTTTCCCCGGTGGATCTGGCGCAGCTGTTCTTCCGTGGCGGCCTGGGTCTCATATTTCAGATCCAGCTCCTGACCATAGACCATGCCCCGGCTTCCCGCTCCGGAACTCAATGCCCGGACAGCCCGAACCACCGACTCCGGCGAAGCCTCTGCATTGGCTACTGCCTCAAATGCTTCGGTCAGCAAAAGATCGCCCGCAAGAAGGGCTGTAGACTCCCCAAATGCTTTGTGGCAGGCAGGGCGGCCACGGCGAAGATCATCGTCATCCATGCAGGGAAGATCGTCATGGATCAACGAATAGCAGTGCAGCATCTCAACAGCCGCAGCAAAACTTTCGGCAGCTGCTGCCGGCCCACCCAGCATATCGCAGACACTCAGGGTCAGTACCCCGCGGATGCGTTTGCCGCCGCCCAACAAGCTGTACTGGGCGGCTTGGCAAACTTGGGATTCCTGAGGCAGAAACTGCCCACAGGCTTTTTCCAGTGCGGCATTCACCCGATCCAGGTATGCCCGATAGTGGATCTCATAGTTCTCCATTCTGATCCTCCTGGGGGGCGTTCTCCCCACCTGTGATCTTCCGCTCGATCTCTTCCATCTGCAAGGATGCCTTATCCAATGCAGAGTGGCAGTAATCAATCAAAGCGGCAGCTTCTGCATACATTTTTACCGACTCTGCCAGCGTGGTCTCCTGGCTCTGCATCTGCGCCAGAAGCGTTTCCAGCCGGGTCAGCCCTTCCTCAAAACTTTTGGGTGCTCTCATCTTGTTCCTCCACTGCTGTTACGGTACAGCGGGCCGTATGCCCTGCTCCCCGCAGCAGGATCGCATCTCCTGGTGCAAGCTGCGACACCGCACAGATCTTTCCTGCGGGACGCTCGACCATCGCATAACCGCGCGCCAGTACCTGATAAGGGTCCAAGGACCCTGCCAAGGCGGCAGCATGTCCCAAAGACGCCTGGCTTTTCTCCAGATGCTGGCGGGCAGCGGCCGCCACAGCCTTTGAGATCTCCTGCAATTTTTCTTTGCTTTGCGTCAGCCGCTGGCCTGGACCATACGCTGCAAGCATTTCAGCTGCGTCTTCCAATCGGTCAGCACAGTCCGCTTTGCATGCTTCCATCTGCTGGCGTAGTGTCTGTGCATATCCCTGCAAACGCAGAGACAGCTGCACACGGTCCGGCACCGCCAGCTCTGCTGCCGCAGAAGGGGTAGGCGCACGGCAGTCCGCCACAAAATCCAGGATCGTCACATCGATCTCATGACCAATCGCGCTGATCAGCGGTGTATGGCACTGAAATGCCGCCCGGGCGATACATTCTGCGTTGAATACCCACAGGTCTTCCCGGCTGCCGCCGCCCCGTGCTACAATGATCACATCCGCTCGTCCACTTTGGTCAAGTGTTTGTATGGCTTGTGCAACCTGTTGCGCTGCTTCAAACCCCTGAACACTGACCGAACAAAGCAATAGCTTGGCTGCAGGCCAGCGGCGAGAGACAACGTTGCGGATATCCTGCAATGCTGCACCGGTTTTGCTGGTAACGAGCCCTATGCAGCCAGGATAGGCTGGCAGAGGCTTTTTGCGGTCCAGATCGAACAGTCCTTCCTGCTCCAGTTTCCGCTTCAGCTGTTCCAATGCCAACTGGGCGGCACCGATGCCATCCGGGAACATCGCATTGACATAAACCTGAAATGCGCCGTCCCGCTCATAAAGCGTTGCGCGGCAGCGCACTACCACCCGCATCCCTTCTTCTGGGCGAAACGCCAGCCGAGAGGCCTCTGAACGGAACATGACCGCCTTGACGCTGCACTCTGCATCCCGCAGCGAGAAATAGCAGTGCCCGCTGCGGGAATTACGGACGAAATTGTAGATCTCCCCCTGCAGAGCCAGATCAAACAGTGCATCCTCTCGATCCAGCATACTTTTGACATAGCGATTCAGCTGGGATACGGTGATCACATCTGCCATAAACCCGCCTCCCGCGCTGCCAGGATCGCCACACCAATGGCGTTGTCGCTGGAGTATTGGCCGGGCACAAAATACACCTCCGGCAGTCGCTGCTGCACCCAGGAGCGGATCACATCGCTGCTCATCACCCCTCCGGCGCATACCACCGGCAGCGCAGGATACTGCCGCTGCGCTGCGCGGGTCATTTTGACCACCGTATCCGCCACACAAAGCAGGCAGTACTTGCAAACATAGGCAGGGCTTTGACCCGATGCCAGCAAAGCATTGCACTGATTTTCCAGCCCAGAAAGGCTGCATTGCATCTCCTTGACACTGGATCTCGGTTTGATGGTTTCATCACATTGCGCCGCCATCTCAGATACCATGGCTCCCGCCGGGAAGTCAAATCCCAATTTGACGCCCACTCTGTCCACAGCCTGACCTGCATACAGATCTGTGCTGGTGCCTAACATTTGAATATTTTTCACCTGATCGCAGAGCAAAAGATCCGTTGTTCCGCCAGAAATGTGGAACAAAAGTACCTTTTGATGAAACAGCTCTGCGCCTTTTGCTGCAAACAGTGCAGCCGCCGCATGTCCTTGCTGATGCGTGGTATAGACCAGCGGGATCCCTTTCGCCAAAGCAAACGCTTGGGCGGCATTGACTCCGGCCAAAAAACAAGGCATATAACTGCCCTCTACCGGCCGGGGACGTTGGGACACGCCTACCGCCTGGATCTGCGTCAGATCAAACTCTGTATTCAGCTGTGCCAGCATTTCCGGCAGGGCGGCCGTGTGATGGAACAGCGCATCGCTCTGACGCAGTCCCAGCTGACCCTGCTTTACGGGCAAAAAACGCTTTTTGGCACAAACAACCTCTCCGGCCGTATCAAAAACCGCCAGAGAGGTTGCATAGTTACTGGTATCAATGCCCAGCGTATAGCGGCTCACAGTGCGTCCGGCTCCTGCGGCTGTGCGGCATCCAGCCCCTGCTCCCGGGCCACGGCACCCAGCAGGCCGTTGATGAACTGATAATCTTCATCCGAGCCATATTTCTTAGCCAGCTCCACCGCCTCGTTGATCGCAACGCCGGGGGTGTTCTCGCCGCCATACAGCATCTCTGCCAACGCCAGGCGCAGCACAGTGATGCTGACCCGGGGGAGACGCTCCATCGTCCAGCTGCGCAGATGGCTGCGGATCAAATCATCCACCTCTGCAGAGTGCTCTGCATAGGTATTCAGGAGGTGACGGCCAAAGCCATCCACCGGATGTTCATCGCCGCCCTCACCCTGTGTTTCCAGGGCCTCTGCCAGGGGCACATCACCAAATGTCTGAGAGAAGGCCAGCAAAAAGGCGTTCTCGCGGGCTTGTCTGCGGGGCAAAATCTGTTCCATGGGTATCCCTTTCACAGCACGGTTCCCCCCGCCGGGGCAAAAAGACCCTGACGGGGAGAAGTGCTTTTTTTCTTATCGGATTTTTTTACTTTTGCTTTTGCTTTTGGGGTGTCAAAGACGGGGCATTACTCTGCTGCGGGCTCTTCCTGAGGAGCGGACAGACCCGCAATGACCAGATCCACACGGCTGACCGTCACATTGGTCATGCTCTGCACAGCAGACTTTACATTCTCCTGTACCTTTTCCGCCACAGAGGGGATGCGCACGCCAAAGTTGACCAGCAGGTTCAGCGTGATCTCCGCTGTACCCTCCCGCATGGTCACCGTCACCGGGGACTGGAGGCTAGCGATCTCCAAAAGATCCTTGACCTTTTTGTTCTGCCGCCCGCAGGAGACCTCGGCTACACCTTCGATCTCCAGTGCCGCACAACGTGCGATCTTGCCGATCACTTCGGTCGAAATCTGCAGGCTGCCGCCCTTGAGATCCATATTCTGCAAATCCATTCTACGGTCCTCCATCCAAAACGGGCGCTGTGCCCGCTGCATTTTCCTCAGCAGCCCCGGCGGGACAGGTTTGCCTGCCCCGATCCGGCGGCCGCTCCCTGCGGTTATTATACCATTTCTTTTGCATTTTCACAACACCTTATAAGATTTACTTCACTTCCACCACTGTTATATTTTGCGCAGAGAGCTGCGTCTTGCTCAAAACGATATCCCGGATCTGGGCCACCTGTGCAGCCGTCAGTCCGTCTCCGGAAGTCATCACCGTCAGATCCGCCCGTCCAGGCTGCAAAAAGCACAAACAGTCTGCAAAGCCTTTGGCTCGCACCAAAGTCTCGATCTCATTTTCCGCATTCAGGTCCTCCAGATTCTGCTTCATCTGCGCTGCATACGCCTTTTTATCCTCCTCTGTAAGCGCCGCAGAACGCAGACTTTTCTGGATGGTATCCATCGCCTCGTCATGCGATTTTTCCCGTTTAAGCCGCGCCTGCTCAAAAAATTTCGCTCCTGTATCACTGGCCACGCTGACAAGCTGTGCTTCCCCATAGTTTTTGGCAGTGCTGGACACTGCCTCTGCCTCGGTCATCAGCTCATCGGTTATCGCCCCGGAAAGAACGGGTTCAGACTCTGACATCGTGGCTGCAACGGTCAGCGCTTCGCCCCCAAGGTCCAGTCCATCCCGTGCATACTGCCAGTTCAGATACACAGCCACCGCCATAGCTGCCGCCAATGTGACCGCCGTAGCGCGGCGGGTGTTTTTGGAAATCGCTCTCATCCTGGTATTGCCTCCTTATTTTTATGCTGTCATTGGGTACGCTGTTCTACACAGATACGATTTGTGGGCAGATCCATCAGCGCGCTGACCATTTCTGTGATCCGCGCTGCGACCCGGACATCTCCGCCTCCTTCACATACTACGGCTACGCCGCAGATCCTGGGCAGGCAGACTGTCTGTTCCAACGCTGTGCCATCCTTCAACAGCACATGGGTCTGCTGCGACTGGGTCTGTCCCGACTGTGTATCCAAGGCATAGATCCGCTCCTCCCCTGTTTCCAGCGTGATCATCACGGTGGTTTTTCCTGCCCCTTCTACCTGGGCGATCAATTTGGCCAGGCGCTGTTCCAGCTGCGCCTGATACGCAGCTGTGTCCGGCCCAGCCTCCGCAGCTGGATTTTTCGCCCCGGAGCCCGGCCACAGCTCTGACAGGAGGATCAGCAGCATTGCTGTTATTCCTACAGCGGCTGCCAGCGCAGAGCGCCCCCTGGCAGTGGAAAGACGCTTTGCCCATGCAGACATCTGCTCTCTCATCGGCTGCCATCCTCCACCCACACAGGCAAAACACCCAGTGCTGTTTGAAAAAAATCTTCCGCCTGTTTTTTCTCCCCCTCAGAAAACTCCGCCGCCGGAATGGCACGGAGTTGTTTGAGTTCCATTCCCTGTCCAGACCGCTCCAGGGTGATATGCAGCTGCAGCTGTACCCCTGTCTGCCGGGCACAGTCCTCCGCCAACCTTTGTTCCAGCTGATGCTGGGCGAGCTGCAATACCGCCTGCTCTCCGCTGCCCAGCTCTGCTGGCTGAAACTGCATCACAGACTGTGTGCTCCAGTTGTCCGGGACAATGGATATCCCGCGGGCAAGGGCCACTAAAATATATAACCCTGCCAGGCTTTTTATGCATCGGCGGGGCCATTCTTCCCCCACCAGCTGCGCCAAAAGCTCTGACGCAATACATCCGATGCAGAATACCGCTACCGTATGCTTCAGTCCCTGCATCTCATCCACCTCCTACTACAAACATCAGCGCTGTGCCAAAAGCAGCGATCCCAAAAAACAGCGCTGTCACAGCGGCCATGCAGCGGACCCCTTGGACCAGGCAGGCAAACAGGTCCGCACAACGGGAGATCTGTACTGTGGTACAGAGCAGACGGCAGCCGGAAAGCAGGCCGATGTGCAGCAAAAGCAGAAGATACAATGGTATAAACTCCGCTCCCAATACCGCCAGTGCTGCCAACCCCAGGCCGCTTTTCAGCATCTTCAGCCCGGACAGAACGGTCTCCGCCGCATCGCTCAAGCTCTGCCCGACCACCGGGATGCTCCCGGCAACAAGCTGCCCCAGTTTGAGCGCTGAGCGGTCCAGCTGTACAGTACAGACCCGCTGCACCCCCAAAAGCAGACCAAATAGCCGCCCTGCCCAGCCCAAAAGGCGGCATAGCAGATGCCCCATCCCCTGGCAAGCTTTTCCCAGACCCCTGCCGGTGCTGATGCAGCAGGCTGCGCTAAGGGCCAGATAACACTGCAAAAGTGCAGGGAGCCCTGCGCCGATGGCTTGTCCCAGCATACACAATGCTGTGAGCAGCAGTCCGCTGGCTGTATAACCGGCGGCATTCTCGCCCCCCATCACCAGCACACCGGCATACACAGGCAAAAATCCGGACAGATAGAGCTGCCAACTTTCCATACGCTGACAAACCAGCTCGGCCAATTCCATCATCTGGGGCCAAACCAGCACACTGCATCCTCCCACTGTGATCAGATCCAGAAGTTCCCGCCCTGCGATCTCAGGAGCAAGAAACGCCACCAATGCAGCCAGCAGCAAAAACAGGATCAGCTCCGCATAACTCTGCGCTGCTGTGTGTAAAAGCCCGCTGATGCCTTGGGGAAGAAAACCAACCACAGCAGACCAAGGGTCCTGCACAAACTGTTCCGGCGAAAGGGGACTTTGGTCTAAGTACGGCTGCCAGGTCTCCCTGCCCGGCAGCTCAACACTGCTGGCCAGCGCTTTTGGTGCAGCCCAGGCAAGGCTTGTCCAGAAGCAAGACCCTGCCGCCAGCAGCTTGCAGGTGGATCGCATCATCTTGTCAGCTCCCATATCATTTGACAGATCTCATTCAGCAGCGGCCAGGCAGCCGAAAGCGCCAAACATCGTCCAGCAAAAGCGGCGCACCAAGCCAGAGAGTCTGCACCTGCTTCCTCACAGAGTGTACGCGCATAATCGGTCAGCAGCAGCACACCTGCGCACCGCGCCAAACAAGCAAAAGCCTGTCCATCTGCCTGCCGCCCCAGGTCTGCGATCCCCCGCAGAGCCTGCTCAAAAACGGACAAGCCACGGAAGATCACAGCCGTTGCGGCAGCCAGCGATACTAAAAGTGCATACCCTGGCGAGGTCTTCAGCAGCACTGCATACAGCACTCCTGCCACTACCGCAGCAGCCAGCACCGCCCCCAGCCCGGTCACAGATCAAACAAGGACTGGATAGTAACAAACAGCGCACTGATCTGCTGCACCAACATAGAAAGCACTACCACCAGCCCTGCCAAAGTGGTCATCATGGCCTGATCCTCCCGCCCGGAACGGATCAAAAGCTGATTGAGCACGGCCACAATGATCCCGATCGCCGCAATTTTGAATACCAGATCGATCTCCATGGGAATCCATCTCCTTTGTTTTTCCATGATTTGCCTTTCAGCCATTCAAACCGAAACACCGCCCCCTGCTCATACGATCCACAGAGCCAACACCGCTCCGGCAGCGGCTCCCAGACGGTGGGTCAGTACAGCGCGCGCCTGTTCCTTCTGTTCCGCTTCCACAAGGATCTTTTCAAAGCGAAGCTGGTAATAGTCCAGCCGTTCACACTCCTGCTGCGCAGCCGCATGACCGATCCCGGATAGACATTCTTGCAAAAGCGTCTGTTCCTCTCCCGTCAGGGAGCTAGGCAAAGAGAGCTGCGACAGACCGCCTTGACCGGACAGGGCTGGGTCCTCCTGACAGAGCAGCCGATACAAAAGTTCCCGATCCGCTTGCCGGTATGCGATCTCCTGCCGCAGGCGCTGCACCAGCCATATCGCCCAGCGCAATGCCTGCACATGCGCACGGCATCCCGTCTGCACGGCATCCCCAGACAACCATCCGCAAATCACCAGCAGCAGCGCACCGGCCATCCGCAGCCCCATCACAGCAGCCGTACTTCCTGGATCTGGCCGGGGTTCCTGGCCCCGGCCAGCTGAGCCATGCCCCGCAGCATCCCCTGTTCCACTAAAGCCTGTACCTGTGGACGGCGCATCGCTTCCTCCAGACTCGATGCATGCAGGCTGGCCACAAAATCCACCCCGCTGAAAAAACCTTGTTCCAAAGCTGCCACCTCCTCCATCCCCCCCAGCTCGTCCAGCAGGATCACACGGGGAGATAAGGTGCGCAGCGCCATCTCCACCGCCAAGCCTTTTGGCAGCCCGGACAACACATCCAGCATCTCGCCTGCACCGCCTTTTTGTGGAAAAAGCTCCCGCCGCTCATCAATGACCGTCACAGAACCCCGGCTGCGGGCCAAATGGCGCGCCAGATGACGCAGCAGCGTGGTCTTGCCGCTATCCGGCTCACCCACCAGCAAAAACCCCACAAAATGCCCTTTCAGAGCCTGGGTCAGTGCCAGCGTCAGGGGCATATTTTTTTCTCGGGCAATGCGCAGGTTCATTGAGCGCAAAGATTGCAGGATGACCCCTTGCTGTGGGTGCAGCAGATATTGCCCGCCCACCCCCACACGGCATCCGCCGGGAATGGTTATATATCCTGCCGCCAGTTCCGTTTGATGCGCATGGACAGCTCCGCCGCACAGTGTGTAGAGGATCTGCTCCATCTGACTTTGACTCAGCCGCAGCTCCCGCACACCAGGAGGGCACATTTCCAGTTGAAACGCCGGTATCTGTGTGCCATCCACCGTAAAACCGATCTCGCAGCCCACCCGCAGCCGCAGCTCATGCACCCTGGCGGCCACCGGCGGTGGCAGCTGCATCAGCGGCTGCGCCAGCCATGCAGGCAGCGCCCCCACTGCCTGATAATACTCGTCCAACCAATGCTCCCCCTTTCGGCGCTTGTTACTGGCATTGTATGGCGCAGCCTGCCCGATTAGAACCAGAAACAAAAAGCCGCCGGCAAGCCCTGGGATAAGGCTCTGCCGACGGCAAAAACAATGCTATTCTTTTGTAGAACCGATGAAGAAAAATGGATATCCGATCATTTCCCCGCCAGAAGCGGCAGCAGCCAAGCTTGTAGGACCTGCACTGCAAAAAACGCCCCCATGCAGAAGAAAAACACGCCGCCCAGAACAAAGACCCAATTTCCTCCGGAGGAATGAGGGATATAATACTGCTCCGGGTCCACCGGGTTGTACAAGATCTCCACCTGATCCCCGATCTTATAGGGCGTGGGACTGACATTATGGCGGATCCGTACGGTTTTCCCCTCCGCTTTGTACTGGAATATCGGATAGCTATGTTGGCGATGATCTTTCCGCTCAACATAGAAATCAACTACCGCAGCAGTGGCAGGCTGCGTACATACCCACTTATGGTAGAGCGGATAGAACACACAGAATACGCCCGCTGCCATAGCAGCCAGACTGATCAAAAGCGCACAGATATAACCCGCCATGTTTCTCTCCTTTTGGCTCATTATGCAGCTCCTTTTGATGGAAAGACCGTTTTATTTCAGCGGCAGCACGATCGTACCGGAAAGAACAAGCCCTACCATCACGACCCCTGCCAGGATCATCCCTACCGCCAGCCAAGTACGCAGCTTACTGGGCTGAGAGTTTTGCCCTGTCTTGGAACGCATCCAAAAACCACTGCCCAGCAGCAATGTCCCACACAAAAGCAAGACCACAGCAGCAAAAACAAACATAACATACCCCTTTCATTCGCTCGGCAGCAAGGGCTGCATCAAACTTGCCGTTCTTTCCCGAACGGTTCCCCTATCCCAAACAGACGGGGAAGCTGGCGCAATGGGCTCTTATCTTTGCCGGTCATTCCAGCATAGCCAAAAACTCCTGCTCTGTAAGCACTGGGACGCCCAGAGCCTGGGCTTTGGTCAGTTTGGACCCGGCAGCTGCGCCGGCCACCACATAGCTGGTCTTTTTAGAGACCGAGCCGCTGGCCTTGCCGCCATTTTTAACGATCAATGCCTCCGCTTCACTGCGGGACAACGTCTCCAGCGTACCAGTGACCACCAAGGTCTTGCCCGCCAGCTTATCGCCCTTAGGCTCACCCTTCCACTGCATGTTCACGCCGCAATCTGCCAAGCGGTGAACAAGGTCCGCCGTGCCTTCCTTTGCAAAGAACTCCAGCACACTTTGGGCCATGACGCCGCCAAAGCCATCGATCTCTCCGATCTGCTCTGCGGTAGCCTCCCGGATAGCCTGCATAGAACCAAAATGCTCTGCCAACAGAGCCGCCGCCTTATCCCCAATGTTGCGGATACCAAAACCAAACAGCAGCTTATCCAGGTTATTCTGTTTGGAGTGCTGGATAGCCTGCAGAAGATTGGTGGCGCTTTTCTCCTTGAATTTGTCCAGTGTCAGCAGCTGTTCCAGCGTCAAGGTATAGAGGTCTGCTGCCGAATGGACCATGCCTTTGGAGACCAACTGTGTCGCCACGGCGGTGCCAAGGCCATCAATATCCATCGCATCCCGAGAAGCAAAATGAATGATATTGCGCAAAGCCTGCGCCGGGCACTCCGGATTGACGCAGCGAAGAGCAGCCTCATCCTCCAGGTGGACCACCGGTGCTCCGCAAGAGGGACAGACAGCAGGCATCTGGTAGGGCTGCGCATCCTGGGCATGGGCGGTCACCGCAATGACCTCCGGAATAATATCGCCGGCTTTCCGCACCTGGATGGTATCCCCAATGCACAGACCCAGCTGACGGATAAAGTCCTCGTTGTGCAGGGTCGCTCTGCCCACCGTAGTACCTGCAAGAAAAACCGGATCAAAGCAGGCGGTAGGAGTCAGTACGCCGGTGCGCCCTACTGCCACCTCGATACTGCGCAGCGTGGTCTCTTTGACCTCCGGCGGGTATTTGAAAGCGATAGCCCAGCGGGGGAATTTATTGGTAGAGCCCAACAGTCCGCGCTGATCGAATGCATTGACCTTGATGACGGCGCCATCCATATCAAAATCCAGTTTTGCCCGGTTCTGGCCGATCTGTTCGATCTCCTGGATCGCATCCTCAATATCCCGCACCACATGGTACCGGGGAGACACCGGCAGTCCCAAGCTCTTCAGGTAATCCAGACTTTCAGCATGGCTGGACAATGTTTTGCCGCGGATCTGCTGCACATTGAACACAAAGATAGACAATCCCCGCCCTGCCGTGACCTTGGCATCTTTTTGACGCAGCGAACCAGCCGCTGCATTGCGAGGATTTTTGAAAGGAGCCGCGCCCTGCAGCTCTTGCTCGGCGCAGAGCTTCTGGAAGGCTTGATGCGGCATATACACCTCGCCCCGGACTTCCAGATATTCCGGAGCGTCTTTCAGCTGTTTAGGGACACGGCGGATCGCCATTACATTGGCGGTAACATCCTCGCCCACCAGGCCATCCCCTCGGGTCGAGGCACGCACCAAGGTCCCGTTTTCGTACTCCAGACTGCAAGATAACCCGTCGATCTTGATCTCCACCACATACTCTGGCTGGATGCCCGCATCCCGGACCCGGCGGTCAAAATCCCGCAGTTCTTCGTAAGAAAACGCATCCAGCAGGCTTTCCATCTTGACCGCATGGGTCACCTTGGCAAAGCGGCTGCTGGCAGTACCGCCCACATGCTGTGTGGGAGATGTCTCACTGACCAGCTGCGGGAATGCAGCTTCCAGCTCCCGCAGCTCCCGGGTCAGAGCGTCGTACTGATAATCTTCCAGTTCCGGCGCATCCTGGTCATAATAAAGCCGGTTGTTTTTTTCAATAACGGCGCGCAGTTCTTCTACACGCTTTTGAGCTTGTTCCAGTTCCAATGGTCCACTCTCCTACTGCCCATTGATCAGACAGGGCTTTTTGTGTATTGTTCCCCCTTAGGGTGTACCCCTATTGTACCATAAAACTCCGGTTTAATCGAGAGCAGGAGCAAAAGAGGACCAAAGGCTGCATGAAAAGATGCAGCTGCTTTTTTGCATCAAGGATCTGCCACCCCCTCTCAAAAAACAGACGCAAATTCGTTTGTTTTCATTTGCATGAATAAAAATACAGCGAAAGCTCGACGTTTTTCACTCAACATCCTTAGTCCAAAGCCTAGGGTATACAAATTGTATACCGCCAGCCGCCACACTTTATGAAACCGGTATCACTATCTGTTCAAGCTCTTTTGACCCCACGGATATTGGCTGCATTTTGGCCCATATGTCCTTTACTTTCTCTTCCTACTTTGTTCTTTTCTGCTGTGTATTTCTCCTACGCTGCCCCCCAAAAAAGAAAGACGCAGCTCTCTTTCATAGCCATCTTTCTGTTGGTACAGCCTCCTACAGCTCTTTTGACAAGAATATCTGTGCCGCCTGCTCCTCCCCTCTTTGCTGCACGAAATAAACCGAGATAACAAAAAAGAGACGCAACCCCGCATACACGGGATCGCGTCTCTTTCAATGGTTCAGCTTTGAGAAGTCAGGCAGATGCTTACTTCATCATGCTGGCGACTTCAGCTGCGAAGTCGTCAGAACGCTTCTCCAGGCCCTCGCCCTTCTGGAAACGAGTGAACTTGACGATCTTGATATCGCCGCCCAGCTCCTTAGCAACCTTGGCGGTGTACTGAGCAACGGTCAGGTCGCCGTCCTTAACGAACTCCTGGTCAACCAGGCAAGCTTCCTTAAAGAACTTCTTGATCTTGCCCTCGATCATCTTCTGCTTCACGTTCTCGGGCTTATTGGCGTTCTTGGGATCGCTGTCCATCTGGACCAGCATGATCTCCTTCTCCTTGGCAACAACTTCAGCCGGCACGCTAGCCTCGTCCACATAGCTGGGGTTAGCAGCTGCGACCTGCATAGCGATGTCCTTGCCGTAGGTGACGAACTCGGGCTTTGCAGCAACCTCATCAGAGGTCTCGAAAGCAACCAGAACGCCGTGGGTGCCGCCGCCGTGCACGTAAGCAGCGCAGGGGCCCTCGTAACGGACAAAACGGCGAACCTTGATGTTCTCCTTGATGACCAGGATCAGCTGCTTCAGAGCCTCGTCCACAGTCTCATTGCCCATCTTGCAGTTCATCAGAGCCTCAACGTCAGCGGGGTTCTGCTGAATGACGACCTTAGCGGCGTCCTTAACAAAGGCAACGAACTTCTCGTTCTTTGCAACAAAGTCGGTCTCAGCGTTGACCTCGATCACAGCGCCGACTTTGCACTCGGGGCAGTAATCAGCGTAGACCATGCCCTCAGCAGCCACACGGCCAGCCTTCTTGGCGGCGGTAGCCAGGCCACGCTCACGCAGCAGCTCGACGGCCTTCTCGAAATCGCCATTGGCGTCGGTCAGAGCCTTCTTGCACTCCATCATGCCGCAGTCGGTCTGCTTACGCAGCTCCATAACGTCCTTTGCAGAAATAGCCATTTTTCAATTCTCCCTTACACGTTAGTCACTGTTTGCGATTTACTTTTGGGGAAATCAAGCGTTGGCAGCTTCCTCAGCGGGAGCAGCCTCCTGGTTGCCCTGCTTACCCTCCAGGACAGCGTTGGACATAGCGCCAGCGATCAGCTTGACAGCGCGGATAGCGTCGTCGTTGCCGGGGATGACGTAGTCGATCTCATCGGGGTTGCAGTTGGTATCAACGATAGCCACGATGGGGATGTGCAGCTTGCGGGCCTCAGCCACAGCAATGCGCTCCTTGTGGGGGTCAACGATGAACATTGCCTTGGGCAGGGTCTTCATGTTCTTCACGCCGCCCAGGTACTTGTCCAGCTTCTCCATCTCCAGCTCGAGCTTGGCGACTTCCTTCTTGGGCAGCAGCTCAAAGGTGCCGTTCTCCTGCATCTTAGCCAGCTGCTCCATACGGTCGATACGCTTGCGGATGGTGCGGAAGTTGGTCAGCATACCACCCAGCCAGCGAGCATTGACATAGTGCATGCCGCAGCGCAGAGCCTCGTCACGGATGGACTCCTGAGCCTGCTTCTTGGTGCCGACGAACAGGATGTCGCCGCCCTCTGCGGCCACTTCCTTAACGTAGTTGTAAGCCTCGTCCAGCTTCTTCACGGTCTTCTGCAGGTCGATGATATAGATGCCGTTGCGCTCGGTGAAGATGAACTTTGCCATCTTGGGGTTCCAACGGCGGGTCTGGTGACCGAAGTGCACACCTGCCTCGAGAAGCTGCTTCATAGAAACGACTGCCATGATAAAAATACCTCCAAAATATTGTTTTGCCTCCGCACACTGCGATCCCTTAATAAGAGAAAGGTGTTTGCCTGCCTCTTTATAACCGCATCGGACGGCCAGGGACTGCCCTCCACCCAATATCCGGGCACAAAAGGGCATAGTGATGCGTGTGTAATGCTCTGTAATGATAGCATAAAATGCGGCGCATTGCAAGGGTCTTTCGCCTAATTTTACAAAAACAACGTCTGTTTTTCTCTCTTTTGATCAATCAGCTCCCGCTGCGGCCAGTCAGACGCGCCCACAGACCGGGACGCGGCTTTTCCGGCAGCGTAATGGCGGTACGCACCAGCATTGCATCCAACCCAATCTTATCGATCTCTGACCAGGGGATGGTGAGAGTCTCGTCCCGCCCCAGCAGACCGAACAGCCGCGGCCTGCCCAGCAAAAGCAGGCTCTGGATCTGCGCTGTGTTCTCATCGAGTACCAAATCATCCACACGACCCAGGCAGGCGCCATCCTGCAGCTGTACCACCTCTTTTTCGCATAGTTCACGGAAGGTCATATTCCCTACTCCCCTTTCTGCTGCCGGGGGCAGCCCGCCCCCTTGGGGTAATGTATGTACAAAAAAGCTCTGGTATGCACTGCCGTACCCAACCGCAGCAAAACAGACGCATCTCCGTTTATTATGGCCGGATATTTTTTAGCGACCTTTTCAAAAGATCAGGAAACACAAAAAAAGCTGGTGCTTTCGCCCGCAGATGTGTTATACTGGGGGAAAAGCCCGTGATATAGTATTTTGAGGAAGATCTTATGTATAAAAGCATTGTTTTCGATCTGGGCGGAGTCGTATTGGACTTTGATCCCAAGACCTACCTGGTCCACCGTTTGTGCAACGCTGAGACCGAGGATCTGGTGTATGAGCTGACCTTTGGCAGTGAGGAGTGGGCAAAGCTGGATGCCGGTCTGCTGACCCGGTTTGAGGGCAACCAGCAGATGCTGGCAAAAGCACGGCAGGTAGGATGTGAGTTTGAGGTGCAGGGTGTCCTGGACGATTGGACCCACATCCTGCGTCCCCGCCGCAAAATGCTGGAACTGATCCGCCGACTGAAAAACCACGGCTACATGGTCTACTACCTGAGTAATATGCCGACCGATGTATTTCAGCAGTTGATGTCCGGACCCTTGAAAGATGTTTTCGATGGAGGCGTAGCCTCCTGTGAGGTCCATATCAACAAACCGGACTCCCGCATTTACCAAGCTTTCCTGGACAAGTACCAGCTCAAAGCCAACGAGTGTGTATTTATCGATGACCGGAGAGAAAACGTACAGGCGGCTTTTGTCCTTGGCTTTGCCGGTATTCAGATGAAGGACAGTGTGGGTACATTGATCCGCAGCCTCGCCACCTGCAGTGTCAGTCTGCGGGGTTGAGATTCCCTTAGCACATAAGAAAAGCCCTCCTGTCTGGCGCAGCAGTGCGCGGGACAGGAGGGCTTTTTCACACTATGGCAGAAAACTTATTTCTTTTCAAAGCTCTGGCAATAGTGCGGGGTCTCCACCTGCTGAGAGGAGCAGGTGGTGCACTCGGTCACCTTGATCTGAGGCAGGTCGCATTTGCAGCTGCCCACATTGTGGCGGCATTCACAGACGTCACAGGTAACACCCATATTTTCCATTTTCATCACCTCTTTGACAGTAGGATGCTCCATTGATGGGCGGTTTATACATCCACCGTCAAAAAAGTTTGTCCAGTATCAACAGCAGGCCGTAGATCACCGGCTGATGCAGCAGATAAGCAACCAGCGAATGGCGGCCCAGCCACCCCAGTGCAGGACACACGGAGCGGCGCAGCGGCTCCATCCGATGCCGCCCCAGTGCCCAATGCAGAAACACCCCCGCCCAAAACAAGAACACCCACGGCAGCAGCGGGAAATAATCGCTGGAATAAAACCCCTTCGGGGCAAAACCGAAATAGGCCGTCAGATAGTTGGCGTAAAGCTGCGACGGCAAGAAGATCCGCCAAGAGCCAATGCCAAGCCAGCCCTCCCCTGCCGAATAAAACAGCGCAAACAGCCCCATACATACGCCAAAGCCCAGGACCGGCGGCACCCGCCGCATAAACGGCTGCAATCCGCCGGTAAGCATCATTGCGGTGCCCAATAAAGTCAACACGCCAAACCAAACCGGCTGCTGCGGCATAGCCAATAGTGTGACCGCCGTGACCGCTGCGCCCGCGCAAAACACAAAAGCGCCCCGCTGCACCGGACAGCGGCCAAAAGGCAGGCAAAACCCAGACAGGAGGATAAAGATCCAGCAGCCGGACTGCTGCCATAATCGGCCCAGCCAGCCGGTGTACCACTCGGCTTTTAGCCCATACAAAAACACCAGGTCCCATAACGCATGGTACACAAACATATTGAGCAGGTCAAAACCCCGAAGTTCATCCAGGAGAGCATAACGCCCGCCGGTTTTTTCCGTCTGCATCCCGTTCATCCCCCTTTCAATAGTCCCATACCAGTATAACAACCTGCCGAACACGGCGCAAGGCCGACAGCCTCCCCCGGCATAGCATTGCTGCTACATAAAAAGCGGCCCGCGCATTGCTGCGCGGGCCGCCAAATTGCCCTTTGGTGTCTCCTGAATTAGACTTCGGTGTTGAAGTAACGCTTCAGCAGGCCCTCGAAGCCACGGCCGTGACGAGCCTCATCCTTAGCCATCTCGTGGACGGTGTCATGGATAGCATCCAGGTTCAGAGCCTTTGCCTTCTTGGCCAGGTCCATCTTGCCGGAGCAAGCGCCGCACTCAGCCTCAGCACGCATCATCAGGTTCTGCTTGGTGCTGTCGGTGACGACCTCACCCAGCAGCTCTGCGAAACGAGAAGCGTGATCAGCCTCCTCGTAAGCATAGCGCTTGTAAGCCTCAGCGATCTCAGGATAGCCCTCGCGCTCAGCCACGCGGGACATTGCCAGGTACATGCCGACCTCGCTGCACTCACCCTCGAAGTTAGCGCGCAGGCCATCGATGATGTCCTGGGGCACGCCCTCAGCCTTGCCGATGCCCACAACGTGCTCGGTCACGTAGGTGTTGCCGGTCTTCTCCACGAAAGCAGAAGCGGGAGCCTTGCAGACGGGGCACTGCTCGGGGATGGAGCCTTCAGCGATGTAGCCGCAAACGGTGCAAACAAACTTCTTCATATTGAAAAACCTCCAATTTAGTGATCTTTTTTATCTCCGGCGGTGCGGGTTGCACCGCTCTGGTTCTGAGCTTATTATAATCGCCGATCGGTCGGTTAGTCAAGAATAACTTTTAAGAATAATTCCTATTTAATAGTTTGTTTACACCTGCAGGTTGCTGCTGGAAGGTGCGTCTGCACCATCGGCTGCGTCGAACTCATAGTCATTGCCGGGCAGCACTGCGTTGAGCAGAATACCCACCAGTGCAGCGATCGCCAGACCAGACAGATTGATGGTCACACCCAGCACATGGAAGCTCAGACCACCCACCGAGTTGAAGCCCAGAGCGCAGACCAGGATCACTGCTGCAACGATCAGGTTGCGGCTGTTGGTAAAGTCCACACGGTTCTCCACCACATTGCGCACGCCGATGGCAGAGATCATGCCGTACAGCACAAAGCTGATACCGCCAATGATACCCGTGGGAATGGTGTTGATAACGGCCTCGAATTTGGGGCTGAAGCTCAGAACGATGGCCATGCCTGCCGCAATGCGGATGACCCGGGGATCGTAGATCTTGCTCAGAGCCAGCACACCGGTGTTCTCACCGTAGGTGGTGTTGGCGGGTCCGCCCAGCAGACCAGCCAGCGTAGTGGCCAGACCATCGCCCATCAGGGTGCGGTTCAGGCCGGGATCATTGATATAGTTATGGCCCACCGTTGCGCTGATGGCAGCCACGTCACCCACATGCTCCATCATGGTAGCCAGAGCAATGGGCAGGATGGTGAACAGTGCGCTGATGAACTCCGGGCTGCCGTCGATGGCAAACAGACCCATGGACTCCTTATGCAGGGGCACGCCCAGCCAGCTGGCCTGTGCGATCGCCTCAAAGTCCACCGCACCCGTTACCAGCGCCACTGCATAGGAGACCAGCACGCCGATCAGGATGGGCAGGATCTTGACCATGCCCTTGCCCCAGATGTTGCACACCACCACAGTGCCCAGCGCAACAAAGGCCAGCAGCCAGTTGGACTGGCAGTTGGTGATAGCCGAGGGAGCCAGGATCAGGCCGATGGAAATAATGATGGGGCCCGTGACCACCGGCGGGAAGAACCGCATGATCCGGCGAATACCAAAGGTGGAGATCAGCAGGCTGACTGCCAGATAGACAAGGCCGGAGAATGCCACGCCCGCACAGGCGTAGGGCAGCATCTTGGTGTTGGCCACCGTCAGGTTGCCGTTGGCATCTGCCAGCATCGGCGCCACGATGGAAAAACCGCCCAGGTATGCAAACGAAGAACCCAGGAAGGCCGGAACCTTGCCCTTGGTGATCAGATGGAACAGCAGCGTGCCCAGACCTGCGCACAGCAGCGTAGTCGATACGCTCAGGCCAGTGAGCAGAGGCACCAGCACCGTTGCACCAAACATAGCAAACATGTGCTGCACACCCAGCACCAGCATTCTGCCGGTGCCCAGCTGCCGGGCGTCGTATACGCCCTTGGAATAGTCGATCTTTTCGCTCATAGAATGATTCCTCCTTGCAGGGTCGGTGGGTATGGGCCAGGCCGCCGCGCCCAAAAAAAGAGGCATTGCCGGACGATACCGGCAGTGCCTCTTTTAAAAAACACGGGTCCTCTCTCTGCTCAAAACGAAAGGGAAACGGGCCGACCCTGCGGTTGCCATTGTCCTCTCCCCCTTTTCGTTCAAGCTCTGTGCATTATACCAGAAAAACCGCCCCAGTGCAACTGTTTTAGACCGTTAGTGGCCGATAAAAATGCTTTTTGTCAAAAGACACCTTATATAACAGGCATCCTTGCAGTTCATCCAGGTTCTCCTCTCTTTTTTCCGGCTCTTTCTCTGCCGGGCAGAACATGGTACAATACAAGCAGCCGCACAGCAGGCCCAAAGGAGGAACAAATGAAGAAGCAAACGATATTGGCGCAGATCGCCCCTCTGCTTTTGGCAGCAGCGCTGGCCTTGGCAGGCATCTGGCTGAACAGCCGGGCAGTCGTCCTGAAAAGCGGGCAGCCCCCACAGACCCAAACCCTCGCACAGGGCTGTGCGCTCACCGGCTGGCAGCAGATCAAGCCCGGGGTATGGCAGTTCCTTTTCCATACCGCTGCGGAAGAACCCCTGGCTCTTTTTTTAGCTGAACCAGGCCGCCCCACCGCCAACGGCCAGCCGATGCAGCCCTTGGGCGAAGAGTTCTTTCTGCTTTCCCCGGCCCAAGACCGCACCGTTGAGATCCTGCTGGAGCAGCCTTCCCGGCCGCAAACATGGGCCGTCAGTCTGCCACAGATACAGCAGTCACTGGAGCTGCGGAGCATCCTGCAGCTGATGACCCTGACCGCTTTTATTACCATGGCAGCCGGAGTTATGGCACTATTCCACTATAAACGTCAGTGGGAGTTGGGCTGTTTTTTGCTATACCTGGCGGTATTGTCCGGCTGGGGGCTGCTGGTAATGCTTGCGCCGTCCGGCGGGCCGCTAGCCTTAAATCTGTTCCAGGGGTTATTCTTCCCCTTTGCAGTATTGGCCCCCGTGCTGCTCAGTATGGCTCTGACTGGGGTAGGACGTCCCACCTCCCGGCATCAGATGCGCTTCGCCATTGCCGCCGGCATCGGCCTGCTGCTGGCCGGATTATCCCCCTGGGGGGTGATACGTTTTACCGCCCTGACCGCCGGTATGTTCTATTGTGTGGCACTTCTGAGCAAGGCGCAGGAACAGCAGGTAGAAGGTGCAGGGCTGCTCCTGATGCCGTGTGCCATCACAGCGGGGCTGCGGGTATGGACCTTGCTGCCTGGGCTGCAAGCCGATTTTTTTATAGAGTCCTGGAGTTTTTACCTGATCCGCTGCTCCCGATTCTTTGATCTTCCGTTTGCGCTGGGATGCCTGGTCTTTGTATGCCGGCGGTTTGCGCTGCAATTTGACCGCACAGAACAGCTGGCCCGGGAACTGGATCTGCGGGTGACCCAACGCACCCAAGCCTTGACCGAGGAGACCGAAGCACGCAAAAGCATGATGCTGAATATCTTCCACGACCTGCGCAGCCCGTTGTTTGCAGTAAGCAGCGGCCTGGACACCTTGGCCCGGGCACCGGAGGCCCTGCCCACCCTGCTGCCCGCCTTGCAGCAGCGAATGAATTTTGTGCGCAGCCTGACCGAGGATCTTTTTCTGGCCGCAAAGCTGGAACAAAAACAGCTTCTGCTCAATGAAGATCAGGTGCTTTTGAACGAGGCCGCCGCTGCCGTATGCGCCGCCTGTCAGCCCGAGGCAGAGAAAAAAGGCATCACACTGCACGCAGAGACGGCCACTCCGCTGCCTGTCTGGGGGGATCAGGTCCGGCTGCAACAGGTGGTGCAGAATCTCGTGACCAACGCCATCCATTACACCCCCGTCGGCGGCAGCGTCCAGGTGACCTGCCGAGAATACGCAGGCAATGCTTTGGTCCGTGTACAGGATACCGGGTACGGCATTGCACCGGAGGATCAAAAAGCGGTCTTTGACCGATACTTTCATACCACCGCACAAACCAAACATGACTCCACCGGCCTGGGCCTGACCATTGCCCAGGAGCTTGCCCGGCTGCACCATGGAGAGATCACACTGGAAAGCGAGTTGGGCAAAGGCAGCTGCTTCACGCTGGTCCTGCCTTTACTAAGCTGATCTGCCATTTGTTTGCGTTATATTTCAGGTTCCCATATCAAAAGGGGGAGGCCGGATCGGCCTCCCCCTGTTGTCTTTTACAGCTCTCTGGCGTACTGGACCTCTGCCGCCGTACAGTAGCTCCGGCGCAGACCCGTAGGAGTAAAACCATGTTTTGTGTAAAAACGGCAGGCACGGACATTCTCCTCAAATACCCACAGCATGATCTTTTTGTATCCTGCGGACTTTGCCTGCGCCAGTACCTTTTCAAGCAGCGGTCCGCCATATCCTCTGCCCCAGTTGTCCGGCAGGCTATGGATGCAGATCAGTTCTGCCCAGCCCTGGGTCTCCTCATCCCGGCTCGGCCCCCAAAACGCCATTGCATGAGGGGCATCGTCCAGAAACAGCAGCCAGCCTTCTATCAGATCGGCTGCCAGGACCCGCGAATACATCGCCTCGTTTTTTGCAAGGGCGGTCAGCTGGTCCAACGTATCCTCCGGCAAGATCCCCCGGAAGGCGGTCCGCCAGGACTGTCGCTGGATATGGGCACAAAGGGCCGCATCCTTCTCCTGTGCCCGGCACAGGGTCTGTGCAGGAGAATATTCTGCACCTTTCTCTGTCAATCGTTCCATATGGTTTGTTTCCTCATTTCGCACGTTTTCTCTGTGTATTGTCTTGTCACTCTTCCAAATAGTCCCGCAAGCGCTTTGCCCGGCTGGGATGACGCAGCTTCCGGAGGGCTTTTGCCTCGATCTGGCGGACACGCTCTCTGGTGACATGAAATTCCCGTCCCAGCTCCTCCAGTGTGCGCGCCCTGCCATCTTCCAGACCAAACCGCAGCAGCAGCACCCGCTCCTCCCGGGGCGTCAGGCTTTTTAACACGCAAAGCAGTTCCCGGCGCAGCAGCTGACGGCCCGCTTCGTCCACAGGGATGCCTGCCTGTTCGTCCTGGATAAAATCCTCCAGGTGCGCATCCTCTTCTTCCCCCACGGGGGTCTCCAGGCTGATGGGTTCCTGCGCCAGCTGCATCAATTCGCGCACACGCTCCGGCGTCATTTCCAGCCGGACAGCGATCTCCTCCGCAGTCGGTTCCCGGCCATTGCAGCGCAGCAATTCCCCCGCTGTTTTTTTGACCCGGTTGATGCTTTCCACCAGATGCACCGGGATACGAATGGTCCGCCCCTGGTCTGCGATCGCCCGGGTAATGGCCTGCCGCACCCACCAGGTAGCATAGGTAGAGAATTTGAACCCACGGTCCGGCTCAAATTTTTCAGCTGCTTTCATCAAGCCCAGGTTTCCTTCCTGGATCAGGTCCAAGAAAGAAAGCCCCCGCCCTACATACCGTTTTGCCACCGAGACCACCAGCCGAAGGTTGGCCTCGCTGAGGCGGCGGCGGGCATCCAGGTCGCCTGCCTGGGCTGCTTTTGCAAGCGCTGTCTCCTGCTGCGGAGTCAGCAGCGGCACCCGGCCGATCTCTTTCAGGTAAGCCCGCACCGGGTCTTCCAGCGCTACTCCTTCGGCAGACAGTTCCCGGGCCAGATCTGCGATCTGTCCCTCGTCCAGCACCGGAAGATCCGGCTGATCCTCCACCACGCGCACTCCACGGGCAGCCAGCGCCTCGTACAGAGCATCCAGCTGCGATACATCGTACTCCTGCTGGTCCATGGCTTGGCTGACCTGCTCCTCTGTAAGCAAGTGGCTGCGCGCTTGGCTGGCCAGCTGACCTGCCAGTTCGTCGGTCTGCGACAGTTTCTGCATCGTATGTTTCTCCCTTCCCTCCAGCCGGAGGAAAGGGCATAGGATCACTCGGCAGTGGACTGCCCTTGTTTTTGTTCTCTCATCGACTGGAGATACCTTGTCAGTTCATCATTGGACATTTCCGCCGCTTTGCTTGCCTTGGGTGTGCCGCGGGCGATGCGGTCCAGATACAGCCGGATATCCTCCGGGGTACAATTCACATCGCTGTATTGTGCCGCAAGACGGCTCAATTCATGCAGTGCTTCTTCGCTCAGGGTCTGGTGCAGCACCGCCAGGGTCAGATCTTCGCCCCGAGCGGCTGTGTCCAGCATCGCCTGGTAGATCTGTTGGTGCAGCGGCATTAAAAACTGCTCTGGCTGAAGCCCTGCCTGTACCTGCGGCAGATACCTTGGCTCCCGCAGGACTGCTGCCAGCAGCCGCTGCTGTGCGCTGGCCACTCCCAAAGCCTGGCGGCCGCCGGCGCTGTATGGGACCTCGATGGTGTCCATCTCGCCCGAATGAAGGATGGCCCGGTTTTGCTCCCGTCTTTGCCTGCGCCCGACCTGTTGGCCGGCCTGCGCCAGCTGCGCCAAAATAGCAGATTTAGAAATATCGGTCTGCTCGGCCAGCCGCCCGGCATAGACCTCCCGCTCGGTAGGGTTAGAACGCTGCGCCAGCATCTCCACGGCTTCCTTGACGTATTGCAGCCGCTGGGAGTCCTCTTTCAGGTCGTATTTACGGCGCAGGTTTTCCAAACGGAAATCCAGCGCACTCCCCACGCCATCCAGCAGTGCCTGAAAACGCTCAGGCCCATATTTTTTGATGTACTCGTCCGGGTCCTTTGCGCCCGGGATCTGAAGCACGCCTACCTTGACCGGGCTGGAGCGGAACAGTTCCAGTGAACGGAGAGTCGCTTTCTGCCCCGCCTCATCCGAGTCGTAGCAAAGGATGACCTCCTCTGCATATTGGCTGATCAGACGCACCTGGTCGGGTGTCAGCGCCGTGCCGCAGGCACAAACGGCTGTATCGATCCCGGCCTGCTGCATGGTGATCACGTCCATATAGCCTTCGCACAGAACATACCGGCGGGCTGCACTGCGCTTTGCCAGCTGCAGGGCGAATACCGTATCGGATTTGTGGTAGACCAATGTTTCCGGGCTGTTGACGTATTTGGGCTTGGAGTCGTCCAGGACCCGGCCGCCAAAGGCGATGACATTGCCGCGCAGGTCAAAGATCGGGGTGATGACACGCTTCCAGAACAAACAATAGATCCGGCCGGATTGGCTGCGCTTGAACAGACCGCTGGCGTCCAGCTCCTGCTGGTTATAGCCTTTGTCCCGCAGGTACTGGTACAGCGCCTGGCCATCGTCCGGCGCATATCCCAGACCAAATTTGACGATGGTCTTATCATCCAGCCCGCGTCTGCGCCAATAGGCCCGAGCCTGACGAGCTTCCTCCACGGTGGAATTCAGGCAGGCATGGAAAAACCGTGCCGCCTCCTTGTTCATAGAAAGGATGCGCCCCCGCAGCCGACCGGTCTTGTCGTCCTCCGTAGGGGCGGGCATCCCCGCCCGCTCTCCCAGCAGCTTGACTGCTTCTGTATAGCTGATGTTGTCCATCTTCTGCATAAAGGAGACGGCACTGCCGCCCGCTCCGCAGCCAAAACAGTAAAAGCTCTGGGTGTCCGGGTAGACGTAGAAGGAAGGGGTCTTTTCACTATGGAACGGGCATAGCCCGCTGTACAGCCTACCCTTTCGTTTGAGCTGCACATAACTGCCCACCAGATCGACAATGTCTACCCGGCGGGTCAGTTCCTCAATATATTCATGTGGGATCATGGGGTTTCAACTTCTCTCTGTTTCTCTTGAAATATCGGATGATTCATCCTTTTGCAATGCTCACAGAACATGCCACTTCTGCGGTACGAACAGCTGTTCAAAGGTGCGGATGGCATATTCATCGCTCATTCCGCTGATGTAATCGGTCACAGCCCGATCCCGGCCTTCCTGATAGACAAGCTGCAGATAGAAATTGGACATCTGCTCCGGGTGGCTCAAATAGTATTCGTATAGTTCCCCGATCACCTTGTCCACCTTCCGCTCCTCCTGTTTTGCAGTGCGGTCGATATACACGGTATCGTACATAAAAGCCTTCAAGGCCAGAAATGCCTCTTGTTCCTGACTGCCTGCCGCCACGTCGCCCTGGCTGTTTTCCAGGATGCTGTTGATCATGGTGGTGATCCGCTGGGATTTGGAATGTCCCAGCACAGCGGTGCAGTCCTTTGGCAGAGCTTCCTCCGACAGCACCCCTGCCCGCACAGCGTCCTCGATATCGTGGTTGACAAATGCGATCTGATCGGCCATGCGGACGATGCGTCCCTCCGGGGTGGCCGCCCAGGTGCCTTTGGTGTGGGTGATGATGCCATTGCGCACCTCCCAGCTGAGGTTGAGCCCTGCGCCGTCTTTTTCCAGCTTGTCCACCACCCGCAGGCTCTGGACATAATGCTTAAAGCCGCCGGGGGTCAGCTGGTCCAGTGCAGCCTCTCCGGCATGGCCAAACGGTGTATGCCCCAGGTCATGTGCCAGACTGATGGCTTCGGTCAGGTCTTCATTCAGACGCAGCCCCCGGGCAATGGTCCGGGCGATCTGGGCCACCTCCAGCGTATGGGTCAGCCGTGTACGGTAGAGATCCCCTTCCGGCGAGAGAAAGACCTGCGTCTTTTGTTTCAGCCGGCGGAATGCTTTGCAGTGGATGATCCGGTCCCGGTCCCGCTGGTATGCCGGTCGGATCGGGTCTTGCGGCTCCGGTCTTGCGCGGCCGCGACTGGCATCGCTGAAGCTGGCCCAGGGAGCCAATGTCAGCCGTTCGATCTGTTGTGTCTGCTCTCGCACATTCATAGTAAGTTTCCCTCCCTTACTGGTCATGTGGTATATTTTGCGGCCGGAACAGGCCAGCCTTTTCTGTTCTGAGCACAGCAGCTCCGCACCAAAAAGCATATTCTGCTATAAATCCTTATCCAAAGATAGCGTCCAGCATTTCCGGGCAGTCCCTCCTGCTGGAGACAGGTTTTCTCCACGGATACCCTTATTATAGCATAGTCCCCGGCTCGAAGGGGGATGTTTTATGTCGGCAGAGCACAAAATCAGAACGGTGCATAGAAAGGCTCGGACACCTGCACCTGTCCGCTGCCCCGTGTCAGCTCCCGCAGCTGTTCCAGCAGCGGACCTTGTGTCCCCTCCGGCATCTGCCAGCGCAATGTGACCCGGTCCGTGAACAAGGGCTCGGCCATTTTTGCGCCCGATGCCGTAATAAGCACTGCAGCCCGGTCATACAAGGAATAGTCCAGCTCTACGCACAGCTCTATCACGCTGCGCACTGTGACGACCTCCGCATTGGCCAGCGCCCGGGAGGTAGCAGTGGTATAGGCCCGCACCAGCCCCCCTGTGCCCAGCAGTACCCCGCCAAAGTACCGGGTGATCACTACGATCAGGTCTGTAAGGCCGCTGTGCTGTAAGACCTCCAGTGCCGGTGTACCCGCTGTCTTGGCCGGTTCTCCATCATCCGAATAGCGCTCCCGGTGGTCGGCCCGGAGACGGTAGGCATACACATTATGCCGTGCGGTACGGTTGGCTTGGCGCACCTGCTCCAAAAAGGCCAGGGCTGCCTCCTCGCTGTCTGCAAAGGAGAGCTGTGCAATAAAGCGGCTTTTCTTTTCTTCGTATTCTCCGGCAGCAGTGCCCCGGATCGTGCGGTAATCTTCCACGGGGATCTCCCTTCTTTTGGTATAGTCTGTTCTGTTCAAAGTATACCATAAACTATTCCTTGCGCAAAGCCCTGCCTTTATGCCGCCGGCGGCCCTGTTCCTGGCAGCACAAAAGCCGCCCTCCGTACAAGCGGAAAGCGGCTTTTCAAAGCTGCGGCGGCAATGGACCAGTCTGGTCATTCACCGCGGATCATCTCGATGCCCTTTTGCAGGGTCTCTTGGTCGATCGCTCCATTGGCGCGGGCGATCGCATAGCCCTCTGCATCTATAAAATAGGTGGACGGCAGCGCATACACCCCGTAGGCGGCAGCGGCCTCTCCCTGTGTATCATAGACCATCGGCAGCACATAGCCCTTATCCGCCAAAAACTCCCAGGCGGTGAGCATCGTTTCCCGTGAGCCGTCTGTAACATTGACCATCAGGAACTGAACTTCCTCCCCCAGCTGCTGATATACGGCATCAAAATCCGGCATCTCACTCTGACAGGGCCCGCACCAGCTGGCCCAGAAATTCAGCACCACCGAGGTACCCCGATAGTCCGATAAACGCACTGCGGCACCCTGACTGTCATAAACCGTAAAATCCGGCGCAAGGTTTTTGGGTCCGCTGTTGGACTGCCCCAGCTGCTGCGCGCCTGTTCCGCCGCTCAGCCGTGTATACAGCACACCGGCCAACCCCAAAACGGCCAGCAGCGCCAGTGCCGCCCAAAGCAGCTTCTTTTTTTGACTCATAGGTCCATTTCTCCTTTGCATTGAACCAGGCCATTAGCCCAGCAGGGCAAGCATCCGCCCTAACGTGCCGGTAGCCATCAATATACCCGTCAGGATCAGCAGTCCGCCGCTGATCCCATTGATGAGTTTATAGTGCTGTTTGACCCAATCCAGTGCCGAACGCAGGCTGTCGATCAGCACCGCACTCAGAATAAACGGGACACCCAGCCCCAGGGAGTAGACCAGCAGCATCCCCATACCCTGCAGAACATGGCCCTGCTGTGAGGCCAGCATCAGTGCCGAGCCCAAAAAAGCTCCGACACAAGGGGTCCACCCCACCGAGAACACCGCCCCAAATACCGCAGACTGCCAGAACCCACCGCCCTGAGGGGCGCGGGCTGCACTGCCGTGGAAAAGATCCAGGTGTAGCACACCCAAAAAATTCAAGCCAAACAGGATCACGACGCCGCCGCAGACCAGATTGACCAGTGTCTGATACTGACGCAGAAGTCCGCCCAGCGTCCCCGCCAGGGCACCCAACGCCACAAATACAGCGGTAAATCCAGCCACAAAGCCCAGAGCCCCGGCCAAGGTGCGGCGGGTGGTGCGGGGTCCGCCTGCTGCAAAATAGGACAGATACACCGGCAGCATCGGCAAAAGACACGGGGAAAGAAAGGTAACGACCCCCTCCAGAAAAGCGATCACATATTGCATCCGTCTTTGCCTCCACAATTCCCGATCCCAGACAGGAGCCAGCCCATCAGCCCCATATACGCCATTGAGGCAAAAGGATTTGCCGTAATCATGCAGGTGCCGGTGGAGCAGCCCACCAGCGCATAATATGCAAGTCCAACTGCTGCCCCAGCCAAGGTGAACAGTAACGGACGCAGCCAATTTTCAGGCAGTCTTTTCATATAAAAGTCTCCTTTATTCCGCTCCTCTTTTTTTCAGGGAGAGATAGATGCCGTCAGTATACCGGAGCCGGGCGTCGGCCGTCTGTGACAGCGTCACATTGACCGTTCCATCAAAGTCTGTGCCGCCTGGCGGATGACGGAAAGCTTATTCTGCACCGGCTGCTGCGGAGTCCGCTCCTGCGCTGCTCACACCGCAGCTGCCAGCAAAGGCCGCCCGCTGGAGCAAAGCTCCGCAGGCGACCGTGGTTCCGATTATTTTTTGTGCGGCGGACAAGTTCAGTCCTCCGGAAGGTCCATTCCGCAGGAGGCTGCCCGGGCTGTCAAGCAGGCATCCCGAACGACTGCCGCATAAAAGCGGTATCCACCCGCCAGGTGCGAACATTCAAACCCGCTGCCTTTCAGGATGCGGCTGGCGATATAGCTGCGCAGACCGCTCTGACAAACCAGATAGACCGGTTTTGTTTTATCCAGCTGTTCCAGATGCTCCCGCAGCTGGTCCACCGGCAGATTGATAAACCCATCGATGTGGCCCGCAGCATATTCTGCTTGGGTGCGGACGTCCACCAGCTGGACGCTGCCATCCCGGGGCAGGGCCGGCTCATCCTCTGCTCTCCACTGCTGTACCAGCCCCTGATCCAGGTCCTCTGCCATAAAGCCTGCCATATTCACGGGGTCTTTTGCGGAGGAATAAGGCGGCGCATAGGCCAGATCCAGTTCCTTGAGCTGCGGTGCAGTCATTCCTGCATGGATCGCTGTGGCCAGCACATCAATGCGTTTGTCTACACCTTCATACCCCACGATCTGTGCCCCAAGCACCCGCAGCGTAGGCTTATCATAGACCAGCTTCATAGTCATCAGCCGTCCGCCGGGGTAATACCCCGCATGGCTCATGGGAGACAAGATCACGGCTTCCGGATCAAAGCCTGCATTGCGAGCGTTCTTTTCATTGACGCCAGTGGCGGCGGCCGTCATAGAAAACACCTTGACCACCGAGCTGCCCTGAGAGCCGGTATAACGGCTGTCCATCCCACAGATATTATCCGCAATGATGCGCCCCTGCTTGTTGGCAGGACCCGCCAGCGAGATCAATGCGTCCTGACCGGTAACGGCATGCCGTACCTGGACGGCATCCCCCGCTGCATAGACGTCCGGGACGGAGGTCTCCAGCCGGTCATTGACGAGGATGCTATCCTTGATACCCAGTGCCAGCCCGGCAGATTTTGCCAATGCGGTATCCGGTGTGACCCCGATGGCCAGCACTACCATATCCGCCTGGAGCGAGGGCCCATCCTTACGCAGGACCTCTACCCCACGATTGGTGGGGGCAAACCCTTCCACGGTAGAACCCAAAGCCAGTTGGACCCCATGGCGGCGCATCTCTGCATGGAGCAAGGCGGCCATATCTGCATCAAAGGGGTTCATCAGCTGCTTGGGCCGCTGCACGATGGTGACTTCCATACCCAGCTCCCGCAGATTTTCTGCCAGTTCCAGACCGATAAAGCCGCCGCCTGCCAGCACCGCCGAGCGGGGTTTGTTTTTTTGAATAAATTCCTTGATGCGGAAGGTATCCTCTACCGTACGCAGTGTGAACACCCGTTCCAGACCGACACCCGGCAGCCGGGGCTGGGTAGGTCTTGCACCCGGAGCGAGGATCAGTTTATCATAACTTTCCTCAAATGTGCGGCCGGTGGCAAGATCTGTGACCGACACTGTCTTTCGCTCCGGGTGGAGAGCAGTCACTTCATGCCGGACACGGACCTGCACCCGGAAGCGGGCAAAAAACTGCTCCGGGGTCTGCAGGGTCAGCGCCTCCGGGTCGGTGATCACATCCCCGATATAATACGGCAGGCCGCAGTTGGCATAGGAGATATACCCTGAGCGCTCAAAGATCAGGATCTCGGCCTGTTCATCCAAACGACGCAGCCGAGCTGCTGCGGTTGCACCTGCGGCCACGCCGCCCACGATCACGACCTTCATGCAAACTCCACCTCCCCTGCATAGCTCATCATTCCGCCCAGGTCTGTAACCTTGGTATACCCCATCCGTTCCAGCTCCCGCACTGCCTGACGGCTGCGCGCACCGGAGTGGCAGTATACATACACCGGCGCAGCTTTGTCCGGAACAAATGCAGCTGCACCGTGTATCGATTGCAGCGGAAGATTGCGGCTGCCAGGGATATGCCCCTGACTATATTCCTGGGGCGTGCGCACATCCAGCAAAACCGAGCCGGACTGGGCACGACATTCTTCTAACCGGGCATGGATATCCGGCTGCTGCCGGAAAAGATCAAAAAAATTCATGGTCTGCTCCTTTAGAACGGGGGTGGATCGCAGCATACTTTGTAGTCTGATTATACCCAAGGAGGCCATGTAGTATCTGTGATACGGTCACCCTTTTTCTTCCCTTTTCCCCTGTCTGTGCGCAAACAAACCAGAGCGGACTGCGCCGCCAAACAAAAAGAGCGCCGATCCAAAACGAATCAGCGCTCTTTTTGTTCATGCCGCCGACGGGGGTCGAACCCGTACTCTGTCTCCAGAAAGGGATTTTAAGTCCCTCGTGTCTGCCAGTTCCACCACGGCGACCCAGTATGCCACCCTTGCGGGGGCCAAACGACAGTTTTTATAATACAATAGTTTCCGCCCTTTGTCAAGAAAAGACTGTGCGGCTGACCGGATATCCAGCCAAAGAGACCTTTCTCCCCGGTATGGACAAAACAAAAAAATGGAGCGTCCCGCTCCGTAACCCGAACAGGACACTCCGTTTTTGGTTTTTACATGCAAAAATTATACCTTGCCGCCGTGGAGTTCCGCATACATTTTTGCGCGGCAATCTGCCACAGCAGGGGTCATATTGACGTAATGCTTATGGGGGCACTCCAAGCGCAGCTCGCTCTCCCAGGTCTCTGTGGTGAGCTGGCGGGCAATATACGCCTTTTTCTCTGCAATAGAGGGCAGCTGGATGGCCAGCTCGCCCCCCAGGATGTGGGGCACCAGCAGCGGCTTGACCGCAGACGGCGTGATGGTGACCGTGCGCTCAATGGCATCCGGGTCCAGGTTGACCATAGTCACCGGTTTGCCCGCCTCGATCACCTCGCCATCCATCGCGATCAGATCACATTGTGCCTGCCCGTTCTCATCGTACAGACGCCAAGGCATCTTTTTGCCCGGAATGATCGCTTTGCTGGCAGAATCCGAACACTTCATCTTGGGCAGATAGCTGCCATCTGCCTGCTTGACAGCGACCAGCTTATATACGCCGCCAAACACAGGGTCGGAAGCGGAGGTGATCAGATTTTCGCCTACGCCGTAGGAGTCAAAGTGAGCGTGCTCATACAGCTCCATATTGGCGATCTTTTTTTCATCCAGGCCATTGGAGGCTACCAGCTTGATATACGGCTTGCCTGCGGCATCCAGCGCCTTACGCAGCCGCTTGGAGCCACGCGCCAGGTCACCGGAATCGATGCGGGCAGATTTGACCCGGCGGTTGGGGTCGTTGGGATATTTTTCAATCAGGTAATCGTCCAATTTGATCAGGTTGGGCAGGCCGCTCTCCATAATATTATAGGTGTCCAGCAGCAAACTGACCGAATCCGGATAGGTATCCGCAAACGCCTTGAACGCATCAAATTCTGTGGGGAAAAACTCAATAAAGCTATGGGCCACCGTGCCCACTGCCTTGACCTCCGAGCCAAACTTCATCTCGGCCAGGCAGTTGGCCGTGCCGACACAGCCACCCAGCACCGCTGCATAGGCGCCATCATTGCCTGCACTTTCGCCCTGGGCCCGGCGGGTACCAAACTCCATAACACTGCGGGGGGTGTGGGTATTCAGCCCGACCACACGGGTAGCTTTGGTGGCGATCAGGCTATGGAAGTTCATAGTCTGCAGCAGATAGGTCTCGATCAGGATCGCACCGACCAGGTCGCACTCGATCCGCACCATCTGCACATGGGGATAGCAGACCGTGCCCTCCGGCAGGGCATACATATCCCCTTTCCAGCGGTAAGTGCGCAGATACTCGCAGAACTCCTCGCTCATGCCTTTTGTACGCAGCCACCAGATATCCTGCTCGTTGAAATGGTAGTTCATCAAAAAGCGGGTCAGTTTGCGCTGGCCTGCACTGATGGAATACCCCAGATCATCCGGGTTCTTGCGGAAGAACATATCGAACACCAGGGTCGTATCCTTAAATCCATGCAAAAACAGGCAGTTGGCCATTGTGAACTCGTAAAAGTCCACCACCATTGCGGGGTTATCATAATCCTCATCCGGAATGTAGGGAACAACTTTGATCTCGTCCATGAACGCATCCTCATTTCTTCTTGCGTTGCGGCCCTGCGGCCGACCTGTCTTGACAGTATGCCTGCGTTTGTACCATGATAGCATTATTTGTAAAGGGACGCAAGGGTTTTTGCAAAATTCTGCAATAGAAAAAGCCGCCGCAGGGCGCAAATAGAAACCCTGCGGCGGCCAGACGGAAGCACAGCCGTGCTTCCCTATCAAAAACTATCTCAGCCGTTCATGATGCTGGGGGTAGCGTTCTTCAGCACAACGTCATGGCTGCCACCCTCAACGATAGAGGTAGAGGACACCACCGTCAGCTTTGCCTTCTGCTGCAGCTCAGGGATGGACAGTGCGCCGCAGTTGCACATGGTGCTCTTGACCTTGTACAGGGTGGTCTGCACACCATCGGCCAGGGGGCCGGCATACGGCACATAGCTATCCACGCCTTCCTCAAAGTTCAGCTTGGAAGCGCCGCCCAGGTCATACCGCTGCCAGTTGCGGGCACGGTTGGAGCCTTCGCCCCAGTACTCCTTCATATACTGGCCATTGATACGCACCTTGTTGGTGGGGCTCTCGTCAAAACGAGCAAAGTAGCGGCCCAGCATCACAAAATCTGCGCCCATTGCCAGAGCCAGAGTAATATGATAGTCGTGAACGATGCCGCCGTCCGAGCAGATGGGCACATAGATGCCGGTCTCCTTGTAGTACTCGTCCCGAGCCTTTGCCACCTCGATGACCGCAGTAGCCTGGCCGCGGCCAATGCCCTTGGTCTCACGGGTGATGCAGATGGAACCGCCGCCGATGCCGATCTTCACGAAATCAGCGCCAGCCTCAGCCAGGAAGCGGAAGCCCTCGGCATCCACCACGTTGCCTGCGCCCACCTTTACGGTGTCGCCATAATGCTCACGGATCCATGCAATGGTGCGGCTCTGCCACTCAGAGAAGCCCTCGGAGGAGTCGATGCACAGTACATCCACGCCAGCCTCCACCAGAGCAGGCACACGCTGGGCATAGTCACGGGTGTTGATGCCGGCGCCCACAACGTAGCTCTTGTTGGCATCCAGCAGCTCGTTTGCATTTTCCTTGTGGGAATTGTAGTCCTTACGGAAGACGATATACTGCAGGTTGCCCTCATCGTCCACCAGGGGCAGGGTGTTGATCTTGTTGTCCCAGATGATATTGTTGCAGTCGTGCAGAGAGGTATTGACCGGAGCCGTGACCAGCTTCTCCAGCGGAGTCATGAAGGTAGTGACCAGAGCGTCGTCCGGAGTGTGGTTGATCCGGTAATCACGAGAGGCCACAATGCCCAGCAGCTTGCCGTGGGGGGTGCCGTCTGCAGTGATGGCAATGGTGGAGTGGCCGGTGCGGGCCTTCAGATCCAGCACATCGTGCAGGGTGGCAGTGGGGGCCAGGTTGGAGTCAGACACCACATAGCCGGCCTTGTAGGTCTTGACACGATGGACCATAGCGGCCTCATCCTCAATGCTCTGAGAGCCGTAAACAAAGGACACACCGCCCTGACGAGCCAGTGCAATGGCCAGCTTATCGCCGGAGACCGACTGCATGATGGCGCTGATCATGGGGATGTTCATCTCCAGGGGGCACTCTTCCTGACCCTTGCGATACTTAACAAGGGGGGTCTTGAGGCTGACCGCCGTGGGGACGTTCTCGGCAGAGGAGTAGCCGGGAACCAGCAGGTATTCACCAAAAGTGCGGGAGGGTTCTTCATAAAAATATGCCATAGTCAAAGCTCCTTTTTTCTTTTTCTTCAAACAGCAGCCAGGGTTAACGACACTTTTTGTCCGTTTGTGTATGATTGCCTATACTATACCACAATCGACGGATAAATACAAAAGGTTCCGTGTCCAAAGTTTCCAAATACAGCCCGATGAAAACCATGCATTTTGTATAGAAAGCCCCTTAAAGTCGGACTTTGTCCCCCGGCCTGGCAGATGCAAAAAAGCCCGTCCTGAAAAGGACGGGCTTTTTTGCACACGAAGCTGAGATGCCGCCTGTGCGGCGCCGGTCAGCAGCTGAGAAGGAGGTCAGCCGGAGGAGGACGACCATAGCGCCCAGCATCTCAATGAACAAGAAGAAAAAGATTTCACAGCGGAACACATCCTTGCTGTAACTGTATTGTAACTCTTTTGATACCAATTTGCAATAGGCATTTGCAAATTTTTTTGAACTTTTTCAAATTTCCGCCTGCAAGGGCTGGTCAATCCTCCAGCGGGCCTGTTTCCAGGTAACATTCAAATGCGCTTTGCCCTTCATGACGGCCCAGCACATACCACCCCTCACCAGAGGGCGCCACAAACACCTCCATGCTCTGCCCCATCAGCAGCTGGCGGTGATATTTCAGGCAAGCAAAACGGACGGCTTCCTGCTGCAGCACCGCAAGCGGCAGCGCATCGCAAGCAATGTCCAGATAACAGGCGTTATTCAGATGGCCATTCTGATCGCACAGAGAGTAATCTGCCCGCCAGACTCCGGCACTGGTCAAAGGCTCTGCCTTATGGACGTGCAGCGGAAGCTCCGCCTCCACCTGCTGGTTCCAATAATGCTCCGGAGCCTGCCAACCCGGCTGACGCAGGATATGCTGGCTCTCTGTATCCACCAGGATCCACCGGGCATCCACCAGGGCTGCCAGCTGGCCGTCCTCCCCCCGCAGCTCGGTAATACGCTTGAGAGATCCCCGGCAGCTCTGCTCCGCAAAGGTGGTCAGGGTCATCTGCTCCCCCCGGCGGGGCACCCGCACAAACCGGAGCGCCTGTTTCCCCAACAGGAACACCGCTTTTTGCTGGGCAAAAAACACATCGTCCATGCCATAGGCACAGGCGTGATCGGTAGAGATCTGCTCAATGCAGCGCAGCAGCGCACTGGGTTTCATCCGACGGCGGAAATCCACCGCTGCATTCTGGATCTGGACCGGCTGACTGAACGAATATTTTTCCATGAATGGGTCACCTTTTTCTTTATAGGAATCTTTACAGGCACACCTGCCATTTTAGCTTACATCATTTGGGCGGAATTTGTCAAACACAGAAGATAGCCTTTCTATAAAAACAGACCAGCAGTCTGCGCCTGCCGGTCTGTCAAGATGCAATGCCCTATCCCCTGCCCCAAGCTGCAATGGTATCCAGCACAGAGAGATCCACCCGGTAGATCGAATCGTCCCCTGCGAGGGACAGATAGCACCCATCCGCCCCCAGCGCATAACAAAACACAAGGTCTCGCTCCGGTGTGCGGACCTTGAGCTGAACATCCGGTGTATCCAGCCCATATTCCGCAGGTTCGGCGCCGGTATACTGGCCTGCAGCATAGCTGGTCACAGCGGACAGCAGCCCCTGTACACGGTCTGGTTCCAGAGTCTGCTGTCCGTCCAACTGCCATACGGCGGCATAGCCGCCCGCCGGGTCTGGCGTCTGGAGTTTTTGCAGCCGGTATCTTCTGCCATCGGACAAGGTGCAATCCAGCATCTCGATCTCCGAAGCGGTGATCCCTGCCGGCGAAAAGGGTTCAAAAAGCTGCTCCTTTGTTTTTGTAAAGGGAGCTGCCCGCCGAGCCGGAACAAGGCAAAGTGCCGCCTGCCCTTCCACTTGCAGGTAGATCTGATCCGTGATGGTGTTTTGGGCACCGAACGCAAAGGCAAGGGTCTCCCCCTCTGTGGTGATGACCCGCAGGCGCACCAAGGGTTCTGCCAGCCCATAATCCTGCCCTGAAACGGGCTCCAGTCTTCGCTGTGGTTCCAGCCCCATCAGGGCAGTGAGCATCGCATTGCAGGCAGATGCATCCAGATGATAGGCCGGATCTTCCGCCAGCGTCCAGCTGCCCGCCTCATACTCCAGCGTCAGTGTCTGCCCCTGATAGGTATATTGGAGACAGCGCAGCGTCTGTGGCGTAACAGGACACACGGAACCTTCGGCCTTTTCTGGACGGGCAGAGAGACCGGTCAGCCACCACAACCCCACAGCAGCCAGCAGCACACCAGCCAGCAGCACCAGCAAGGTCTTTTTGCGGCCCTCCATAGGCGTTTACCTTCTGCGGCGCAGCACCAGCACTGCACCGCCCGCTATCAGTATAGCTGCCGGCAATACCAGCACGAACAGGATGCCAAGCCCTGCGGTCAATCGCCCATCGATCTGAAGCGGCGCTGCTTCCAATGCCTTGGAGGGGATCAGCACCCCGCTGGTCTGTCCCGCCAGAGAGGAGGCGCAGCCCTGCAAAAAAGCGGCGTTGCCGGGGGCGGTCTGATAGACAGCTTCGTCATCCATTCCCCCGCAGCCGATCCAGATCACCTCCGCACCGGTATCCTGCTGGCAGGCATATGCGGCCAGCGCGAAGGGGCCGTCTGCGTCCCCTTCCTCCCGATCGGTCGTCGTCATCTGGTAGCCCGCCGCTTTGCTGTATGCAGCGTCCGAAGTCAGCAAAAGAGCCTCCGAGATCACATCCTCACGGGGGTCCAGCCGGATGCCCTGCGTCAGCTCCAATAGCACCGGGCGGCTAGTATCCAGACCATCCAGAGCCGTAGTTTCCATCGCAGAGGCATAGTCTGGCAGCAGCGAACAGGGATAGCCATAGAGTGCATGATCCGCCTGTCCCTCTGCTATGATACCATCCACCCGGGATAGACCGAATTGCGCCAATAGTTCGTCCAGATTCGGGGTCTGGTAATACTCTCCGGTAAGCACCAGCAGCTTGCCGCCCTGGGCGAGGTACTCTTTCATCCGGCTCACTTCGTTTACCTTTTGGCCTGCACCGGCCAGATCGCTCTGCGGAACATTCAGGATCAGCAGGTCACAGTCCTCCGGCACTGTCCCAGACAGCAGGTTCAGCGTATCCAGGGCAAAGCCCTGTTTTTCCAGCGTAATGCTCAATGTTTCGGTCAGGGACTTTTCTCCATGGCCCGTAAGGACATAGGCATGGCGCTGCTCTCCACTGGTCAGCCGGTAAAGCGCCGCCGTCAGGTCGTTTTCTCCGTCAAACCGCAGGCTATATCCGCCGGTCGTGGCATAATCTGAGTAGTCGTATTCATACAGCTCGGCTGCATCCAGCACCAGGCTGTCCTCTCCGGAAACCAGGATCAAACTTCCGGCAGAGGCATTTTCCGCCCCATACTGCGCAGCAAAAGTCGGGTACAGTGCCGGGTCTTTCAGCTGCCAGGTGATCTGCGGATTTTCCGCTGCACAGCGGTTCAGATAAGAGCGGATCAGGGTATCCTCGCTGCCGGTCTCGCAGAGATAATAAACCGTGACCTCCTGCGGGATCTCCCGGATCACCTGGAGGGACTCCGGGCTGAGCGAATAAAGCCCCGCCTCGGACAAGTCCAGCTGCGTATACGTTTCAGGGACCGCCCGCACCACCAAATTGATCAGCACCGCCAGGGCAAGCGCAGCAGCCCAGACCGCAGCTGTCCACGCCCCTTTTTGAGCAGAGGTCGTTTTTTTCATATACAGACGCCTCCTCTCTCAGTTCCAGCGGCGCCGGTCCAGCACCTGCACCGTAAAGAACAAGAACAAGGCCGACACGGTGAGATAATACACCACAGACGGCACCGAAAATACGCCATTGACAAAACTTTCAAAAGGCACGAACAGACACAATGCTTCCAGCACAGCGCTGAATGCCTCGATCAGCCAGGCACTGCGGAACCAAAACAGTGCAGACAGCCCCAAACAGAGCACCGCAAAACTGATGCAGCCTGCCAGCAGACTTTTGCTCCGCAGACCCACACCCAAGCTGAACAGCGCCGCCAGCCCCGCAAAGACGACCAATGCTGCTGCGCTGCCTGCGCTGAACATGGAACGAAGCCCCGGCATCAGGTAGGCCAGCAGCAGAATGCCAAAGCAGCCGACCGCTGCAATGATCTGATTTTCGGTCAGGCTGGAACAGAACTCCCCTACCGCCAACGCCGCACAGCCCAAAAGAAAATAACACAGCAGCGCAGCCAGATTGGATGCCAGGGACGCACTGGAACCGCCCAGTGCCCGCAGGACCAGGATCATGCCCGCATCCGCCAGGCAAGGCAGCGCAAAGACGGCACACATAGCCAGATATTTGCCCAGCACGATCTCCCACAGAGACACCGGACTGGTGAGCAGAAGCTGATCTGTGCGGCTGTGACGTTCCTCCGCCAGGCTGCGCATAGCCAGCACCGGCGCATATACCAACAGCACAAACAGCGAATTGTACAAAGTATAATACCCAAAGTCCGGCAGACCGTACCCCAGGTTCAGCGCCAGAAAATACAGCCCGGTAGCCCCCAGCAAAAATGCTGTAAGCACATAGCCGATCATGCCATGAAAATAGCTGCCTATCTCCCGCTTGAAGATTGTGGTCATTCTTCCGCCTCCATTCCAGTTGTTTCCGGCGGTGTGCCGGTCAGCTGCAAAAACACTTCTTCCAGGCTTTTATGCTGGGCAGACAGTTCCAGCACTGGGCAGCCAGCCTGTGCCAATGCCCGGGATACCTGTGCCCGGTGGTCGCCGTCTCCGCTGCAATGCACCAGGCAGCAGCTTTCGCCCTGCTGCTGCGAAAGAAGTTCCACCTGCTCCACCCCAGGCAGCGCCGTCAATGCCGCTTCCACCTCCGCACCTGTGCCCTGGGCTGTAACGCGCAGAGTGACCCCCGCAGACAGACGATCACTGAGCTGATCCGGTGTGCCGGATGCCACTAGATGCCCCCCTGAGAGGATCAGCACCTGACTGCACACAGCCTGCACCTCGCTGAGGATATGGCTGGAAAGCAGCACTGTGTGGTGACCAGCCAGCTCCCGGATCAGACGACGGATCTCGGTGACCTGCGCGGGGTCCAGACCAACGGTGGGTTCGTCCAGGATGATAAGCTGCGGTTTGCCCAGCAGAGCCTGTGCGATCCCCACACGCTGCCGGTACCCTTTAGAAAGATTCCGGATCAGCCGCGGCAGTACGGATTCCACGCCGGTGCGGCGGGCTGTGCGAAGGATCTGCGCAGCCCGATCTGCCTGCGGGACGTGTTTCAAGCGCGCTGCAAAGTCCAAATACTCCTGGACTGTCATCTCCGGATAAAGGGGCGGTTGTTCCGGCAGATAGCCGATACAGCTCTTGGCCCGAACATCCGGCAGCGGATACCCCGCCACCTGTACACTGCCGCTGGTAGGCGCCAGATAGCCTGTCAGGATATTCATAATCGTGGATTTGCCCGCGCCATTGGGGCCCAGCAGACCGCAGATCTGTCCCTGCTCCACCTGAAAGGACACATCCTCCACGGCCAGGCGGCTGCCATAGCGTTTTGTGAGGTGAGACACTTGGATCATGAGGCACACTCCTTTTATATAAATAGGGTCCCTGCCCGGCCTTGGCGATACCCAGGCACAAAGCGGATCATTTTACCATGCGAATACCAAACCAGTGTAGTGAACAGATGTGTTCAAATTATGGCAGAGAGATGGATTTTTTCTTTCTGTGAGGCGGAGAGAAAAGCAAAAAAGCGCCGCTTCCCGAAGGAAACGGCGCTTGTACAGCTAAGCCACAGATTACTTGCGGCCAAAGCGCTTGTTGAAGCGCTCAACACGTCCGCCGGTGTCAACCAGCTTCTGCTTGCCCGTGTAGAACGGGTGGCACTTGGAGCAAACTTCGATGTGGATCTCAGGCTTGGTCGAGCGGGTCTGGATCACATTGCCGCACGCACAGGTGATGGTGCAGTCAACGTAGTTCGGGTGGATGCCCTGTTTCATTTCTTTTCACCTCAATTCTGGTTCTGACTTCTTGGGGCCATATTCTCATGTATGTGCCCATCACAACCTTCAATATCGGCTACCCCGTCGAGCGGCCTTGGAAACGATTGCCTTAATATTATAGCACAGATTTGAGAAATTGCAAGGGCTGTTTTTACTTTTCCAGCAAACTTTTTTCATCCAATACGCTGGCGCTTATCCAGGCGCATCTTGTCAGCAACAAATTTCCCTGTATTGGGATTCCAAAGCTGTCTTGGCTCCCTCTTCAATCGTAGGACTTAACCCTTTGAGTTCACAGTGTTCGAGGAACATTTCGATGTCTTTAGCCAGCATAAAATACCTCCTGTAAAACATACGTTCTGGAGAGACTGACCCAATAAACATCAAAAATTTGTTGGTTTTCACTCAAGTTATTTGTTGGTATGGAGCCATAATTCTATAATTATACACCAATGAATAGCTTTTGCAATTCCAAAGGTTCCAATTCACGCCATATAAGCATACTAATTATCGCAACTTTTTCACCCAATACGCTGGCGCTTATCCAGGCGCATCTTGTCAGCGATCATCGCTATAAATTCCGAATTCGTGGGTTTTCCCCGCAGGTTATGGATGGTGTAACCAAAATAGCTGTTCAGGGTGTCCACATCCCCTCTATCCCAGGCCACCTCTATGGCGTGGCGGATCGCCCGCTCCACCCGGCTTGCGGTGGTGGCATTGCGCTTAGCGATCTCCGGGTAGAGGCGTTTGGTCACCGCATTGATATAATCCGGCTCGTTCATCGTAAGCAGGATCGCGTCCCGCAGGAACTGGTAGCCTTTGATGTGGGCTGGCACCCCGATCTGATGCAAGATCTCGGTCACGGTCAGCTCATCGCTGTCCACACTGGTATGCAGCATCCGTTTATCCTGCCCCAGAGCAGCTTTCAGCACCCGGCTGGCAAGCACAGTTTCATCAAATGGTTTGACAAAATAGTAGGCAAATCCTTCATCCAGCAGCTCCTGCACCATCTCCTCGCTTTGGAAGGCACCGGTGACAAAAAATGCGGTATGACGCTCCCCCGCTGCATTATACCGCTGCTTTACCGCCAACGCATCCAAACCCGGCATGAAAGCATCCAGCAGCGCCACCTGCGGCCGAAGCGACAGCATTTTTTGCAGCACCTTGGTGCCGTCTTTTTCCACGACCGTCACCTCGACCCCTTTTTGCTCCAGCGCCTCCCGGCAGGCTGCTGTGACCTGTGCCCCTGTATCCGACATCAAAAATCTTACTTTGTCCATCGAAGTATCCTCCAATCTGTGCAGTTCCTGTAACACATTGGATTTTACCATATTTTCCCACCATATTCAATGGGGATTTTTGCCGAATTTTAACAAAAAATGCAGTACATTCTCACCAGAAGCACATTTACCTTACCTTCTGGGCTTGTTCCAGCATTGTTTGCGCAAAGATCCCATAGCCGCGCGTGGGGTCATTGACCAGCACATGGGTCACGGCCCCCACCAAGCGTCCATTTTGCACCAGGGGACTGCCGCTCATTCCCTGCACGATCCCGCCGGTGGCGGAGAGCAGTTCTGGGTCCACTACCCGCACCACCATATTCCGGCAGGAATCCGCATCACTGACCTTTTCGATCACGACCCGGTAGGGCCGAGCCGTCTCCCCTGAGATCGTGGCCCACAATTCCGCTTCTCCGGGCAGGACTTCCTGTGCAAAAGCCACCTCCATTTCCGTTCCGGAAAAAGCTGTACGCGTGATCCCGTAGATCCCATTGGAGCCATTGATGCGGATCGTACCAATCGCATGAGCACTCAGAAAGCGGCCTTTCAGTTCCCCGGGGCTGCCTGCTGTGCCCGCTGTACAGCCCACGATCTGACAGGGCACGATCTCACCGCTGCGCAGGGCGATGCTTTCCCCTGTATCGCTGTCACTGATCGGGTGTCCCAAGCCCGCAAACACGCCAGCTTTCCGGTCGGCAAAGGTCAGCGTGCCCACTCCAGCGGAGGAATCCCGCACCCACATCCCCGCCCGCCATTGCTGGGCAGAAGGGTCCCATGCTGGGATCAGCTGTGTCTTGCGCTGCTGATCTCCCCTTACATATACTACCTCCACCGGCTGCCCCTGCGAATGTTCCAACGCAGCTTTTACGGCATCGTTGTTTTCAGTAGCAACCGCATCCATCCGGATGACTCGATCCCCCAAGCGCAGGCCCGCCGTTTTTGCTGGGTTCGCTGCACCGCTGTTGGTATGGATATCCGTAAAGCCTACCACCAACGCCCCTTCTGAGAACATTTTTACCCCGAAGGGCGTCCCACAGACCGTAATGCGGCTGCGCTGTGCTACCACTGTGCGCACGGTTTTGATCGGCAGCCATCCGCCCAAAGCCAGCGTAGTCTGATAGCTGCCCACCGCCCGGGTGCTGGCCACAGCTTGTCCACCTCGGCTGCCCAACGGAGACGCCCAACTGTGCCGGGGCAGCTCCAGCTCCTGCCCTGGCTCCAAATATAGTTGGTCCGGCAAAACAGCGTACAGTGCCCCCAGAGTCAAAAGCGCTGCTACTGCCAGATACGCCATCGCCATCTGTCCCCAGCGCCGCCATCTGTGCCTGCTGGTCCCGACCTTGCTTTTCTCCATGATCACGCCATCCTTTATCTCTACATTGTCCTGCATAGTATGCACCATAAAGAGGAGGAATATGTTTTGTTTGGACGCAAAGTCGACCGTCTTTGAGATGGGCGGACCTTATTTGAAAGAGGGGGCGTGCCGCACTCTGCCCGGCGGGGTTTCTTTTGAATAGCGGCATCTCCGCAGCCTTGACAATCCCAAGGAAAATTGATAAACTAAAGGACAGTTCATGCGGGAGTGGCGGAATGGCAGACGCGCTGGTTTTAGGCACCAGTTCCGAAAGAGTGAGGGTTCGACCCCCTTCTCCCGCACCACAAAAAGCGGCGCTGATTCGTTGAAAATCAGCGCCGCTTTTATTCTTGCAACCCACTCGCCTTGCAAATGCAAACACCCCTGAAAGTCATATATCTTTCGGGAGTATTTGCATCCCAACTTTTTCCCAGACTATAAGCAGATATTGCTAGAGATAACACTTCTTCTGTCCGGATGCGTCAAGCATCCGGACTTTTTTCGTTATCGCCCGGCACGAATTCCAACAAATCGGCAGGCTGGCAATCCAGGACAGAACAAAGTTTATTCAACACATCCAGAGGAATATGCTTAACAGAATTGTTGTTCATGGCTGATAGAGTGGGCTGGCGTATCCCGGTCATTGCAACCAAATCCTTTTGCTTGATGCCTTTTTCCGCAAGTACGGCCTTCAACTTAATGTGAATCATGTAAACATCCTCCGTTTCTTTACTATATCACACCCGTTGAGAACATACAACAAATTGCGTTGTATGTTCTCATCCTAGCGAGAAGATCACCCGGTGCAAGGGAGCAGCCCCAAAAACAAAAAGGCCGCCAACCGCTCCAACGGTTAACAGCATACAGGTGAAAAAGATTCCAAAACACTTTTTCACCTGTGATTTTGCCAGCTTAGACCAGTAAAGTCAAGCGACACCCTGGCAGGATCGCACCGCCCTACGCAGAAAAATTTTCGTTGCCGACCAAATATCTTGCGGCTCAAACACTTGACAAAGTCAAGTTATCGGCATATACTTGACTTTGTCAAGTATATGCCCCTTTCAAGTGATATTGGCTATAGGAGAAGCTCATGGTACCAGGCTTTGCATATTTTGTTTCTGTTCTGCGAAAAGATTTTGTCACGGAGTGCAGCCGTAAATTGGCGCAAGACCACATAACACTTAGCCTTTTATATCCGATCTTATATATAGGGAAACACCCCTCGTGTTCTCCCAAAGAGCTGACCCAGGCACTGAATATGGACTGGGGTTTCACGCAGCGTTCCCTGGACAAACTGGCCTCCGAACATCTGATCAGCCGGCAACGGGACGAGAAAAACCGCCGCTGTTATCATCTGGAGCTGACCGATGAGGGATGCCGTCTGTATCATAAAAGCCACGATCTGATCTGCGCATGGAACGAACAGAAGCTCTCTGTTCTGACCCCCGACGAACAAGCGCAGCTGACAACACTTCTGGAAAAAATAGTACAAGCGGAAGGAGAAAACAGTCATGTTTGAAACGATCTTAAGCCCGGTTGAACTGGGGACCTTGAAACTGAAAAACCGCATTATCTTTGCACCGACTTCTATGGGACTGCAGGGCGAGGAATACTATCAAAAGATCGAGCAGATCGCATCCGGCGGATGTGCCATGATCATCATTGGCGACGTTCCGGTACTGCCCACCCGGTTTGGACAGAGCCTTTACAGCAAAAAGGGATTTGCCCACTATCAGAAACTGACAGAGATCGCACACAAGCACGATTGCCGGATCTGTGCACAGCTCCACCAGACCGACACCAACATAAAGGGCATGATCAAATACATCCCCGGTGTTCTCAGCAAAAAGATCACGCCGCAGCAGCTGCGTCCGCTGCTCAACGAGCAGGTGTCTCCTTACATCACCAACATGCCCGTTAAAAAGATCAAAAAGATCACCAACGCCTTTGGCGAGGCTGCTGTGCTGGCTCAAAAGGCCGGGTTTGACATGGTACAAGTACATGGTGACCGGATGTGCGGAAGTTTCAGTTCTACGGTCTTCAACCACCGCACAGATGAATATGGCGGATGCATTGAAAATCGACTGCGCTTTGCAACAGAAGCCGTTTCTGCGATCCGCAGCAAGCTGCCGGACTACCCCATCGACTACAAATTGGCGGTCCGCCAAGAAGACCCCCACTATGGCAATGCTGGCGTGCTGACGGATGAACTGGCGGTATGTGTTCCGCTTTTAGAAAAAGCCGGTGTGACCAGCTTCCATGTGGCATTGGCAAACCACTCAGACCTGCAGGATACGATCCCCAGTGCAAAGCACCCCTATTTTGCGGAGGAAGGCTGCTTTTTGAAATTCTGCGACCTGGTGCGTCAATATACATCGCTGCCGCTCTGCGGCGTAGGCGGCCTTGCGCATCCGGAGTTTGTGGAACAGCAGCTGAAGGATGGCCGCATCCAGTGTGCAGCCATGAGCCGTCAGCTGGTGGCTGATCCGCAATGGGTCAACAAGATCGCCGCCGGCAACGCCGAAAAGATCCATATCTGCGTCCGCTGCAATAAGCGTTGCCTGGGCGGAATGATGGAGCACAAAGGCGTACACTGTATTTACGAAGGGAAAGACTAACCCCTCCCCTCTCCAAAGCAAACCTTAAAGCCTTCTGAACCAATGGGCGGAACTCCCCCACCCGGTTTGGAAGGCTTTTTTATTCTTTGCGGCGGTCCCCGCCTGCGTGCTCTCCTTTTTCCTCTTTATAAAATACCTTGCCGGGCGCATGGCTCTGCTTTGCTGTGAAATGTGGTCAAATTTTTTTCGGAAATCCTCTTGACAAAGTCCTTTGGAGCCAGTATACTGAACACAGTTCATTTTGAGGGGGGCAGTAAGCGTGAATACCATCGTGACGTCCAAAGAAGCGATCCTGCGCACCAGCCGTCAGTTGATCCAACAGCAGGGCTGGAATGCAGTGAATATCCGCGCCGTGGCAAAAGCCTGTGACATCTCGGTGGGCTCCATCTACAACTACTTTGGCTCCAAATCGGAGCTGGTGGCCGCTACGGTGGAGAGCGTTTGGTGTGATATCTTTCATTTCCCGGAAAACGGCGGCACCTTCAGCAGCTTTCCCAGCTGTGTAGAATGGGCCTTTGCCCGGATGCGGGAGGGAGAGGAAAAATACCCCGGCTTTTTCACGCTACATTCCATGAGTTTTGTGGGTGCAGACCGCTCCGACGGACAGCAGCGCATGGCGCAGTCCTGGCGGCACATCCGGCAGGGACTGGAATATGTACTGCGCAGTGACCCCCAGGTGAGACCGGATGTCTTTGATTCGGATTTCACCCCGGAAAAGTTTGTGGAGATCATCTTTTCCCTGATCCTATCCGCTCTGTTACAGCACAACTACGACTGCTCTGGTATTTTGGGCATGATCCGAAGGGTGCTGTATTGACCCCGGTACGCCGGGGTTTTTCCGAGCGCAAAATGAACATCGTTCACCAAAGCCGCCAAGCAGGCGGTGCATCCTCCAAAAAATAATTGAATCAAAGAAAGGGACCTCTGACATGCAAGCATTGGTAGAAACCGTATTTGACGCCGTATATCTGATCTCTGTGATCGCTATCGGCATCACCATGATCGCAAAGAGCCATGGCCAGAAGCAGTATAAACTGTTCGGCATTATGGCTGTCGTACTGGGCGCAGGTGACTCCTTCCACCTGGTTCCCCGTGCGCTGGCACTGTGCACCACCGGCCTGGAGAACTTTACCGTTGCGCTGGGCACCGGCAAGTTCATCACCTCTATCACCATGACCATCTTCTATATCCTGCTGTACTACGTCTGGCGGGTGCGCTACCAGGTGCAGGGTCAGAAGAATCTGACCATTGCCGTTTACCTGCTGTCGGCTGCACGCATCGCTCTGTGCCTGTTCCCCCAGAACGCATGGCTCAGCGCCGAGGCTCCTCTGAGCTGGGGCATCTACCGCAACATCCCCTTTGCTCTGCTGGGCCTGCTGATCATCGTGCTGTTCTACCGCAGCGCCAAGGAGCATGAGGACAAGGCTTTCCGCTGGATGTGGCTGACCATCGTGCTGAGCTTTGGCTTCTACATCCCGGTGGTGCTGTGGGCTGATACCATCCCCATGATCGGTATGCTGATGATCCCCAAGACCTGCGCTTACGTCTGGACTGTGCTGATCGGCTACTCTGCTATGAAGAAGGAGAACGCATAATGAAAAAACTGCTGAATACTTCCTTCGGCTACCTGATCGCCGGGCTGGCTGCCGGTGTGTTCTACCGCGAGTTCACCAAATTTACCGGTTTTGTGGGCAAGACCACCCTGGGTGTGCTGCATCCGCATCTGCTGATGCTGGGCATGGGGATGTTCCTGGTCTTGGCTCTGGCCGCTCGCCAGACCCCGGCTCTGCTGGAAAACCGCAGCTGGAAGCGGTTTTATCTGCTGTACAACCTGGCCCTGCCCAGCACCGCTGTGATGCTGCTGGTGCGCGGCGTGACCCAGGTGCTGGCCCAGACCCAGTCTCTGGTATTGAGCCGCGGTATGGATGCCGCCATCTCCGGCATTGCGGGCCTGGCCCACATCCTGATGGCAGTGGCGCTGTTCTTCCTGTTCTCTGCACTGAAGAGCGTTTTTGCTGCTGAGATCCCCGCTGCGAAAAACTGATCTCCCCTGCCCCCGGCAGCAAAAAAGCCGTGCTTCTAAAGAAGCCACGGCTTTTCTTTTTCTTCTGTTCAAAGCAGCAGCACCAAGGTGCCTGCCACCACCAAAGTCAGCCCGACTGCGGCCCGGGGCGAGAGTTTTTCGCCAAATACCAGGCGGGAAAATACCACTGTGACCAGGATGCTGAGCTTATCAATGGGGACCACCACGCTGGCCGGCCCCTGCTGCAAGGCACGGTAATAGCACAGCCAGGATCCGCCGGTGGCTAAACCCGACAGACACAGCACACCCAATTCTCCCCGGGGGATCTGGCGCACCTGGCTGCTTTTTCCCGTTACAAATACCATGACCCAGGCCATGACCAGCACCACGCAAGTCCGCACTGCTGTGCCAAGGTTGGAGTCCACCCCGGCAATGCCCACCTTGCCCAAAATGGCCGTCAGACTGGCAAATACCGCCGAACCGACCGCATACGGCAGCCAAAGGCGATGTTCTGGCTCTGTGCGGGCAGGATCCCGCTTATCAATCATCCACAGTGTGCCCACTGCCAGCAGCAGAGCACCCAGCGCTTTTGCCGGACTGACAGGCTCCCGCAGCAAAAGCCACCCCAGCAGAATGGTAAGTACCGTACTGGATTTATCAATCGGAACCACCTTGTTGATATCCCCCAGCTGCAGCGCCTTGAAATAGCAGAGCCAGGATGCACCTGTTGCAAGGCCGGAAAGGAGCAGGAATAGCAATGTCCTGCCCTGCAAATGGAACAGCTGCCCCCCTGTTCCGGTAAGCAGCACCATTGCCCAGGAAAACACCAGCACCACACAGGTGCGCACTGCTGTTGCTACTGTGGAATCGGTGCGCCGTATCCCGCACTTAGCCAGAATGGCCGTAATGCCCGCAAAAAAAGCAGACCCAAATGCATAGATAAGCCACATACACTGCTCCTCTCAAATGCAAAAAGACCGCCTGTCCTCAGACAAGCGGTCTTTTTCTGGTGCGAGGGAGGGGATTTGAACCCCCATGGTTACCCACACGCACCTCAAACGTGCGCGTCTGCCAGTTCCGCCACCCTCGCATATGTTAGCCGTGCGGACTGCCTGATTATAATACCACACTTTGGGGGTATTGTCAAGCAGTTCTATGGAAACCGTTCCCCTTCTTTTTTCAAGGAAAAGATTCTGGGACTGTTCCCGTTTTCATAGAACAGCAGGCACTGCATATGCTGGTAAAAGAAAAGGAGGCGCATGGGATGTCATTTACAGTGAACAACCGGGCTGGGCGGAGGATATTGGTCGCCCTGCTGGCGGCGGCAGGTTTTGCAGCAGGTATATGGACGGGGGTGGCCGGAACACATCCGGCAGCAGCCTGCCACCAGCAGGATCTCTCCCCTGTTCCGGATACGGTGTTTGCTCAGCAGGAGACAGCGCTCTCCACTCCGCCGGAAAAATGGGTCTGTCTGACCTTTGACGATGGGCCCAGCAAAACCACCCCTGCTGTATTGGATGCGCTGAAAAACGCTGGTGTGCCCGCCACATTTTTTGTGGTAGCCACCGGGTACAACGACAAATATCTCCCGCTTGTAAGCCAGGCCCAGGCAGCCGGGCACCAGATCGCACTGCACTCCGCCAGCCATGAATACGACCAGATCTACCGCAGCCCGGAAAGCTACTGGAAGGACCTGGAGCTGCTGCGCCAGCGCCTGTCCCCTTATCTGGATGCATCCGACCTGCGGTATCTGCGTTTTCCCGGCGGAAGCACCAACACCGTCAGCCGTCGCTACGGCGGCAAAGGGGTTATGCAGCAGCTCAAGCAGCAGGCAGTACAAAAAGGATACCGGTATGTAGACTGGAATGTCTGTGCTGAGGACGCCGTAGGCGGAAAACCCAGTGCAGATACGATCTTTCGGAATGTGATCCGGGAAGCACAGGGGCAGGAACAGTGCATCGTACTGATGCACGACTCTGCCACCACCCGCACCACAGCCGAGGCTCTGCCGGATATCATCCAGTGGTTCAAGGAACAGGGATACACCTTCTGCACCGTAGAGCAGGTACTGCCTCTGCCAGAAGGTTAAGACTTGTTTTTCCCCTGTTTGCCATTCTCGTTATAATAGAGAAAATAGTCCCGGACGGTCATCGCCACCAGCACCACCGCCAGGCTGCCCAGCATGATCCACCCATCCGGGGTCTTCATCAGCTCCGGACGCCCCAGGAACAGCAGCAATAAAATGCCCAGTGCCGCTGCACCCGGCAGCAGCATCCGGTGGGCTGCCTGCAAAAGTCTGGCTCTGCGGGTAGGGATCGGCGGGTCCAGAAGCTGGGGCTGGTTTGCGGTGCAGCGGATGATCGCGGTAGGGATACGCCCGCCATAATAGCAGGCTGCTTTGTATTCCAGCCCATCCAGCAGAAACCGAGGGGTCATCCCCTCTTGCAGCATCTCCAGCGTCAGGCCATTTTCCGCCGCATATGCTTCCAGCGCCGTAGTAAACTCCTGCGGGTTCTGTACAGAAGTATCCGGAATAAAGGAAAAAGTCTTTTCGTGTTCGGCCAGAGCCACTGCCTGCCAATCTTCCAGCCAGCCGGTAAAAAATCCGCCCTGCCGGTCCGGAGTTTGCATCCGGGCCAGGCACTGATCCACGTCCAGTGCCGCCAGGCTCTGGCTGTTTTTTTGCAGCTGGCTGCAGAACTGGATGGCCCCCGCCAGCTGCTGGGCCCGCTGCTCCAGCAGGATCTGCTGGGTCTGGGCTGCATCGGGCAGAGCCAGTTCCCCCTGCAAGACCTGACGGATCTGCGGCAGGGGCATTTCCAGCATACGCAGCATACGGATCAGTTTCAGGTCATGTACGTCTTTGGCAGAGTAATCTCGGTAGCCATTGCCCCGCCGGGCCGGAACCACCAGACCCTCTGTTTCATAAAACCGAATATTCTGACTGGATACGCCGCTTTGTTCAGCCGCTTGCTTGATATTCATATAGGTCACCTCCGTTGAATGTATCAGGGAGGGGCGTTTTTGCCCCCCTGCTACCCCCTATATACACCATGAAGTAACTTGAAGGTCAAGCTTTTTTTGAAAAAACCCCGGCAGAAGCCTCAAAAAAGAGGTCCCGCCGGGGTTTTTATGCAGTTTCAGTGCTTAATGCAGCTTACTGAGCCTGGTTGAACACGACAAATGCGCGGTATGCCATGTACAGGTCCGTCTTGTGGATGACCTCAAAGGGAGAGTGCATGGACAGCACAGGCACACCAATATCCAGCACGGGGATGCCGCGGTTTGCCACATACTTTGCAATGGTGCCGCCGCCGCCCAGATCCAGACGGCCCATCTCGCCCAGCTGCCAAGCAACATTGTGCTCGTCCAGCAGACGGGTGATGCTGCCCACCAGCTCAGCGGATGCATCGCTGGCAGCGCCCTTGCCGCGGCTGCCGGTGTACTTGACGATGCCCACGCCGCGGCCAGCATAGGTGCCGTTCATCGGCTCAAATGCGCTGGACCAGCTGGGATCATAAGCTGCGGTAACGTCCGCAGACAGGCAGACGCTGTTGTGGAAGGCAATGATGTCGTCCTGACCAGCTGCACGGCAGAGCTGCTGCATGAAGTGGAACACATACATGCTGTTCATGCCGGTGATGCCGTCGGAGCCGATCTCCTCCTTATCCGTCAGAACGCAGACGGTGGTGTAAGCGGGGTTCTTGGTCTCGATCTCAGCCAGCAGAGCGGGGTATGCATTCACCCGGTCATCGTGGCCGTAGCCGCCGACCATGGAACGGTCAAAGCCGATATCCCGTGCCTTGAATGCGGGCACGATCTCGATCTCTGCACGGACAAAGTCCTTTTCCGTGATGCCGTACTTCTCGTTCAGCAGGATCATGGTGTTCAGCTTGACAGCGTCCTTCACTTCCTCATCCTGCACAGCCTCCGAACCGATGAGCAGGTTCAGCTCCTCTGCGCGGATGCCGTCCGGCAGCTTGCGGTCGTTCTGCTCTGCGGACAGGTGGGGCAGCAGATCGGTGATGCAGAACACCGGATCGCTGTCCTCCTCGCCGATGCAGACGTTGACGGTAGTGCCGTCTGCCCGGGTGAACACGCCGTGGATCGCCAGGGGGATGGTAGCCCACTGATACTTGCGCACGCCGCCATAGTAGTGGGTCTTAAAGTAGCTCAGGTGGTCAGACTCATACAGCGGAGTGGGGCGCAGATCCAGCCGGGGGCAATCGGTGTGAGCGATCAGCAGGCGGAAACCGTCCTCAAAAGAGCGGGTGCCGATGGTGGCAGCCACGATCGCCTTGTTGTCCTGCACAAAATAGATCTTGTCGCCTGCGGCATAGGTCTTTTTGGGGTCGAACAGCTGGTAACCAGCGGCCAGCAGCTGCTTCTCGCTCTCTGCGGCAGCCTCACGCTCGGTCTTAGCAGCGTCCAGGTACTTCTTGTAGCCCTCTGCAAAGGCAGATGCCTTCTCACGCACGTCCACGTCCTTATCGGCGGCATAGGCGGGCTTGTAGAACAGCTTTTCTGCCAGCTGCTGGGCCTGGGTCTTTTCCTTCATGGTTACATTTCCCTTTCTTCATATAATTTTATCATCACCGGGGCGGGGCCAAAAGAGGCTCTGCCCCGGTTTTGGCAATTAGGATTCACCCTGCGTACAGCTGGGTATATGCCTGGTAGCAGGCAGTGATCTTATAAACATAGTGGTTCATCTGGTTATAGGGAAACCCCTGCAGCGTAACGCCGTCCGCCGAATGTTCTGCTTTTTCCAGCAGTGTATCCACCGTACCCCAGCCGCTGTGGTACGCAGCTGCGGCAGTGGGAACATCCCCTCCATACCGAACCAAACAAAGGTGCAGATAATAGCAGCCAAAGCGGATGCTGACTTCCGGCTCATACAACGAGTCAAAGGTCAAAGGCTCCTCGGATGCGATCTTTCCCCGGAGCCAGTCAAAGGTCTCCTCGGTCATCTGCATCAATCCCCTTGCCCCCACACTGGACTGGGCACTGGGATCAAACCCGCTCTCTGTACGGATAAAACTGTACACCAAAAGCGGGTCCAGCTCATAAACATCAGCCCAATGCTCTACCTCTGCCTGATAGCGGCGGGGATAAAGCAGGCTCTTCCCCCAGCGGAGCAAAAACGGTGCGGCAAACGCCAGCACACATAACGTCAGCACCAGGGCTGTGAATTTCTTTCTTTTTTTCAAGGCAGGCTCCCGGTGCCCCCTTCCTCCGCTGCTTCAGCCAGCAATGCACTGCATAGCTGCCGGGCAGCTGCGATCAGTGCTGCGCAGTCCGCATCATTGCGCAGGATATAATCCGCCTGGGCCGTAAGCTCTGCTTCCGGCGTTTGGGCGTTCAAGCGGCGGGCTGCCATTTCCGGCGAGATGCCGTCCCGGGCAGCGATCCGGGCAACGCTTGTTTCAAACGGGGCCGTTACCACCGCCAGGCGATCACATTCGGCCTGGGCAGCAGTGCCCACGATCACAGCACCATCCAGCACAAACAGCTTACAGCCCGCCGCCTGTGCCTCTTGTTTTGCCTGGCGGATGCGGCGGATGATCTCCGGATGGGTCAGTGCATCCAGATCCGCTTTGCCTTCCGGGGTGGCAAACGCCCGGTCTGCCAGGGTGCGGCGGTCCAGCCGTCCCGCCTCGTCCACCAGGTCCTGTCCAAAGCGCTGTGCCAGCTGCGGCAGCAGCGGCGAACCCGGTGCCAGGATCTCCCGGGATATCTGATCCGCATCCGCCAGCGGGACACCCTGCTGGGCAAAGACCTGCGTGGCAGTAGATTTGCCGCAGCCGCTGCGGCCCGTAATGCCCAGGGTGATCATAACTGCACCACCCGGAAAGCGGCTGCCCGTACCAGCCGGTTATACACTGCCATGGACAGGCCGTCCCGGCCGGGGCAGCGGGCATATACCACCCCGTCGCCCTGCTCATCCAGAGCGCGGAGGCTGCGGAACAGGTGCTTTGCCTGATCTGCTCCGTCCCCTTCACGGCCATATTCCACACAGGGAACACCCAGCTGCGACGCTTCCCCGGTAAAGCACAGACAGCTGGGGTTCTGGTCGGCATGGGCCTGGACATAGGCCCGGAACTGTTCAAAGCTGCCGTCCAGGATCGTAATATCCGCTTTAGGGGCATAATGCTTATACTTCATGCCCGGACTGCGCACCACAGCGCCCTCCGGCAGTTTTTCCAGGATCGCAGCGGAGACCTCCACTTCCTCTCCCAAGGCACGCTCCAGATCTTCCAGCGTGATATGGCCGGGGCGGAACAAGGTGGGTTTCGGCCCCACCACCGAAACCACCGTGGACTCCACGCCCACAGCGCACTCGCCGCCATCCAGGATCAGGGGCAGGCGGCCATCCATATCCGCCAGCACGTCCTGTGCATTGGTGGGGCTGGGCCGTCCGGAGAGGTTAGCCGAGGGGGCGGCAAAGGCACAGCCGCTGCGGCGGATCACCTCCCGGGCAACGGGATGGCTGGGCATCCGGATGCCCACCGTATCCAGCCCGGCGCAGCACTCATCCGCCACCTCCGGCCCCCGGGGCATGATAATGGTCAGCGGCCCGGGGCAAAACGCAGAGATCAGCAGCTGCGCCCGCTCCGGGACCTCAGCCACCAAACCGGGCAGCATCTCCGGCCCGGCAACATGGACGATCAAGGGGTTATCCTGCGGGCGGCCTTTGGCCTCAAAGATCTTGCGCACGGCTGCCCCCTGACGGGCATCGGCCGCAATGCCATACACAGTCTCGGTAGGCAGGGCAAAGATCTCGCCCCGGCGCAAAAGCTGCGCCGCCTGGTCAATACCTGCCTCATCGGCAGGGCGAAGGACGGTTTTTATATTCATACGTTTCCACGCTCTTTTCTTGTGCAAAGTTATTTTGCTTTACAGCGTTTCGTGTGTTATTTCATCGGTTTCAAGCGTTCATTTGTTCCAGCCGCTTTGCCTGCTCCGTAGCACAGAGCTGGTCGATCAGATCGTCCAGAGCGCCATCCATCACCTTATCCAGGTTGTGGATGGTCATGCCGATGCGGTGGTCTGTGCAGCGGTCCTGAGGGAAATTATAGGTGCGGATCTTCTCGCTGCGGTCCCCCGTACCCACCTGCCCCTGACGGTTGGCGTTCAGCTCCTGCTGCTGCTGACGCTGTTTTTGTGCCAGCAAACGGCTGCGCAGGATCTCCATGGCTTTATCTTTATTTTGGAACTGACTGCGCTCATTCTGGCACTCCACCACCATGCCGGTGGGCAGGTGGGTGATGCGGATGGCGGAGGAAGTCTTATTGATATGCTGTCCTCCGGCACCGGAAGACCGGAAGGTGTCGATGCGCAGGTCCTTGGGCAGGATCTCGATCTCCACGTCCTCTGCCTGGGGCATCACGGCCACCGTGGCGGTGGATGTATGGATGCGGCCCTGGGTCTCGGTCTCCGGCACACGCTGCACCCGGTGGACCCCGCTTTCAAACTTGAGCCGATGGTAAACGCCCCGGCCATTGACCTCCAAAATGGCTTCCCGCACGCCGCCCAGCTCTGTCTCGCTGAGGGTCAAGGTTTCCATCTGCCAGCCGCGAGCCTGCGCATACATGGTGTACATACGCACAAGGCTGTGGGCAAACAGGGCGGCCTCTTCTCCGCCTGCGCCGCTGCGCACCTCCAGGATCACGCTTTTTTCGTCGTTTTGATCCTTGGGCAGCAGCAATAATTTAAGATTATTTTCCAGTTCTTCCACATCTCGTGCTTTTTCGCTCAGTTCTTGTTGTACCATCTGTTTGAAGTCCGGCTCCAGGGTCTCCCCTTCCAGCAGGGCTTTTGCCTGTGCCAGATGGTCCTGCGCTGTCTGCCAGGCGCGGCAGGCCTGCACGACAGGTTCTGCGTCGTGGTATTCCTGCATCAATCGGCGAAAAAGCATCGGGTCGGCAGCCGTTTGAGGCTGGTTGAGCCGGGTGGTCAATTCCTCAAAGCGGCGGCAGACTGCCTCCAGCTGAGGGTACAGCTGCTGCATCATAGGGCAAGCACTCCTTTTTTCTGCTGGGGACGAAAGGCGCTGCTTAAAAACAGCCCAAACGGCCCCGGGGTCTTGGGCAAACGCCAAGCGCCCTAGACCTGCCCCGGCTTTACCACCTTTTTGATGTTTTTTTCGATCTTTGCACGGGGCAGCATTACTTCCCGCCCGCAGCCTGTGCAGCGGATGCGGAAATCCATCCCCACGCGCAGCACCTCAAAACTGGCCGCACCGCAGGGGTGCTTTTTCCGGGTATAGATCGTATCCCCTACCGAGATATCCATAGTCTTTCCCTCCCTGCGCACAAGGGGTGCGCACATGATTATAGTATAAACCAAACTCGTTCAAAATGCAAATATCCGCTGCACCCCGCATATGCTTGTACTGACCCGGCAGTACAGCTCTTGCCCGGGCAGGCTAAAACCAACAGAAAGAGGAATGAAAGATGATGCAAACTTTCCGTACCGAGTCCAACTATCGCAGTGCCGCTCGTCTGACCGCACCGGAGCTTCGTGCTGCACAGCAGCGGGGCGAGATCCTGCAAAGCACCGCACTGGCCTTTGATACCCAGCGCCAGCTTTGGTTTGAGCTGGGGGGTGTGCGGGGCATGATGCCCTTTGCAGAGAGCGCTGACGGCGCCGAACGGGGTGCTGTGCGGGAGATCGCCGTGGTGACCCGTGTGGGACGGCCCACCTGCTTTGTGATCCAGGATCTTTCCACGGACGGAGAGGGACACCCCTGCTATCTGCTCTCGCGGGCCGAAGCCCAGCGCCAGTGCAAGGCAAATTATCTGGATCAGCTGTCCCCCGGCGATATCCTGCCCTGCACCGTGACCCATATTGAATCCTTTGGCGCTTTTTGCGACGTGGGCTGCGGCATCAGCGCTCTGCTGCCCATCGACTGCCTGTCGGTGAGCCGCATCTCTTCTCCGGCCGATCGGGTGCGGGTGGGGCAGCAGATCCTCTGCGCCATTAAAAACCGGGACCCGCAGGGCCGCTTTGTGCTGTCCATCCGGGAGCTGCTGGGCACCTGGGCGGAGAATGCAGCCCAGTTCCATGTAGGAGAGACCGTGGTGGGCATCGTGCGCAGCGTAGAGGAATACGGCACCTTTGTGGAGCTGGCCCCCAACCTGGCAGGTCTGGCCGAAAGCTGCCCCACCCTGCGGCCGGGCCAGGTGGTAAGCGTCTACATCAAAAACATCCTGCCCGAAAAAATGAAAGTAAAGCTGGTGATCGTGAACCACAGCCTGGAGCAGGAGCATCGGTTCCCGCTGCGTTACTTTATCACCCAGGGGCACCTGGACCGGTGGGTCTACTCCACGCCGGAATGTTCCAAGCTGGTTGAGACAGATTTTACCTGTGCGGCTTGCAATCCGGCCTGAAACCTTTTATACTAGAGATACAGCAAACAATAAAGGGATGTGAGGGACTATGGCCGCCAACGATGCTTTTACCGCAGGGGTTCGCCCCGGCGGGCTGACCAACAGCACAGAGATCCGGCTGCTGCTGTGTTATCTGGTAAAAAACGCCGGGCCGATCTCCCGGCAGGAGATCGAGACCGCCCTGGTGGAGGAAGCTCTGGTCAATTATTTTGAGATCGGCTCCTGCTTAGACGACATCTGCAAACAAAAGCTGGTGACTGAGTCCGCCGGGTGCTATTCCATTACAGAAAAAGGCCGCCGGGTGGCACAGGAGCTGGCCTATGACCTGCCCCGCAGTGTGCGGGAGCGGGCCGCAGCCGCCGTGCTGCGCAGCCAGACCTGGGAGCGCAAGGCCGCCGAGTACGATGCCCATATCACCGAGAAAGCGGACGGCCACTGCACTGTGCGCTGCACGGTCAAAGGCTTAGACCAGGAGCTTTTCTGTTTGGATCTTGGTGCGCCGGACCGTCTTTCTGCGGAAATGATCAAGAAACAGTTCATCCTGAAAGGCAACGAGATCTATCAGCTTTTGATCAATAAGCTCACCGAGGAGCAGCCCTGAACCGCCTCTGCCGGCGGCGCTGCTGTTCTGCTTTGGTGCAGCTGCTATACAAAACGGACTTCTGGCATTGGCTGCCTCCGAATAAGAAATCATTGCCCGCCGACTGACGATTTTGTGCAATTGCTGTGTCAAAGCAGCTTGCCAGCCAGCAAG